>Ga0102591_1004518_pt1 | contig 10709 bp, 11 predicted proteins | sample AraplaCol_mCL_r2_2_FD_76860 | JGI IMG/M metagenome (GOLD analysis project Ga0102591, IMG submission 76860) | Arabidopsis root microbial communities from North Carolina, USA - plate scrape MF_Col_mCL_r2 (SPADES assembly) (version 2) | ecosystem: Host-associated > Plants > Roots > Endosphere... | reverse complement strand
AGGACTGCGCCGCCGCCGTGAAGAAGGTCGAGGCCGAACTGGGTCCGATCGACGTGCTGATCAACAACGCCGGCATCACCCGCGACGGCATGCTGCACAAGATGACCTACGAGCAGTGGTCGGAAGTGATCCGGGTCAACATGGACTCGGCCTTCAACATGACCCGCCCGGTGATCGAGGGCATGCGCGATCGCGGCTGGGGCCGGATCGTCAACATCAGCTCGATCAACGGCCAGAAGGGTCAGATGGGCCAGACCAACTATTCGGCCGCCAAGGCCGGCCTGATCGGCTTCACCAAGGCCCTGGCCCTGGAGAACGCCAAGAAGGGCGTGACGGTCAACGTGATCTGCCCCGGCTATATCGACACCGAGATGGTGGCGGCGGTGCCGGAAACCGTGCTGGCCAGCATCATCGCCGGCATCCCGGTCGGCCGCCTGGGCAAGGGCGAGGAGATCGCCGACATGGTCTCGTTCCTGGCCGGCGAACGCGCGGGTTTCGTGACCGGCGCCACGCTCAGCCTGAACGGCGGCCAGTACATGGCCTGACCTGAACCTCACGGCCCCCCCCGAAGTCGAGACTTGACGGCGAGTGTTGCTGTTTGGCCTCATGTGCGTGACTTCGGGGAGCGGACGTTAACGCGTCCAAGATTCGCCCCAGTCGGCGGGCAGTACGGATCGTATGAAATTCTGTAAGGCGGAGTTGGGCGTCTCTGGCGCCAGGGCGACCCTGACGATCGCGGCTCTGATGGTCATGGCGGCGTCGGCGAACGCCCAGCAACTGCCGCATTCGCTGCGGGACGCCCTGCTCGGCCATAAGGGTCCGGCCGAGGCTCGCCGGGTCGCAGCCCCGCCCGTGGCGCGCTACGTCTCCGAAACCGGCGGCGGCTTCATCTTCGACCAGGCCGCGCCCCAGCCGCTGATGAAGTTCGACAACAGCACCGAGATCTGGGTGCTGTCGCCCCAGCCGGCCTCGCGCGGCGACGTCATCTATCGCAACGACCTGGGCGAGCCCGTGCTGCGGGTGACCAAGCTGGGCGGGATGATCCTGTTCACCGACGACGCCCCGATGGGCGCGGCCGCCGCCGTATCGGGCCGCGCGTCGTCGATCCAGCCGCCGGCGATCATCTCGTTCAACGTCTTCGTGCAGCGCGTCAGCATCGCCTCCGCCCGCGCCACGCGCGCGGCCCAGCACTTGGTCGAGTTCTCGACAATCCAGGACGTGCGGCCCGAGACCTCGGTTCTGGCGGCCGACTCCGCCACCGTGGTGGCCGAGGCTTTCGAACGCATGGCGCGCAAAGGCGACCGCTCGCTGATCTCGCGGATCGCCCGGGTGCTGCTCGCCGAGGGCCGCAAGCCCTCCGCGGCCCTGAAGGACGGAGCCCTGACCATCACCTACTCGCCGGACCAGGGCCTGGCCGGACGCCCGTCGTCGAAGCGCATCATCAAGGTGCTGAACCGCTGACGAGCGCGCCTCTGCAAATTTTGCAAGCGTAACCATAAGCCCTCAGCCGCCGTTTACCCCGCTCGAATATCGCTGTTCGCCAACACGGCCTCGTGGCGTCGCCCCCCGCGCACAACCGCGCATATTGCGACGCCGTCGAGGCTTTTCGCGCGTCCGCAAGGTTCTATTGTCTCGTCATGGATAACTCCGACATCGCGGAGGCGCCCGAACGCGGGCGCCTGAAGATGGCCGATATCGCCCGGATGGCGGGCGTGTCGATATCGACGGTGTCACGCGCCCTCGCGGGTAACCCGCTGATCCCCAAGACCCTGCGCGACCAGATCGTCGAGATCGCCCAGACCCACGGCTATGTCGTCAATCAGTCGGCGCGCAATCTGCGTCTGCGCAAGACCGACACCATCGGGGTCGTCATCCCCGTCGCCCACGAGGCCGGGCAGCTGATCTCGGACCCGTTCTTCCTGGAGATGATCGGTCGGCTGGCCGACGAGATCACTCGCCGCGACTATTCGGTCCTGCTGAACAAGGTGGTCGTCACCGAGGCGGGCTGGCTGGAGCGGATCATCCAGTCGCACCGCGCCGACGGCCTGGTGCTGATCGGTCAAAGCACCCAGCACGCGGCGCTGAACGTCGTGGCCGACGTCTACAAGCCGATGGTGGTCTGGGGCGCCCGACTGCCGGGCCAACGCTACTGCGCGGTCGGCAGCGACAACATCGAAGGCGGCCGGCTGGCCGTGGCGCATCTGGTCGGAGCCGGTCGCGAGCGCATCGCCTTCCTCGGCCCGATCGACGCCCCCGAGGCGGCCCAGCGCTTCGAGGGCTACAAGAAGGGCCTGGCCGAGGCCGGGATCGCCTTTGACCCTGCCCTGGCGGTCCCGACGCCCTACACGCTGGAGGAAGCGCAGCGGACGGTGGCGGGCTTCCTGTCCGCCGGCGTCGCCTTCGACGCCGTATTCGCCTTTTCGGACGTCGTCGCCCTGGCCGCGATCGGCGCCCTGACCGAGGCCGGCAGGACCGTTCCCGGAGACGTGGCGGTGGTCGGCTTCGACGACATCGTCCTGGCCCGCCACAGCGCCCCGCCCCTGACCACGGTGCGGCAGGACCTGGCGTTTGGGGCGCGGGCGATGGTCGACCTGCTGTTCCGCCGCATGGCCGGCGAGGACGCGGCCTCGACCCTCGCGCCGGTCGAGCTGGTGGTGCGCGGCAGCAGCCTTTAGCCGACTAGGCCGCCTCGACGCCGATCGTCTTCAATTCCTTGAGGAAGCGGGTCAGGCTGACGTGCGACCGCTTCAGGCCGTGGACGACCTCGGGCTTGGACAGAGCCGATTGCGGGACGATGAAGCCCTCGCGGCCGATGCGCTGGGCCATGCCCTTTTCCAGCATCTCGACGAAGCGCCGGCGAACGGTTTCGTACGGCAGCCCCAGGGAGTCGGCGACTTGGCGCACGGTCAGCGGCCGGCGCTCGTGGTCCGGCGGAATGTCGTTGACCTCGGAATAGACGCCGCCGCCCCGGATGTGCGAGCAATTGCCCGCCCACAGGGTGGTGAAAACGAGGGCGTAAAGCAGGTCCGAACCGTGGACCTCGTTGGCGATTTCGACCCAACGTAAAATGTAATCCGTCGCGTAGCGGGTGGCCGCGCGAGCGTTGACGTACTCTTCGGACATAGGTGACTCGGTTCCCCTGGTCGCGCCAACAGCGTGACCTGAAAAGGATTGCATGGCTCATCGAACGACGCCATGCGACCAAGTTGCCCACTATGGGTACCCCAATCGGGGATCGCGTCAGGTTGACGCGGCCCTGGGGTCAGCCGCGCGAGGGGCTCCAGTCGCGCGGCGCCATCTCGAACCCCTCGAACCGGAAGCCCGGCGCCACGGTGCAGCCGACCAGGGTCCAGGCGCCCAGGCTGACGGCGGTCTGCCACCACAGAGTCGGGACGATCACCTGGGGCCGGCAGCCGGCGCGAAGGTCGGGGCTGAGGACATAGCCGGTCGCGCCCGCGCCGTCGGGCGGCGACAGGGTCAGCGAGAGCGGCGCGCCGGCGTACCAGTGCCAGGTCTCGACCGCGTCGACCCGATGCCAGGCCGACATCTGTTCGGCCTCCAGCAGATAATAGATGCAGGTCGAGGCCGCGCGGCCGTCGGGCCCGGGCGCGTCCTGAAAGGTCTGGCGATACCAGCCGCCCTCTGGATGCGGCTGAAGATCCAGCATCCGGACGATTTCCTTGGCGCCCAGGTCGCCGGCGATACCGTTCACGCTGCTCATCCCTTGAAGCTGTCCTTGGCGGCCCGGATCTCGGCGAAGGCCTGGGCGGGCGAGCCGGCCTCCGGCCTCAGCAGCGGCGCGCGCAGGAACGGATTGGTGGCCTTCTCGGCCGCGATGGTGGTCGGCACCGTGGCTTCGCCGCGTTCGCGAGCGGCGAACACCGCCTCGGCCCGCGCCTTCAGGGCCGGGTCGTCGTCGACCGACAGGGCGAAGCGGGCGTTCGAGGCCGTATATTCGTGGGCGCAATAGACGGTGGTGTCGTCCGGCAGGTCGGCGACCCGCGCCAGCGAGTCCCACATCTGCTCGGGCGTGCCCTCGAACAGTCGCCCGCAGCCCAGGGCGAACAGGGTGTCGCCGACGAAGGCGATGTGGTCGGCCGCGTCGTGATAGGCGATGTGGCCCAGGGTGTGGCCGCCGGCGTCGATCACCGCGAACCGCGTCTCGCCCAGCATCACCACGTCGCCGCCGCGCACGACCCGGTCGAGGGGCGCGATGCGGGTCACCTCGGCCGGGCCGGTGATCGTCGCGCCGGTGGCCTTCTTCAGCGCCTCGTTGCCGCCGGCATGGTCCGGATGCCAGTGGGTGTTGAGGATCAGGTCGAGGCTCCAGCCCAGCTTGGCCAGTTGCGCGAGGATGGCGTCGGCGTCGGGCGTGTCGATGGTCGCGACCTTGCCGGTGGCTTCATCGCGGACGAGGAAGCCGTAGTTGTCGGACAGGCACGGGAACTGGTGAACGGTCAGGGGCATCGGCTTGCTCTATCGCCGCGACGCGGGCGCGAATACAAGGATGGCCTCGATGCCTGGGAGACTCAATGCGCCGCGACGTGCTGGACCTCCGAGCCTTCTACGCCGCCCCCTTGGGTCGCGCGGCGAGGACCATGCTGACCCGCAAGGTCGAGGAGGCCTGGGGCGACACCCGGGGACTCGACGTGCTGGGCGTCGGCTACGCCACGCCCTTCCTCGACGCGGCCCGGACCAACGCCCGGCGCGTCGTGGCCGCCATGCCCGCCCAGCAGGGGGTGGAAGTCTGGCCGCACGGCGGCCGTAACCAGGCGTGCCTGGTCGAGGAGACCGCCCTCCCCCTGCCGAACGCCATGTTCGACCGTGTCCTGGCCGTCCACGCTCTGGAGGAGGCCGACGACCCGGCCGCCCTGCTGGCCGAGATCGGCCGGGTGATGGCCCCGACCGGCCGGCTGATCGTGGCGGCCTCGTCGCGCGACGGGGTCTGGACCGGCGCGGAGCGCACGCCGTTCGGCCACGGCCGTCCCTACAGCCGCAGCCAGCTGGAGAGCCTGATCCGCGAGGCGGGCCTGGAGCCGGCCGGCTGGACCCGCGCCCTCTATGTTCCGCCCATCGGGGCCATGGCCAGCTGGGCCGAGGGGTTCGAACAGGTCGGGGCGCGCCTGTGGCCGCGCTTCGCCGGAATCATCCTGATGGAGGCGATCAAGCAGACCTTCGCGGTCAAGCCGCGCGGCCATCGGGCCCGCGCCCGGGTGTTCGCGCCCGGGGTTCTGCTGCCCAGTCCCGCGGGCCCGACCCCTGCGCGGCACACCGGCGGGCGGCCTATTCCCGTTCAAAAGGCGCCCGTTCAAAAGGCGCCGAGCGGTCGGGACCGCTGATCTGACTTGGAGCGAAGCGTTTCGACGCCTAGCTTGGAGTCGCAACAACCGTTCGCTCCTGGGAGCCGCGCCATGAAGATGATCGTCGCCGTGATTAAGCCGAGCCGCCTCGACGCGGTGCTCGAAGCGGTCACCGAGGCGGGGGCGTCAGGGCTGACGGTCACCGAGGTCCGCGGCTACGGTCGCCAGAAGGGCAAGACCGAGGTCTATCGCGGCGCCGAGTACGAGGTGAAGCTGCTGCCGAAGGTCAAGCTGGAGATCGCCGTGCCGACCGACGTGCTCGAGCCCGTCATCGAGGCCCTGCAGCGCACCGCCAACACCGGCAAGATCGGCGACGGCAAGGTCTTCGTCCTGGACCTGGAACAGGCCCTGCGGATCCGCACCGGCGAACGCGACGCCGCGGCGATCGCGGGCTAGCCTTAGAAACCTGTCATCCCGGCCAAGCGCGAAGCGGGCCGAGCCAGGACCGCCGGAAAAGCCGGCGCTTACCGTGGTCCCGGGTCTTCACCCAGGATGACAGGGCTTTGCGTTACTTCTCCAGTTCCCGCAGGTCCCGCCCGCGCGTCTCGGCCCCGAAGCGCGCCGTCAGCAGGGCCGCGAGGGCCAAAGGCGCGATGATCGCCAGGGCCGCGATCTTGAGCGGCGGCACCGCGCCGAGGATGCCGAGAAGCTGGGCGATCAGGCCGCCGGACTTGCTGCAGGCGGCGATCCAGCCGGTGGCCCGGCCTCGGACCCGCAGCGGATAGCTCTCGGCGGCGTAGGGCAACAGGATGGCCAGCAGGCCGTTCGTGCCGATGATCATCAGGGCCACCGGCAGGATCGGGCTGGCGCCGTTCTCGATGGTCAGCACGCCCGCCACGCCGATGGCGCTGACCACCATCGTGCCGACCAGCGACCATTTGGTGCTCCAGCGGCTGTAGAGAAAGGCGCAGACGAACACCGTCGGGAAGGCGATCAGGGCCGACTTGGCCAGCAGTTGGCTGGAGACGCCCATGCTGTAGCCCTTGGACACCAGCTCGGCCGGCAGCCACAGCAGCAGGCCGAAGTTCACCAGCCCCCAGGCCACCGCGGCGATGCTCAAGGCCGTGGTCATGCCGGCGAAACGCCGCTCGACCGGTGGGGCGGTCAGGACGTGATGATGATGGTCGGCGGCCTCCACAGGGGTCTCGTCGCGCTCGCGCACCACCGAGCCGAACCGCTTCATGATCGCGTGGGCGGCGTCGATCCGGCCGATGGTCATCAGGAACTTGGCCGATTCGGGGATCGCGCCGGACAGGGCGATCAGGATCAGGCCGGTCGGCAGGTTGAGGAACCACATGATCCGCCAGCCGAACTCCGGCTGCAGCAGCGCCGAGAGACCCGAGGAGGCCAGATAGCCGCCCACCGCGCCCAGGCCGCCGACCAGCACCAGGCTCCAGCCGCGATGCTTGGACGGCATGGTCTCGGCCAGCAGGGCGTAGACCACCGGCAGCAGGCCGCCGGCGGCCGCGCCCATCATGAAGCACATGCCGACGTTCCACCAGAAATCGGGCATGGCCCCGCAGATCGAGGTGCCGACGAACATCACCGCCGACAGCAGGATCGAGGCCCGACGACCGAAGATGTCGGCCAGGATCCCCCAGATGATCGAGCCGGTCACCGTGCCCGTCAGGGCCGCGAACGGCAACCAGGCGACCATGGCCTTGGAGACTTCGTATTCCTTGATCATGCCCGGCACGACGAAGCCCAGGCTGGCCGGCTTCATGATGTCGATGATCAGGGCCACCACCAGGGTGACCATCAGACCCCAATGGGCGCGTGACAGCGGCGCGTCCTCGGGCGGCGTGACGTCGACGGTATGGTGGTCATGACTATGGTCGTGCCCGCGGCGGGGCAGCAGGCCCCAGCCGGCCAGGGCGCAGCCGGGCGGGATGATCAGCATGCCGATCGTCATCCCCATATCCATCGGCATGCCCGCCAGCCGGTAGCCGATGTCGGCGCCCATCAGGTACATCGGCAGGTGCAGCAGCACGCCGGCCGTGACCACCAGGCAGCCGAGCCAGAACGCCCACAGCCTCTGTCGATCGGACAGGACGTGCGGCGCCTTGGAGGAGTCGAGGGTGGTCATGGCGGTTTAGGCTCTGTTTCTGGGGGACGCCGTCTTCAAGCGGAGCCATAACACGGGTCCGCGCGTTCTCGCATCTCACGGCATTTCAGGTGACATGAGTCCGAATTCCTCCGTCTTTCAACCGGGATACAACTGCTGGCGGGTCGAGCCCGCGGACCGTGTGGCTCTGTTCATCGACAACGACGAGGCGTTCGACGCGCTGAAGCCCCTGATCCTGGCCGCCAAGAAGTCGATCTGGATCCTGGCCTGGGTGTTCGATCCCCTGACCCGCCTCGACCCCGACCGGGTGAGACGGAGCCGCGATCCGACCCACGCCGACCGGATCGGCCTGATCCTGCGGCGACAGGCGGCGCTGAACCCGGCGCTGGACGTGCGGGTGCTGACCTGGGACATGCCCTTCCCGATCGCGGCCTCGCAGCTGTTCGGCCCGCATCGCGGCGCGGCCTTCTTCGCCGGCTCGCGGGTCAAGTACCGGCTGGACGCCACCTTGCCGGCCAGCGCCTGCCATCACCAGAAGGCGGTGATCATCGACGGCGTCAGCGCCTTCGTCAGCGGCGGCGACATCGGCGTCGATCGCTGGGACGACACCCGCCACCTCGACAACAATCCGCTGCGCCGCCTGCCCACCGGCCGCCACTATCCGGCCCGGCACGAGGTCTCGATGCTGGTCGATGGCCGCGCGGGCGAGGCGATGGCCGACCTGTTCGTCGATCGCTGGCGGGCGTCGGGCGGCGATCCGATCGAGCGTCCGGGGCGACCCGAGGAAACGCCCTGGCCGGAGGACCTGCTGCCGGACCTGCGCCGCACCTCGATCGCCATCGCCCGCACCTCGGCCGAATGGCAGGGGCGGCCGGAGATCACCGAGTGCATGCTGCTGCACCTGTCGGCCATCCAGCGGGCCCGACGGCTGATCTATCTGGAGAACCAGTACCTGACCTCGCCGATCATCGTCGAAGCCCTGGCCGAGCGCCTGGCCGAGCCCGACGGTCCCGAGGTGGTGACGATCGGCCCGGCGCGCAGTCCCAGCTATTTCGACCAGATGACCATGGACAGCGCCCGCACGGCGGCGATCAACCGTCTGCGCGAGGTCGACCCCTACAAGCGCTTTTCCGCCTTCTCGGCCCACACGCCCAAGGGCGCGCCGATCATCGTCCACTCCAAGGTGGCGATCATGGACGACTGGCTGCTGCGGATCGGCTCGGCCAATCTGAACAACCGCTCGATCGGCCTCGACAGCGAGTGCGACCTGGCCTTCGAGGGCCATTCGGACCTTGAGCGCGAGACGATCCGCGCCTTCCAGGGACGGCTGGTCGGCCATTTCCTGGATTGCTCGACCGCCGACGTGCTCGAGGCGATGGAACGAGAGGGCGGCCTCGCCGCGGCGATCAACGCCCTGGACGTCCGAGGCGGTCCGCCGCGCCGGCTGCAACCCGTGCCGACGCGCAAGCTGACCGGGGTTCAGCAGTTCATCGCCGACTGGAGCCTCGGCGACGCCATCGCGCCGGACGACGCCTGGCGCCCCTGGGGCCGCCGGGCTCGTCTGCGGCGCGACATCGCCCGGCTCACCGCGCCGCCGCCGCAGCCTCCGGGGCGCTTTCTGCCGTGATCTCCAGGTCCACGACCAGCGGCAGGTGGTCCGAGGCGACCCGGGCGCGCCCGTCATAGGGCGAGCTGACGCCGCGCGTCTCCAGACCCTTGGTCAGGAAGACGTGGTCGATCCGCATGAACGGGAAGCTGGACGGGAAGGTCGCCGTCGCGGGGCGCGGCCAAGCCGGGCTGGACGCCTGGGCGTCGCGCAGGGCGGTGCGCAGCATCCTGTAGGTCGCCGAATAGGGCGTGGCGTTGAAGTCGCCCAGCACCACGCCGGGCGCCAGCCAGCCATCCGCGCCCATCCAGTCGGGGCCCAGCAGAGCCGCGGCCTGGCGCTTCTGCTCCTGGGGCACCAGGCCCAGGTGGGTGTTGATGATCTGGACCTTGGTCCCGCCGACCTCGACCTCGATCCACAGGGCGCCGCGCGGCTCCAGGCCTGGCACGCGCTTGTACAGCGGCAGACCCTTGGCTTTGATGCGACGCTCGGGCAAGGCGGTCAGGATGGCGTCGCCATAGAGTTCCTCTTCCACGGTCATGGCCGGATGGAAATGGAAGCTCATCTTCAGCAGCTCGGCCAGGCGGTGGGCCTGGTCGACGCCCTTGGTGCGGGCCCGGCGGACGTCCAGCTCCTGCAGGGCCACGACGTCCGGCCGTTCGGCCGCGATGACCTCAGCCACACGCTCGACATCGAGCCTGCGGTCCGTGCCCACGCAGCGGTGGACATTGTAGGTCATCAGACGAAGCGTCTTCATCCGTCGAAGAGATCGCCCGAGCCGGGCGGAAGTTCCCTTCCTCCAGGTTTTTGGGAGGGCGCCGCGCCGTTGCGGCTGAGCATGAACAGGCAGCTTTCGGCGCGCCAGTTCTCCAGCGTGCTGGCCGGGTTCATCGACCGCGCCGGGCCTTGACCGGCGAAGGCGGCGCAGGCGTCGACGCGCAGGTTCAGGTCCGCCGTCAGGGCCAGGAAATCGGCCAGGGTGCAGAGGTGGATGTTCGGGGTCGACCACCACGGCATCGGCAGGGCCTTGGTCTCGGGCATCCGGCCGCGGCTGAGCAGCGACCAGCGCACCCGCCAGTGGCCGAAGTTCGGGAACGAGACGATGGCCCGGTCCGCGATGCGCAGCAGCTCGTCCAGCACGTGGCGCGGATTGCGCGTCGCCTGCAGGGTCTGGGACAGCACCGCGTAGTCGAACGAGCGATCGGGGAAGTGGTCGAGGTCCTGGTCGGCGTCGCCTTGCACCACCGACAGGCCGCGCGCCATGCAGGCGGCGACGCCGCTGGCGCTGATCTCCAGCCCCCGGCCGTCGACCTGCTTTTCGTGCCCCAGCAGGTCCAGCAGCGCGCCCTCGCCGCAGCCGACGTCCAGCACCCTTGAGCCGGGCCGCACCAGGCGCAGGATCTCGCGGAAGTCCTCGCGGATGACGGCGTTCGTCACGTCAGCCCCCGGTCGCGCTCGGCCGAGCTCAGGAAGCCGGCCAGGGCCGCATCCATCACCGGCTCGTCCAGCAGGAAGGCGTCGTGGCCCTTGTCGCTCTCGATCTCGGCGAAGGCCGCGCGGGCCCCGGCGGCGGTCAGGGCGCGGACCAGGTGGCGCCCCTCGGCCGTGGGGTACAGCCAGTCGCTGGTGAAGCTGAGCACGCAGAAGCGCACGTCGCGCGCTCGGGTGAAGGCCTTGG
>Ga0102591_1004515_pt1 | contig 10713 bp, 9 predicted proteins | sample AraplaCol_mCL_r2_2_FD_76860 | JGI IMG/M metagenome (GOLD analysis project Ga0102591, IMG submission 76860) | Arabidopsis root microbial communities from North Carolina, USA - plate scrape MF_Col_mCL_r2 (SPADES assembly) (version 2) | ecosystem: Host-associated > Plants > Roots > Endosphere... | reverse complement strand
CCAGCGCCGATAGGCCTCCAGCCGCCACTGCAGCATCCAGGCGGGCTCGTTCTTCTTCTCGGAGATGAACTTGACGGTCTCTTCCGACAGCCCCTTGGGGGCCTTGTCGGACTCGATCAGGGTCTCAAACCCATAACGATACTGGTCGACGTCGATGCCGCGAACCCGCTCGATGGTCTCCTGGACTGCCGCCATCTATCGCCTCGCTCGCACAATTGACCCCGGAGCCTGCTGCATCGGTCCACCCTCACGCCGGGATGCAGGTGTCGGGGACCGGACAGACCACCGCGCATTGCGCCGTGTCGAAATGCCCCTCGCACTCGGTGCACTTCTTCGGATCGATTACGTACATGTCGCGCTTGAGGCTGATCGCGGCGTTCGGGCACTCGAACTCACACGCACCGCAAACCGTGCATTGCGAGGCGACGATCTTGTAGGCCATGTTGTTCGACTCCTTGAATGGGCGATGCCGTCGGACATCTCTCTTCAAGCGTCGTGCCAATCGTGAACCGTTGGAAACTCAACGATAATTTGCCCGGAGCCGGTTGTCGTGGCCCCGACAGCATGTCGCATCCGCGACAGTCAACGTCAGAGCCGCTTGACCTCGATGCCGTGCTTCTTCAGCGCGTAGCCGATCTGGCGCGGCGTCAGACCGAGGAGGCGCGCAGCCTTGGCCTGAACCCAGCCCGACTTCTCCATGGCGGCAACGACACTGTCGCGGTCGGTCACATTGCCGACCAACGAGACCGGAGCAACATCGGATCCCGGGGCAGCCGGCTCGACGGACGTCGGAATTTCGCGTGCCCTCTCGCGCTGAGCGGCCGCCGGCAGGACGGAAAGCGGCACAATCGGCAGCGAGCGCTGCTGCGTGCTCTCGGACGTCCCGTTCCATAACATGGCGGACAGGCACTGGCTGTGACAGCAGGCGAAATCGTTCCTGACGATCTCCGGCCCGGGCGCCAGTGTCGCCGTGCGCTGCACGCAATTCTCGAGCTCGCGCACGTTGCCGGGGAAGCCACAACCCATCAGGACCTCGATCGCGTGCCGATCGAAGCTCAGCGCGCGGCCGTTTTCGGTGTTGAAGTTCTTCAGAAACTCGTTGGCCAGCAGTGGAATATCACTGCGCCGCTCGCGCAGGGGCGGCAACATCATCGGAACGACGCTGATGCGATAATAGAGATCGGCGCGGAATTCGTTGCGCGTAACCGCCTCCTCCAGGTTGCGGTTGGTCGCGGCGATGACGCGGACATCGACCTTGATGGTCTGGTTGCCGCCGACCCGCTCGAACTCCTGCTCCTGCAGCACCCGAAGGAGCTTGGCCTGGAACGAGCCCGAGATCTCACCGATCTCGTCGAGGAAGAGGGTACCCTTGTCGGCGAGCTCGAACCTGCCCTTGCGGGAATTCAGCGCGCCTGTGAAGGCGCCTTTCTCGTGGCCGAACAGCTCGGATTCCAGCACCGACTCCGGCAGAGCCGCGCAGTTGATCTTGACGAACGGGCGCTTTGCGCGCGGCGACAATTCGTGAATGGCCTTCGCGATCAGCTCCTTGCCGGTGCCGGATTCGCCACGCAGCAAGACGGTCGAGTTCGACTTCGCCACGACGGCGATCTTTTCCAGCAGCCCGCGCAGTGCCGGGCTGTCACCGATGATGCCTTCGACGTGAACCCTGCGGCGATCGCGCGTCGGCTTGAGCTCGGACAGCTCCTTCTGAAGCCGATAGCTCTCATGCATCAGCCGCTCGCGGTCCTGCGCAACCACGCGGTGCAGCTTCACGGTCTGGCCGATCAGATTAGCGACCATGGTCAGCAGGCGGACGTCGGAATCGAGCCGATACATCGACCGCTCGTCCCAAACCCGATCGATCGTCAGGGTACCGACGACCTTGGCATCGATACGGATCGGCACGCCGATGAACGACACCCGCGTCGTCTCCGAGGCGCCGAGGGTCACCGCATCATCCGGACCGAAGGCGGGATGGGTGACGATGTTTTCCGCGACCAGCGGCATGGCGGTCGCGACGATCTGGTCGACCGCCTTTTGCGGCAACCGCCCCCGGTAGCGCTCGTCGCTGCCTTCGCTCCAACCGGCGCCAACCGCAAGATCGGGAATGCCGTCATCGGCGAGCAGTGCAACGACGCCATGACGCATCTGGAGAAACGATTGCAGGAGGTTTACGACGTTGGCGAGCGTCGTCTCCAGCCGCGTCGGCGCCGTCAATATCTTGGAAATCTCGAAAATGCCGGTCAGCGCGATCTCGTTGAGCGGCACGATCGGCGCGGTCCGATCGGCAGGGGAGCGTTCAACCAAGGGAGCAGCGTGAAGCATGACGGACTCTCCGTTGCCTGTTACATCCTCCCGGCGGCCTTCTTTGGAATTTGTCGTATTCTGATTCATGTCGTGTCGGGAGTCGCGCTCAACTTGTCAGCATCGCTGCAAAAAGATTCCGTCGCACTTGCACGCTTTGTGATCCGTTTCGCGGAATTTACCGTCCGAATGGGCGTCACGCGCCAAAGTGGGATTACCGCATTGATCCAGCGCAAATCGGCAAAGTTTCTTCTGCGATCGGCGCCTGCCGCTTGATCACACGTGCTGCCCTCCGTTGATCGGTACTTCCGCACCTGTGACGTAGCTGGCCGCATCCGAGCACAGGAAGAAAATCACCTTGGCGACCTCGTCGGGCGTACCGACACGGTGCAGCGGGATGATCGGCGCCAGTTGGGCCTCGGTCTCCGGCGAGAGGATATCTGTCTTGATCTCGCCGGGCGCAATCGCATTGACGCGAATTCCGAACGGCGCGTAGTCGTGCGCCATCTCGCGGGTGAGACACGCGAGCGCGGCTTTCGACGTCGCATAGGCGGTGCCGGCAAACGGATGCACCCGCGAACCCACGATCGAGGTGACGTTGACGATCGAACCGGTGGCCCGCTTCAATTCCTCCACCAGACCCTGCGCGAACAGGACCGGCGCGAGCAGATTGACGTGGAAAACGCTCATCCAGGTTTCCACCGGCGTCGTCAGCGAATTCAGCCGCGAGCCGTTGGCGGCCTTGGGCGAAATGCCGGCATTGTTGATCAACGCGTGCAGTGGTCCACCGTCGAGCCGCTCCTTGATCTCGGCGACCGCGCGCGGTAGGGCGCGCTGGTCACTCAATTCGACCTGCACATGATTGTCCGTCCCCGAATCCCACGGACAGCGCTCGCCATCGAAGGCCTGCCGGGAGCAGGTGATGATCCGCCAGCCGGCCTCGGAGAACAGTTTTCCCGTCGCATGACCGATACCGCGCGACGCGCCGGTCAGCACCAGCGTCTTCCGTTCGCCGCCTGGCGCGCGCGCTTTGTCGCCGTGAAACGGGCACAGGGCAACGTCGAGCGCAGACGCACCATCCGGCGCAGCATCGCGATCCAGCAGATCGAGCGTCACGTCAGCTCCTCACTGCGCCCGATCGGACGCCCGACAATTACGACAGGACCAACTTTGCAGGATTTGGGCCACGCCCCCAATCGTTGCGCTTTTGCCTGCTTGATGTCGGCTTCTCGACACGATGGAAGGTTTGCAACACGTTCGCGTGCGCTTTCGGACCAGATGGACGCGCGACGGCTTCGTGAATGTTGATCGGCAGTTGAGAGCTCTTTTTCAATCGTTCCAAATGGCCCGGCTCTTGCTCTTCCTGTTCCGGGCCGGCTCGCGCCTTGCTGCACATTTCTCTGCAACCGTGGTTTCAAATGTCTCAGCCGAACGACCAACGACTCTTTGCCGTTATCCTCGGCACCAACGAGATCGCCTCCGCGATCGGCATCCAGCTCGTCCGCGCAGGATATTGTGTGGTGCTGTCGCACGATCCCGATCCACCGGTGATCCGGCGCAAGATGGCCTTTCACGACGCGCTCTACACCGACACCGCCCGGCTCGAGGAGTTCGTGGCGGAACGCGTGGACGATAGCATACAGGTCTATCAGACACTGGGCGGGCCGCCGCGGATCCTGGTAACCTGGCTCGGCCTGCTCGACCTGCTTCCGGTCCGCCACATCGACCTGCTGATCGACGCGCGTCTGCAGAAGCGCCGGATCACGCCTGACCTCAGGCGGCTCGCTCGGCTGACGATCGGGCTCGGCCCCGGCTTCGCCTCAACCTTCAATTGCGACGTTGCGGTGGAGACCCGGCCCGGCAAGATCGGGCCCGTCGCCGACACGCGCTGGACGGACGCGGCCGACGGCGTCGCGAGTTCGCTGGGCGAAGTCGGCGCGGAGCGCTTCGTCTACTCGCAATTTTCGGGACGCTGGCACACGCCGATCGAGATCGGCGCCCGCGTCTACCGGGATCTCGTCCTCGGCCATCTCTCCGGCATTCCGGTGCTCGCGCCGCGGGACGGTATCCTGCGCGGGATCGTCCGCGACGGCAGCGAAGTTCCGGCCGGCGTCAAGTTACTAGAGATCGACCCGCGCGGCCGCGACGCCCAGTGGACCGGAACGGACAAGCGCGGCCGTGCGATCGCCAACGCCACCATCGCCGCCGTCAGGCTCCATGCCACGCGACGCACCACGCAGCGGAATCCGGCATGATCGTCTGCTCCTGCAACATCATCAGCGATCACGACATCAGGGGCGCGGTTGTCGCCACGGATGATGCATTATTTTCGCCTGCCCAGGTCTACGACTGCCTGGGATGCACCGTCAGGTGCGGACGATGCTCGCAATCCGTAAGACGGATCATCGAGGAGTTACCGCCTCGTGGAGGGCGATGCACGAAGCAACCAAACGCAGACCCGCTGATATCGAACTCCTCAGTCGTCCTGGCTATGATCGATCCTCGGATGTAGACGGGTCGAGCGAGAGAGAAGCTCGACAAGGAGGCGGTGCGTGGTCCCCTCGCCGCCCTAGGAATGAGCGGGCCCGGACGGCGCCACATCCAAGCGGACCGCGATCCCATCCAGATCCGGGCTAGGCGCGGGATAGAGCATCATGACGAGCGGATCGTGACCTGGAACGATGTGGTCCGCATCGGGCGCCGCGGCGCGCAGCTTGTCGAACCCCACCAGCATGTCGCCGACATGAAACGCCGTCGTGAACGGACGCTCGCTGGTCATGTTCTCGTAGAAGTGACTGACGTCGGAGGCGAGCACGACGGGGCCGCGGCGCGTACTGACGCGGACGAATTGAAGGCCGGCGGAGTGTCCGCCGGCAGCATGGACCGTCAGCCCGGGCGCAATCTCGGCATCGCCGTCGTAGAACAGCACGCGGCGCGCGTAGTTCAGCCGCACGATCCCGCAGACGTCCTCGACCTCGAAGGAATGTGACAACCGCGGATAGTGCATGTAGCGGCCGGTGGCATAGGCGAGTTCGCGCTCCTGGAGATGAAAGCGCGCATTCGGGAACCGGTCAAAATTGCCGGCATGGTCGTAGTGCAGATGCGTGAGGATGACGTCCTTGACGTCGGTGACGTCGATATCGAACGCGGCCAGCGTCTCGACCGGGCAGCGCAGGAAATTCCGCCTGCGCTGCCTGGCGACCTCCGCATTGAAGCCGGTATCGATGACGAAGGTGCGCCCGCCTCCCCGCGCCAGCCACATGAAATAGTCCATCGGCATCGGCCCGTCATGCGGGTCGCCGCCGATGAAGTGCTCGCTCCGCTGCGCCTCCCGCGTCGCGTAGCGGATTGCGAAGAGCTCGTATTCCGGGGTGGTCATTGCCTCTTCCAATCCAGCGCGCTCAGGAGCCGGCTGCGTCGACCTCTTTGAAAGCCTCGCGCGCGTTGCGGAAGGCATCGATGCCGGCGGGCACGCCACAATAGACCGCGACCTGGAGCAGGATCTCCTTGATCTCTTCCTTGGTCAGCCCGTTCTTCAGGGCGCCTTTCACGTGCAGCTTCAGCTCGTGCGGACGGTTCAGCGCGCCGAGCATCGCCAGGTTGACGATCGAACGCGTCCGGCGATCGACACCGGGCCGGGTCCACAAGGCGCCCCAGCAGAACTCGGTCGACCATTCCGCCATGGTGCGCGTGAAGTCGTCGGCACCGGCGATGGACTTGTTGACGTAATCCTCGCCGAGCACTTCCTTGCGAACCTTGAGGCCCTTGTCGAACAGTTCGGTCTTGCTCATGATCGTCCCTTTCAGGTCTTGAGAGAGTTGAGTTGGAGTTGATTAGCGCGATGGCGGTCGCAGCGATCGCAGGAGAGTGGCGACGTCATCCACCGCATCGAGCCGCCAGACCGCGTCGATGACACGGTCCGCGTCCCAGTCGCTTCGACCTGTCCGCACGCCTTCGCGCAGCTTTTCCTCGATGTCGCTGTCCGACAGCGGCGCAGCCTGGCTGCCGCGTGGCGACGTCACGGTCTCGGTGAACACCTCGCCGGACATCAGGCGCAAAGTGACGCGCGCAGCGCCATCGGGCATTCGCGTATCGAGCTCCGCCCTCACCTTCTGCCGCAATTGCGCGATATCGGGGCGGACCACGATTTCATGGGCGAACTCGGCGACGCCGGCCGCGCCGAGCAGCAATCCGCACGCGACGCAATGGTGGATGCTGACGCGCGCATCACGCTCGTTGTTGACCGGGCGATCGCCCCGCGCAAGCAGCAGTGCCGAGCCTTGCACGGTCACCTGCTCGATCTGGTCGATGCGCCCTGCGATCCGCTCGCGCAGCAGCAGGCAGGCGTCGATGACCGCATGGAACACGATACCGGCGGGATAGGGTTTGTAGGTGTTTTTTGCGATCTCCCAGGTCTTACCGAGACCGTCGAGCAGATGTGCGACATCCGGCTCGTCGCCCATGGTGCGGGCCCAGCCGAGCGGACCTTCGATGGCACGAGGCGCGGCTTCATAGCCCTGCTGCGCAAGAAGTGCGGCGAACAGTCCGTTGCGCGCCGAATTGCCGACGCTGACGTTATTGGCGGCACTCGGCAGGTTCTCGACATTGCCGGCCGACTGGCTCGCAGCCACTCCGATGGCATTTGCGATTCCCTCCGCGGGCAGCCCGAGGAGTTTCGCGCACGCCGCGGCCGCGCCAAAAATCCCGCAGGTCGAAGTAATGTGCCAGCCTCGCGCGTAGTGGTGCGGCGACACCGAATTGCCGATCCGGCACTCGACGTCAACACCGAGGACGAAGGCCGTCAGCACATCGCGGCCGCACAGCTTTCGCGTCTCCGCGAGCGCCAGAATGGGCGCTGCAACCGGCGCAGCCGGATGAATGATCGTCTGGGGATGGGTGTCGTCGAAGTCGAGCAAGTTGGCCGAAATGGCGTTGAGGAACGACGCGCAGAGCGCATCCATCGGCTCGGAATGACCGATCACCGTCGATGTCGCAGCGCCACTGAACGGCGCCAGCGTGCGCATCGCAGCGGTGACAACGGGATCGCGCGCGGAGCCGAGTGCGGTCGCAAGGAAATTGAGGATCGATCGCCGCGCCTCGAGGCTCTGCGCCTCGACGTCCGTCCATGACGAGGCAGCTACGAAATCAGCGAGCGTCCTGCTCACACTTGTAATGGGGTCTTGCGGCACGCCGGGCGTCTTCCTCGTTTTGTTCGGACCTTATGCCGATCCGCGGCAAACTGTCGACCCCAAATGTTATGCTTGACAGCTTGTCTGACAATCATAACAATCCGGCTCGTTGGCGCGGGTCCCCGCTGCCACGACGACGGCGGCCGAGACGGCCGGCCGGCGACAATTGTTGGCCAACGAGATCAAGAAGGCGCGCCCGAAACGGGACCGCGCGACAGGGAGTAGACGATGGCGGGAGAGACGCTGGGCGTAATCGGCACGGGCCGCATGGGCGGTCCCATGGCGGGACGATTGATGGACGCGGGCTATTCGCTCGTCGTCTACGACACGCAGGTCGAGGCCACCCAGCCGCTGGTCAAACGCGGCGCGCTCCTCGCCAGTTCTCCGGCCGACGTCGCCTCGCGCGCCGACATCGTGCTTGCGAGCCTGCCGACCCCCGACATTGTCAAGGCCGTTGCGCTCGGCCAGGACGGCATCGGCAGCGGCAGTCGCGCCAAGATCGTCATCGATCTCTCGACCTCGGGTCCCGGCGCTGCGAAGTTCGTCGCGGAGGGCCTGAAGGCCAAGGGGATGACGCTGGTCGATGCGCCCGTGAGCGGCGGCATCAAGGGCGCCGTCAACGGCACGCTGGCGGTGATGGTGTCCTGCCCGCAGGCGACCTACGAGACTGTGCAGCCGATCCTGAAGAATTTCGGCAAGCTGTTCTACACCGGCGACAAGCCGGGCGTCGCGCAGACCGCCAAGCTCGCCAACAATCTGATGGCGGCGGCGGCACTGGTCATCACCTCGGAAGCCGTCGCCATGGGCGTCAAGGGCGGCGTCAACGCCAAGGTGCTGATCGACATCATCAACGCCAGCAGCGGCCGCAACAGCGCATCCGAAGACAAATTCCCCCGCGCGGTGCTGCCCGGCACGTTCGATTTCGGCTTCACCACCGGCCTCTCCTACAAGGACGTCCGTCTGTGCGTGGACGAAGCCGAGGCCATGGGCGTGCCGATGGTCTGCGGCGCGGTGGTGCGGCAGATGCTCGCGATCACCAACGCCAAATACGGCGCCTCATCCGACTTCACCTCGATCGCCAAGGTGCTCGAAGAGTGGGCCGGCGTCGAGATGCGCGGCTGATCGCGCAGGCCACGGAGAGCACCCGCGATGACGATCGGCCCGACAATATCCGGCAAGGTCCCGCTCGCGCGCCAGATGGCGCGGAGCGTGCTTGCGCTGGATATCGGCTTTTTCGGGCCTGAGGTCGTCGCCAAGGCAAAGCTCTGCCTGCTCGACTTCCTGTCCTGCGCGTTCGAGGCGGGCCATCATCCCTGGAGCCACCAGGCGATTGCGATCGCGCAAGGCGGCGGCGGCGCAACGATCATCGGGACGTCGCAGCTCTCCTCCCCAGCCGACGCAGCCTTCGCCAATGCGGTGATGGGGCACGGGCTGGTGCGGGAAGACATGCACGCGGCCAGCATCGCACACCACGGCGTGGTGATCTGGCCGGCCCTGCTCGCACTGTCCGAACAAACGCCGCTGCGCGGCGCCACGCTACTGACGGCTGCCGTCATCGGTTACGAGACCGGTGCGCGGATCGGCCGCGCGCTGCTGACCTCCGACCTCGCGCGCCTCTACCGGCCGACCGGCCTCGTGGCTCCCCTGGGCGCTGCGCTCGCAGGGAGTTTCGCGCTCGGCCTCTCTGAGGATGAAGCCACCAGCGCCATCGCGATCGCGGCCAATAGCTCCAGCGGGCTCAACGAATGGCCGCATGCCGGCGGCTCCGACATGTATTTCCATCCCGGCTTTGCGGCCGGCAATGCGATCAGGGCAGTCGGCCTCGCCGCGGCCGGCGCGTTCGGCTCGGAAACCATCATCGAGGGCGAAGCCGGCCTGTTCGCCGCCTATCGCCGCCAGTCCGCGCCTGACAGCATCGTCCTTTTCCCCAATGGGGAATGCGAGATCATGGCCGTCTACAACAAGCCGGTGCCGGCGTGCAATTTCGCGCAGACCGCGGCTCAAGCGGCGCTGCGCGTTTCGCACGAACTCGCCGGCACTGACGAGATCGACCGAATCGTCATTCGCGCGCCGGAGGCCGCCGTGCGCTATCCCGGCTGTGATTCCATGGGGCCCTATCGCAATGCGCTCCAGGCCAAGATGAGCATTCCCTTCAGCGTCGCGGCGACGCTGGCGCGCGGCGAGATCGAGGAAGAGAACTATTCCGAGCTCGGCGATGCCGACATCATCCGCCTCGTTGCGGTCACCCAGCTCGAAGCCGATGCCGGCTTCACCGCCGCCTTCCCCAGCAGGCAGGGCGCGGAGGTGACCGTGCATCTGCGCGGCGGGCGGACCAACCGGCACGCCTTGCCCGACGTCATCGCGGCAACACCGTCAGATATTCGGGCACGCTTTCGCAGCTCGGCAGCCACAGTCCTCGGCGAGGATCGCGCGCACCGGCTCGAGCAACTCATCGACGACTGCGAGCAACTCGGCAACGCCGGCGACATCGCCGCGCAGTGCCGCCTGAACGCACCGGAACGGGCTTTACGATCGGCATCATAAGAAGTGCCGGAGAATGCGGGGAAACATGGTCGATCCAAAGATCAACCTGAAATCGTCAGCTGCGTGGAGACAAGGCTGATGGAAGGATTCTTTCAAGCGCTCGCCGCGGGCCTGCTGATCGGCGCCGTCTACGGCCTGATGTGCGTCGGGCTCGGCCTGATCTTCGGCGTCATGCGCGTCATCAACTTCGCCCACGGCGATTTCATGATGCTCGGCATGTACACTGCCTTCTATCTGTTCACCGCCGCCGGCGTGCAGACGGTGTTCGGCAATACGGTCGGGCCGTTCGTCGCCATCCTGCTGGCCGGGCCCGTGCTCGCTTTGTTCGGCTATTTCGTGCATCGTACGCTGATCTCGCACGTGTCGGGGACGCGCACGGCATCGCTGGAAGGCGAAGGCCATTACGCCCAGCTCATCCTAACGCTCGGCATCGCGCTGATCCTGCAGAATGGCGGCCTGATCGTGTTCGGCTCGGTGCTCGCCTCGATCCGGACGCCGCTGTCGAGTTCGGCCTGGGAGCTCGGACCCTTCTTCGACATGAGCATCTTCCTGAACAAGGCCCGCAGCATCGACATGATCGTGTCGCTGGCGATCATGACCCTGCTCTCGCTGCTGATCACGCGCACCCGGATCGGAAAATCGCTCCGGGCTGCCGCCGACAACCCGACCGCCGCGA
>Ga0102591_1004514_pt1 | contig 10713 bp, 10 predicted proteins | sample AraplaCol_mCL_r2_2_FD_76860 | JGI IMG/M metagenome (GOLD analysis project Ga0102591, IMG submission 76860) | Arabidopsis root microbial communities from North Carolina, USA - plate scrape MF_Col_mCL_r2 (SPADES assembly) (version 2) | ecosystem: Host-associated > Plants > Roots > Endosphere... | reverse complement strand
TCGAACGCGGCGCGCTTTTCGCTCGCCTTCGCACCCCATGAGGGCAGCTTCGCCAGCCGCGGCGGACTAATCGAGCAGATCGCCTTTGCGGCGGACCAGGGGTTCACCGCCTGGGAGGACAACCAGGCGCGGGACCGTCCTGTGGAAGAGCAGGAGCGAATGGCGCGGGCGCTCGATCAACGCGGCATGACGATGGGGGTCTTCGTCGCCAGCATGCCCAAGTGGGCTCAGTTCCGGCCTGTGCTCGGCGGCCCCGATGACGCGGAGCGGGACGCGTTCCTGGCCGACATCCGTGCGTCCGTCGACGTGGCCAAGCGGCTGAACGCCAAGTGCATGACGGTGGTCACCGGGTTCTTGGATCCGAAGACGCCGCTGGATATCCAAACGGCGCGCATCATCGACGTGATGCGCCGAGCGAACGATATCGTGGCTCCACAGGGCCTAGTCATGGTGATGGAGCCGTTGAACACCCGCATCGACCATCCCAACATCTACATGCAGACGATCCCGCAGGGTTTCGCGATCGCGCGTGCCTTGAACAGCTCGGCCGTGAAGGTCCTCGCCGACCTCTACCATGCACAAATTCAGTTCGGTAATCTGATCCCGACGCTGGAGGCCTGCTGGAGCGAGGTCACCTACGTGCAGTTCGGTGACAATCCAGGCCGCAAGGAGCCGACCACCGGCGAAATCAACTACACCTCGATCGTTCGGTGGCTGAAGTCCCGGCGCTATGGGGGGGTGATCGGCATGGAGCATGGCAATTCCCTGGCCGGACGTCCCGGCGAGGAGCGCCTGGTCGCCGCCTATCGCGAAATTGACCGGGGATGAGGACCCTCCGCTGACGCGGTGGCGATTGCGCAAGAAAAATCCAGTGCCTCGGTCGCAAGTGATGGAGCCTGGGCTAGCGGGCGATCTGACCAGCAACACCTTCGACGGCGCAACGCCCTGGCGCGACGTCGAGACGCCCGCCGCTCAGGCGACTGGGCCGGTCGAGGTCGCGGTGGCCCCGCATCACGGCATGTTCGACGCCACTGGCGCGGACGCTGTGCGAGCGCTGCGGCCGCGCGTCTGGGTGATCCTGGCCTGGCGCGCCGCTCATCCCAACATGGCCACGCTCGAGCGCGGGGCTACCTCCCTTCCGCCCACGACGACTGGATCCGCCGCCAGGGCGGTGGCGCCCAAATGGTTGAAGCCCTTCACGACCTTGGCGCCGGTGTAGAGTTTGACCTGGGCGCTGACCGCCTTGAGCTCGGCCGGCTCTCCCTCGGTCGATCCGCGCACGCCATAGTAGGCGGTGACGAGATAGAGCGCGATGGTCTCAGCCCCGTTCGAGCGGTGTCGGCGATCCAAGGGGCCGTTTATGGCGCAGTTGCGCCGTTCTACATTGGCGATCCAAGCCTTCAATCGCTACCGCGACCATGTCGCCCTCGGCTCAAGTAGCGCCCCAACAAGGACCAAACCCAGCAGCGCGGCGACCAACATGGGCCAGGACGGCGCGATTGGGCCCCGAAGCGGTTGCGCCGAGACGACCGTGCTGGCCGCCACCGTCGCGATTTCCAGGCCCGTCAAAGCTGGTCGCCCCGTGGCCCCGTCCGATGTGGCGGTGGGTGTGATGGCTGGCCGGTCAGAGCGCCGACGAACCGGCGCCGGGCCGGCCAGCTCGCGTTTCAGAGCCGAGAGCGTGGTGGCGCCGGCCTTCCATCTCCCCTCCTTGGCGACCTCGACCAAGGTCCGGACCAGGTTCTGGTAGGCCTGAGGATTCTGACGGAAATAGCTTTTTAGGCCCAGCTGGTAACGGTCGCGGACATAGACGTCGGCGACCTCGTTCCAGTCGCGGTCCTGGACGAGGCTCGGGTCGTTGATCTCCCACAGCCGCATGTTTTCGGTGAATTCCGACAGGTAGCGCGCGCCGTTATAGCCGCCCGCCTGCATGGCCTTGATCCAGTCGGGGTTGAAATAGCGGGCGCGCAGCTCGCGGTTCAGGGCGCGGTCGGCGGTTTCCATCCTGGCCGCCGAGGGCGTCTGCAGGTTGGCGACATAGGTCTCGATCCGCCGGCCTGTTTCCGCGCGAACGGCCATGGCCAAGCCGCCGAAATAGGCGGCCGGCATCGGGGTGTCGAGCAGGCCATAGGCGCTGGAGCTGCGGCTGAACACGGCGGCGTCCACGGTCTTGAGGTTGTCGGCGAAGGCCGCGCCGTCGGCGGCCCCGTCGCCCGCGCCGCCGTCATAGGCGTGGGACAGGCGCTCGGCGTAATGGGCGGCGATCCTCGCGTCGCTCCACGGTGGATCGGCCTTGGCCGCGAACTCGGTGGTCGGCGAGAACGCCCCCGGCGCGGTCGAGAAGATCCGCCGCAGAGCGCGCTGCTCGGCCAGGTCCGGCGCGACGCCTTGGGCCAGAAGGGCGGCGCGGGTCGCGGTCGCCGCGGCGCGGACGGCGTTGTCGGGCTCGTCCTTGGCGGCCGCGAGGCGCACGGCCTTGGCCAGCAGGGCGATCTTGTCGCCGAAGTGGTCCCTATAGGTCCCGGAGGTGGTGACCAGCACGTCGATGCGGCCGCGACCCAGGGTGGCGGGGTCGTCCAGCGCCACGTCGATCACCTGGCCCTTGGGGTTCCAGACCGGACGCGCGCCCAGCAGCCGCAGGATCTGGGCCTCCATCACCCCGCCGTTCAGCGCCGTCTCGCCCGACCACAGGACGAAGGCGGCCTTGCGCGGCGTCGCTCCGTCGTGCTTGGCGCGATAGGCCGCGACCATCTCGTCGGCCAGGCGCACGCCCGTGGCCCAGGCGGCTGGCGTGGGCAGGGCGCGGGTGTCCAGCGTGTAGGGATTGCGGCCGGCGGGCAGGGCGTCGGGGTTGCGCAGGGCGTCGGCGTTCGGCCCGGGCTCGATATAGCGGCCCGCCAGCGCCGCGACGACCGCGTCCAGTTCGCGCGGCGCGGCGCGGACCCGGTCCGCATAGTCGAGGATCCGGGCCTGCTGGTCCTGAGGCAGGCCGCTCGGCTGGCCCGCCAGCAGCGCCTCGACCTCGGCGAGTTCGGGGCCGTCGACCATCGCCTGGACGATGCGGGCGGTGACGGCGTCCGACGGCGCCACGCCCAGTACGTGGCCGCCGTGCGGCGTCGGGGCGCGGGCGATCTCGTCGAGATAGGCCGACAGCGCCGGCGCCAGGGCCGACCAGGGCGCGGTGGTCGCATCCAGGCCGAGCGCGGTGTTCAGGCCCAGGGACGCCGTCGCCTGGCGTGCGGCGGCGACGTCGCCGGCCGCGACCTGGCGTTTCAGCGTCTCGAGCTCGGGCGAGAGACCGGCCCGGACCAGCTCAGGCATGAAGCCGATGGTCAGGGCGTTGGCGCGCCGCTTGTTCGAGACGCCGCCGTTGGCCTGCAGTGGGGTGGGCTGGATGTGGGGCAGGTCGCCGACCAGCAGGCCGATCCAGTCGTCGGCCGCCGGACCTTCCTGCTTGCCGGGCATCAGGCTGAGCTGGGTGAACAGCGGAACCAGGGCGTCGGCCTTCCAGACCTCGCGGGCCCAGAAATAGAAGGCGGCGTACTGGTGGTGCGGGGTCAGCGCGCCCGAGGCCGCCAGCCCTCGGGCCTCCTGCATGCCCCAGATCGGATGCGGGGCCAGCGCCACCTTGCCGAACGTCAGGACGGGCACGGCCAGGAAGCGCCGCCCTCGGTCGTCGAGATGGACCATCAGGTCGCCGGGCGGCGGGCCCCATTGAGCGACTTGAGCGTCGCGGGCGGCCTTCGGCAGCGTGTCCCACCACCCGCGATAGTCGTCCTCGGCGATCAGCGCGACCGAGCCGTCCTGGACGCGCGCCGCCAGGTTGGAGGGGGTCTTCGGGTTCGAGCCTCGCTCACGCAGCAGGGCCGCCAGCTGGTCGCGGTCGGGCAGGGGCTGGTCGCCCAGGTCGTAGCCCTCGGCCCGCAGGCGCTTGAGCAAAACGGCGAGGCTGGCCTGCGCGTCGAGATAGCTGTCGGGGTCGGAGCCGACGTCGGCGGTGTCGCGGGCCTCGCTGTAGTAGGGGATGACCAGCCGCTTGTCGGCATTGGCCAGTCGCTTCAGCCGCGCCCAGCGCATCGCCCGGGCCACCCGCCATTCGATCTGTTCGGGGATCGGCGTCATCACCGCCGCACCGCCGGCGTCGACCTGGCGTGCGCCGACGGTCATCGGCTCGATCACGCCCTCCAGTTCGCTCATGGCCAGCTGGCCTGACAGCGCGGGCGCGAGGCCGCCCGGCGCGGCGGCCCATTCGGCGGGCGTGCGGCCGTAGTCGGTCGAGCATCCCAGCACGACGGCGCCCAGGGCCTTGGCCGCGGTGACGCCGGCGGCGTGGTTCTGGTAGTCGATCCACGAGCCGCACAGGATCAGGGCGTCCGCGCCCTCGGCGCCCAGCAGCGTCAGGGACGCGGCGCCGTCCTTGCGCCAGAGGGGCAGGGGCAGGCCGCCCTGGCGCTCGACCGCCGCGATCAGGGCGTCGACGACCGCCGCGTTCCTGGCCAGGGCCAGGCTGCGATAGAAGAGGATGGCGATGCGGGGGCGCTGGTCGGCCCCAGAAGCATCGCTTGGCAACCGCGCGCGCTCCCAGGCCTCATAGGCGGCCAGGGTCTCGAACGGAGCCGTTGCGGCCGGGTGATAGAAGGCTGTCTGGGGATAGACGATCGGCGGCGCGACCTCGCCAGGAAGACCCAGCACGCGCGCCTTCAGATAGCCCAGCAGCCGGACGTAGTTCTCCTCGGTGGCGTTGGTCCAATAGGCCTGCAGGTCGGGGAGGGTGGCGACGTCGACATCGCCCTTGATCCAGCGCTCGCCGTTGACGACGACCAGCTTGGTCCGGGCCCGGGCCGCGTCGAACTTGGCGGCGTAGCCCAGGAGCTGGGGACCGACGCCCTCGACCAGGACGAGGTCGTAGGCGGAAAGGTTGGCGTCCTCGACGCTGGGCAGTAGACCGCGCCCCAAGCCGAAAAGGTCGACCCGCATCTCGCCGGCCACCCGCCGCGCGGCGGCTTGGGCCAGGCCCGGATTGGCGGCCAGTTCGATCGAGACGATGGCCACGCGCGGCGGTCGCTCGCGGGCCGCCGCGGGCAACGGGGCCAGCAGCAGGATGGCGAGGACGAGGAGCAGCCGGCGGATCATCGCGCCTTGTCCTCGGGCACGTAGATCACCCGGCCGTCGGCAAGCTTGTAAGCCACGCCCAGCCGGTCGCCGTCGCCCGACAGCTTGCGGTCGGTCACTCGCTGCACCTTGATCTGTCGGCCCTGCTTCTGGACGATCTCCAGCCGGCCGTCGGCGCCCGTGTGGGTCAGGGTCCAGTCGGCCTTGGCGTCGAACAGGCTGCGCGCCCCGAACATCGAGAACAGCGCCACGCTCATGGCGACGATGAAGGCCAGGCTGACGTCGAACAGGTTGGCGACGCCCGACAGTGGGTCCTCGTCATGGAGCGGTTCGGCGGGGCGGCGTGAGAACCGTGGCGCGCGGCGGCTCATGCGCCGGTCTCCTCGCCCTGTAGCAGGCGGTCGGCCTCCAGGCGCAGGGCGTCGAGGTCGCGGCGCGTCCAGTCTTCGCGGACCAGGGTCAGCAGATAGGCGACCACGCCGGCGGCGATGCCGACCACCGTGCTGGAGAAGGCGATGACCATGTTGCCAGCCAGGGACGGCAGATCGCCCTTGGCCAGGCCGGTCAGCGCCGCCGACATCGGGATCAGCGTGCCCATCAGGCCCAGCGACGGCCCGACCTTGATGGCGAAGCGCACCGCGTTCAGGCGCCGGGCGGCGGCGGCCTCGGCGTCGAGGACGGCGGCCTCCAGCCGCAGCATGAGGCCTTCCGGGGCGCCGGGCGCCACGTCGGCGAGCGCGGCTTGGCCGGCGTCGCGCCGCGCGCGGCGGCCCATCAGCCGCTCGACCGCCTCGCGTAGGGTCGCGCCCAGTTGCAGCAACAGCCAGGCCACGATGGCCAGCAGGGCGAGGGTGACGGGCAGGAAGAGAACGCCCGCCAGCTGGGAAAGAAGCGCCTTGGCCCACATGGTCAGAGGCTCCGCGCGTAGCGCGCGTACAGCGCGCGGCCGGGCATGGGGTAGTCGCCCTTTTCGTAATAGGCCTTGTCGAGCAGGTTGGAGACGTCGAGCCGCAGGGTGTCGCGCGGCGTGGCTTTCCAGCGGACCGAGAGGTCCAGGACGGCGAAGCGGTCGTACAGGAAGGTCCCGCCCTTGCCGCCTGTGTAGAGGAAGCCCTGGCTGTTGTCGGCGTCCCACCGCGGGCCGTTGTAGCGCGCCGTCAGGGTCGCCGAGAGGCGGCTTCCGTCCGAGACCGTGGCCGAAACGGCCGCCTTCCAGTCAGCGACGTTGCGCACCGGCGTCGGGACGCCCGCGATCACGTCCTGCGCCTTGATCAGGTGGGTGGCGGTGGCCGACAGGCCCAGGCGTCCTTCGGGCAGGCCCAGATAGGCGCCGGCGTCGACGTCCACCGCGCCCTCCAGGCCGCGATAGCGCGAGCGGTTGGCGTTGACATAGGTGCTCTGGCGCAAGGTCGCGGTGTTGGTCAGCACCACGGTGGCGATGGTCCCGCGCGTCTCGGAGTCGAAATAGGTCAGGTCGGCGACCAGGCGCGCGTCGGCATAGCCGATCCCGGCGTCGTAGGTCGTGTTGCGCTCGGGCTTGAGGTCGGGATTGCCAGTCGTCAGGCGGCGCTGGGCCCCGGCGATCTCCTCGCTCTGGCCTGCCAGCTGACTGCCCTGTGGCGGGGCGAAGGCGCGGCCGCCCGTGGCGTGCAGCCGCCAGGCGTCCGTCAGCTTGAGGACCAGGCCGCCGCGCGGATTGAACACCTGGAAATCGCTCGCGCCCGGTGTGAACGTCGTCAGCAGCGGCGTGACCAGGGTCTTGGCGGTGATCCAGTCCTGGCGGCCGCCGGCGGTCAGGATCAGCCGGTCGTCGAGCAGGCGAAGCCTGGCCTCGGCGAACAGCGCCCGGGTGTCCCGGATCTCGTTCGGGCTGGACGGGGCCTTGCCGGCGCCGGTGGCCAGGAACGAACGGCGCTGGATCTCGACCCGCTGCCGATCGAAGCCGTAGGTCAGCGACAGGTCGGGGCGCAGGCTCCAGGTGTCCTGCAGCTGGGCGCCCGCATAATCGGCCTCGGTGCGCGAGGAACGATAGCGCTGCTGGGGCGCCACGCCCTTGGCCGGGACGATCGTGAAGTAGTCATAGCCGTCGTGGCTGGCGTAACCGACCAGGACGACGTGGTGGCCCGTCGGCGTCAGGGTCAGGCGGAGGTCGCCGCCGAACCGTCCCAGCCGCGTGTCGCTGGGCGTCTGGGGATTGAACGAGAACGGGCCGGGCGCGCTGTTGCGCAGCCGCGCGCCGTCGACCGAGGCGTCCACACGGACCTGGTCGGAGATGTCCGCGCCCAGGCGCAGGCGGCCCGACAGGCGGTCGTAGTCGCTGTTGGGCCGGACCTTGCCGTCGCCGGTCTTGAAGTCGTCGCCTTGGTCGACATAGCCCAGCGAGGCGTCGAAGTCGGTGCGCGCGGTGATCGAGCCGCCGGCCAACAGGTCGGCTCGCCAGGTGTCGAACGACCCGTACCCCACCGAGGCGACGCCGCCGATCGGGCCTTTCGAGCGCTTGGTGATGATGTTGACCACCCCGCCGATCGCGGAGGCGCCGTAGAGGGCTGAGGCTGGACCCTTCAGCACCTCGATCCGCTCGACGCCCTCCGGCGCGATGGTCGTGAAGCTGGTCGAACCGGACGGGCGGCCGTCGACCAAGGTCAGGGTGCGGGGATTGATCGAGAACTCGAAGTCCGGCCGCAGCCCGCGCAAGCCCACGCCCGCCAGGCCGTTCGGATACTGGATGACATCGACGCCGGCGTTCTTCTTCAGAAGGTCGATGAAGCTGGAGCCCACCGTGGCCTCGAGCTTCTTGGCGGTCACCACCTCGACCGAGGAGGCGACGTCCTGGCGGTGCTCGGCGTTGCGGCTGGCGGTGACGATCAGCTGATCGACCGCGCCCTCGGCCAGATCGTCTGCGCGCGCCGCCAGAGGCGACAGTGAAGCGGCCAACGCCGAGGCGGCGAAAGCGGCGTGTTTGATTGACATGAGGCGATCCCCGAAATACCCAGACGTCGCCTATGCAATGTTATATCATAACAATCAATAGTCCCTAAGGGGTGTGAGAAACCAGAATTTCACCGTCGCTTCAGGCTCCTGCGGAGCCGGAGGCGAACCCTCTCCCACGCCCTCAACCTTGGCCCGATCTCCCGTAAGCGTTCGAAAAAGGATTCCCCATGCATTCGCGACTGGCCAAGGCGCTCGACGTCTCCGCGGTGGGGCTGTCGACGCTGTGCTTGATCCACTGTCTGGCCTTGCCCGGACTGTCGCTGCTGCTGCCGTTCCTGGGTCTGTGGGCGGAGGCTGAGTGGGTCCATGTCGCCTTCATCGCCGCCGCCGCGCCGATCGCGATCCTGGCGCTAGTCGACCTGCGCGCGGGCAAACCCCATTCGTGGACCATCCTGGGGATCGCCGGGTCCGGCCTGGCGCTGATGCTCGCGGGCGCGGTCGAGTTTCCGAACGCGCTTTACGAGCGTCCCCTGACTGTTCTTGGCGGGCTCTTACTGTCCGGCGCCCACATCGCCAACTGGCGCCGGCGAGGCCATGCGCGACACCCGAACTGAGCGGTCAGCTTTCTGAAGGGATCCGAGAGTGCGCTTTATTCCGCCGCCTTCAAGGGCAAGGAGCCTTTGTCGCGTTTCTTCGCGAGGCCGCCAATTGGTCTCGCGATCCTCTCGCCATCAGGGATGCGGGCGATGACCTTGATCTCGAAATCGAAACCGGCGAGCCAGGTCACGCCGACCGCCGTCCAGTTGGGATAGGGCGCCTGCGGGAAGGCCTTGCCTTTGACCGCCATGACGACGTCGAACTGGTTTTCGGGGTCGGTATGGAAGGTTGTCACATCGACGATGTCGTCTAGCCCGCATCCGCCCGCTTTCAGGGTCGCCTCAAGATTGGCGAACGCAAGACGAACCTGAGCTTCAAAGTCGGGCTCAGGCGTGCCGTCGCTGCGACTGCCCACTTGCCCGGATACGAACAAGAGGTCCCCTGATCTGGTCGCCGCCGAGTATTGATGAAGGTCGTAGAGGTCTTGTCGATGGGCGGGAAAGATGGCGCGGCGCTTGGCCATATCGTGTTCCTTATCTGACGTTTCGGCGGGGAGGGCCGCTGACCGTCTGAAGATAGGACGCGGTCGATCGGTGGATTAGGCTTTGGAGTGCGTATGAATTGATGGGAAAATACCATCAATGTCTCGTCCCTCGATCAACGATCTGACAGCGTTCGTTGCGGTCGCCATCCACCGCAGCTTCCGTCGCGCGGCCGACGAGTTGGGCGCTGCGCCTTCCACCTTGAGCCATACGATGCGCACGCTTGAGGCGCGCCTGGGCGTGCGCCTGCTCAACCGGACGACCCGCAGTGTTTCGCCGACCCAGGCCGGCCTTCAACTCCTGGCCAAGCTGCAACCTGCCCTGGCCTCGCTCGACGACGCCCTGGAAAGCGTGGCGGGATTTCGCGGCGAAGTGACGGGCACGGTTCGTATCAATGCGCCACGTGTTGCGGCGACGCTGATTGTCGACAAGGTGCTGCCGCTGATGTCAGCGCGCCATCCCGAGGTCAAAGTGGACATCATCGTCGAAGGCGCGCTGGTCGACATCGTGGCGGGCGGTTTTGATGCCGGCGTGCGGCTTCACGAGTCCATCCCGCGGGATATGATCGCCGTGCCGCTGACCCGCCCGCTCCGGTTCCTGTGCGTGGCGTCGCCCACCTATCTGGATCGGGCGGGCACGCCGACGACGCCCGAGGATCTCAAAGCGCACCGCTGCATCGGCCATCGGCTGCCAAGCGGCAGGCTCTACCGCTGGGATTTTGAGCGGGGCGGCCGGGCCTTGTCGGTTGATGTGGCGGGCTTCGTCGTGCTCGATGATGAGAACCTGATGGTAGATGCCGCCGTCCGGGGCCTAGGCGTCGCCTATGTGGTCGAGGCGGCGGCCGAGGCGGCATTGGCGGCCGGGCAAGTGGTTGAAGTGTTGGCGCCTTGGCTACAGGCGACGGAAGCGGCGGCTGTCTACTATCCCGGGCATCGCGCAGTGCCCCTGGCCTTACGGGCATTCCTGGACATTGTCCGTGAGGTCAGCCAGGCCGATAAGGCGTCATTTCTGCCTGCGTGACACGACTGAAGGTCGTGTTTCCGGAACTGTACTTGAGTGCGCTATTGGCGCCACTCGGCATTGGGCGGGCGAGTAGCCGCAGTCGTTTCCAGCCGCGTTCATGGACACGGATGCCGGCGCCCTTGGCGCCCGCGGCGACCACGGGAAAAACCCCCTGGGACCCGAGGGGCATGCTATTCTCGGTTGTCTCAGTTGCGGCGTTACCCATAGGACGTCCTCCGTTTCGCAAACGGTTTGACCGAAAGGCCAGCTTGCAGAGCGTTCGATGGAGCGAACCGATGTCGAGTCTGGCGCCCAAGACCCAAAAGCAAAAGCTCGCCGAGGCGACGGTGGAGGGCTTCCGGCGCGATCTGGGCCCGTTCGTCGTCGCCGCCGACACCACGCGCATGCCGATGCTGTTCACGGACGCGAAGGCGAACGACAACCCGATTATCTTCGCCAACGACAGCCTGCTGTCGCTGACGGGGTTCACGCGCGGACAGCTCCTGGGGCGACCGTTTGGCGAACTCCT
>Ga0102591_1004509_pt1 | contig 10722 bp, 8 predicted proteins | sample AraplaCol_mCL_r2_2_FD_76860 | JGI IMG/M metagenome (GOLD analysis project Ga0102591, IMG submission 76860) | Arabidopsis root microbial communities from North Carolina, USA - plate scrape MF_Col_mCL_r2 (SPADES assembly) (version 2) | ecosystem: Host-associated > Plants > Roots > Endosphere... | reverse complement strand
GGCTTTTCCTTTTCGACCAGCTTCTTGGCCTGCTTGACGGTCGAAGAGTAACCCTTCGCGTCGAGGCGGGCGTAGATGAACGGCTTGAAGAGCTCGAGCGCCATCTTCTTCGGAAGACCGCACTGATGCAGCTTCAGTTCCGGACCGGTCACGATGACCGAACGGCCAGAATAGTCGACGCGCTTGCCGAGCAGGTTCTGACGGAAGCGGCCCTGCTTGCCCTTGAGCATGTCGGACAGCGACTTCAGCGGACGCTTGTTGGCGCCGGTGATGACGCGGCCGCGGCGGCCGTTATCGAAGAGCGCATCGACAGATTCCTGCAGCATGCGCTTTTCGTTGCGGATGATGATGCCCGGAGCGCGCAGTTCGATCAGGCGCTTCAGACGGTTGTTACGGTTGATGACGCGACGGTAGAGATCGTTCAGATCCGACGTTGCGAAACGGCCGCCATCGAGCGGAACCAGCGGGCGCAGGTCCGGCGGGATGACCGGGACGACCTTCATGATCATCCATTCCGGACGGTTGCCGGATTCCATGAAGTTCTCGACGATCTTCAGGCGCTTCATCAGCTTCTTCTGCTTGAGATCCGACGTGGTGTCGGCAAGCTCGGAGCGCAGATCGCCAGCGATCTTTTCGAGGTTCATCGATGCCAGCATCTCATAGATGGCTTCAGCACCGATCATGGCCGTGAACTGGTCTTCACCGTATTCGTCAACCGCGAGCATGTATTCTTCTTCCGAAAGGAGCTGATGCTCCTTCAGGGCAGTAAGACCCGGCTCGGTGACGATGTAGTTTTCGAAGTAGAGAACGCGCTCGACATCCTTCAGCGTCATGTCGAGCAGCGTGGAGATGCGGCTCGGCAGCGACTTCAGGAACCAGATGTGGGCAACAGGAGCGGCGAGCTCGATATGGCCCATGCGCTCACGGCGAACGCGCGACAGCGTGACTTCGACGCCGCACTTTTCGCAGATGATGCCCTTGTACTTCATGCGCTTGTACTTGCCGCACAGGCATTCGTAGTCCTTGATCGGTCCGAAAATGCGCGCGCAGAATAGCCCGTCGCGTTCCGGCTTGAACGTGCGGTAGTTGATGGTTTCCGGCTTCTTGATCTCACCGTAGGACCAGGAAAGAATCTTCTCCGGAGAGGCGATCGAAATCCGGATGGAATCGAAATTCTGTGCAGGCACCTGCGGATTGAAAAGATTCATGACCTCTTGGTTCATGCCTGTCTCCTTCATGGGCGAAAGCGCCCTTAGCTTGCGAGGTTGGCGGCAAATTCCCGGGAGCCGCGCCATCGCTTAAACGACAATAACCGCAAAATGCGGCGAAAGCGTCCCTGCCCGGCCAACACGTTACGGGGCCACGGCGGGAACGGTGTGCGCCCTATTAAGGCGCACACCCTATCAAGTGGTTACTCGGCAGCATCCGGCAGCTGGCTTGCGCCCTGCAGGTCCTCGACCTTGGAATTTTCGAGCTCGACCGAGAGACCCAGCGAGCGCATTTCCTTGACGAGAACGTTGAAGCTTTCCGGAATGCCGGCCTCGAAGGTGTCGTCACCACGGACGATCGCTTCGTAGACCTTGGTGCGGCCGGCAACGTCGTCCGACTTCACCGTCAGCATTTCCTGCAGCGTATAGGCTGCGCCGTAAGCTTCGAGCGCCCAGACTTCCATTTCGCCGAAGCGCTGGCCACCGAACTGCGCCTTACCGCCCAGCGGCTGCTGGGTGACGAGCGAGTACGGACCAATCGAACGAGCATGGATCTTGTCGTCGACCAGGTGGTTGAGCTTCAGCATGTAGATGTAGCCAACCGTAACCTGGCGGTCGAACTGCTCGCCGGTACGACCGTCGTACAGCGTCGACTGACCAGTATCCTTGAGACCTGCCAGACGCAGCATCTCATTGACGTTCTCTTCGTTCGCACCGTCGAAGACCGGGGTCGCGATGGACACGCCACGCTTCCACTGGTCGGCCAGACGCAGGACCGATTCATCGTCGAAATCCTTGACCTGTTCGGCCTTCGGACCATCACCGACCACGTCGCCGATCGTCTTGCGAAGCGGCTCGATGTTGCCGCCGGCCTTGTAGGCCTCCAGCATCTCGCCGATCTGACGACCCATGCCGGCGCAAGCCCAGCCAAGGTGCGTCTCGAGAATCTGGCCGACGTTCATGCGCGAGGGCACGCCAAGCGGGTTCAGAACGACGTCGACATGCGTACCGTCTTCGAGGAACGGCATGTCTTCGACAGGCACGATGCGCGAAACGACACCCTTGTTGCCGTGGCGGCCGGCCATCTTGTCGCCCGGCTGGATCTTGCGCTTCACAGCGACGAAGACCTTGACCATCTTCATGACACCAGGAGGCATTTCATCGCCGCGCTGGACCTTTTCGACCTTGTCCATGAAGCGCTGTTCAAGGCGCGACTTGGATTCGTCGTATTGGCCACGAAGTGCTTCGAGTTCGCTCTGGACCTTTTCGTCCTCGACGGCGAACATCCACCACTGCGAGCGGGGATATTCGGAGACGACGGCGTTTGACAGCTCGGTGCCCTTCTTGAACCCCTTCGGGCCTGCAATCGAGGACTGACCGCGCAGCATGTCGATCAGACGGCCGTAGACGTTACGGTCGAGGATCGCCTGCTCGTCGTCGCGGTCCTTTGCCAGACGCTCGATCTCTTCGCGCTCGATTGCCATCGCGCGCTCGTCCTTCTCAACGCCGTGGCGATTGAAGACGCGCACTTCGACGATCGTGCCGTAGGTGCCGGGCGGCATGCGCATGGACGTGTCGCGCACGTCGGATGCCTTTTCACCGAAGATGGCGCGCAGGAGCTTTTCTTCCGGCGTCATCGGGCTTTCGCCCTTCGGCGTGATCTTGCCGACGAGGATATCACCCGGCTGAACTTCGGCGCCGATGTAGACGATACCGGCTTCGTCGAGGTTCTTCAGCGCTTCTTCCGAAACGTTCGGAATGTCGCGCGTGATTTCTTCCGGACCAAGCTTGGTGTCACGGGCCATCACTTCGAATTCTTCGATGTGGATGGAGGTGAACACGTCGTCAGCAACGATACGCTCGGAGAGCAGGATCGAGTCTTCGTAGTTGTAACCGTTCCACGGCATGAACGCGACGAGCGCGTTGCGGCCGAGTGCGAGATCGCCCAGGTCCGTCGACGGGCCGTCGGCGAGGATGTCGCCGCGGTTGACAACGTCACCGACGGTGACCAGCGGACGCTGGTTGACGCAGGTGTTCTGGTTCGAACGCTGGAACTTCTGCAGGCGGTAGATATCGACGCCGGACTTACCGGCTTCGAGGTCTTCCGTCGCACGGATAACGATACGCGTCGCGTCGACCTGGTCGACAACGCCGCCGCGGCGGGCGCCGATAGCAGCGCCGGAGTCGCGGGCAACGACCGGCTCCATGCCGGTGCCGACGAACGGAGCTTCGGCACGCAGCAACGGAACGGCCTGACGCTGCATGTTCGAGCCCATGAGAGCGCGGTTGGCGTCGTCGTTTTCCAGGAACGGGATGAGAGCGGCTGCGACCGAAACGACCTGCTTCGGCGAGACGTCCATCAGGTTCATGCTGTCGCGCGGAGCAAGCATAACTTCGCCGGCGTGACGGCAGACGACGAACTCGTCAACGAAGGAACCGTCCTTCTCGAGCGCGGCGTTGGCCTGTGCGACGTAGTACTTCGCTTCTTCCATGGCCGACAGGTAGAGAACGTCGTTCGTCACCTTGCCATCGACGATGCGGCGGTACGGGCTTTCGATGAAGCCGTACTTATTGACGCGCGCAAAGGTCGCCAGCGAGTTGATGAGACCGATGTTCGGACCTTCCGGCGTTTCGATCGGGCAAATACGACCGTAGTGGGTCGGATGAACGTCGCGGACTTCGAAGCCTGCGCGCTCGCGGGTCAGACCACCCGGGCCAAGTGCCGAGAGACGGCGCTTGTGGGTGATTTCCGAAAGCGGGTTCACCTGGTCCATGAACTGCGACAGCTGCGAGGAGCCGAAGAATTCGCGGACAGCAGCTGCTGCCGGCTTGGCGTTGATCAGATCCTGCGGCATGACCGTGTCGATTTCGATCGAGGACATGCGTTCCTTGATCGCGCGCTCCATGCGGAGGAGGCCGAGACGGTACTGGTTTTCCATCAGCTCGCCGACGGAGCGAACGCGACGGTTGCCGAGGTTGTCGATGTCGTCGATTTCGCCCTTACCGTCGCGCAGTTCGACGAGCATCTTGACCACGGCTAGGATGTCGTCCTTGCGCAGGATGCGGACGGTGTCGTCGACCTGGAGGTCGAGACGCATGTTCATCTTTACGCGGCCAACGGCGGAGAGGTCGTAACGCTCCGCATCGAAGAACAGCGAGTTGAACATAGCTTCGGCCGATTCCATGGTCGGCGGTTCACCCGGACGCATGACGCGGTAGATGTCGAACAGAGCGTCCTGACGGTTCTCGTTCTTGTCTGCGTGCAGCGTGTTGCGGATGTAGGCGCCGACATTGATGTGGTCGATGCCGAGAACCGGGATTTCGTCGAAACCGTTCGACAGGATGACCGGCAGGGTCTTCTCGTCGATTTCATCGCCGGCTTCGAGATAGATCTCACCGGTCGAGTAGTTGACGATGTCTTCGGCCAGGAAGTTGCCGTACAGGTCGTCGTCAGACGCCTTCAGGGCCTTGAGACCCTTTTCGGAGAGCTGGCGGAGCAGACGCGGGGTCAGCTTCTTGCCGGCTTCGACAACGACTTCGCCGGTGTCGGCGTCGACCATCTCGGTGATCGCCTTGGCGCCACGCAGCGTTTCCGGCTTGAAGGGAATGCGCCAGCCTTCGCCGTCGCGCTTGTAGAGCGACTTCGTGTAGAAGGTGTCGAGGATTTCCTCACCGTCCATGCCGAGGGCCATCAGCAGCGACGACACCGGAATCTTGCGGCGGCGGTCGATACGGGCATAGACGATGTCCTTGGCGTCGAATTCGATATCGAGCCAGGAACCACGATACGGGATCACGCGGGCAGCAAAGAGCAGCTTGCCGGAAGAATGGCTCTTGCCCTTGTCGTGATCGAAGAACACGCCCGGCGAACGGTGCATCTGAGAAACGATGACGCGCTCGGTGCCGTTGACGATGAACGTACCGTTATTGGTCATGAGCGGCATGTCGCCCATGTAGACGGACTGTTCCTTGATGTCCTTGATGGACTTCGCGCCCGTATCCTCGTCGATATCGAACACGATGAGGCGCAGCGTCACCTTGAGGGGCGCTGCGTAGGTCAGGTCGCGCTGACGGCATTCATCGACGTCGAACTTCGGCGGCTCGAATTCGTAGGAAACGAATTCCAGCATCGAAGCGCCGGAGAAATCCGTGATCGGGAAAACAGACTTGAAGACGGCCTGAAGGCCTTCGTCAGGGCGGCCGCCCTTGGGCTCTTCAACCATCAGGAACTGGTCGTAGGACGCCTTCTGAACCTCGATGAGGTTCGGCATCTCTGCGACTTCGGGGATTTTACCAAAAAACTTGCGTACGCGCCTACGACCGTTGAACGAAAGGGTCTGAGCCATCGTCGCTCCTTCAAAAATTGCATCCGGGCCTGCAACGGACGGGAACCGATGGCCAGTCGACCCCGTCAACCAATGGGTTGGTTCAATCTCGTCTCACTTCCCGAAACAAGAGGCCGGATTGCCTTCATGCTGCGGTTCGAGACCATCCTCTTGAAGAACCCATTACCCAAAAGCCGTTTTCACGCGGCTTTTGGGTAATTTGTTCAGGAAAACGGCAAATGGGAGACGGTAAACATACCGCCTCCCAGATGCAGTTCAAGATTACTTGACGTCGGCCTTTGCGCCGGCGTCTTCAAGCTTCTTCTTGATGTCGGCAGCTTCAGCCTTGGAAACGCCTTCCTTGACAGCCTTCGGAGCGCCTTCGACGAGGTCCTTGGCTTCCTTCAGGCCGAGGCCGGTGATGCCGCGGACTTCCTTGATGACGTTGATCTTGTTGGCGCCAGCGTCAACCAGGATAACGTCGAACTCGGTCTTTTCTTCTTCAGCCGGAGCTGCAGCGCCACCAGCGCCACCAGCAGCAGCAACTGCTACCGGAGCAGCAGCAGAAACGCCCCACTTTTCTTCGAGCATCTTGGAAAGCTCAGCAGCTTCCAGGACGGTCAGAGCAGAGAGGTCTTCAACGATCTTTACGAGATCAGCCATGTTATCAGTTCCTTTTGTTCGGTTCGAACCGGTGTTTTATAAACAGCAAAAAACCGCCTTATGCGGCTTCGTCCTTCTTGGCGTAAGCCGAGAACACGCGAGCAAGCTGGCTTGCCGGTGCTGCAACAACGCCTGCGATGCGGGTAGCCGGGGTCTGAATCATACCGACCAGCTTTGCACGCAGTTCGTCCAACGACGGCAGGGTCGCAAGCGACTTGACTGCATCGGCGTTGAGCGTGGTTGTTCCCATGGCGCCGCCCAAAACAACGATCTTATCGTTGGTCTTGGCGAAATCCACGACGACTTTCGGAGCGGTGATCGGGTCATTGCTGTATGCAATGAGCGTCTGACCGGTGAAGAGACCAGAGATCCCTTCTGCTTCCGTACCCTGAAGGGCGATCTTGGCCAGGCGGTTCTTCGCGACTTTGACGGTACCGCCAGCTGCGCGCATCTTGGAACGGAAGTCGTTCATCTGCGCGACTGTAGCACCAGCATAGTGGGCCACGACAACCGAGCCCGAAGCCTTGAAGACTTCGTTCAGTTCCGTGACGAATTCGCGTTTTTCCGCTCTTTCCACTGCCTATCTCCAGTTGGCAGGACCTTTTTGACGGGCCCCACCGGGTTGCCTTTTGCCTCCTGGGATCAGAAGCGATCCCAAGCGACGCTTGAGGATCCTGTCCCCTCGCGCTTCGCGCCAAAGAAAGGCCGAAGGCACAAGGCATCCAAGGCTCGAACCAAATTCCTAGAAGCAGAACTTCATGCAATTCGGGTCTTACCCGTCTCATGCAGGCCAAGTGATTAAGGGAAAACCACCTGCAATCTCGGACAGGATTCCGGATTTCTCCGGAATACTCCGGCCCCTTTCGAGGCCGGAATTCTTTAGCCGGGCCGAAGCCCAGCGAAACTTACTTAAGCGGCCGTAACAGACGACGGGTCGATCTTGACGCCCGGGCCCATGGTCGAAGAGATCGCTACGCGCTTGACATAGTTGCCCTTCGCGCCAGCCGGCTTCGCCTTGATGACAGCGTCAGCGAAGGCACGGATGTTTTCTTCCAGAGCCTTGGCATCGAAGGATGCCTTGCCAACGCCAGCGTGAACGATACCAGCCTTTTCGACGCGGAACTCGACAGCGCCGCCCTTGGATGCCTTGACAGCACCGGCAACGTCCATCGTAACGGTACCAACCTTCGGGTTCGGCATCATACCACGCGGGCCGAGAACCTTACCAAGGCGGCCGACGAGCGGCATCATGTCCGGGGTCGCGATGCAGCGATCGAAATCGATCTTGCCGCCCTGGACGATTTCGACGAGCTCTTCAGCACCGACGACATCTGCGCCAGCAGCCTTGGCTTCGTCAGCCTTGGCGCCGCGAGCAAAGACAGCAACGCGAACGTCGCGGCCCGTGCCGTTCGGCAGGTTGACAACGCCGCGGACCATCTGGTCTGCGTGACGCGGATCAACGCCGAGGTTCATGGCGACTTCGATGGTTTCATCGAACTTCGCGACCGCGCGCTCCTTGACCATGCCAATGGCGAGAGTCAGAGCGTAGAGCTTCGTGGGATCAACACCTTCGTTGATCTTCTTCGTGCGCTTGCCAGCCATGGTCTTATCCTACCACTTCCAGGCCCATGGCGCGGGCAGAGCCCTCGATCATCGCCATTGCACCTTCGATATCCGCTGCGTTGAGATCCTTCATCTTGGCTTCGGCGATCGACTTGATCTGAGCCTTGGTGAGCTTTCCTGCGGTCGCGCCCTTGCCAGGCGTCTTCGAACCGGACTGGATCTTCGCTTCCTTCTTGAGGAAGTAGCTGACGGGCGGCTGCTTCATCGCGAAGGTGAAAGACTTGTCCTGGTAATAGGTAATGACGACCGGGATCGGCATACCCTTTTCCATTTCCTGCGTAGCGGCGTTGAACGCCTTGCAGAATTCCATGATGTTAATGCCACGCTGACCAAGCGCCGGGCCGATTGGCGGGGACGGGTTTGCCGATCCTGCCTTGACCTGAAGCTTGAGCTGGCCTGCAACTTTCTTAGCCATATCTCTCTGCCTTTCATTGATGGCCGGTTACCCGACCAAGATGCCGGATCGCTCCGGCGGCTGCGGTTGCGTGGTTCGGATCCCGGGCCCGGCTAAGACCCCTCACCTTCCACGCGGTTCGCGGCTTGCGCCGCGGACGATCAGACCTTTTCGACCTGAGCGTATTCCAGTTCGACCGGTGTAGCGCGGCCGAAGATCGACACTTCCACCTTCAGGCGCGAACGCTCTTCGTCCACATCCTGGACCGTGCCATTGAACGAAGCGAACGGACCGTCGGAAACGCGGACCTGCTCGCCAATCTCGAAGGTAACAGATGCCTTCGGCCGCTCCACACCCTCCTGGACTTGACCGAGAATGCGCTCGGCTTCGGAATCCGGAATCGGAACGGGCTTGTTGTCGGAGCCGAGGAAGCCAGTGACCTTCGGCGTATTCTTGATCAGGTGGTAGGCCTCATCGGTCAGATCCGCACGAACCATGACATAGCCCGGGAAGAACTTTCGCTCGCTGTCGACCTTGCGACCGCGACGAACCTCAACCACCTTTTCGGTCGGGACGAGAATCTTTTCGAACAGGTGCTCGAGGCCCTTCTGACGAGCCTTATTCTCGATGTCTTCCGCGACCTTCTTCTCAAAATTAGAATATGCGTGGACGATATACCAACGTGCCGCCATGTTATATCTCCACCCGGTCAGTTGCCGACGTTGAGCACGAAGCTCAGAACCCAGCCGATAAGCTGGTCCGCGGCAAAAAAGAACAGCGCGGCAAAGATCACCATTACAAGCACCATGACCGTCGAGATCATCGTCTCGCGGCGCGACGGCCAGGTAACTTTCAACGTCTCGGAGCGAACCTGCTGTAGAAACGCAAACGGATTAGTTTTGGATGCCATCGACTGCCCACGCAATTACGGCGCGTAAAGCTGAACATATCAGCCCCACGCACCGCGTGTCTGTTGAACCCTACATAAACATCGATTCCCAATTGCACAAGAGGGAAACCGAAGTTTAACGAACTTAGCCATACGTCGCCTTTCCGTCCGAACTGCTGCGAGATGTCCGCGCAACTCGTTCAAGAAAGATGGCAGGGGCAGAGGGGCTCGAACCCACGACCTGCGGTTTTGGAGACCGCCGCTCTACCAACTGAGCTATACCCCTTTACGCTTTACATTCAGCTTCTTGACCAGACCGGCCGCGAAGCGCAACTGCAAGCATGGCGCTCCTTTAAGGCGGCGGCGCAGGATTGGCAAGTGCGTTTTTCTATTTTTCCAATCCCGCGTCGCGGAAACGCCTGCGATCAGACTTTCACATATTTGCGCCAGTCGTGCTCTTCCTTGAAACCAAGCACTTCGCGGATCTTGCGGTTGGAGAGCAGGCCCTCGTATTCGCCGATTTCGCGTGTGAACGGCACATTCGGATAGAATCGCCTGGCGAGTTCCTTCGACGGCGTGTTGGCCGAGACGGTGTCGTTCGCGGCGTTGAAGACCTGGAAGCCCAAACCGTCCTTCTCGGTGCAGAGGTGGCAGATCTGCCCGAGGTCGCGGGCGTCGATATAGCTCCAGGCGATGCGCTTGCGCATTTCGGGGTTGGCGAAATAGGTCGGAAACCTCTCGTACTCATGCGGCTCGATGACATTGCCGATGCGCAGCGCGTAGATGTCGAAACCCGAGCGTTCGGCAAAGGCACGCGCTGTCTTCTCGTTCACGACCTTGGAGAGACCGTAAGAATCCATCGGGTTGACGTCATAGTCTTCCTCCAGCGGAAACTGATGGAAGTCGCGATGGCCTTCCGCAAAGCAGACCCCATAGGTTGTCTCGCTGGAGGCAACGATGATCTTGCGGATGCCGAGCTTCACCGCGGCCTCGATGACATTGTAGGTGCCCATCGTGTTGATGCGGAACGTTTCGTTGTCGGGCTTGATGAGAATGCGCGGGATTGCCGCGAAATGCACCACGGCGTCGAAGGGTTGGACGCCCCTGCCCGCATCGAGGTCGGGAAAGTCGCGGTGCATCGAAAGCGCGTTGAAGATCTGGCCGCTGTCGGTGATATCGGCAATCAGGTTGGTCACGCCGGGGCTATCAAGCGGCACCAGATCGACGTTGTGAACCTCGTAGCCGGCGTTGACGAGCCACGGCACCGCATGGCGCCCCGCCTTGCCCGAACCACCAGTGAAGAGAATGCGCTTTTTCATCATGTCCTCCCTTATGAAATCGGAGGGATAGATAAAGGCTTTGCGTTCAAGCGCAAGGCCACTACCCGGCTTTGCGTTGTCACCAGACAGTGATGCCTAATTCAAATGACAGATACAGAAAGGGGCCCCGCTGTTTCCAGCGGAGCCCCTTCTTAGATCCGGATAAACCGAAGCTTACTCGACGATCGAGGCGACGATGCCGGCGCCGACGGTACGGCCGCCTTCGCGGATAGCGAAGCGCAGCTTTTCTTCCATCGCGATCGGAACGATCAGCTCGACGTCTACAGTGACGTTGTCGCCA
>Ga0102591_1004507_pt1 | contig 10728 bp, 10 predicted proteins | sample AraplaCol_mCL_r2_2_FD_76860 | JGI IMG/M metagenome (GOLD analysis project Ga0102591, IMG submission 76860) | Arabidopsis root microbial communities from North Carolina, USA - plate scrape MF_Col_mCL_r2 (SPADES assembly) (version 2) | ecosystem: Host-associated > Plants > Roots > Endosphere... | reverse complement strand
AGGTCCAGCGGCTGGATCAGCACGCAGCCCTGCTGCGCCCAATACTGGTTGAGGGTCTGGATCAGGCCCTGGAAAGTGATCGGAACGGTCGGGATCGCGGACATGCGGCGGATTCTTGCCTGCAAAGGGGGTGCGCTAGTATAGCGACGGACCGCGCGCCGGCATTCCAGGCAACCGCCATCACGCCGTGCAGCCGCTGCTCCGAGGATTCTGGCGCCATGGAACACCGTTCACCGGCAACGCTTGCCCCCGCTCCCGCCCAGGAGCCCCTGCCGCCGGGCCGGCTGGTGTTCGAACAGGTCGCTGCCGCCATGGTCGCCGACGGCCTGGTAGCCGCCGACGATGTCGACCGTATCCGCTTTTCCGGCCAGGGCGCGCGCAACGCCAGTGAAGTGCACCCGCTGGTGCTGCTGGCCAACCTGAAGCTGGCCGCCGTCGGCGGCGGTGAACTGGGCCTGGAGCGGCTGACCCAATGGCTGGCCGAGCGCACCGGCACCCGTTACCTGCGCATCGACCCCACCCGGGTGGACGTCTCGGCGGTGACCGCACTGGTCTCGCACGCCTACGCCCGCCGCCACCGCTTCCTGCCGCTGGCGGTGGACAGCGAGCGCCTGCTGGTGGCGACCAGCGAGCCGCTGGCGCAGGAATGGCTGCTCGACCTGCAGCACCTGACCCGCCGCCGCATCGAACTGGCGGTGGTCAACCCGCTGGACCTGCACCGCTACACCATGGAGTTCTACGGGGTGACGCGCTCGGTGCGCGGCGCACGCAGCGATTCGCGCAGCGAGACCAACGGCACCCTGCCCAGCTTCGAACAGCTGGTGGAGCTGGGCCGCGCCGGCGATGTCAACGCCGACGACCAGCACGTGGTGCATATCGTCGACTGGCTGCTGCAGTACGCCTTCGAACAGCGTGCCTCCGACATCCACCTGGAGCCGCGCCGCGACATGGGGCGCATGCGTTTCCGCATCGACGGCGTGCTGCACAAGGTGTTCGAGGTACCCCCGGCGGTGATGACCGCCGTGGTCAGCCGGATCAAGGTGCTGGGCCGCATGGACCTGGCCGAGCGCCGGCGCCCGCAGGACGGCCGCATCAAGACCCGCTCTCCGGGCGGGCGCGAAGTGGAAATGCGCCTGTCGACCATGCCCACCGCCTTCGGCGAGAAATGCGTGATGCGCATCTTCGACCCGGACGCGGCGTTCAAGAGCATCGACCAGCTTGGCTTCAGCCCGCAGGAAGCGGCCGGCTGGACCGCCCTCGTCGAGCGCCCGCACGGCATCGTACTGGTGACCGGCCCGACCGGCTCGGGCAAGACCACCACCCTGTATTCGACCCTGAAGCGGCTGGCCACCCCGGACGTGAACGTATGCACGGTGGAAGACCCGATCGAAATGATCGCGCCGGAATTCAACCAGATGCAGGTGCAGACCAACATCGACCTGGACTTCGCCGCCGGCGTGCGCACCCTGCTGCGCCAGGACCCGGACATCATCATGATCGGCGAAATCCGCGACCTGGAGACCGCTCAGATGGCGGTCCAGGCGGCGTTGACCGGCCACCTGGTGCTGTCCACCCTGCACACCAACGACGCGCCCTCGGCGATCACCCGCCTGCTCGACCTGGGCGTGCCGCACTACCTGCTGGCCAGCACCATCAACGGGGTGCTGGCGCAGCGCCTGGTGCGGACCCTGTGCCCGCACTGCAAGGTGCCCAAGCCGCTCAGCGCGGCGCAATGGGCGGTGCTGGCTGATACCGATGAAGCATTACCTGAGTCGCCCACGCCATATGCACCGGCCGGCTGCATCGACTGCCGGCGCACCGGTTACCTGGGCCGGGTAGGCCTGTATGAGCTGCTGCCATTGGGCCCGCGCCTGCGCGGGCTGGTCCGCGCGGACATGGACCTGGCCGCGTTCAGCCAGGCCGCGCGTGCTGAAGGGGTGCGAACCCTGCGTCGCGCGGCACTTGAAAAGGTGGCGGCAGGGCTGACTACAATCGAGGAAGTCCTGACCGTACTGCCGCCGCGAGATGAACCGCACGCCCTTCCTGATCCTTGAAACCGGCCAACCGGTCGCGTCGCTGCGCCGCTACGGCCGTTTCCCGCACTGGATCCGGGTCGCGGCCGGGCTCGACGCCGACGAAACCGTGGTGGTGGACGTCGTGCAGGGCGGCGAACTGCCCGACCACCGCGACTATGCCGGGGTGATCATCAGCGGCTCGGCCGCCTACGTGACCGACCGCGCCGACTGGAGCGAACGCAGCGCCCAGTGGCTGCGCGCAGCGGCCCACGACAACCGCCCGGTGTTCGGCATCTGCTACGGCCACCAGCTGCTGGCACACGCGCTGGGCGGCGAAGTGGCCTACAACCCGGCCGGGCGCGAATCGGGCACGATCGAACTGGCGCTGGAGCCCCCGGCGCAGGACGACCCTTTGTTCGCCGGCCTGCCCGCCCGCTTCCCCGCACACGCCACCCACCTGCAGACCGTGCTGCGCGCCCCCGAGGGCGCCGAAATCCTCGCCCGCTCGGCACAGGACAACTGCCACGCCTTCCGCTGGGGCCCGAACGCCTGGGGCGTGCAGTTCCATCCCGAGTTCGCCACCCACCACATGCGCGGCTACGTGCGCGCCCGCGCCGAGTGCATCCGCCGCCACGGCGGCTGCGCGCGCAGCCTCGCGCGCGGCGTCAGCGCCGCCCCGCTGGCCCGCCAGCTGCTGCGCCGCTTCGTGCGCCAGGCGCGCAACGCCTGACCGCCCGGCGCCGAACCTCCTTCCCTTCAGGCGGGGGGCACGGAAAACAGGGATAATCGAATCGATCCGGGGCGCGCGCGCCCTTCCTCCCCTGTTCCGGAATGGTATGAGCGACATTCGCAAGCTGCCCGCCTCGGCGGGCGCCCAATGGCTGCTGGACGCGTTTTCCCTGTATCGCCGTGCACCGCTGCAGCTCGCCGTCCTTGGCGTGATCGGCATGCTGGTCAGTTCACTGATCCTCGTCCTCGCACAGGCCCTGCCGAGCTGGCTCGGCGTGCTCGGCCAGCTGGTGTCGGTGGCCGTCGGCCCGCTCGTGTTCGGCGGCATGCTGTGCGCGGTGAGCGAAGTCGACCAGGGCCACCGCGCGACCCCAACGCACCTGCTGCAGCCGATCCGCGACCGCCGCGTCAGCCACCTGCTGGTCCCGCTGGCGATCCAGCTGATCGCCATCATCGCGCTCGGCACCCTGCTGTACCTGATGCTCGGCGCCGAAGGCCTGACCGCCTCGGCCGACATGTTCCACAAGATGCAGGAACTGCAGCAGTCCGGCGCCACCCCGAGCAACGAACAGACCCTGGCCTTGATGGCCGGCGTGCCGGTCATGCGCATCCTGCTGTGGCTGGCGTTGGCGTTCGGCACCTTCGTCGCGCTGAGCATGGCCATGTTCACCCAGCCGGCGCTGGTGGTGTTCGACCATCAAAGCGGCATGCACGCCCTGCGCATGAGCCTGCAGGGCTGCATCCGCAACTTCGGTGCCATGGCGGTCTTCATGCTGCTCGGCCTGATCGCCGCGATGTGCATCTACTTCCTGGTGGTCGTGGTCATGCAGCTGGCCATGCTGGTCGGCGGCGTCGGCGCAGCCGCCTTCGTCATGCAGCTGGCCATGGCCACGGTGATCATGCCGCTCTACGTAGGCGCCGTGTACGCCGCCTGGAAGCAGATGTTCGCCCACCGCACCCGCAGCGCCCCGCCGCCGGTACCGCCGAGCAACGGCCCAGGCAACATCTTCGCGGCATGAGATCCCGCAGAGCGACGCCCTGCGTCGCTGCTTTCCGATCCGCGCAACGCAATCCATGAAGGGGCCGGGCGGCGGGCAGTCCCCGGAGGGACTGTCAAAAACATGGATGTTTTTGACAAGCCTACAAGGACGTATTCACGGCGTGTCCCGGAGCCGGACTGCCCGCCGCCCGGCCCAAGCACGTAACTACGGAAACGCCGCCGCTCCTGGCGCCTGAATCAAGAAGCCTGCGGCTCGTCGCTCTTCGCCGGCACCAGCCAGCGCGAGGCGTGGATCCCCAGCTCATAAAGCAGGCACATCGGAATGGCCAGCATCAGCTGCGACACCACGTCCGGCGGCGTCAGCACCGCCGCCAGCACGAAGATGCCCACGATCGCGTAACCGCGGCCTTCCTTGAACTGCTGCGGCGTGATCCAGCCCAGCAGCGTCAGGATCACCATCGCCACCGGCAGCTCGAAACTGCTGCCGAACGCGAAGAAGATCGCCAGCACGAAATCCAGGTACGCATTCGCATCCGGCGTGATCGCAATCACCTCCGGACGGAACGTGGTCAGGAAGTGGAACACCGCCGGCAGCACCAGGAAGTACGCGAACGCACAGCCGATGTAGAACAGCAGCACCGACGTCACCAGCAGCGGCACCGCAAGGCGCTTCTCGCGCGCGTACAACCCCGGCGCCACGAACGCCCACAGCTGGTACAGCAGCCACGGCACCGCCACGAACAGCGCCACGAAGAAGGTCAGCTTCAGCGGCGCGAAGAACGCCCCCGCCGGATTGATCGCAATCATCGACTGCGCGTTCGGCAGCTGCGAAATCAGCGGCTGCGCCAGCCACGTATAGATCTGCCGCGAAAACGGCATCAGCCCCAGCAGCACCACGCCCAGCCCGATCAACGCCCGCATCAGGCGCGCCCGCAGCTCGATCAGGTGTTCGATCAGACCGCTTTCCGGGTTCTCGTTGCCGATCATCGCGGACCCTCCGGCGTGGACGGCGGGGGATCGCGCGGCGCCTGGCCATCGATGCCCGGTGGCGCCATCGCATCACGTGGCGCGTCCACCGCAGCCTCCGGCTCCGGCGCTGCCACATGCTGGGCCACGCTGGCCGGCGAACCCGGCGCTGGACCAGTCATCACCGGCGCATCGTCCGACGCGACAGCGTCCCCGGTCGCCTGCGCCTGCCGCCGTACGTGTTCGGCCTCGCGGCGGACCGCCTCCCCGCTCGCACGCAGCTGCGCCTCGGTATCGCGCACCGAATCCTGCGCCTCGCGGAACTGCCGCTTGATCTCGTCAGCGTGCAGCTCACGTTCCAGCTCCTGCTTCACCGAATCCCACTGGTTGCGCGCACGCCGCACCCACAGCCCGGCGAAGCGCGCTGCCTTCGGCAGCCGCTCCGGACCCAGCACGACCAGCGCGACCACCGCGATGACCAGCAGTTCACTGAACCCAATATCGAACACTGCGTGCCGCCTTGATCAGCGACGGTCGCGGTCGTGCTCGTTCTGCGACGTCGTCGACGGGTCCTGCGGACGCGACTCATCGCTCAGGTGCGCGGTCGGCTTGTCCTCGTCGCGCATCCCCTTCTTGAATTCCTTGACCGCACTGCCAAGGTCCTTGGCGCCACTGGTCAGCTTCTTGGTGCCGAACACCAGCAGAACGATGACCAGTACCACCACCCAATGCCACAAGCTCATACTGCCCATGATGTGCCGCTCGCATTACCCGGAAACAAGAAGTTGAGCATAGCGCACCGCCGGGCAGGCGGCGCGCGTGACGAAAGTCAGTTTCCGTCCAGCGATTCGGTGCGGACTTCGCCTTCACCCACCGGCTGGAAGCCCTGCTGCGGGGCCGGCTGCGCCGGAACCGCCTGCAACGGCGCCGTCGTCGCACCCGTGCCTGCCTGTTCAGCTACCACCGGTGCCGCCTGCGGCTGCGGCTGCGGCGGCTGGCCCGCGGGACGCGGCGCCGGCGCGTTGCCGGCCGTGCCCCGGTTCTGTCGCGCCGAGTACGTCGCCTCTTCCAGCCGATCGCGGAACGCCACCACGTCCATCGACGGCTGCGCCGTCGTCCGGCCCTCGAACACCATGCGCGCCGTGGTGTTGCTGCCGTAAGCGTCCAGGTTGGCCTGGTCATCGATCTGCAGCACCGCACCGTCCAGCGCGACCCCCGCGAACAGCCCGCGCGCCCGCGACCAGGACCAGATCTCCGCCTTCAGCTGGCCATCGGTGGCAGCCGCCGCATTGCGCCCGACCGGGCCCGCGGCGACCCCGGCGTCCGCGCCCAGCGTGACCTTGCCGTTGACGATGTTGTCCAGGCTGCGGTCGTTGCGGAACACCAGCACCACGTCGGACGACTGCACCCCGGCCTGGAACCCGATGCTGCCGCCGGTGAGCTTGATGAACGCCGGGCTGGACCAGCTCCCGTCCGGATTCTTGATCGACATCAGACCGTGACCGCGGCGACCGCCGATGACCAGCCCCGCCTTGATCGTGTCGGGAATGACCACCACGGCCCGCGCCTCGTCCAGCAGCTTGTCCGGAATCCCCTGCTCGGGAATTCCCTGGATATCGTTCAACACACGCACCGCATTGCGGGCGCGCTGGTCCTCGGTCGGCCCGGCCATCGCCTGGGTCGACAGCAGACTCGCGGTGATCAGCAGTGCAAGGGTCAATCGGCGCATGGGTACTCCAGAAGGGGGTCGACAAGTATCGATTCCCCCGAAATTAGTGGGGTTCCGATGAATCCGCAATGAGTATCCGCCGCCTGATCGACGCGCTCGATGGCCGTCATCGCGTCTTTCCATCCCGACCGTCGCGCAGACCTGCGAGAATGGACCCATGATCGACGCACCCGACACCGCCGTGCTGGCGGTCAATCTAGGCACACCCGAAACGCCGACCGCTCCCGCGGTGCGTCGCTACCTTGCGGAATTCCTCAGCGATCGGCGCGTGGTCGCGATCCCGCCGCTGCTGTGGAAACCCCTGCTGTACGGGCTGATCCTGCCCCTGCGCAGTGGCCGCTCGGCGGCGAAGTACGCCCAGGTGTGGCTGGCCGACGGCTCTCCGCTGATGGTGTACACCCGCCGCCTGGCCGAGGCCATGCAGCAACTGATGCCCAACCTGCGGGTTCGCCACGCTATGCGCTACGGCGCGCCAGCCCTCACCGCCGAGCTTGACCGGCTGGCGGCCGAAGGCATGCGTCGGATCGTGGTGCTGCCGCTGTATCCGCAGTATTCGACCACCACCACCGCCTCGATCGAGGACCAGGTGCGCGACTGGCAGCCCAGACACCCCGGTGTCACTGTCACCCTGGTACGCGACTACGCGGTCGACCCGGACTGGGTGGCCGCAGTGGCCGGCAGCATCCGCCAGTGGTGGGAGGCCAACGGCCGGGGCGAGAAGCTGGTGTTTTCCTTCCACGGCATTCCCCAGCGCCTGGCCGACGCCGGCGATCCCTACCCACAACGCTGCGAAGCCAGCGCACAGGCGATCGCGCAGGCGCTCGGGCTCGCGGACGACCAGTGGCAACTGACCTACCAGTCGCGCTTTGGCCGCGAAAAGTGGCTGCAGCCGTATGCCGAACCGACCCTGTGGGCGATGGCCGAGCAGGGCATCAAACGGATCGACGTGGTCTGTCCCGGCTTTGCCACCGACTGCCTGGAGACGCTGGAAGAAGTTGCGCTGGGCTTCACCGAGACCGTCGCCGCGCGCGGTGCGCAGATGCGTTACATCCCCTGCCTCAACGATGCACCGGCGCATGCGCTGGCGCTGTCGCGGCTGAGCGTCGCCACGCTGGCATGATCCTCGAACCCTTCGCACTGCAGGTGGCCGGCAGCGCCGTGGCTGGCCTGCGCTCCACGCACGACGCGGGCCAGCGGGTGCTGGCCCTGCATGGCTGGCTCGACAACGCCGCCAGCTTCGTTCCGCTGGCCGCCGCGCTGCCAGCGCTGCAACTGGTCGCGATCGACCTGCCCGGGCACGGCCACAGTGCGCACCTGCCGCCGGGTACGCAGTACAACACCCCCGGTGCGATCTGCCATGTACTCGATGTCGCCGATGCGTTGGGCTGGGAGCGCTTCACGCTGCTGGGCCATTCCATGGGCGCCGGCATCGCCAGCCTCACCGCTGCAGCCGCGCCGGAACGCGTGGAGCGGTTGGTCGCGGTCGAAGCACTGGGTGGCCTGCGCGGGCCTGAGGACGAAACCGCGCAGCGCCTGCGCGATCATGTGCGCGCCGCGCGTGCATTGCCATCGAAGAAGCTGCGCGTGTTTGCCGACCTCGCTGCGCCGGTACGGGCGCGGATGATGGCGAACCAGCTCAGCGAGCCGTGCGCACGCCTGCTGGTCGAGCGCGGGGTCAAACCCGTGGAAGGCGGCTACAGCTGGTGCAGCGACCAGCGCCTGATGCTGCCCACCGCAATGCGGCTCAGTGAAGCGCAGATCGACGACCTGCTCGCCGCGATCGAATGCCCGACCCAGGTTATCTACGCCACCCCGGCGCAGAGCTATTACCCCGAGCCGCTGCGCAGCGACCGCACCCGGCTGCTGCGCGATGGCCGGCTGGACGTGTTCCCCGGCACCCATCACCTGCACATGGAACACCCGCAGGTCGTGGCCGACGTGATCGCAAGGTTCCTGGCCAGGTAGGTATCGACCGTTGGTCGATACGCGCTTAACGCACCTGCGACACCGTGTCGCACTCAACATTGCAGCAACGCGTCCGATACCGATGCAGCAGGCGCGCGCAGCGCGCCTGTGTCGTCGCCCGCTCCGCCGATAGCGAAGCCGTGTGTCATCCGCCTCCGCTTTCCTGCCGCCATCTTTCGCACTGCGCACCGGCATCGCAGCCACGCGCGCGCACCGCTTCGATGGGCGCTGAGCCCAACCTGTCCTGGAGTCACCATGCCCCTGCTTCCCCTGCTCGCCGCCGCCTCCGGCGGTACCCTGCTGGCGCTCGCCATCCGGCAACATCGTCGTGAGCTCGCTCACGCTGCCGACGTGCAGCGACTTACGCAACGCCTTGCAGAACTGCAGGAGCAGCGCTTCGTCGACGCAGGTGCAGCCGCGCGCGATGCCACCCTGCGCGAAGCGCTCGAGGTCTCGCGCACCGCCGTGATGATCGCCGACCCCGGGCATGTGATCCGCTACGCCAATCCCGCCGTGGTGCGCCTGCTGCGCAACCAGCAGGCCAGCCTGCGCGAAGCGTTCCCCGATTTCGACGCCGGACAGCTGCTGGGCACCAGCATCCATCGCTTCCACGCCAACCCGGATCGCATCCGCGCGATCCTCGACGGCCTGCAGGCGACCCATCATGGGCGCGTCCGGATCGGACCAGTGCACTTCGCCCAGGTCGTCACCCCGATGTACGACAGTGCCGGCGCGCGGCTGGGGTTTGCGGTCGAGTGGCACGACCGCACCGACGAGCTGCTGCTCGAGAACGCCGTCGCCGACATCGTCGCCGGCGCCACCCGCGGCGACCTTGCACGCAGGCTCCCGCAACGCGAAGGCGCGGTCGGATTCATGGAGGGGCTGACCCGCGGCATCAACCAGCTGCTTGCGCAGCTGGACGTCACCGTCGCCGATGTCCGGCGCGTGCTGGCAGCACTGGCGGACGGCGATCTGGGCCAACGCATGCAGGGCGATTACGAGGGCGCATTCGCGGCCATGCAGCGCGACGCCACTGCGACGGCGCTGCAACTCGGCGCGATGGTGGCAGGTATCCGGCAAGGCGCGGCGTCGATCAGCACTGCAGCAGCCGAGATCGCCAGCGGCAACAACGATCTGTCCATCCGCACCGAGCGCCAGGCCGCGCATTTGGAGGAGACGGCTTCCTCGATGGAGGAGTTGACCGCTACCGTACGCCAGAACGCAGATCACGCCCGCACGGCCAGCACGCTGGCCCAGGCCGCGCAGGACGTGGCGGGACGCGGCAGCCGCGTCGTAGGCGACGTCGTCAGCACCATGGATGGCATCCAGGGCGCGTCGCGCCGGATCGCGGAGATCACCGGGGTGATCGACGGCATCGCGTTCCAGACCAATATCCTGGCGCTGAACGCCGCCGTCGAAGCAGCGCGAGCCGGCGAGCAGGGCCGCGGCTTTGCCGTGGTCGCCAGCGAGGTACGCAGCCTGGCGCAGCGTGCCGCCGACGCGGCACGCGAGATCCGCCAGTTGATCGACGCCTCCGTCGAGCAGATTACCGATGGGGCGCGCCTGGCGCGGGACGCCGGCAGCACCATGCAGGATCGTCGGCAGCGTGGCGGAGGTGAGCGGCATCATGGCCAGCATCGCCGCCGCGTCGCAGGAACAGGCCGCCGGCATCGACCAGATCAACCAGACCATCGTGCAGATGGACCACGCCACCCAGCAGAACGCTGCCCTGGTGGAGGAAGCCAGCGCCGCGGCGCGCGAGCTGGAGCAGCAGGCTGGGGCCCTGACCGAGGCGGTTGCAGTGTTCCGGTAGGCCGATGACCGCCGGGGTAGTGATTGCCCCGTTGAGGAATGACCGCGAACGCAGGCGAGACGGTTTCGACGTGGTTCCATGCGTCACCGTGCCGATCACCGTCATCGGCGGTCGTTTGGGAACCGACCCTACCGCGTGCCCGGCACGAGTCCGGCCGTGCCCCGGGCGTGCCCGGTACGGACCCGGGCGTGCCCGGTACGGACCCGGGCGTGCCCGGTACGGACCCGAGCGTGCCCGGTACGGATCCGAGCGTACCCGGTACGGATCCGGGCCTGCCCGGTACGGACCCGGGCGTGCCCGGTATGGATCCGGGCGTGCCCGGTACGGATCCGGGCCGTAGGTGCCGACCGTTGGTCGGCACGCCTGGGCCAGGCGGGGCAAAGAAAAAACCCCGCTGCGTGAGCAGCGGGGTTTTTGGGTGTAAACCCTGGCGATGACCTACTCTCGCATGGCTTGAGCCACACTACCATCGGCGCAGCTGCGTTTCACTTCCGAGTTCGGGATGGGATCG
>Ga0102591_1004505_pt1 | contig 10734 bp, 2 predicted proteins | sample AraplaCol_mCL_r2_2_FD_76860 | JGI IMG/M metagenome (GOLD analysis project Ga0102591, IMG submission 76860) | Arabidopsis root microbial communities from North Carolina, USA - plate scrape MF_Col_mCL_r2 (SPADES assembly) (version 2) | ecosystem: Host-associated > Plants > Roots > Endosphere... | reverse complement strand
ACGATCCCACGCATCTTCGTATTCGAGCTCACAAGTTGTGACAAAGACCTGACGCATAGGGCGGTATGGTAACCGCCAAGGAGGCCTTAGAAACTCTCAGAATTTCACTTATCAAATAATTTTATTTACTGGCGCACGTTAGGATCCGCAACGCAGGGCCGGCCTGCCTGGCCAGCCCGCCATATTCAATTATTTGCAGGTGAAGGTAGCAAGGCCACGGTAGGTATTACTATTTGCCAGGCCCACAGTGTATTGCGCGATCAGGTAAATCGAGCCGTTCCCCGCATCGCCGAGTGTCAGCCAAGCGCTATTCCCAGCCCCGCCGCCGCTAAAGAAGGAGGTACCGTTCGGTCCCGTGATAACGCTTGAGATGTTGGCACTACCGCTTACGCCTCCAGCCGTAGTGGAAACGGCAAAGGTTACATGGGCACCCTTTGCATCAAGCGTCATGGCCGCGCTGCCTGTTGAGGTACCGAAGTAATTACCTACGGCTGGCAAGATTCCGCCGTCGACATAATTTGGCTTAGTGAATTTGCCGGCATCGCAAGTGAGCGTGCCGCTTGCAGGAAAGGCTGCCAGGCCGTTGAACAAGACGTAATGATACGAAGCGTAGCCGTCAGCTTTCATTATGTCCGAAACACCTTTATCACTTGACACAGTGCCGACGTTCCAGCGGCCTTGGGCAAAGTTTGCGTTACCGGAAATCTCCTGCGTCGCGATTTGCGTGCCGGTGAGGGTATATTTACCCATGGCAGTCACGGTGCCGTCGGCATTTTGCGTGAATGGCGTGGCGTCGCCACTTGCCTGGGTCGAGTTCCCAGCAAGGAAGAAACGAGGTGCAGCGCCAGCAACAAAGCGGGCATCGACCGAACCCGAATTCGACGGTGCGGGCGCGGCGGGTGGAGTCCAAATCACAATGCCACTATCAACAGGGGCCTGATTGGCAGCGGAGCTCTTTTGCTCACCGCCACCACCGCCACCACAACCAACCAGGGTGAATGCTGCGGCTACTGCCAACGACAGAAATTTAATGTTCATGTTCTTCTTCAAAAAACTACGCAACTTTCAAAATCCGATCCATGAGATGCGTAGCTGCCTCATGAAATCAGCTTTCCTCGGGTGAGATTAAGTCTCCGCGCGCGAATCCTAAGGGCGTGACAAGGCCTCGCTCGATTCGCACGTTTTTATGTTTGCTGGGGGTACACCGATGCGCCACTGAGATACGGTGGCTCAGCTTGCGACTAGCTGGCCGCATGTGACGACCAACTTGCAATTTTGCACTTTTAATTTCACCAGTGCATTTTTTTACAGTTGTGAAGTATAGCGGCGCTGTTCCTGAAAATCAAATTCTTTGCTTACACATTCTTAAGCTTTTTAAGCAAATAGCTCAACAATGAGTATAGTTTGCCGTCTTTTAGTGACAATTGGAGAGAATCGATCAGACACTTGATCACAGCTTTCCGAAGAGTGACTGCGGCAAGGAGCGGCAAAGTCGACGCAGCGGGCACGCTGCACATTATGTGCGGAATTCTCGATCACGGCAGCCGTAAAGCACTGGTCGCCATGCCTGACAAAACTTCGTGGGCTTTGCTCGGCTATCGCTGCCTAGCAATTGGCCGCCATGGCATGCCGCTCCCGATCCGCAACGACTACGAACGGGTCTTTACTTCAGGCGTATTCCAACTCGGCCTACGCATTGCTGGCATCCGTCATCAGCGCATCAAGGCTGGCTGTCATTGGCAGAACGGGCGTATTGAACGCTTCTTTGGCAAGCTGAAGCAATCGCTCGACTGTTGGCGCTGCCCACGGTCGCCCGGGTCGCGATCGTCAATTCATCACGAACTACTGTGATCCGATAAAAAAGTGGGCAAAAAATGGCGGGGCAAGATCACCTCTTGGGCGACCGGCTCGCATCAGCCGGCGTCCGAAAATCGTTCGTCATTTCTGAGAGAACGGACTATTCTGTAGGCCCGCTTCCCTTATTGATCATTTGGGCAGGAACCCAAAGGCAACTTTCGATAGAATTTTTTCAATGCATCGTCAAGCGAGTTCGCCTTATCAATTCGCAAATTCATTAAATCGTCTATGGATGTCTGATCTGAACACGCATTAACGATGCCATGATAATCAATGATCTCGGTAGATCCCATAAACTTTGCAGCCGAAATCAGCAACGCAAGACATAGCACTACAAGTAAGTCCTCATTCGGACGAGGAATTTCGGAAATGCTGAAGCAAAACAGAGGAACATCGCTAACATCTTCCCAATCCTCTACTGGACCGTACAATATCATGCCACCACGATCCAAAATATTGTTCTCAACAAATCCAAAAACCGTTTCCCCGGGCACCATTGAGGCAACCAACTCTACACCACTAAAAACTTCAACGTCCAGGAAAACATCCTCAGGCGAGTTTAGCAAGTATCTTAAGCAGGTGTTCGCTTCCGCAGTCCATTCCACAACATTTATATCTGGGGCAGACGTGCTAAACACGCTAAACGAAACACTCATTTCTTCCATCCCTTTGGTAAACCTTCGACAATTGAACCATTCTTAATGGTCACATAGCCACTAGACGTTTTTACGACAACCGTATTTACAATTCCTTGATCCAGCGCCTTGCCGGTTAATGGCCCATTTTGAGCAAACTTCATTAATGCCGCTTTATCAATATTCGGTGCATTCACGACCATCGTAACATTATCAATCCCATAAATCTGCCCTTTTTTGTTTGCGTCCCGTACGTTATCGAGAATAGCCATTGGGCGATCAGTAGAGAGCTCCTTCAAACTAACTGGAACTGGGTTTGCTTGAGGCGGATTATGCCAGCCATCAATGACAGGATAGTCGTTTGAGGTAAGACGTACTCCGTTCATCAACTCCCCACGATTCACGCTCGGTGCCCCAATGAAATGCCCTGCCCCCATATCGTCGAGAAATCCTTGCATCTGGAGAATTTCATGGGAATGCATACCGTTTGCGACCATCGATGGAGCATTCGGAACTGAAGCCGTAATTGGGGGGATAGGCGCGATACCGTTGAATGCATTGGTTAGACTATCTCTTCCCGCATTGCTCGGCAAATTTCCTATTGTGAGAGCTTCGCCGTCCTTGTCGATATACGAAGCAACTCCACTCGGGCTTGCTTTGGGAGCTGTCCCGACCAGTTGTCCAGCTTTCACTTCGTAAGCTGAGCCTTCTACGGGGATTTCCCAGAACTGAATGCCTGCGCGCATCTCACCCGCCAAAGCAATCTTGGCCATGCGCTGCTCACCAAGGAGGGCATTCCCTGCCACCGTCAAGTATTTGCCCGCCGCAGCCGTAAGCTTGGCTGGAACCAAGACCAATGGATTACCGCCGCCAGTTAGCAACCCCTCTGCCGTGCTCTTAGCCAACGTATCGTGGAACGATTCCGGCCGGGCGTTTGGAACGGGACCAATCACCCAAGTATTCAGGTCTCGAATTGCCCCTTTAGCCGTGCTGTTCGCGTAAACCACACCTCCGTAATAGCCGCTCACCAAATTGCCCATTGCGCTGGCTTGCCCTGCATAGTAGTTGCACTGTATTTGATTACCCGAAAGGCATGCCTTCAACAAGATGTCATCACGCTGCCGCGAGAGCGAAGTCAGTTCGTCGCGCGTCTTGCACGCATTACGGTCACCCGTATCACAGGCTGCAACTGCCCGTTCGTAGCGTTCTTTCTCCGACAGCGTTACAAAATTCGGCGTTTTGTGGTTGAGGTAATTATTTTCGACTGCGTTTGTTGCCACTTGTCCGCCGATTGCGGCGTCACGAATGCCCTCGCCTGCAGCCCCCGCCAACAGTGCGCCGATTGCGCTGGACAGCGCCGTAACGTTGTTCGCCTGCTCCGGTGTGATCTTGTCACGTTGCAGCACTCCGTTCGCATCAAATGCCTGCGGATACAGCTCTTTCGTCAGTATTTGCGCGGCCAATTCGCCACCAGCGCCGGCCAGTGCACCACCTGCTACGCTGCCGCCATTCGCGTAGGCCAAGGCTGCTCCCAGCACCGCATGGCTCAAATCCTGCAGCGTCTGGTTTTCGTTGCCCTCTTTTTTGAAGTAGTCGCCAATCTCGGCGGCAAGATATGGTGCTGCCGCATTCGCCGCGATCTGTGTTCCGCCCTGTCCTGCAACCGAACCGACCAGAATGCCGGTGACGACATTCAGTGCACGGCTCTTATCGCCACCTACGCCCCACTCTGCTTGGACTTGTTTGGCTGCCGCAATTGTTTTTTCGGCTTCCGCCTTCTGCTCATCCGTGCTCTTCGGATTATCCAGAGTCGCTTGGGCTTTTTCTTCCGCTTTACGAGCCTCGTCCGCGAACTCGCTCGCCACTTGTTTGGAGGTTGCGATCACCGTGCCTGCGGCAGCCGACATGGCTTGTTGATCCTTCAGCAGCTTCTGCAAATCAGGCAGCTTGTCGAGAGCGGCGTTCGCCTTGCTCACATCGGTATTAATGCCCAAGTCCTTGACCGAATTCGTCGTCACGCCGCCGATCGTGATCTTGCCATCAGTGACTGTGGCATAGGTGGTCGAGCTGTCGCTACCGTTCTCCACCATCGGCAAGCCGGGAGTTGTGTTGCCGCCTTTGGTGGTACCGAATGGCTGCTTAACCTGGCTCAATGGTATGGTCTTGCCATTCTCGTCCTTCGCTCCGAAATCACTACCACCACTGATGCCACCAGCCATGCTGACATTGCTGGCCGAGTAGCTCATCTTGTTTTCGATGTTGGACGTGGTCAGCTTGTTGGTCGTCAGCTCGGAGGCGGCAGCATTCGTGCTGGCGATGGTGCTGCCTTTCAGGTCGATCGTGTCGGCCTTGACGTGGTAGCCGCCATCGCCCGCGAACAGGCCCGATTGCTGGCCCACACCGGCGTAGGTGCCCTTGCCATTTTGCTGAGACACGTTGCCATTGGCGCTCCACACGCCGAAACCTACCTGCACGCGCACGCCAACGTTGGTCTGTTTGCTGTCAAATTCACTGGTGTCCTGCAGGCTTTCGACGGCCAGCTTGCCGCCAACGTCAGTGTTGATCGTGTTAGCGGTTGCCGTTGCACCTTTCAGCGTGGTGTCGCCTTTGCTGTGGATGTTGATCGTATCGGCTTTGAGCTCGGTGTTGTTGTTGACCGTGCTGTCGTTGTTGTTATGGCCCTTGCCCATATTGGCAGAGGCGTAGACGTACATGCCGGTCTGCGCCCCGACCTGGAAGCCAACACCGGCCTCGACACCGGAGCTCTTGTTCTTGCCATCGCTGTGCAGCGTGCTCTGGCTGGCGTCCAGCACGATATTCTGTGCCGCGTCCAGGCTCAGGGTCTTGCCGGCATTGAGCGTGGCGCCAGTGGCGTGGATGTCGCCGCCGGTGGCCGTCAGGGTGACGTTGCGGCCGCCATTGATGGTGCTGCCCTGCGCGGTGCTGTCGTTGCTGTTACTGGAGTTGCTGCTGCTGGCGAAGCCAATGCCGGCCTCTCCCTTGACCAGGACGCCGCTGCCGGCGCCACCGGTCATGCTGTTGATTGCGCTGGCGGCCTGGTAGGCATTCGCCGTAGCCGCCATGCCCTGCATCGCCTTCAGGCGGCCGTCGGATTTGCGCGCCGCTTCCACGTTGTTGGCCAGGTCAATCAGCGGTGAACTGATGCGGGCGAAGGCGCCGATTTTCAGGTCGCTGTTCGATTCCTGGTGGCTGCCGGTGTTTTGCAGCGCCGTGATGTCGATCGTCTTGGCGGTGATGTTGACGTCATTGCCGGCCAGGACATTGCTCGAGGCCTGGGTGTACTTCTGGCCCGCGGTCAGGTTCACGTCGCCTTTCAGGCTGGAGACGTTGGACGCCACCTGGGTCACCTGGTCGCTGTTGTCCTTGTGCTTCTCGTTGTGGTAGCCGGAGAAGCGCTCGGTGTCGGAAACGACCACCTTGCCGATGGCCTTGTTGTTGCTCTGGTTAGCGTTATGGAGCGTGTCCTGCGCACTGGTGATGGTCAGGTCGCGCGCGGCGTTGATCGACAGGTTGCCTTCCGAGACCACGTTGGCGCCGGTCAGCGCGATGTCGCCGGTCTGCGTGGCCATGGTAGTGCTGCCGCCAACCGACAGCTTGGTGCCGGTCACGGTGTCGGTGTCGCCGTTGCCTTTGCCGTTGTTGTTGAGCGTACCAATCACCTGCACCGAGCGGGTGTCGATGCTGAAGCCCGACTTCTTCGAGTCCTGCGACCTGCTTTCCGTGTTGTGGGCCACGTCGAGCTTGATGTTGTCCTTGGCCAGGATCAGGGCATTGCCTTCGGCGCTGATCTGGGCGCCCTGGCTCGTGATCGAGCCGTCGGTGGCGAGGATGGTCAGGTCCTTGCCGGCCATGAGGGTGCTGGTGCGCGCTTCGCTGGAGGCGTGGTTTTGCGTGCTGTTCGACCTATTGGAGCCCATTTGCAGGTTGACCACCGAGAGCGCGGCCGAGGCACCTTCCACGGCGCCTTCCGCCTTGGCGAATTCCTTGCCGACGAAGCTGCCGGATTTGGAGTTTTCGGTGCTGGACTTGTAGGCATCCTTGAAGGCCGCCACAGGGTTGACCGTGAAGCCTACGCCGAAGCCGGACGACTTGCCCTGGGTGGCCAACTGGCTCTGCGTGGTGTTCTGCGCTGCAGCCAGGTCAACGTTCTTGCCGATCAGGGTCAGGTTTTCCTTGGCGGCGATGTCGGAGGCGACCACTTGCAGCGTTTCGCCGGATTTGAGCTTGACGCTGCCGTCCAGGGCGCCAATGCTGGAAGCGTGCTGCGTTACCGTCTCCTGCGCGCTTTGCGAGGAAGTGCTCGACTTGCCATAGCCAGTACTGAGATTCCCCGACGAGAAGCTGACGCTGAAGCCAGATTTCTTCTCTTCCCTTGTACTGGCGGACTTGCTGGTTTCCTCGGCGCTGACGATGCTCAAGCCACCTTTGGCGTCGATGCTGAGGTCTTTGTCGGCCAGCACGGTGCTGGCCTTGACCAAGGTGTCGCCGCCGCTGGTGGCGACCACGTTGCCGCCTTTGATGGTGCTGCCAATTGCCAGCGTGCTGGCGTTGTAGTCGGTGGCCGTGCTGCTGCGTTTCTTGGCGAAGCTACGCGATTCGCTATGCATCGCAACATCAGACAAATGCGTCTCGCTCACGCTAACAATATTCAAATCGTTGCTGGCCTTGAGCGTCAGCGCGCCGCCCGCCGCAACGGTGCTTCCCATGACATTCAAGTCACTGCTTTGATTAATGCCGGCGCTAACCAGCAGGTCATTGGCTGAAGAAACCCGTGCGCCAACCACCGCTTGATTCTCGTGGATATCCCTGGACCAGTTCTTCCCTCGCTGCCCTTGTTCATTGGTCTTCACCTCGTCAGTGACAGCGCGAATGTTCACACTGCCGCCTGCGAGCAGCTTGCCTGAATCCATTGAAACCTGAGTACCTGTCAATTCCAAATTGCCCGTCGCCGCCATCAGCAAATCTCCGCCGACATTGACGCGGCTAAGCTGATTGTACGTGGCACTGTTGTTGATCGTGGTTCCGCCAATCTTTCCGTATTCGGTACTGCCGGTCTTCACGGTGTCGAAGCTGATGTTGTTGCCGGCAAAGATGGAAGCACTCGCGCCAGCATTGATCGTACCTGCCAGGTCGGTCAGGTTGCGGCCTGCGTCCATGACCAAGCCACGTGTCGCACTGATTGTCGCCTGATTGGAGAGCGAGGTGAAACTGCCGCCATTCACTTTGGACGACCACTTGCTGTCTACGGTCAGAGTCTCATTCTTGATGTCACGCCCAGCCTGCAGCGCGACGTCACCGCCCTTGATAGTTCCACCGCGGTTGACAATGTCCTCGCCAGCCAGCAGCAATGTGCGACCATTTCCGCTGTCGATCACACCGCCCTGGTTCATGATGGTTTCGCTGACGTCGATCGTCACAGTGGCGCCGGTAACGAGTGCGCCACTGTGCTTGACCGCGTTAGCGTCGACGTGCGCAAGATAAACCTTCGGTACCAGCACAGTTTCGATGGAGCCGTCAGGCAGTTGCACGGCCTGGCTTTCCAGCCAGACGATGTCGCTGGTCAGATGGCTGACTTGTTCAGGACTCAGCGAGACGCCTGGACGCAAACCAAACTGCTGCGCGAAGCTTGCTGCGTTGTTCAGCATTTGCTTGTACAAACTGTCATCGCCAGGGCCGGCACTTGGAGCGCGGCCGGTCAGTTCGGAGAGCTGCTCACGAACCAAGCGCTGTTCATAGAATCCATCGCCCAGGCGTTTCTGGGTAGTGGCGTGATCGAGTGCCAGCTTGTCGAGCAGGTAGTCGCTGCTGGTCCATTGGTCCTGTTTTGCGAATTGCGGGCGCGTCTCGAACAGGTACTCGCCTTTCGGGTCCGGGTTGCGCAGGAACAGGCCGCCCGGCGAAATCTTCTTCACGCCGCTGATGCTTTCGCCTCGTACGGCAGCAGCAGACTGCCCCAACGCATTGCCGGCCGCGGTGTTGACGTTGCCGAGCGTACTGTTGCGGGTCTGGTTCGATAGACGTCCAAGCAGCGCGCCTTCGCGTGCTGGGCCTCCCGATTGTGCGGCTCCTTCGGTATCGAGGCTATTGCCCGCACCACTGCCAGATGCCGTGCTGCCAGCCAGCAGTTGGTTGGAATAGCCGCTGTTACCCGCTTGGCCTGCGCTGCCAAGGTTGGCGCCCGCTCCGCTGGACCCAAGCCGATTTGCCAGGTTGGCATATGCGCCAGCTGCGCTGCCGGACACGTTACCACCAGCACCGCCACCATTCCCGCCGCCAGCGCTGGCATGCGCACCGGCGCTCGCAGCGCCATTTATGCCGCTCCCAATCACGTTGACGGAGTCGCGGAAATTGCCTACCGTGCCAGCGCTAATATCTACGTTGCGGAAGCTGCGAGCGCTGATGAATACACCCTGCGCACCCAACATCGTTCCGCTAATCGCGCCAATTTCCTGGTTGATATCGGCATTGCTCCAGGCTGCGGTGTAACGGCCGGTATATGTCGTGAATGTGCCGCTGAAACTGTGCCTGCGAAGCAGTTTTGCCGCGTCGTTGACAATAGCGGGCTTGCCGTCTAGGGTCAGGGAACCGAGGGCCTTGATTTCGCTCAGGCTGTTGTCCAGCGTATTGGTGACCGTCAAGCGCATATTTCCGCCGGAGAGGATCTGGCCAGCTTTGCCAGCGCTCGGAGAAATCTGGTCCTCGACGATGGTGTGGTTTGCCACACGCTTTTCTTCCAGTTGATCGGAAGTCTGCGTTCCAGTATGCCTTTCCGTATGTCGCAGAATGGTATGTACCGGATCGTCATATGCCGGCTGGGTCACGATACGGAGGCAGTTCGTGCTGCAGCTGCCATATGCACTGGAGAAGTTGTACTCCGGCGTGTTCCACTCAACCTGACGGCTGTCAGGCAGCTGATATGCATCCTGCGCGGCGCCACCTTGGTCAGGATTGGTCGCCGTACGGCTTTCGTAGTAGTAAATCACCCTTACGCCATCGCTCGTTGGAATCCGGCTACGCGATCCCCATTTAGCAAAGTAACCACTGAGGGCGCTGAAGAACGCTGAGTCGTTAGCATGGGTGCGTATCACCGCGCGGGTAATCTCATAGCCGTCGGGCGTGATAAGTTTTTCCGATTCCAGAATGTCTGCCGGATTAACGAAATAAACCTCCCATGGCGTGTAGTTACTGGAACCAGGATCGTAGCTATTGGGGTTCCCGCCAGGTTTATACCAGGACGGCATTGCCATGTTCACCGTTTCCGTCCTGGTGACCTGGACAATCGATGCGTTATCTCGAATGTTCTGCAACTTGACCGCATTCAGGCCCAAATTGCCGCTCGCCTCGATGGTGGACGAAACGTTATTCACCTGCGCGCTCAAGCCGCCGTTGGTAGCGCCAATAACCATACTTCCGGAGCTGTACAGCGTGCCGTCCTGAACGTTGTTCAGCGTTCCATCCACGCCCAGCGCCATATTGCCGGTGGAGCCGATCAGTGCATTGGCGCCGGTATTATTGAGGTTACTGGTACGGACCGTCACGTTGCCGCCAACGATGCCGCTGGTGTTGCTGATATTGGCGGCAACCAGGTCCAACTCACTTTCGCCGTTGATTTCGCCGGAGTTGGCTAGATCGCCTGCCGCGCGAATGGCGACGGCGCCGCCTTCGATCACGGCGCCGGCCTGGTTGGTCACCTGGTTGCCACTCAGTGTCAGCGTTCCTTCTGCGCCGAGCGTGCCATTGTTGGTGATGTTGCCGGTGACTGCCAGGCTCAGGTCGCGGTTCGAGTGAACTTGCTGCGTGCCCGCATTCTGGACGTAGTCGCCGTTCATGCTGATCGCGAGGTCGCGGCCGCCGAAGATTTCGCCCAATGAGCCGACCGTGCCGGCCGATACAAAGAGATCGCGGTCGGTGGCGATGCGTCCGCCTGAGTTGCTCAGTTGTGGGGTATTCAACGTCAGGTCTGCACCGGAACCGCCTGCGGTGCCCAGGGTGCCGCCGTCGTTATTGACGTACTGCGCAGAGATAAAGGCATTGCCGCCGGAAAGCACCTGGCCACTATTCACGAAGCCTGCGCCGGTCTGGTTGAAAGTCAGCGTGCCGCCGCTATTGACCTTCCCTTGATTGTTCAGCTGTTGGGTGATCGCCAGGTCCATGCCCTGGCCCGATGCGATGGTGCCGGAAACGCCATTCCACAGCGTGGTGCCCGACAGCAGCAGGTTGC
>Ga0102591_1004504_pt1 | contig 10736 bp, 13 predicted proteins | sample AraplaCol_mCL_r2_2_FD_76860 | JGI IMG/M metagenome (GOLD analysis project Ga0102591, IMG submission 76860) | Arabidopsis root microbial communities from North Carolina, USA - plate scrape MF_Col_mCL_r2 (SPADES assembly) (version 2) | ecosystem: Host-associated > Plants > Roots > Endosphere... | reverse complement strand
AAGGCTCATTTCTCTTCTTGCAGAGAGGAGAAACGACATGACGTACGACCCCAATGATCCCAACCGCAATCCCGACACAGATCACGATCTGCGCACGCCACCGGTGCGTCGCAGCTCGAGTGCCTGGATAGGATGGGTTGCCGCGATCGCTGTGATCCTCGTTGCGGCGTTTGCTATCACGGAATGGTTCGGCCGGCCGGGTACCGACATGAACCCGACGGCTTCGACGACTGAAACTCAGCCGGTGAAGCCGCCGGTAGCGCCCGCCGCGCCGTCAAGCGAGCCGGCAACGCCAGCCCCGGCCAATCCTTCGACCGGCGGCACGACACCGCAATAACCATGAGCGGAATCGGGAGCCTTGCCGTTCCTCGGAGGCTCCCGTTTTCTGATCGCACTCTGGTCGGTTTCAGCCGGCCCCGGCTCTCCTGGCCACGGCCTGGCTAGCGACGATAGGGCGTGTTGTCCGGCTCCCCGGAGCCGGGTGTCCCACGCTCCATCAGTGTGTCGCTGCGCGCTTTCTGGAGGCGGCAAGGATGTAGTCGTCGGCAATATCGGCGATTGCCATTGCGATTTCGGTCGACGAAAAGCCGTCGAGTTTGTCGCCCTGGATGATCAGATAGACGGCTTGCTCGATCTTCTCCCTGCAGGCGGAAAGCCTGTCGGCGTGACTGATTACTATAGGACGTAGTTCCATTGCCCTCTCCGGTCGTTCTTGATCTGTGTTGAATGCTGACATTGGTTAAGCGGTGCACCTGTTGACAACCGAGACGCTGTCGCAGACGCCCACCCATCGCTCAGTTCAGCGAAATGGCTTTGCCGCCAATCATCTCCGCTGGAGCGATCGGCGATCGAAGCTTCAACTTAACCGTGCCTCGACCATAGTCGCAAAAGTTCAAAGCGGCTCGTGAAATCGACGTGACACGACCATAAATTGCATTGCCAAAAATATGTACCGCCCAGGGTCAGTGTTGTGCTGCATCAATACTGTTGCTTGACCGCTTTGACCTTGGTCTCATTTGCGCGACAGGGATAAATTCGCAACGGCGGGGGAAAAATTTGGGCGATCAGCAATTAGCTTCTTGAAATAATTTACTCTTGGTTGTATTTTTTCAGAGTTCAAAGATATTGCCAGTCTGACACGAGGAAACGGTGAGCGCCATGAAGGCCAAGACTCCAAACGCCATTGATGCCTATGTGGGCGAGCGTGTCAGGTTGAGGCGGAAGCTACTTGGCATGAGCCAGGTTAGCCTTTCAGAATCGCTTGGGATTACGTTTCAACAGCTCCAGAAATACGAAAAAGGCGTCAATCGCATAGGTGCGAGCCGGCTGCAGCGGATTGCGGAGGTCCTTGGCGTGCCTATTGGCTTCTTTTTCGATGAAGAGGGGGCGCATACGGCAGGTCTGCAGTTGAGCGCTGAGACCGATGAAGTTGCGCATTTCATCGCCTCGAAGGAGGGGTTGGCGCTAACGCGCGCCTTTATCGCGATCGAAGATCCGAACATTCGTCGAAAGCTGTTGGCGCTTGCAAGGAGCCTTGGCTCCTCGCAATCGGGCACGGATTCGCATGAGGGCTGGGAACGCCCGGACGAAACACGAGGATAGGCGGTGCTGCACCTCCAGACATTTGGCGAACTGCGGCTGACAGATGAAGCGGGCAATGCAGTCGGCTATCCCGCCAAGGCACTGTTGACGATGGCGTATCTCTTCACGTGCAAGGGTCATGCGCTCACACGCCAAGAGGTGGCTTCGTTTCTGTGGTCGGATGCCGAAGCCGATCAGGCCGGGCTCAATCTGCGAAAGCTGATTTCCCGTATTCGACAAATCGATGACAGCCTTGCCGCACCACTTCGGATCACCTCGGCCTCCGTCGAACTGCGGGCGGAACTCCTGACCGTTGATATTGGAATACTCGATGAGGCAAAATCGCCGATGGACAGGCTGAAAGCGAGTAGCGATCTGCTTCAGCGTGAATTCGTCGGCAATGTTCGCTCAGCCAGCAAAGCGGTCGACAACTGGATCGCGCGGGAGCAGCGAAGCCATAGGGCCAAGTTGCGCCAGACGCTCCTCGATGCGGGCTCGGCTGCTCAGTGTGCCGAGGATTATCGCGTTGTGTCGGGCGCTGCTCTACAGCTCCTGGAACAGGACCCGTCCGATGAGCAGATCCGGGCGATCCTCCGCGGGCTGCCGGGAGTAGCCGACCCGGACGTACTGCCTCGGGGCGAACGCCAAGCGAGAAGCTATTTCGTGTCAGCGGAGGCGCAGAATGCGACCACTCGTGAGGCGGAGCTTCGGGCCACTTCGAGCCTGCCGCGGCTGGTTCTGCTTCCGCCAACTTCCCAGGGTAACGTCGTTGGTCTGTCGCTTGCTGCCGCGCTGATCGAAGACGTCACGATCGAGCTATGCGGCCTGCGAAACATTTCCATCGTTGCGCCTCACACTGCGGAGCAAATCCGTCGTGACTCTGACAAGGCGGCCATGATTGCCCGACACTCGATCTCCTATCTGCTCGATACACGGTTTTCGGGCGAAGGCCTCTATGCGCAACTGGTCTACTTCCCGACGGACGAAATCATCTGGGCCGTGCGATTTCCGATGACCGCGGCAACGCTGCCAACCCAGCGACGGCTCATGGCCCAGCACTTGTCATTATCCGTCGTGGATGAACTTGCCAGGAACGAGGAAGCCCGGCTTAGCCTGGAGGCGAACCCGCAGGCATATCACTCCTACCTTGTCGGCGCGAGCCTGATGGGCAAGCTGACCTTGCCGCACATTCGCAGGGCGAGAGCGGCCTTCAAGGAGGCGCTGAAATATAACAAGGATTTTTCTCCAGCGTTTACCGGCCTGGCGCGGACTTACACCAGCGAATGGCTGGTGACGGCGCAGGGTAACGGGGAGCTCTTGGGCCTTGCTGAACAGAGTGCGTTGAAGGCCATCGAGCGGGACGAAGCTTTCGCCGGCGGCTACCGCGAACTCGGCGTGACAAAACTCTATCTCGGCGACGTCGATCAGAGCGTGGCGGCGCTCAGCCACGCGGAAGAATTGAGCCCTCATTTCGCCGACGTGATCTATAGCCACGCCGACACACTTGTTCATGCCTCGCGTCCCAAGGAGGCATTGGCCAAGATTGAGAAGGCGATCTCGCTCAATCCCATTTCGCCTGACAGCTATCTTTGGTGTGCCGCAGGCGCGAGCTACTTCCTCGAGCGCTACAACGACGCCATTGGCTATGTGGAAGCCATGAAGGACAAGGAGCCGGCTTACCGCATTGCTGCTGCAAGTTGTGCAATGATTGGTGATCGCAGGCGGGCGCAGTTTTATCGGCAGCGTGCGCAAGCGCTGAACCCGGTCTTCGACCTGGAAAAATGGCTTTCTGTCATTCCGTTCAAGGAACAATGGCAGAAGGATCTGTACAGAGAAGGGCTTTTGAAAGCTGGATTTTGACACCAACGAAAGGAAACGTCATGTCAAGGGCAGTAGTATTCGGGATTGCAGGGGATGCGAAACTTTGGATTGCCGACCTCGATGCGGGGACCGTCAAGCCACTCGATGGGCCAACCGGTGATCTGGCGAAGGTCGCGGATCTGCGCAAGGCAGGTGCCTCGGTCGTCAAGAAGGTGGATTTCGCAATTGCGGTTTCTTCGGCGAAAGCGGCGTTCTCCGGTCACGTCGAGCCGAACCCCTGACCAACATTAAGCTGGCCTCCTATTCCGACCGCACGATTCCACCCTCTGAGACGCTGGCGCGAACCGCGCCACTGCTCGCGGACTTTGGCATAACACGCGTGGCGCGCCACACCGGCTTGGACAACATCGGCATCCCGGTGTGGTGCGCTTATATCCCCAATGGGCGTTCGATCGCGATCGCCCAAGGCAAGGGTTTGACCGACGACGATGCCAAGGCTTCGGCCGTTATGGAAGCGCTTGAGCGCGTCGTTGCCAACAGGCCGGCCATTGCAACGCTTTGCGCCTCGGCGAACGATCTGCGAAAGGAGGGATTGTCTTTTGACACGCTTGCTTGCCTGATTGGTCGGCATGAGGACGACATTCGGCTCGACGAACAGATTGACTGGGCGCTTGGCAAGGATCTCCTGACCGATCGGGACGTGTATGTTCCCTTTGAGGCGGCACTTCTGGACCGCACCCGCCGCAATCGCTTCTGGATGTCTTCCGATGGTCTTGCCTCCGGCAATACGATGGAAGAGGCCACCCTGCACGGCCTCCTTGAGCGTGTCGAACGCGACGCATTTTGCCTCTGGCAGGTTGGCGCCGTTGAGGATCGGCTTTCGCGCTGCATTGATCCGGCAAGCTTCGAAGATCCATGGCTCGATCACCTCGTTCGAAAGATCGAGGCGGCCGGTCTTGTCGTTCGCCTGTTCGATATGACAAGCGATATAGCTGTGCCTTGCTTTACGACCGTCCTCGGGCCCGCGGAGCGACGGGGCAACACTATTCGCTTTGTCGAGGTGACGGGAGGAAGCGGTGCGCATCCCTCCCCTGTCCGCGCGGCCATTCGGGCCATAACAGAAGCCGTTCAGTCGAGGATAACATACATCAGCGGCGCCCGCGACGACCTGTCGCCGGACGAGTTTCAAAGGCCTGTGCCTGCGGAGACCTTGCATGCCCTCGATGCCAGCCCAGTCGCCTGGAGCGCTGCTGCGCGGTGCGATGACAAACCACACATCAACAGGATCCTCGATGCCTTGCGGGAGCGACAGATAGCGCCGGTGATAGCGCTACCACTGAGCGATCCCACCTTTCCCTTCCATGTCGTAAAAGTCTTCGTTCCAGGCCTCGAAAACCCCGAGGGCGCGCGGGCGCGTCGCTTTGGCGCGCGCGCGATCGCAAAGGCGCTCTTCTCATGAAAGTCATCTTTGTTGGGCCCAGTCTCCCGGACGCAGCGACGCTGGCAGGAGATGAAGTCACCGTATATCCGCCCGTCGTGCAAGGTGACGTGTTGGCCGCAGTGCGCAGAGGCGCGCGAGTCATCGGCATCGTCGATGGCGGTTTCGAATACAGCGCGCCTGTCTGGCACAAAGAGATTCTTTTTGCACTCTCACGCCATGTCCGTGTGTTCGGTGGTGCAAGCATGGGGGCGCTTCGCGCGGCGGAATGTAAAGTCTTCGGAATGGTCGGCGTAGGCCGGATCTACGGCGAATATGCCTCGGGGGCGACGGTGGACGACGCCGATGTCGCGCTGCTGCATGGACCCATGGAACTCGCATATCGGGCGTTGACCGTGCCGCTGGTGAATGTCAGGTCGACACTCGATCAGCTGGAGGACCGGCAGATGCTGACGCATGAACTTCGCGTAGCACTCGAAGTCGCTGCGCGCGATTTGTTCTTCAAGAAACGGACTTGGAGCGCGATTGTGGCAAGCGCGGATGTCTCGGCCGATCGGCAGGAACTCCTGTCGTTGCTGCGATCGAACGAGGTCGATCAGAAACGGGCGGACGCTCTCGCTCTGCTGCACGCTGTCCGTGTCGCGGACGATGACTGCGCGACCCCGGCTGAATTGACGTGGCAATTCAACGAGACCTTTGTCCGCTTGGAAGAGCAATAATTTGGAATTCGTCTCCTGGAATGCAACAATAAAGTGTGTCACGGGTTTTTCACGGGCCTTTTGTTCGCACTCTGAATATTCTCCAATCGTTCGAGGGAGAACAGAGATGAGTGCAGCATGGGCAAACGGATCGGTGACCTTGCGTTCTTCTGAGGACTTGGATGAACTCGTCGCACTGGCGCGTATGATCGCCTACGCGAAATGTGCCGCAGAAGATGCCGATCTGGTGGGGGCTATGGACTACCTTGGCATGGCGCTGAATGAGGTTCTGCGTGAAATTGGGGACGGGCCGCATGAGGGCCTGTCCGACGTGATGGCGTCCAACGTGGCGACATGCCTGAATTGACATGAATTGAGGGGACGGTGGGGATGGGGCCGGCGCGTTGCGTCGGCCCTATTTCAATTTCTTGGAATAGACGCAGAGCTTTTCGGAGTGTTCATAGTCGTTGCTCTTGTAGTACTCCGCAACGCCGCCCGTGCTGCGCGAGACGAGCCAAACGTGGACATAGCCCATTGCGCGCGCGTCCTCCTCCAATGTGCGCAAGAGGCGGGAGCCGATCCCCGTGCGCTGGTACCGTGGCCTTATCGCTATTTCCGCGACGTGGATCCCGCGTCCCATGACAGAGGTGTGCGGCAGGCCGAAGGCGAAGCCAACGGGTCGTTCGGCATCGAACGCGGCCACCGCCAGGCACATCGGCGTCGTTGTCAGTTCGTCTATGCGTGAGATTGCGTTCTGAAGGCACCACTCCTCATGCCAGGGCGGCCTCGCGTAGGCTTCAACGATGATGTCAGCATTGAGGAGTGCTTCATCCCGGGTCACGCGTCTATAAATTATCGGCATTCATACACTGTCGCCATCACCGCGCACGACACGCTTCATGGCGCCTTCCTGTTCACTCCACCCCAGAGCGTTAAAGCATAGGCCAAACGACCCGTGTTGTGACTTCACCGTGACACGCGTTATGCGCGAAGCCCCGGGAGATCTGCAAGCCACAGCGATGTCGGGTCCTGCCCGACAAAGAAGGGGCGCTTCGTGAAAGACTGAGCGCTTTTCCTTTTGACATTTGCTGTTGCTCGCCCGAAACAGCGTATGATGTGGCGCGAGGAGAAACCGCAGATGAACGATAATGTCATTCAATTCCGTCGACGAAAGCCCCCCCGGCCCCCCCGGCCAGGCCTTCGCAAGCTCGCGATCGCCGCGGCAATTCTTGCACTGTTCGTCGCGGCGTGGGGGTATTTCACCCTGTTCAGCCCGCCGGTCTGACATCGCGTCGCGCTAGTGCGGGTTGGCGTTTGACGCTGGCAGCACAAGAACATGGCCTGATGTGCAGGCCGCATCGTTCGGCAAAACTCTCTCATGCAGGCATTTTATCTGAGGCAAGGCGCGCTACTCTTTCAAATCGAGTGGTGCGCAAAACTCGTGCGGGCCGCATAGTTTCGCCGAAGTGCCTTGTCACGAGAACCGCACATATCGCGGAAGCGAGAGATTCCAATGAAATTGCCCGTCATTGACAATATCGATCGAAAGATTCTCCGATTACTCCAGAGCGAGGGTGATCTCAGCCACGCCGCGCTGGCCGAGCGGGTCGGGGCATCGAGCGCGTCGTGCTGGCGCCGCATCAGGGCGCTTGAGGCGGCGGGCATGCTGGGGCGGACTGTCAGGCTCGTGAGCCCCGAAGCCGTTGGTCGTGGGCTGACCGTGTTCTGCCAGGTGCGAATGAAGACGCATGATCCGGCTGCAAGAGATGATTTCGAGCGCTTCGCAGAGCGCCATGAGGAAGTACTGGAATGCTATTCGATGTCTGGTGATTGGGACTATCTATTGCGCGTAGCCGTCGCCGATGTCCAGGACTACGAGCGTCTCCTCATGCAAGGTATTCTGACGCACCACGCAGTGGCGACATCGTCGTCGCATTTCGCCTTGAAGCGGGTGAAGTACTCCACGTCGGTTCCAGTCTGAGCCGGTCGCTCTTCTCTGGTTACTCCGGCGAGGCCTGTTGTTCCCCTCAACGATGTTCGGACCTTGGTCCTAGGGAGGCCGGACTAACGTCCGGTGGTGATCAAGGAAAGGTCTGATGTCAACAATTACGAATTGACGGTCGGGTTGACCCGTGGGCAAAATTGGCAAGGGTTGAGCGGCTAGCATTTGCAATGCCGCGCGGTTTTCTGCGCCCCCGCGAGAGTTGATTGACAGCGACGGCTGGCTGGACCGCGACCTGGAAAACCATGGAATGCAAGGAATGGTGATGCTCTCACGACGTAGTTTTGTTGTGGCTCTATGCTCGATGTCACTCGGTCTGTCGCTCGCGGCAATGCCGTTCAAGGTCGCGGTTTCAGGCGGCACGTTCAAGCTCAGCCTCCAGACTGCCGAGGCCGCCAAAGGCGGCAACGGCAATGGAAACAGCGGAGGCAATGGAAACGGCGGAGGCAATGGCGGCGGTGGCGGCAACGGGGGCGGAAATGGCAACGGTGGCGGAAACGGCGGTGGCAATGGGAATGGGAATGGCGGGGGAAACGGCAACGGCGGAGGGAATGGTAACGGAAACAGCGGCGGCAAGTCCAATGGTAACGCCACCGGAAAAGGCTCGACGGTTGATGATGACGCGGACAACGCGTCAATGGAGGTTCGCCACCGCGACGGCATGAGCGAATTCATCCGGAACGGCCGTTACATCATGAAGGACGCCCGTGGACGCACGATCGTCAATCGGCGGGCAACCTCAGCAGATGAGGCGCGCCTTGAATCCTTCATTCATTGATTGCCCCGCCCGTCGGTGGCATCGCGCAGCGCTATAGCCGCTTCCGTTCGGTTGGCGACGCCGAGCTTGGCCATGATCTGCGTCATGTGATGTTTGACGGTCTTTTCGTGCAGATCGAGCTGCCTTGCGACGTGCTTGTTGCTCAAGCCGGAAGCAACCAGCTGCAGCACCTGCAGCTCACGGGCGGTCAACGCCTCCAGAGCCGATGGTGTTTTCGGTGCGGTTGAAGAGCGACTGGAAAGCAGACGCGCAGACAGCGCCGGCGCGACATAGCTTTCACCAGCTGCCACGCTGCGGATAATCTCTGCAAGCGCCCTTGAGCCGACCCCCTTCAGCACATAGCCCTTTGCGCCGCTATTCAATGCCGCCGTGACATCATCGCTCGATTCGGAAACCGTAAGCATGACAATCTTTTGTGATGGTACGGTTGCCAGAATGGGAAGGATCGCGTTCAACCCGCCGCCAGGCATGGAAATGTCCATGAGCAGGACATCGGGCTGGAGGGTTTCGGCGACCCTGATCGCATCGTCCTTCGTGCTTCCTTCCGCGACAATCTGAAATCCATCTATCTCGGACAGGCTCCGGGTTACGCCTTCCCTGAACAACGGATGGTCATCTATGACTGCGACACGAATTCCTGCTGTCATGTCTGGGTAATCTCCTCGCTGCTGAGCGACATGCTGACTGTGGTGCCTTTAGCGGACGACCGGAGCTCGAAGGTGCCGCCGAGGCTTTCAATCCGCTCTCTTAATCCTGCAAGGCCAAGGCTGGTAGGGCCAACGTCGTCGGGGTCAAAACCGGAGCCACCGTCGGACACCTCGATGCAGACGCGGTCACCTTCCATGCGTTGGACGACGCGTTGCTCCTTGCCGCCGGCGTGACGGTAGCCGTTGTTCAAGCCTTCCTGCACAAAGCGGTATACGCAGATCTTTGCCGAAGGCGAAAGATGTTCGGGCGCCTCCGCTACCGACAGTTCAACGCTTGATCCTGTTCGCTGCTCATGCGCACGTACACTGCGCTCCAAAATCTCTGTTAGGCTCGCGGCCTCGATCTGCGGCAACACGAGCCCATTGCAGATCGTCCTGATCTCATCCATCGCCTCGTCGAGACTTGCCTTGATGGCTCCGATTTCACGCTCGCGTACGGATGCCGGTGCAGCAGGATCGATCAGGGCATTGCTGTCCAGGCGCAACGAGGCGAATGCAACGAGCTGGGCTGGTCCGTCATGGAGATCTGCACCAATACGGCGCAGGTGGCTTTCATTGAGTGCTGTGGCGCGTTGGGACGCACGCTGGACGCGCCGACGCAAGGCCTGGTTCTGGGATAGCAAGGCCGAAAGGTCGTCCACGCGGCGCCTTAGAGCATGCCGCTGATCATCGATGGTTCGGCTACCTCTCAATGCGATCGCCGACAGCACGATGAAGAAAGCAAGGGTGAAGGCCGCAACGGCCATCCAGCTATGCAATCGCGCCTCATTGAGGCTCCGCTCGAAATCGTTGGCTATCTCATAGAATTCGGAGACAGCGACGACCTGCCCGGACCATGGCTGCAGGACGGGATTGTAGATTTCGAGCAGGGGTTTGCCACTCGCTCGCTCGACCTGATCCTCCGCATCGTCCAGGCGATTGAACTGAGCAACCATCTTGCCGGAGAAGGCCGTCTTGAGGTCGTCGCTCAACACGAAGCGCTTTCCTTGCATGCCTTTGTCGTTCGAATAAAGAACCGTGCCGTCCGCACGCCAAAGTCGGAAGGACATAAGGCGGTCACCAAGCGCGCCCTGCTCCAGCGTCTCGTCGAGGGCGCGCGATACAGTATCGTCGAGCTCTTGGGCCGTGAGCATGTCGGGCAGGAGGGGGGCAATCACACTGTCGACATAGAGGGCGGTCGATGCCGCCGAATTGCGGGTCACCGCGTCTTCGATCAGACTGCTTACGAATGCGCCGACCAATACCATCGCCACCAGCGACACGGCGCCTCCTGTGAACAGGAACTGCCTGGCCAATGATTGCGAATTCCATCGTTTTATGAGTTCACGGGGCCGCACGAGATGTCTCGGGATCGGCCGCCCAAGTTTATGGCGGCACTTCGGTTTGTTTGGATTGTAACCTAGCTCCATCCGGCGGTTGGTCAAACGATATCACCTGGTAGCCCCCAGGTTTCAGACCTTTGGTCTTTTGTGGATAGGACCTTGGTCCTATCTGCTGAAGCAAAGGTCTGACCTCCATGGAGCCGGCGCGCGACGCGGGCTATCGTCGTTGTGATTTGGAACGCGGCGTGTCCGCGTCAGGCCGGGATGCCTGCTTCTTGCCCGCCGCGAGGGGCCAGGCTTTGCGGCCGTACGAACAACGGCAAAGCGGTTTTGGACCGGAGGTTGATATGAGCATTTCCAGCATTCTTGGACGCAGCGTCATTGCGCTG
>Ga0102591_1004500_pt1 | contig 10751 bp, 7 predicted proteins | sample AraplaCol_mCL_r2_2_FD_76860 | JGI IMG/M metagenome (GOLD analysis project Ga0102591, IMG submission 76860) | Arabidopsis root microbial communities from North Carolina, USA - plate scrape MF_Col_mCL_r2 (SPADES assembly) (version 2) | ecosystem: Host-associated > Plants > Roots > Endosphere... | reverse complement strand
AGCTAAATTGGTTAAAGGTGGTATTCAAGCAAAAGATATTCATTTCGATGTCATTAAAGGTACAAAGGGTGTTGGCGATAAATATCGGTTGAGAATCACCAATATACAAAATATTACCCTTGAGCAAAACACCTCTTTACAACCGGCAAGGGAATTTAAATATTAATATTTAGTTCCCATGCGGCTGATAAATGTCACTAGGGGTTTTAGTCCGTAGTGACGCCGCCACATAAAGTTTCTAACTTTTTGATTTTAATATTCATAAAAAGCAAACATAAAGAATTTCCAGCGTCCAGCTAAAGGTGTACTATTAAATCAAGTTAAATTTGATAAGGAGTTTACCCATGGGAGTATTTTGGTCTAAGCCCACCTCTTCAAGCAATAGCTCTTCCAATAAAAGCTTTTATCGTTACTTATTAGACACCTTTTTTTCTTCTAGTAATTCCACAGTTTCATCAAATCAGTTAGACCCTGAAGCATCTAATACAATTCATGAAAGAACATCCAGCTATAATAGGCAAGAGCAACCTGCTTTTAACCGTAGTAACAATCATTCAGCACAAAATAAGTCGAAACCTAAACCTTTATATATCTCGACAACTCAACAATATCTCAATGCTAACTTCAAGCCAGCAAACAATACAAATCGAAACTCTGTAACGGGGAAAAGCGAAGCAGATTCCAACCCACTACAATATGGGTCATATCCACCGCCTTTAAATAACACCAATGAAATTAAGTATAATGATGTGAAAACTGACAACATATCCAATAACAATAATATTAATGATAACGGCCCCTATTCAGGCGCAAAAGGCCAGGAAATTTCCAGTGCGCAACAACCTTGGCACCCAGGAAAAGGAAAAGCTTTTGGTTTTTATCAATGTAAATGTGGTTCAAGATGGACGAGTGGTAATAGCTGGGCAGATGAAACCCAAGACTGTAAAGGATGTGGCAAAGCGATTATACCTTATAAGCAACAACCGCTCGAGCCAAAATCTACGGAGGATAAGGTAACTAAGCCACACGAACAGGAATTATGCAGCAAGTGCCAAAAATTAGGGCATTTGTGTTCTATGACCATGGAGCTATCTAAAAAGAACCCCAAAGATGTTTATGTTAAAGGGTTGCCAAGCGATATTACTGAAGACACATTGAAAAAATTATTTAGACCTTACGGCCCAATCTTAAGAGTTCATTTACTTAAACCTCAAGACACTAATCAAAGTCGTGCCGCCTTTATAACTTTTCAAAACCCAAAAATGGCGCTTGAAAGATTTAATGGTGCTGATGTACCCGCTTATGAAGAAAATAATTCATTTACAACTCAATTCAAATATTAATAAAATTAGAAGGAGCATGCAAAGAGATGTGGTAATTTGGCTGGCTTTGGTGCAAAGTTTATAAAAGGATGTAAACATATTAGTAGGCTGTTATTTTTAAGCAGTGATACCTAATAGATTTTGACTAAAGGTTTTTTGGGTTCTGTCAAAACCCAGTACTATTGTATCGCTTTGTTGCTTAACCCTGTAGTTTTTTCCTTCTTCTCAAAATTCACGCAGATCGATAGCTAGCAGGCATGCCTAAACTACTCATTTTATTTAAAATACCACAACCTAACATGGCTTCGTTTTTTTGGCGTACTAATTCTCTGGCATGTAATCGATTACTCAAGATTCTTTTGTACCGTTGTAAACGTTCGCGCAAATACATCTTTCCCTAATTATTTTTAATTGTCATGCTATTCTTTTTTTAAAAGGATAACAGCATGACGACACTTAACTCATTATCCAAGCAGCCTATTAACTGGCCAGCCTTAATGGAGCGTTACGAACAAGGGGAATTAACCTGTAAACAATTTTGTAAAGAAAACAATATATCATTGCCTCGATTTAAATATCATCGTCATAAATGCAAACAGCAATATGCAACCCGAAAGCAAACAACAATGATACCCATTAATCTTAAAGAAGTAGCGGATACAAAACCTACTGCAGCTGCTAGGCATTTTCAAGTAACGTTCAACAATGGCCTCTATTGCCAGATACCGATTACGATGAACGCTGAGAAACTTAAGCAACTCATGGAGGTATTACAAGCATGCTAATTCCTCCCGGCATCAAATTATTTCTCTATAATGCACCAACCGATATGCGTAAATCCATTAACACGTTAATGGTGTTAGTATCGGATACGTTGCACATGAACCCTACCTCAGGGCATTTATTTTTATTTCGTAATCGTTACGGTGATAAAATAAAAGCCCTGTATTATCAGCCTAATTGCTTTACGTTATGGTATCGCCGTTTAGAAAAAGGCAAATTTATTTTCCCTAAAGATGCACAAGGCCACATTGAAATGAGTGTTGAGCATTTTCAATGGCTACTTTCCAGCGATAAATATACACACCTCAATGCGCAAACTGAACAACATTATCAACATTTTTATTAGTATTATTTTAGTTAGGTAATGCTTATTTTGTAGGCGAATAATACAATATTAGTTATAATAAGCGCATGCAAAATCAAACCTTACCCAATGACATTGAGCAATTAAAATCGTTAGTGGTATCTTGGCAGGAAAAATATTTTAACTTGCTGGAACAATTTAAATTAGCGAAGTTACGTCAATATGCATCTTCTTCTGAAAAAAATATATGGCAAGGCGATTTATTTGATGAAGTCGATCAATCTTTGCCAGAAGACGTGCAAGCCGAAATAGACGATAGCATTACGGTGACCTATCATCGGAAAAAGCATCCCGTTCGTCACGCCTTGCCTACCCATTTTCCGCGTGAAGAAAGCATCTGCGATGTTGCTGATAGTGATAAAGTCTGTGCCTGCGGTCAACACAAAGAACGCTTTGGCGAAGAGATTACCGAACAGCTCGATGTCATTCCGCCGCAATTGAAAGTATTACGTTATATTCGCCCCAAATACGCGTGTAAAGCGTGTCAAGAAGCTATTTCTATAGCCGCACTACCGGATTTATTATTGCCTAAGAGTATAGCGGCGCCAAGCCTCGTGGCTTATACCATTACCAGTAAATATGTGGATCATCTGCCTTTGTATCGGCAAGAGCAAATCTGGCAGCGTTATGGTATTCATATTCCCCGTAACAGTAGTTGTGGTTGGTTAATGAAAACCGCTGAATTATGTGAACCGCTTTATTTATTATTATCGGCACATATTATTCAGCAAAGTTATTGCCAGGCGGATGAAACACCGCTGCAAGTCTTAAAGGAACCTGGCCGTGATAATAAAAAACAATCGTACATGTGGGTTTATCGGGCTGGCCACTTAACTCATAAAATAGCTGTTGTATTTGATTATCAAGAAACCCGTAGCGGATTACATGCCAGAACTTTTTTAAAAGATTTTAAAGGTTACTTACAAACAGATGGTTATAAAGGTTATGATTGGGTCGATGATGATCCCTCTATTATTCATTTGGGCTGCATGACACATGCCCGTCGTCCTTTTGCAGAATTGGTGAAAATCGCTCAAAAAGCTGGCAAAGCCCATGAAGCGGTTGCATGGATTAAAAAACTCTACGAGGTGGAACAAGCAGCTCAAGAACGTAAATTATCGTATGATGAACGCCATCGCTTACGTTTGGAAAAAGCCTTACCGATACTAATGAAAATAAAAACTTGGCTTGAAACTAGTGTTCGAGGTTCACCACCGAAAGGAAAATTAGGTCAAGCAATAAAATACATGCTGGATCGTTGGCAGGCATTAACGAATTATTTGCAAGCGGGATATTTAGAAATCGATAATAATCGTATCGAGAATGACATTCGTCCTTTTGCTTTGGGAAAAAATAATTGGCTGTTTGCAGGCAGTCCGCGTGGTGCGCGAGCCGGTGCTATTTTCTACAGTTTAATTGCAACCTGCAAAGCGAATGCAATTGATCCTTTTGCTTACTTGAATTATTTACTGAATCATCTTCGCGCTTGTCGTGATGAAGCAGACTATAAAGCTTTATTGCCTTTTAATATTGATCCAGCTTTATTAAAAAGATAATGAGAATAACCAATTTAACATTTACTATTTTATTGAAAAGTACGTATTTGCGCGAGCGTTTACGATTCGTTTGAAGGGACCATTCTGAGAAAATCGGTAAAGCGGCAATCGCATTGCTTAAACAATCACTGGCCATTTTTAGAGTATCTAAGCGTATAAAATTATGTTCTGCATTGACGAGTGCTTGGTAATCTATATTCGACATGGCGGCCATTTTATAAATGCCATGGTGAGTAGCATTAGCGAGAATCGCTGCCAAAATAGATTGGTTGTCTTTAGTGGCTTTAGCATAATGTGGTTTAATATGCATAAAAGTATGTAAAAATCCTGTGCGTTGCTGCGCAAAATTCAAAACATCTGTAATAGTCACTTGTGGTAATTTTGAGAAAAAATCATGGTTAGTCAAATCTTCTTTAGCATTATATTGTAAAATGAAGCGTGTTTTATTATCTTGGCGTTCCAATTTAACCGATTTATTTTCGCCATTTTCAATGCGCTGATTAACCTGCTGATAAAGCTCATCCAGTTCATTTTTGTTTTCAGATAATTGTTTTTTGAAAGGCCTTGATAAGAGCACATTATCCAGTTTTCCCATGATAGCTTTTTGTTTATGCCGAGGTACTAAGTCATTAGTAAGGTCCTTATAGCTAATACTGTCTGGAAGCGTGACTTCATTTTCTTTGAAGCCTTTACGAATTTGCCAGTATACGCAGAACTCAAAGCGAGCTAAGTGAATAGAGTTGGCCTGATTAGCTGAGTCTATTTTTATAATATAATTTATAAGATGTTTAGGAATAAATTTTATGGGGAAATCAAGTGCTGAGATTTTCGTTAGGGGTATTTTAGCATTAAATTGCGCTTTTAAAAATGCGATAGCGTCTCCTAAGTTTTTATAAGAGGGGCTACAGGTAAATTCCAAGCTCATAAAAATAGGGCGCAGATTTTTTACAATTTCACTTTGCTTTTTATCATAATGCTCCCAGCGAAATAGATGTTCATCTAAAGCAATCCCTGCCATATAATTAATGGTTGGCTCAAATTTTTCTTCAGGAAGAATTTTAAAGCCTTCGCTTCTGATATTCTTATCTGTAATGGATTTAGTAATAAATAAGCGTAAAATATTCGGCACTTGTTTAACACTTTGGCTTAACTCAAGCTTTAACTGATAAACGCATTCTTTAGCATGTTCCTTAGCTATTTTTGTGTATTTATCCACATAATATACAAATGAATTCATTAAATTATCATTAAGCTTATTCATGCGGCGAAAAATATAACAGAATAAATAGAGATGGGCGGTAAAAGTGGGCAGTTTCTTCAACTTAGCGACCGAATAGTAATTAATCATAGAGGCATAATAGTCAATCATCTGATTAGAAATAAATAATCTTGGCATTAGTTTTTGTGAAAATTCATACAAATGATGGTAGTCGTTTTTATATTGAATAGTTTTAGTGACTTCTGAATAACTGAAATCTTTTTGGTCTTTTTTAATCAGGGTGATATCATAATAAGTATTTTCAGCAGTAAGCAACTTATTAAGTGCCTGACGAATATTTTTTGGTGTTGATTGCTGGATGATATTATTTAATCTTAATTTTTCTTGTTTCAATGCCTGGCCAATGAGTTGTTGTAATGTTGAATAATGAGGCATGATAAACTGGCTTTTGGCTATGAAATCATATAAGGCTTCAAAAATAGCCTTCGGTTTAGTAGTATAATAAGTCAGTTCTTGTGATTTTTTCTGCAGGATTGATTTTATAATTTTAATATCATCTTGGTAATTTAAATGCTTCAATATAAGCGCACGAATTTTTCGATGAGTTTCTTCACTGATATTTTTATATGGATAATGACATTCATAATGCCTAGCAATGAAATTTAAATCCGTTTTTACGTTAATATAGTTAAGCATAAAAAATTGCTTCTTGGCTTTAAAATAACCCAGTTGGAGAATAAAATACCAACGAGTGCTCGCTGATAGCGTTTGCATGAGTTGATATTCTGTTTTAGAAAGTGAAAAGTAATGTGAACGCTCCTTATCGTCAAACTGAGGGATACCAAAAAAAACTTCAATTTCTTTTGCTGAGAGAATAGTGAGGCGCTTTACATGGGCCATTGTATTATCCTAATCGACGTAGTAAGCTATCAAAAAGCTAGTAGCTGTTACTATCAGATTATTTGGAAAAACGCAAATGGTGGCTCAACGATATAAACTACAACCTCTGTTTGATACCTTAGAGATTATCCAAAAAAACCAAGCGCCCGCTTTTCTAACAACGGCACAGAAACGGGATTACCTGCAAGCCTGCCGGTTTTTATTATGCTACCAAAGTATCCCGGCCACCTTTAACACGTATCGGCGCGAAATAGAACGCCTCTTACAATGGTGCCAAGGCAAGGCAAACAAAACGCTTAAACAGCTCCATCGTGAAGATATTGAAGCTTACATTAAATTTTGTCAGAACCCACCAAAAGCCTGGATCAGTTTAAAGAAAGTACCGCGTTTTATCGATAAGGATGGCCAACGTGTACCTAATCCAGCATGGCGGCCTTTTGTAGCCACATTGCCTAAAGCGCACATTAGCCAAGGGAAAAAACCTCATCCTGAAAATTATATACTCTCAGAAAAATCTATGCGGGAAATATTTACTATTTGTAGTAGTTTTTTTAATTTTCTTATTCAAGAAAATTATATGCAGATAAATCCTGTTACGCAGCTCCGACAAAAAAGCAAATACTTTACTCAACAGCATACTCCAAAGGTCATTCGTAAATTATCAGAATTACAATGGGGTTATGTCATCGAAACGGCCTATCTGATGGCTGAAGAAAATAAAAAACATGAACGCACGCTTTTTATGATGAATGCCCTGTATGGCATGTATTTGCGTATTTCTGAACTCGCGGCCTCTGAGCGCTGGACACCTAAAATGGGTGATTTTCAGCGTGATGCCGATGGGCTGTGGTGGTTTACAACCATCAGTAAAGGCAATAAAGCTCGCCAGATTGCCGTGAGCCCTGCCATGCTCAATGCCTTAAAACGTTGGCGAAAACATTTAAATCTTTCACCTCTACCTTCATTAGGTGAAAATAGGCCTTTAATACCTAAGGAAATAGGTGCCGGTCCTATAACCAGTACACGTCCTATTCGGATGCTAGTACAAGCATGCTTTGACCGCGCGGTTGTGCGCTTGGAAAACGATGGGTTTAAGGAAGAAGCGCAGCAATTAATGCATGCTACGGTACATTGGTTGCGCCACACGGGTATTTCAGAAGATGTTAAAATAAGGCCACGTGAGCATGTGCGTGATGATGCGGGTCATAGTTCCAGTGCCATTACCGATAAATATATTGATGTGGAATTACGAGAACGTGCCAGCAGCGCTAGGAAAAAGCAAATTATTCCCGAGTCTTTTAGTGATGATATTAATCAAAAGTGATTTGATGATTAAAAACCTGGGTTTTGGTTGCGCTGGTCAAAGTACCCCTACTTGGCAATAATCAATAATGTACTTGGCCGTACGGACACGAATAATGTAGAAATAGCAAACAATAATCGCTCGAAGCTATTTAATCGAGGAGTGCGTTTATGTCGACGAGCCATAACGAGTAATTGCTGACGTAATACCAAATTCTCAGCCGCTAAGGATTTGGCACCCTTCGACTTTATCAGCTTGAATAATAAACAGAATAGATGAAAGAGAAAGCAGGTAAATATTTTCACATAAAGCAGTATAGCAAAAAATACTATTTAATGTAGACTGTTAATAAACCGTTTCTAGCTTAATAATTTAAACACATATTTGCAATTCGAGACACACGCGATGAATCGAAGAGGAGGAAGAGCGCAAATTCCATTAGGGCCAGAGCTAATCAATAGCTCATCAACAGGCCGGATGTACGAGTGCAATCTTGCTATAACCAAAGCAATCATTATATTGTAAAAATAGGATGGGTTCATGTAAGGTTTATGATTGAATTCAGTGATCGTTTCGCTGAGTAATAGAGTGGCTAGTTACACAAAATATTTTACAGACTCTTTACAAGAAAGAAGTATAACGCTTTCATTACCTGCAACAGTTCAACAACCTAATTCTACCGGATCAAAAATACCATCTGCTCAGTCTAAAACAAATACACTCAATTATACTCCTCGATTATTCCAATAATTATTGAAATAAAGGATATATAATTTAGGATTACCTACTGCTAGCGGCAAGATTATTCTTCTAAGCCCAATTCCTCTTCCGTTTTATAATGGTACAAACAGTTATAACCTATTGTCTCCTCCAGCATTCGATACTGCATTATAAAAATTGTTCACGATTTCCCTGCACGTTTGTTAGCGGTCTCTGCGGTCTGTACACACAGCGAAACCCAGTCATAACACTTGAAACTAGCACTATTGATGTAATCGGGGAATCCTTTGTGAGAGCACCGGCAATGGTGCTGTTGACATAGGTGTTAATTTATTTAACAAATCATATAATGCGTTACTATTAGGGCAAATAATTGCTACTCTTTTATTATTATTTTTGTTTGATAATGGAATATTATTATCTTTTAAATACTTTACAAGAGATGAAGAAGATTGCTCATTCAAATCGCTACAATAAAATAACTTATTGCCATTAATAATACATTTCTTCCACCCAATGAGATGAGTGATAAATTTAAGCTTTTCGCAAATCGCATCATCAACATTATTTTCAGAAGATATGTCATGTATTTTTGTCATTAGATTATTTTCATTTTCCATTCTTTGCTGCCTTGCAATGCTTCTATCTGACTGAGTATTAGGTATTTTTTTGCTTGGAAAACCGGAAGGAATTTGTGCAGGTAAAAGTTGTTGTACTTTAGCATGAGAGTTTGATTCTCTTTTTCGCACTGCTGGGAAAGTAGGCGCCACACTATAACTAGCATTATTAGCAAACATTTTGTCATCGTGCTCTAAACCACTTGCCAGAGTCATGCCTAGCCGCAAGCTATTTAGTAATAATACATTATTCTTAGCAATTCCTTCATTAATTTCAGGCAATATTATCCTCTTAGCAAGTTGCAACATCTCTATAGCAGCTGGTCTATAATGTCCTGAGCCATTGTTGATCGTAACTAATTCCCACTTATCAAATGGTTTTACAAATATCAATTCTCCGCCTGCTTCAATTCCTAGTCCACCAGCTAATTCTGAATGTGTTGGCCTCATGCTAGTGTCTCCCTCAACAGGCTCGTATGCTACTATGATTTCACCGTTCTGGATAACATAAATAAATTTTACTATGTTGTATGGTAACTGGTAAAAGTTATAAAAAAATAATTCTTGATAACCTGAAGGTGCAGCTTGCAAATAGGTATATAAGCGCCATATGTTATCAAAATTAGCCGGCTTTTCTAACGAAAGATGTGTATTCTCATCAAAACGCGACTGATAACTAAACGAATTTCTTATATCAAATAAACTTATTCCATCTATAATTTGCGTCGATGATACTCGACATAAAAATGCTTCTATAATTTCATGGTCACTTTTGTTATCTAATGTGTTACTGCTACTTGTAACCAAATTATTATTCAATTCATCATAATCCATCTGAACATCTTCATTATTCTCAAGGTCAAAGATACCCTTATAAAATGAAAAAATATCATCTGGTTTATTCTTATCTTGAAGTTCTAGCTTAAGATTGTTATATCGGCTTGAATATTTATTTAATTTATCTATTAATGCTGAAAAGAAAATGTTGATAGTATTCAAATCAATAGGAATATTTTTTGGTGGATCCTCACGTAGCAACTTAAAATAATGATACAACTCACTACTAGTATTGCTTCCATCATATGCCGCATGAAATTCATATAGATATTTATAACAAACCTTCGGCATCCCATTTAAAATTGCTTCTAAATAAGCATCAATCGATTCTTGTGTAATATTTAATTGAGCAAATATAAGTACTACATCTAATAAAGTCCAATTTATCCATAATTGATTTACATTATTATCAGGCACATTTTCTATTCGTCCAGGCGTTGGCAATGTATGCCATTGCAACATCCCATCAGGAGTTATTTGATATAATATAAATGAATAATCCAAATGAAATCGTGTGAAATTATTGTGTCTATCTAGAAGTTCTGGAGTAATCTCTCTTATGTTTGAAAATTGCTTTTCATAGTTTTTATCTTTAATAACATCGTAAATAATATGGTTCCAATCAAGATAAAATTGTCCTGCCTGTGTAGTTTGAATCTTATTTGCCAGATCTCTTACCAGACATGCTACTTTTTCTATCCAATGAGAACATTCTTGCTTATCATATTCATCAATTATCTTTTTAAATGTAAAATTTCTTGGGGGTTTATCTATTTTCTCATTTAATTCAGCAATATAAGCAATAATTTTTGTTTTAACCAAGTTTTGCAAAGATGTAGTATCTGCCTGTCTGATACTCTCCCATTGAGGGATATCCTTTTCAGCTTTGGAAAAAACAAATAATCCCTCCCAAAACTTATCTACAAACTGTTTAAAATTATTTGAGTGTTCAATTGCATCTGATATAAGCTTATCTACTACTATGTACGATGACAGTTGCTTCCATAATGAATTAACTTTCCTACCTGTTTGAGAAGAAAGAGAAGCATTTCCCTTTTTTAAACGACATCTACTACTACCAGCCTTTAGTATAAAAATATATTTTTCATTATGTTCGCTCTCATTTTCTT
>Ga0102591_1004495_pt1 | contig 10760 bp, 12 predicted proteins | sample AraplaCol_mCL_r2_2_FD_76860 | JGI IMG/M metagenome (GOLD analysis project Ga0102591, IMG submission 76860) | Arabidopsis root microbial communities from North Carolina, USA - plate scrape MF_Col_mCL_r2 (SPADES assembly) (version 2) | ecosystem: Host-associated > Plants > Roots > Endosphere... | reverse complement strand
TCGTGCGTTTTGCATTGGGCGGGTTGGCAACCGTGGTGGCCGGCCTTGTCGCGGATAGGGCAGGCCCGCAGGCCGGCGGGCTGATGCTGGCCTTCCCCGCGATCTTCTGTGCCAGTGCGACCTTGATCGAAAAGCATGAGCGCGAGCGCAAGGAGAAAAACGGCCTGCGCGGGAAGCGACGCGGAAAGGCTGCCGCCGCACTTGATGCCGCCGGGGCCGGATGGGGAAGCCTGGGCCTTGCCTGTTTCGCGCTCTTCATCTGGTGGCAGGGACGCGCTTTGCAGCCCGCACTCTGCCTTGCGGCGGCTTCGCTCGTCTGGTTCGCGGTCGCCGTCCTCATGTGGCGTCTACGACGCGAACTACTTTCGGAAGTCGCTCCTAGAATTTAAGAGTCGTCCGTACCTGAACACGGAAGCATCCCGGATCGTTCCGGATAGCGGTCATTGCGACGACAGCAACGAGAACGCAGATGATTTGCAACAACGTTCTGGTCGAGAACACTCTATTGAGGAGCGTCATGATGCCGCCTTTAGCGCTGGTGACCGAGCCGGATTCCAAGCTTGAGCGCCTTTTGGCGGAGTGAGCCTTCGGAGCGCTTTGTGAGCTTCGCGATTTTTGCAACGGGCGTCTTTGCTTTCGAATGAGCACGCAGCTCTTTCACGTCAGCCTTTGTGTATTCACGGCGCACAGTTTTCTTCTTTGTAGCCGTCTTCTTTGCCTTCTTCGCCACTTTAAGCTCCTCGATTCGAGAGTGGGCGTACTAGCACAGCCGCATTGAGGCGCAACTCTCGATCAGTTGACTCTGACCCTGGTCCGGCGCGCTGTCCGCAAGTGGGCCACCTCACAGTTGGGCTTACGCAATCTGTGATAGATTGGCTTTTTGCGCACTTTTGGGGGATGGTGTGAATGCCGAAGAACATTGTGATCTTTTCCGACGGCACAGGTCAGGCCGGCGGCATCAATTTCGATGAAGCTCGGACAAACGTTTACAAGCTCTACCGCGCCTGCCGCGTCGGTCCGGACACGAAGGTCGAACCATCCGAACAGGTCGCCTTCTACGATGCCGGTCTCGGTTCTGCGTCTGATGGCGGTCATTTCAAGATTGGCTGGATGCGATGGCTGTACAATCTCGCCAGCATGGCGACGGGCCTCGGGATCACTCGGAACATTGTCGATTGCTACGCCGCTATCATCGCCCTGTATGAGGAAGGCGATCGGATCTTCCTGATCGGTTTCAGCCGGGGCGCCTACACGGTACGATCGGTTGCAGGGGTGATGACCTATTGCGGCGTCCCTCGCCATATGCCCGATGGCTCGCCCTTGCGCCGCGATCCAAAGAGCATCCACAAGCTGGCCGAGCATGCGGTCAAGGATGCTACTCGCGCAAGATTCTTGGATACCGGCGGTTCCTGCTGGAGACTCGAGATGCAATCGCTGCACAATTTAGACAGCAGTACGGCAGTGCAACCACCGTCAACGGCGCCGAGCACGCGAACGTTTTTCCCTACTTCATTGGCGTGTTCGATACTGTCGCCGCCCTCGGCCACAAATATCTGGGCGCGGCGCTCGTGACCGCCGGCATTGCGCTGCTGATCGGGTTGCACTGGCTCGGTGGCTTCCTTCAGCCGGTCTTTCCATGGGCCGGATGGGTGGCCTGGATTCTGAGCTTTCTCGGCATCGCCACAGCGCTGATTGCTTTTCTCATGAACTATCTGAAGATAGCGCCATCCTTGCCCGGCTATGGATTCTGGAAGCGCCTCCAGACCGTGCATTTCGCCCCGCCGAAGCACAAGTTCTACGACACGACGCTGAATCCAAATGTCGGCTATGCCAAGCATGCGATCTCGATCGACGAGAACCGCGCCGATTTCAAGCGCGTCGCCTGGTCGCCCACGGCCGAGAAACAGGACCAACGAGACGCGCACGGCAATCTTTACTTCGAGCAGGTCTGGTTTCCGGGCGTGCACGCCGATGTCGGCGGCGGCTATATCGAGAACGAGGCTCGGCTCTCAGACGTCGCGCTCAATTGGTTGCTCGCCGGAGCTTCGCTCATTCCGGGCGGCCTAAAACACGACGGCAGTGTGCTACGGCTGTCGCCCAATCCCGCGGGTCCCCAGCACAATGAGCAGGCGGGAGGCTTCCTCAAGGCCGGGGTTCGTGACCTGCCGATCGACCCCGAGACGAAAGAATCGAGATCTCCAATGCACAAATCGGTCTATTGGCGTTTCGAGGCGGCGTCCGTTCTTCTCTACGATCGCATGGCGGCCTACCGCCCGGACAACATGAGGGTCCACGTCGACTTTAGGCACTATTTCGATGGGAGCGCGGCGCAGCTGCCCCAATGCGTCGCCGATGACATTGAACAGAAGTGGGAAGAAGCCCGCCATGTCGGGCGGCTCTGACGCAGCTACAACAGTGAGGATGCGGCTGTGTCGGGCGGCCTTCGAGACGCCTTTGGCCTCCGCCGAGACGAGGAGGGTACATCACAATGCCGAGAGTGGGCTAGCCGACCGGCCGTCGAAAACACCGTTTGAAAAACCGTTTTAGTTCGGCTCTCTCAAACGGTTTCTCTCGCTAAGGTCTTGATTTATATGGTGGGCGCACCAGGGCTCGAACCTGGGACCCGCTGATTAAGAGTCAGCTGCTCCGCCGGTTCGTCGTCGACGACGACGAACTAGCTCCTCAGGGTCGACGTCCAAAGCCCGAGCTATCCGCTCAAGTACTAAGAGAGAGGGATTCCTCTTGCCCGTTTCGACGCCACTTAGATAGGTCTGATGGACCTTGCACCTGTCGGCGAGCTCCTCCTGGCTGAGTTTCTTTGCTCGGCGCAATTCCTGAATATTTAGGCCGACTCGGTCCTGCAAACGCATGCAGGAAAATCGAGAGAAACAGCACCATCAGCCCATAGACTATGAGTCATAAAGCGACTAGGCTGGTGGTTTCTGATGCAAGTTCAGAGAGCTATGTCAATAGAACGAGTTGACCTCACTTTTGGCGCCTTCGCCAATTGCGGCCAAAGCGCTGCAACCGTTGGTTACCGTGATGCGTTGACAGGCAGCGTGATAGCCTCGATTGAAATTCCGGCCCAAGTGATCGAACGCGCGGTTCTCGAGAATGCTTCCGTGGAAATCACTTTGTTAGGCGACGGAGAGATTGCCTCCGCAGTCGCTGGACCGACATCTGATTGCTTTTTAGCAAGAACGAGCGTCTCCATTGACCACTTGGTGGACGCGTTCGTAACCAGCCATAACCTGCACAAGGAAGAGGCGACAGAAGCGGAGCTGAGAACATTGCTCGGACGCCTTCACAAATCCGTTGAAGCAGTTGAGCGCACAATCCGACTCCTCGGTGGTAAGCCGAAATAGGGCGCAGAGTTGTTACCTAGGATGCGACGCCCATCGATTCGCCGTGCCTTTTCTTACTGCCTCTCCTAAAATCTGCGTCACCGTCAAGAAACGCCTCGAGCATGAATGGTATCAACTCAGCAACCTCCTCACGGTTGCCGTAAGTCTCCGCGTAGAAGTCAGCGTATTCGCGCAGCCTCTTTGAAAGGCTCGGGGCCAGGACGACATTCATCTTGATCGGCGTCCGATCGGGTAATTTCGCTAGCTTCACGTCACCTGCCCCTCGCGACTGTTTGTGCATCCTGGTAGGGCTTCAGCACTAAATCTTTCGAGACAATCACCCGCAACGGCCAGCCCGGCCGCACCGTGATCGTCGGCTGCACGTCGAGCTCACGCTCCACCAGCCGCTGTCCCGCACGATTAGTCGTTTGCTGCGTGCTCTCCCTAAGCGCCTTCACGAGATCGCTTTCGTCATTGCCGATCGAAAGTTGGGTCCCCACTCCGATCAAGGTCGCCAGCGCCACCCCCTTGAGCAGCTGCCAGGTGTGAAAGTCCACCTCGTCCTCGAGGCCGGCATAGCCTGCGACGTCGGTGGCCGGAAGGTTCTCGATCACGATCGAATTGCCGTTTGGCAGGATAAGTCTGGTCCAGACGACCAGCGCCCGCTTCTGGCCAAAGGCGACGACGCTGTCGTATTTGCCCATGATCCGGGTCCCTTGCGGGATCAGGAGATGCTCGCCCGTCACCGTGTCGTAAACGTTCTCGGTGACCTGGCCGATGGTCGCCCCGGGCAAGTCCGAATTCAGCCCCGTGACGAGACTCGCCGGGATGATCGATCCAGCCATCACGGCATAGGTGGATGGGGCTGGTTTGAGCGCATGGGGATTGGTGGTTTCCGTGTCGGCTTTCGCTCCCACGAAGGCCAGCTTTCGCGCTTGCGACGAGGGGATGATTTCGCTGGAGCGGTCGACCATCGCCTGTGCCGTCTTTGCGAGTTCTGCAGCGGACGGTCCGGTATCGGGCGTTGAAGGCCGGAATACGGATGGGACAGCAGCCGGTGCTTCGGTGGTGCCAGCCTGTTTGCGCTTGTCCTGTTTCTCCGACAGGCGGAAGAACAGTCCCGACTCCTTTGCTTGTTGTGCAATCCGCGTCTGACGGATCCGTTCGGCTCGCTCGGCATCCTCCTCCGGGTTGGTCCGGAAACCCGTGTCCGAAGCCAAACCGGCCTTCTTCTCGTTTTCGGCAAAGGCCCGGCCGATGTCACCGGGCGATGGCGGCCCAAGCCGCGGCGTCGACGGCGGCAACTCCTCATAGGACTTTGGCAGTTTGCTGAGCCCCTCGGCAGTCTGCTTGCGGTCGGTGTTGTAAAGCTCTGTCCGCTCCGACTGCTTGAAGGAGTGCGGTCGGAGCGCAACGAGTATTGCCCCGCCGATGAACAGCGCCGCGACGGCGCAGCCGATCATGAGGGCGCGCCTGTTGAGGCGCCGAACGGGCCGCAGCCGCGCCCGCAGCTCCAGCGGCTCCGGATCCTGATCCAAACTCGTCATGAGGCGCTCCCGGTGCTGAAGCCCTGCGACACCGGTCGCGCGTCGATACGGATGATCCGGACGATGCGCTGCGGGCTTTCCCCCAGGCGAAGCTCGGCGGCACCGAACATCCGATCGACGATGTAGTAGGAGCCACGGACCCGGTAGTTGACGAGGTTCGGCCGCCCATCGGCTCCGGCGACGAACAAGGGCGGTGCCTCCCCTTGCGACAGGCCGGATGGCATCTGGATATAGACCTTGCGGCCGTCGTCGAAGGCACGCACCGGACGCCACGGGGGATCGTCTCCTTCAATCCGATAGCGGAAGTTCAGGCTGTCGAGCCGCACGCCGCGATCGGCGATCCGCTCCTCGTTTTCCTGAGCAACAACGTTCTGCTTGTGGAGCGCAACGAGGGTATCTGTCGGATACGTCCACGAGATCGACGCCATGTAGGTCTGCTTGGTCGAGACGAGCTCGAGGTGATAGGCCCGCCGGTCCGTCAGGACCACGAGGTTGGTCTGAATATCGGGCAGCGTTGGCTTGACCAGGATGTGCACCCGACGCGAGCTGCCCTGCCCGCTCGATGTATCGCCAACCACCCAGCGAACCGTATCGCCGGTGGAGACGTCGATCAGTTCCTCGCCCGGCTGAAGCGCGATGGTCGAGACCTTCTCTGGGCTTGCATAGAGCCGGTAGAGCGCACCTTCCGTCCAGGGGTAGACCTGGATTGCGTTGATATATCCGGCCCGCGTCGGCTCCATCCGCGCCGCCTTGTTCGCCTTGGCGATCGCCTGCTCCGGCGGCAGCTTTTCTTCCTTGGCGGTCTTGGTCGGATAAGGCTTCAACTGGCCCGGCAACGGCAGGACCTTGGGCGTTTCGACGACTTGCACCGGCGCCGGCGGATCGCTCTCTGGAAGCGCCTTCTCAAATGCCGTCTCGTCATAAGGCGCTTCGAGGTTGAGCTTGGTGGCGCATCCGGCAAGACCAAGAGACAAGGAAAGGACGCTGGCCGACGCGAGCTTGGTGAGGACGTTGGAATTCATTTGGCGTCTCCAATGAGGTCGCGCGACCAGTTGAGGGAATGGACATAGAGGCCGAGAGGGTTCTTCCGCAGGGTTTCGGCATCTGCGGGCGGCTTGAGAACGGTGGTGACAAGACCTGTGAAGCGTTCGGTCTTTGCGATTGCGCCGTTCTCGTAGGTGTTCTCTTTCCAGCGGATCTCGAAGCTGTCGCCGGACGCGCGTACCACCGACGTGACTTCGGCAGTTACCGTCTTGGAGCCGATCTTTGTGAACGGATCGGCTTCGCGCGCGTAGTCGTTCAAGGCCTGTGCGCCGCGATCGGTGACAAAGTCGTAGGCACGCAGCCAGTTCGCCCGGACGATTACCGGATCGATGGACAGCGAGCGGACGTTCTCGATGAATCGCGCGAGAAAGTGCGCGATCTGCGCGTCTGACGGCTGGTAGGCTTCGACCGCCGGCCCGACTCCTCGGACTTCGCCGAGCCGATCGACCTCGACCACGTAAGGAACGACACCGGAGCGCGCGATCTGGGTGAAGATCGTCAATCCGAGGACGCTGGACAGGCCAATGGCTGCCAGCGCTGCCAGCCGCCAGTTGCTGGCCTGAACACGAGCGGACCCGAGCCGCTCGTCCCAGACCTGGGCTGCCTTCTGATAAGGGGTGACCGGCTCGGGCGTCTCGCCATAACGAACGGACACGCGCTGAAAGGGGTGAGATGCCATGTCCTACTCCTCCCCCAGCTTCGGACCCGAAGAATGCCCGCCTTTGTCGCCCTCCTTCAGGGTGTGGGCAGCGACTTGTGCTGCTTCCCTCGCGTGTCCCCGTCCCGACGAGGCGGTTGCTCGACCCGCGCCTGCGCTGGCTCCGCCACTCACTGTGCCGCCCGCGCTGGCACCCGAGACTTGATCCGCCGCCATGGCGCGGGCTGCTGTGCCCGCCGAAGACGTCCCAGTGAGCGATGCTGCAGAGCGAACGGCAGCCATTGAGCCGCCTGCCGCAAGACGCAGCCCACCGGCGGCTGCCGCTCCGCCACCGATCACGACAGCCGCCGCGCCCGCTACCGTTCCAGCGGCTGCACCGGCGCCGAGCTGGGGCGCACCTGAGACCAATCCGGCCGCGATTCCCGGGCCAAAGATGCCAAGGCCGAACAGTGAAAGAGCCGCCAGCAACAAGCTCATTGCCGACACGATGTCGACCGGCCGCGTCAACGTACTTGCGAGCTGACCGAAGATGGTCGAGCCAATCCCAATGATGATCGCAAGAACCATCACCTTGACCCCTGAGGCGACCACGTTGCCGAGCGTCTTTTCCGCAAGGAACGCGGTCTTGCCCCACAGCGCGAACGGCACGAGAATGAAGCTTGCCAGCGTCGTCAGCTTGAACTCGATCAGCGTGACGAAGAGCTGGATCGAGAGGACGAAGAACGCGAGTACGATCAGGATCCAGCAGAACAGCAGGATCAGGATCGTCGGCAGGTTGGTCAGGACGTCAAAGCCCGAGAACTGGCCGGTTTCCTCCAGCAGAGGATGAGCGGCTGTAAACCCGGTCGAGGCAACAAAGCCCGGCCGTGCCAGGTCGGCCGCACTTAAGCTTCCGCCCGCGGCCTTCAGACCGATGCTGGAGAACGACGTGAAGACGATATCGGCAAGGCTCTTGAAGTTGCCGATGATGAAGGCGAAAGCGCCGACATAGAGCACCTTCTTGGCAAGCGTAACCATGATGTGGTCGTCGGCGCGCATGCTCCAGGCAAGGCCAGCAAGCGTCAGGTCGATGCCGATCAACGTGGAACTCAGGAATGAGACGTCGCCGGACAGAAGACCGAACCCGGAGTCGATGTAACGCGAGAAGGTCTCGGTAAAGCGGTCAATGACGGAGAGATCAGCCATGGCGCCCTCACCTACTTGCCGCCGGTGTAGGCATGGCCATCGCCGATGAAGCGGGTAAACCGCTCCTTCGCCGCGGCCGACGAGGCCTGCTGTTCGGCGGCACGCAAAGAGTCCGCGCGCGCCTGGGTTGCCAGAAGTGCCTGGGTCTGCAGCGACTGCTTGATCTGGAGGCCAAGCAGTTCGTTGCCGGACTGCTGGGCCTGCAGCGAGCCGACCGCGGCGGAGGAATTGGCCATCAGCGTTCGGAGCGTCTGGCCATCCTGATCCAAAGAGCTAACGATGGCCGACTGAATTGTGAGCGACTGTTTCAGCCCATCGTAGCTATTGTCCCAACGCGATGTCGCGTCCTGAACCATCTTGTCGGACGAAACGGCCGCCGCGTATTGGCGGGGATACATGCGTTCAAAATCCTGCTGGGTTTTCTGAACATCGAATGAGATGTTCTTCGCTTGACCAATCAGGCTGTTCATCTCAGTGATCGTCGATGTGAGCTGGCCAACCACGCTTGTGGGCAGGCTCGTGAGGTTCTTGGCTTGGTTGAGCAACGACTGCGCCTGATTTTCGAGGCTCCGGATCTGATTGTTGATCTGCTCAAGCGCACGCGCAGCGGTCAGAAGATTCTGGCTGTAGTTCGTCGGATCAAAGACGATATCGAACGCCCCGAGCCGTTGGGACCCGTTCACGGCGATCACGAATGATAGTATTGTTGTTATGATAACCCTTGAGGTTGTACCCAAGAACGTGCGGCCGATACTTTCGATCATGGAGGACTCCAGCGATTGAGGTTGGGGTCAGGCTTTCTGGGCCTGTTCGAAGGTGCTGATCAGGTTCGCTGCCCAGTGCAGGCCTCGCTCAGTGAGATAGCGCTTGGCAAATTGATGGGGCCCGGAGCGGGACAGGACCGCATCGATGGTCCGTTGATCCTCAGGCGAGGATGCTGCGGCCAGCGCGAGGGCCACCGGTCCGAGGCCCAGCTCAAACAGGCGGTTACCGGCGCGAGACTGCAGATAATAGTCGCGCTTGGGGAACGCCTCCGCGATCAGGCGGACTTGCGTGTCGTTCAGGCCGAACCGGCGATAGGTCTCGGTCTGGGTCGGCTCCAGTGCACGGGGATTCGGTAAGAATATCCGGCTTGGACAGGATTCGATGATCGCAGGCGCAATCTGGCTGTCGGCGATATCGGCCAGCGACTGGGTCGCGAAAATGACAGCCACGTTCTTCTTGCGCAACGTCTTCAACCATTCGCGAATCCGGCTTGCGAACAGCGGGTCGTCCAGAAACACCCAGGCCTCATCCAGCACCAGCAGCGTCGGACGGCCATCAAACCGCTCTTCAAGGGTGTGGAACAGATAGGTCAGAACGGGCGCCACAAGGCCAGGCAACGCCATCAGTTCTTCCATCTCGAAGGTGAGCACGTCTGCGCCCGAAAGACGATCGGCGTCTGCGTCCAGGAAGCGGCCGTACGGCCCTTCCAGCGTGTAGGGCTGCAGCGCCTGCCGCAGAGCGTCGCGGGCAAGCAACGCCACGAGTCCGGTCATCGTCCGCTGCTAGACCGGCGCGGACCCGAGATTCCTGAGCGCCGACCAGAGCGTCTCCTTGACCTCAGGCGTTACGGTCACGCTCTCATGGGCGAGCACACCGCAGAGCCAGTCCAGCGCCCAGAGTCTCGCTCCCTCCTCCGCGACATCCTTGAGCGGTTGGAACGCGATACCGCCTTTGGCGCCCAGTTCATACCAAGCTCCCGACAACGCCAGCGTGGTGGCCCGCGCTGACCGGCCCTTGTCAAACGTGATCAGTTGGGCATTTGGGTATCGACGGAATTGAAGCGCAAGCATCGACAGCAAGACTGATTTGCCCGCCCCCGTAGGGCCGACAATGATCGTATGTCCGACGTCGCCGGCGTGGAGCGACAGCCGAAACGGGGTCGCGCCCTTGGTCTTAGCGATCAAAAGCGGCGGGCCATCAAGGTGCTCACACCGTTCGCGTCCAGCCCATACTGCCGACAATGGGCACATGTGGGCGAGGTTCAGCGTATGAACGATTGGCTGGCGGATATTGGCATAGGCTTGACCCGGCAGGCCGCCGAGCCAGGTTTCCACCGCATTGACGCTCTCGCGGATGGCCGTGAACCCACGGCTATTGATCACGCGCTCGACGGCGCGGATCTTCTCGTCTGCTTGATGCGAGTCCTCGTCGCTGACGGTGACGGTCGTCGTGATGTAGCCGAAGGCAACCAGATCGTCGCCAAGCTCGGAGAGCGCAGCGTCAGCGTCGAGCGCCTTGTTGCTGGCATCAGTGTCGAGCAGCGCCGCCTGCTCGTTGAACATGACTTCTTTAAGGATCGCGCCAAGAGACTTCCGCTTGGCAAACCATTGCCGCCGATAACGCGACAGCGTTGCGTTTGCCTGCGTACGGTCGAGCGGAATGAACCGGGTCGCCCAGCGATAGGCAACGCCGAGCCGGTTCAGTTCGTCGAGCAGGCCGGGAAAGGTAACGTGCGGAAACCCAAGGACGGTCAACGCGCGAAGATGGCTCCGCCCGATCGCCGGCGACAGTCCCCCAGTCAAAGGCTCATCGCTTAGGAAACAATCGAGATAGGCCGGGATCTTGGGAACGCTGACCGGATGGCGCTTGGTCGAGATGCAGCTATGAAGATAGGTGAGCGCCTCCGCATCGCTGAGAGGCCAGATCTCGGGCAAGACTGACGAGAGCAGATCGATCGCCCGATCGGTTTCCTGGATGAATCTTTGGAGGTGATCGCGATAGCCTTTCTGCTCGCTGTCAAATCTTCGTTGGCCGTCGGTCTCCCCGTCGTCGATGTCACCCCGCCCAGGAGGTTTGGGTGTTTGGCCACCACGAACGCGTTGTCCCCCAGCCGCGCGATTCCTCGCCTTGGGACGCTCCAGAAACAGGCCTTCGAGGCGCGAGACCGTTTCGGCCGGCGGCAAGTACATCAGCGTCAGATGCAGCACACTTTCGAAG
>Ga0102591_1004494_pt1 | contig 10760 bp, 10 predicted proteins | sample AraplaCol_mCL_r2_2_FD_76860 | JGI IMG/M metagenome (GOLD analysis project Ga0102591, IMG submission 76860) | Arabidopsis root microbial communities from North Carolina, USA - plate scrape MF_Col_mCL_r2 (SPADES assembly) (version 2) | ecosystem: Host-associated > Plants > Roots > Endosphere... | reverse complement strand
GCGCCGAGTCGCGACGCGCCAGGTAGTCGTTGACGGTGACGACGTGGACGCCCTTGCCTTCCAGCGCGTTGAGGTAGACCGGCAGCGTGCCGACCAGGGTCTTGCCCTCGCCCGTGCGCATTTCGGCGATACGACCACCGTGCAGCACCATGCCGCCGATCATCTGGACGTCGTAGTGGCGCATGCCGAGCACGCGCTTGGCGCCCTCGCGGGTTACCGCGAACGCTTCGGGCAGCAGCTTGTCGAGCGACTCGCCCGCCGCGAGACGCTGGCGGAACTCTTCGGTCTTGCCACGCAGGGCGTCGTCGGAAAGCTTTTCGAACTCCGGCTCGAGAGCGTTGATGCGCTTGACCGTCTTGGAGAGGTCGCGCAGCACACGCTCGTTACGGCTGCCGAAAATACTCGTCAGGGCACGATTGAACATCGATCATCCGGATCTGGTACGAAAAGGGTTGCCGGAAGGCCATGGCCGGCCGGCACGAAGGGACGATCATACTACGGGCGTCCCCGGCTTTCCTCGGGGTGGCGGCGCGGGCCCGAGGATTCAACCCCGTTCAGCGATGGCTCTTCACGTAGGCCAGCGGGTTGACCACGCGATCGTGGAACCAGACCTCGAAATGCACGTGCGAGCCCGTCGAACGGCCGGTGGAGCCGGCCTTCGCGATCACGTCGCCCACGCGGACGCGCTGGCCCGGCGTCGCCACGATGGCGCTGTTGTGGGCGTAGCGGGTCATGTAGCCATTGCCGTGGTCGATTTCGACGACATCGCCATAGCCGCTGCGCTGACCTGCGAAGGTGACCATGCCCTCGGCCACGGCGGTCACCGGCGTACCTTTCGGCGCGGCGATGTCGATGCCGGTGTGGCGAGCAGCGTGCCCGCTGAACGGATCGGGGCGCCCACCGAAATACGACGAGATATAGCCATTCACCGGCATGCCGGTGGGCCGCAGGCTGGACTCGATGTTGCGGTCCGTGAGCATGTCCCGCAGGGCTTCGAGCTGGGCCTGCTGGCTGTCGAACTGCGTGGAGAGCGACGCGATGCTCTTGTCGAGCGCGGCCGGCAACGCATACGCCGACGCCTCGGGCGTGGTCGCCACTTCCGGGCCGCCCTGACCGGGCTCTTCGTCGAAGTCGAACTCGCCGTCGTCGAGCTTGCCGACCTGGGTCAGGCGTTCTCCGAGCGCATTGAGACGCACGGACTGGGCCTGCAACTGCCCGAGCTTCACGGCAAGGGCGTCGAGATCGCGCTGCGCCTGACGCTTCACCTCGGCCACCCGGGCGTCCTGATCGCCCACCTGGCGCTCGAGGCTGCCGATGGTGCCCAGCGCGCGCGCTTTCGGACCGGCGACCGCGAGCGCGACACCCGCGCCGAGCGCGGCGATGCCGACGAAACCGGCAAGGGCGAATGCCACGGCCTTGCAGCGTAGCCGCCGACAGGTCAGGTCGAGCGTTTTGGGCCCTTTCAGGCCGCGAGATACAAGTATGATCTGCATACGTTCCACATCGAATAAGTTCAAAGCCGGTCCATGCCACCGCCGCCCAAGCCTCCCCGCCGATCGACGAACGGACTGACATCCGTCGCCGACTTCGGGCCCGTCGCCTCGCTGGCCCAGAGAGCCCGCGAACTCGACCGGCTTGATCGCCAGCTGCGCGCGACACTGCCTTCGCCGCTGCGTGATCAGGTCCGCTTCGCGGACCTGCGCGACGGCAGGCTCGTCTTCCTTGCGCCCTCGTCGGCCTGGGCCTCGCGGGTGCGCCTTTACCAGACGCAGATCCTCGAAGCTGCCCGCGCCCTCGGCGCGTCGGCCCACTCGGTTGCCGTGAAAGTGGCCCCCCTGCCGCCAGAGGAAGTCATCCCCGACTGGCATAAACCGCTTTCCGCCTCGGCCGCCCGCCACTTGCGCGCCGCCGCTGCGTCACTCTCCGACCCCACGTTGCGGGATCTGTTCCTCAACTTGGCCAATCAGGCCGAAAAATCAGATTAATCCTATAGTTGCCAAAGCCTCATCGGGTCCGTCAGTACCCACGGATCATGAGACCGGCGAACTTTATAGCACGCGTCAACCGCGCGAGCACCGAAAATGCACGTAAATTTCATGCACCGTGGCTCAGGGCTCGGCTGCGCCATCGCAGGGGCTCGGGGGGCGAGGCAGGGGAGCCGAGGTGCGTCGCCTCCCTCGCTAAGTCCTCGTCCGGCCTTCGCCTCCCTGCGGAATCGCTCAGCAGACGACGCACCCCGACTCCCACCGAGCACCGTGACGACGAAAGCATAGGGCTGAGGCGCTCCCGGCCACTGTCTCGCCGATGCGGGAAGCCCGCCAGCGCGCGAATGGGTGGCCCGCCAGCGGGCTTCCCAAAAGAGCGATGCCCGCGAGCCTTCCTGTGGGAGCGGCCTTGGCCGCGATGGGTGCTTGCCACGAGCACCCATCGCGGCCAAGGCCGCTCCCACATGGGCTCGCCGAATAGTGGCTGCTGCACGAGGCGGCAAAGCAGCGCCGCTGCCACGCCCCCTTCGCCACGCCCGCGTCACAACGCGAGGGCGCAGCCGAGCAAGCAACAAAAAGGCCGCGATCGCTCGCGGCCTTTCCGTATCGAGGCGACCCGCCGCAGCGGGCCGTGCCTTACACCGCCTGGGCGGGGTGGGCGTAGGAAATCGGCGCCTTGGCCGGATCCTTGAAGCTGACCTCTTCCCACGCGCTGACGTCGGCCATCAGGCTGCGGAGCAGCTTGTTGTTGAGCTCGTGACCCGACTTGTGCGCGGAGTACGCGCCGATCAGGCTGTGGCCCAGCATGTAGATGTCGCCGATGGCGTCGAGGATCTTGTGCTTGACGAACTCGTTGTCGTAACGGAGGCCGTCTTCGTTGAGCACGCGGTAGTCGTCGAGCACCACGGCGTTGTCCATCGAGCCGCCGAGCGTCAGGTTACGCTCGCGGAGCATTTCGATGTCGCGCATGAAACCGAAGGTGCGGGCACGGCTGACTTCCTTGACGAACGACGTCGTCGAGAAATCCATCTCGGCCTGCGAATTGCGCTTGTTGAAGAGCGGATGATCGAATTCGACGGAGAAGCCGACCTTGAAGCCGTCGAACGGCTCGAGCTTGGCCCACTTGTCGCCGTCCTGCACGATCACCGGCTTCTTGATGCGGATGAAACGCTTCGCGGCGTCCTGCTCCTCGATACCGGCGGACTGGATCAGAAACACGAACGGACCCGCGCTGCCGTCCATGATGGGCACTTCCGGCGCGGAGAGGTCGACGTACGCGTTGTCGATGCCGAGACCGGCCATCGCCGAGAGCAGATGCTCAACCGTCGAGACGCGCACGTCGCCATGGATCAGCGTGGTGGACAGACGAGTGTCGCCCACGTTTTCCGGACGAGACTTGAGCTCGACCGGCGGATTGAGGTCGGTACGGCGGAACACGATGCCCGTGTTCGGCGCCGCCGGGCGAAGCGTCATGTACACCTTGTCGCCGGTATGGAGACCGACGCCCGTGGCGCGAATGATGTTCTTGAGCGTGCGCTGCTTGATCATGTTGGGTCAAACCTTGTTGGCAGCAGCCTAAAGTAACCGACATGCTAACACAGTCTTAACCTCGGAATAAACAAACCAGACAGTACAGTTGATGATTCCTTTCACCATCCCTTCAGCATCGCCTGCGAGACGTTCTCATCTGGCGTGCGACTGAAAACCGGTACAGGTCAAGCACTTGCAAGTAATTGATATCACTTGAAGCTTTCCTTCAGGGGACACGGAGGTGCTCCGCCGCCCGGACGGGAGCGGCGGCGGAACACCTGTCGATCCTCGCGTCCTGCAGGATCGTCCGCACGTTTTCCTTAACGTGCCCTGGCGTGTCTTCTCGTCAGTCGGCCTGGCGACGCAGGAAGGCCGGGATGTCGAGGTAGTCGATCGCCGGCTCCGCACCCTTCTGCGGCTGTGCCGGTTCGGTACGTACCGACGCGACGACGTCGGACTGCGCGTAATCGACCACTTCGTTGCCCGTACCGGTGCGCAGCACGACCGGACGCGGACGCTGGCGCATCTCGACCTGCTGCTGCACCGGCTGGCGGATCGGCTGCTTCGCCGCGACGCCGCGGTTCAGGCCCGTCGCCACCACGGTGACGCGGACGTCGTCCTGCATGTCCGGGTCGAGCGAGGTGCCGATCACGACGGTCGCGTCTTCCGAGGCGAAGTCGTGGATGACGCGGCCGATCTCGTCGAACTCGCGCATGGTGAGGTTCGGGCCGGCCGTCACGTTGACCAGGATGCCGCAGGCACCGGCCAGGTTGACGTCTTCGAGCAGCGGGTTGTTGATCGCCGCTTCCGCGGCGGCCTGGGCGCGATCGTCGCCGCGGGCGGTGCCCGAGCCCATCATCGCCATGCCCATTTCGCTCATGACGGTGCGGACGTCGGCGAAGTCGACGTTGATCAGGCCCGGGGCCGTGATCAGGTCGGCGATGCCCTGGACCGCGCCCTGGAGCACGTCGTTGGCCGCCTTGAACGCGTTCAGGAGCGTCACTTCACGACCGAGCACCGACAGCAGCTTCTCGTTCGGCACGGTGATCAGCGAATCGACGTGCTGGGAGAGGTCTTCGATACCCTTCAGCGCCACCTGCATGCGGCGACGGCCTTCGAACGGGAACGGCTTGGTCACGACCGCGACGGTCAGGATGCCCTTCTCCTTCGCGAGCTGCGCCACGACCGGCGCCGCGCCGGTGCCCGTGCCACCGCCCATGCCGGCGGTGATGAACACCATGTCGGCGCCTTCGAGCATTTCTTCGATACGCTCGCGATCCTCGAGCGCGGCCTGACGACCGACTTCCGGATTCGCGCCGGCGCCGAGACCCTTGGTGACGTTACCGCCCAGCTGCAGGTGCGTGCGCGAGCCGCAGCTCTTCATCGCCTGCGCGTCGGTGTTGGCGACGACGAACTCGACGCCTTCGATATTGGAGTTGACCATGTGGGCCACGGCGTTGCCGCCGCCACCACCCACGCCGATGACCTTGATGACCGCATTCGGTGCCAGTTTTTCGATCAGTTCGAACATTTCCCGTCCTCCGCAGAACTTTTGGTTTTTTTTGGTTTATGTCCCGAGTCCGACTCCTGTCGGCCGCGGGTTGCGGGCCTTCCTCTTGCCCCGGCGCCCCCCTTCCGTCGGGCACCGTCTATCCGGTTGAAGCGAAACTCAGAAATTCTTGGTGAACCAGCTCCGGAACTTCTCCACCACGCTGCCAACGTTGCCGCCGACCGACGATCCCGCGTGTCGCGCGCCGCCGCTCGACCGCGAGCCGTGCAGCAGCAGGCCCACGCCTGTCGAGTGCAGCTCGCTGGACACGACGTCGCCCAGGCCCGAGACGTGTTGCGGCACGCCGATGCGAACCATCTTGTGGAAGATTTCCTCGGCCAGCTCCAGCGCGCCTTCCATGCGCGAGGCGCCACCCGTCAGCACGATGCCCGCGGCGACGAGGCTTTCGTATCCCGAGCGGCGCAGTTCGTCCTGCACCATCTCGAAGATTTCCTCGTAGCGCGCCTGCACCGACTGCGCGAGCGCCTGCCGCGCGAGACGGCGCGGCGGTCGATCGCCGACGCTCGGCACCTGGATGGTTTCTTCCGCGTGGGCGAGCTGGGCGAGCGCACACGCGTATTTGATTTTGATCTCTTCCGCGTGAGCGGTTGGTGTGTGCACGCCGTACGCGATGTCGTTCGTCACCTGATCGCCGCCGACCGGCAGCGACTTCGTGTAACGGATCGCACCCTGCGTGTAGATGGCGATGTCCGTCGTGCCCGCGCCGATGTCGACAAGGCATACGCCGAGCTCGAGCTCGTCTTCCGTGAGCACGGCCTTCGCGCTCGCCACTGCCGCGGGCACGAGTTCGTCGACCGAGAGGCCGCAGCGCTGGATGCACTTGGAGATGTTCTGCACCGCGCTGGCCGCGCCGGTGACGAGATGCACGCTGGCTTCGAGGCGCACGCCGCTCATGCCCACCGGATGGCGGATGCCGTCCTGGCCGTCGATGCGGTATTCCTGCGATTCCTTGTAGAGCACCTTCCGGTCGGCCGGAATCGCGACCGCGCTGGCGGCCTCGAGCACCTGGTCGAGATCGGCGGCCATTACCTCGCGGTCGCGGATCGCCGCGGTGCCGTGCGAGTTGCGTGTTTCGAGGTGGCTGCCCGAAATCGACGCATAGACCGAGCGGATGTCGCAGCCGGCCATCAGCTCGGCTTCTTCCACCGCGCGCTGGATCGAATGCACCGTCGATTCGATGTCGACCACGGAGCCGCGCTTCATGCCGCGCGACACGTGCGTGCCGATGCCGATCACTTCGATGGCTTCGCCGGGCTCGTACTCGCCGACGATGGCGACGACCTTCGACGTTCCGATGTCGAGGCCGACGACGAGCTGTTTGTCGTTCTTGTTTCTCATGGTTTAGCTCAGGTTCCGACCTTGGGTGTGGCCGTGGTTTCCGGTTCCGGCCACCGGATGGCGAATCCGTTGGTGTAACGCAGGTCGGCATAGGCGAAACCGCCGTGCCGGCCCGCGACGAGTTGCGGGTAGACGTCGAGGAAGCGCGCGAGACGGCGGTCCGCCTGGTCGCGATCGCCGATCACGATCTCCGCGCCGCTGTCGGTCGTGGCGCTCCAGCTGCCGCGGTCGCTCAGGGTGACGCCGACGATCGACAGGCCGGTGCGGCCTTCGAACGACTTGCGCGCTTGCGCGTAGAAACTGACCACTTCGGCGAGTCGCGAGTCCGGACCGCGCAGCCGCGGCAGGTCGCCCATCTGATCGGCGCCCGGCGCATCGAACACGAGGCCCTGGCGGCTGATGAGGCGGTCCTCGTTCCAGCGCGCGAACGGCTGGCGTTCGTAGATGCGGACGAGCAGCGTGTCCGGCCAGCGCTTGCGCACTTCGACGGATTCGACCCATGGCAGCGAGCCGATGGACTTGCGCACGTCTTCGAGGTCGGTGGCGAAGAAGCCCTTGCCGAGGCGCGGCAGCACGGCGCTGCGGATCTGTTCGGCGCTGACGTGCGCGAACTCCGCTTCGACCTTGAGCTGCGTCACCGGCCAGCGGCCGGCGGCGAACCAGCCCTGCATCACGCCGACCACGGGCAACGCCACCAACGTGATGGCGATACCCCAGGCGACGATCCGCGTGGCGGCGGCTCCCTTCATGCCTTCGCGCCCTCCCGCTGCATCGAGGTTTCGAGGACGCGCCAGCACAGGGCCTGGTAATCGAGGCCCGCGACGGCGGCGGCTTTCGGCACGAGCGAATGCGAGGTCATGCCCGGCGCGGTGTTTACTTCGAGCAGCCAGTTCCTGCCGTGACGGTCGCGCATCACGTCGACGCGACCCCAGCCGAAGCAGTCGAGCGCGTCGAAGGCGCGCAGCGCGAGTGCGCGCATGTCGTCTTCGGCGGCGCCCGCGAGGCCCGGTACGATGTACTGCGTGTCCTCGGCGACGTACTTCGCGTTGTAATCGTAGTAGGCGCTGTTGGGGACGATCTTGATCGTGGGAAGCACCTCGCGGCCGAGCACGCCGACGGTGAACTCGCCACCTTCGACTGCATCGCCTTCGATGAGCGTCTCCATCAGCAGGTCGCCCGGATAACGGCGTGCGAGTTCCACGGCGGCATCGAGGCCCGCTTCGTCGAACACGCGCGTGATGCCGACGCTGGAACCTTCCCATGCCGGCTTCACGATCAGAGGGAAGCCGATCTCGCGGGCGGCGGCGTGCACGTCGGCGCCGCGCGGCAGCGCCTTGAACTTCGGCGTGGGCAGGCCGAGCGCGATCCACACCTGCTTGGCGCGTACCTTGTCCAGCGACAGGGCCGAACCCAGCACACCCGAGCCCGTGTAGGGAATGCCAAGCGACTGCAGCGCGCCCTGGAGCTCGCCGTTCTCGCCACCCGCGCCATGAAGGATGTTGAACACGCGCGCGAAGTGGCCGGCGCGCACCGCGTCGAGCAGCGCGGGGATGCCATCGATCGCGTGGGCGTCGACGCCGGCGGCGCGCAGTGCCTCGAGCACGCCGTGGCCGGAATTGAGCGAAACCTCGCGCTCCGCGGAGTTTCCGCCCATGACCACGGCCACGCGACCGAAGTCGGCGGCATCGGTGACCAGGCGCGGGAAACGGGTGGTGCTCATCGGGTGGGGGTCCTCAGGTTGCCGGCGTTCGCCAGCTCGATGGCCGCCGCGCCGATGTCGCCGGCGCCGAGCAGCAGGATCAGGTCGCCGTCGCGAGCCAGCGCGGACAGCGTGGCGCGAAGGTCGCGCGGGTGGTCGACCAGTACGGGGTCGGTCTTGCCGCGCGCGCGGATGGCGCGGGCCAGCGACTTGCCGTCGGCACCCGCGATCGGCGCTTCGCCGGCGGGATAGACCTCGGTCAGCACCAGCACGTCGACCTCGGCCAGCACGTTGGCGAAATCGTCGAGCAGATCGCGCGTGCGGCTGTAGCGATGCGGCTGGAACGCGACCACGAGGCGGCGGTCCGACCAGCCGCCACGCGCGGCGGCGAACACGGCCGCGAGCTCGCGAGGGTGATGGCCGTAGTCGTCGACGAGCAGCGCGCTGCCCTGGTCGAGGGCGATCTCGCCACGACGGTGGAAGCGACGACCGACGCCTTCGAAGCGCGCGAGGGCGCGGGCGATCGCCTCGGCGTCGACGCCGAGCTGCCAGCCGACCGCGGCCGCGGCCAGCGCGTTCTGCACGTTGTGGCGGCCCGGCAGGTTCAGCGTCACCGGCAGCGTGTCCGCCATGCCCGGGAGGTGCAGGTCGAAATGCATCTCGAAGCCGATCTGGCGCACGTTCGACGCGGAGACGTCGGCACCGGGCTTGTCGATGCCGTAGGTGAGCATGCGGCGCGAGGTGTCCTGCGCCAGCAGGGCCGTCTCCTCGTCGTCGATGCACAGCACCGCCATGCCATAGAACGGCAGGCGATGCAGGAAATCGCGGAAGGCCTTCTTCACCTGCGCGAAATCGTTGTTGTAGTTCTCGAGGTGGTCGGCGTCGATGTTGGTGACGACCGCGATCACCGGCGAGAGCATCAGGAACGAACCGTCGGACTCGTCGGCTTCCGCGACGAGGTACTGGCCGGTGCCGAGGCGCGCGTTCGCGCCGGCGGCGTTGAGCTGGCCGCCGATCACGAACGTGGGATCGTAATCGGCCTCGGCGAGCACGCTCGCGACGAGGCTGGTGGTGGTGGTCTTGCCGTGCGTTCCCGCGATCGCGATACCGCGACGGAAGCGCATCAGCTCGCCGAGCATTTCCGCGCGCGGAACCACCGGGATGCGCGCCGCATGCGCGGCGACCAGTTCCGGGTTGTCGGCGCGGATGGCGCTGGACGTGACGATGACGTCGGCGCCATCGACGTTGGACGCCTCGTGGCCGACGTGGATCTCGATGCCGAGTCCGGCGAGGCGGTCGGTCGTCGTCGACGACGCGCGATCCGAGCCCGAGACGCTGTAACCGAGGTTGCACAGCACCTCGGCGATACCGCTCATGCCGACGCCGCCCACGCCGATGAAATGGACACGGCGGAACGAGGTCATGAAATCTTCGTGGGAACGCAAACGACCGGGCGTCATGCGGAAACCTCCATGCAATGACGTGCAATCGTTGCTGCGGCGTCGGGCTTGGCCAGCGTGCGGGACGCGTTGGCCGCGGAAAGGATGTGCTGGCGATCCAGCATCATGTCGAACAGGAGCAGGCCGAGCGCGCCGTGGCCGCCGGGTCCGTTGAGCAGCGCGTCGGTGACGAGGCGCGCGCCACCGGCATCGACCATCGCGCGCGCGTTCGCGGTCTGGTGGTCGTCGACGGCATGCGGGAACGGCACCAGCGCCGCTTCGAGCCCGGCGGCGCAAAGCTCGGCCACCGTGAGCGCGCCGGCGCGGCAGACCACGACGTCGGCCCACGCGTAGGCACCGGCCATGTCCTCGATGAAGGGGACGATGGTCGCGGCCACGCCGGCTTCGGTATACGCGGCGTTGGCTTCCTCCAGCCCGCGCTCGCCGGTCTGGTGAACCACTTCCGGATCGAGCTGATCGAGATCCGGCTGCGCACGCCAGTGCGCGAGGGCCTTGGGAATGGCGAGATTGAGCGTGCGGGCACCCAGGCTGCCGCCGAGCACGAGCAGGCGCGGCCGGCCATCGCGACCGGCGAAGCGCTCGGCGGGCGACGGCAGCGCGGCGATCCGTGCGCGCACGGGGTTACCGACCCATTCGCCGTGCGGCAGCACGTTCGGGAAGCCGGTGAGCACGCGCTTCGCGAATCCCGCGAGCTTGCGGTTGGTGAAGCCCGCGACGGCGTTCTGTTCGTGCACCACCAGCGGAATGCCCGCGAGCCGCGCCGCGACGCCCGCCGGACCGGCGACGTAACCACCCATCGACAGCACGCAGCGCGGACGCAGCTTGCGCAGCAGCTTCAGCGATGCGAGGAGCGCCCGCACGAGCATCACCGGCGCCATCAGTCGAGTCGCCAGACCCTTGCCACGCAGGCCACCCACCGCGATCGTGTGCAGGTCGAGACCGTGCGCCGGCACCACGCGCGTTTCCATGCCGCCCTCGGCACCCAGCCAGGCGACGGGCACGCCGCGCGAGCGCAATTCGTCCGCGACCGCGAGACCGGGGAAGATGTGGCCGCCGGTACCGCCGGCCATGATCAGCACCGGGCCGCTCATGCGATACCTCCCGCCGGCGCGGCGGAATCCGGCACGGCATTGGCCGGCAGGCGCACCGCCGTCTGGCGCGCGTCTTCGGCGCGATTG
>Ga0102591_1004484_pt1 | contig 10775 bp, 8 predicted proteins | sample AraplaCol_mCL_r2_2_FD_76860 | JGI IMG/M metagenome (GOLD analysis project Ga0102591, IMG submission 76860) | Arabidopsis root microbial communities from North Carolina, USA - plate scrape MF_Col_mCL_r2 (SPADES assembly) (version 2) | ecosystem: Host-associated > Plants > Roots > Endosphere... | reverse complement strand
CAAGGAGAACACCACCATCATCGACGGCGCCGGCGAAGCCGACGGCATCCAGGCCCGCATCAAGCAGATCAAGGCGCAGATCGAGGAGACCTCCTCCGACTACGACCGCGAGAAGCTGCAGGAGCGCGTGGCCAAGCTGGCCGGCGGCGTGGCGGTGATCAAGGTCGGTGCTTCGACCGAGATCGAGATGAAGGAAAAGAAGGCTCGCGTTGAAGACGCGCTGCACGCCACCCGCGCTGCCGTGGAAGAAGGCATCGTCCCGGGCGGCGGCGTCGCGCTGCTGCGTGCCAAGGCCGCGATCGCTGGCCTGAAGGGCGCCAACGAAGACCAGAACCACGGCATCCAGATCGCCCTGCGCGCCATGGAAGCCCCGCTGCGCGAGATCGTCACCAACGCCGGTGAAGAGCCGTCCGTCATCCTCAACAAGGTGATCGAAGGCAAGGGCGCGTTCGGCTACAACGCCGCCAACGGCGAGTACGTCGACATGCTCGAGGCCGGCATCCTGGATCCGACCAAGGTCACCCGCACCGCGCTGCAGAACGCCGCATCGATCGCCGGCCTGATGATCACGACCGAAGCGATGGTCGCCGAGCTGCCGAAGAAGGACGAGCCGGCGATGCCGGGCGGCGGCGGCATGGGCGGCATGGGCGGCATGGACTTCTAAGTCCCGCTTCCAAGTCACCGCAAGACGAAAAACCCCGCAGCGATGCGGGGTTTTTCTTTGCGCCCGGCTTCGTCGTCACGCAGGTTGGAGGCGGCTTTCCAAACCTGAACAGGGCGCGCAATACAAGTGATTTACCGCTCAATTTGAACCGCTGAGTTCTATTTTGCAGTGCAGCGTGCAATGCACCTAACGCTTCCTTCACGATCGCCCTGCATCCCGACGTGGGGGAGGGAGCAGGCCCGCAACCGGTTCGACCGGGGCGGGCTTTTTATTTGCCCTTCGTCTGGACACGTTCGAAACCGCACGGCCGGCATGCGTCTTGCCGATGCCATCGAAGGCTGCGACCGGAACGCGCATGACAGAATCGCCGCAATGATTCCGCCCGCGTCCGCTTCGCCCCCCGACCGATTCCAACCGCTGCTGGTCCGCGTCCTCGCGCGCCTGCGTGCCGCGGTGCCCGATCGGCACGAACTGCTGTCCGATCCGCATGCGATCGCCCGGCTCGAACGCGTCGCCATCGCCAGCGACTTCGCCATCGACACGCTCGCGCGCCAGCCGGAGCTTCTCGAACGCCTGCTCGAAGACGACGGCGCCCAGCCGCTCGCCGAGCCGGTGCTCGACGCGAACAACCGCGCAGACTGGCCCGCGCTGCTGCGCCGCTATCGCGCGGCCAGTTCGACGCGCCTGATCTGGCGCGACGTGCTCGGCCTGGACGACGTGGATGCCACGCTGGCGGGCAGCACGCATCTGGCCGAACGCTGCCTGCAGATCGGCCTGGAAGTGGTGGAGGCCGAGTTCGCCCAGCGACACGGCGTCGTGCGAGATCGCGACGGGAACGCGCAGCGGCTGGTCGTGTTCGGCCTCGGAAAGCTCGGCGGCGGCGAACTCAACTTCAGTTCCGACGTCGACCTGGTCTATACGTACGAGCACGACGGAGAGTCGGACGGCTCGCGCGCGCTCGACGCCGAGCATTACTTCGCGCGTCTGGGCCAACAGCTGGCGAAACTGCTCGACGAACCGACGGTCGACGGCTTCTGCCATCGCGTCGACCTGCGCCTTCGCCCTTATGGCAACGCCGGCCGCGTGGCGTGGTCGTTCAACGCGATGGAGCAGTACTTCCAGCGCGAAGGCCGCGACTGGGAGCGCTATGCATGGCAGAAAGCGCGGCCAGTCGCCGGCGATGCCGAGGCGGGCGAACGCTTCCTCGACAGCCTGCGTCCGTTCGTCTATCGCCGCTATCTGGATTTCGGCGCGCTCGACGGTTTGCGCGGCATGAAGGCCGCGATCACCGCGGAAGTCGCGCGAAAAGAACTGGCCGACGACATCAAGCGCGGGCCGGGCGGCATTCGCGAGATCGAATTCCTGGTGCAGGCGTTGCAACTGATCTATGGCGGACGCGAGCCGGAACTGCGCGATCGCCGCCTTCTGCCATCGCTGCGCGCGCTGGTGCAGGCGCGGCAGATGACCGCCGAAACCGGCGACCTGCTCGCGGAGGCCTACCGCTTCCTGCGCAGGCTCGAAAACCGCCTGCAGATGCTGCGCGACGCCCAGACGCACGCGTTGCCCGAACGCGAGGACGATCAGGGCCGCATCGCCTTCGCGCTTGGTTTCAACGACTGGGCTGGACTACGCGTCGCGCTCGACGTGCAGCGCGCACGCGTTGCAACCGAATTCGAGGCGCTGCTCGCACCGCGCCGTCGCCGCAATGCGCCCGATGCATTGACGACGTACTGGCGCGCGCTGCCCGATGGCGGCGACAGCGAGGCGCTCGCCGACGCCGGTTTCATCGAGGCCGGAAACGCAGACGGCGCGTTGCGCGACTTCGCGCGAAGCCCCGGCGTGCGTGGCCTATCCGACAGCGCACGTGGACGACTCGATCGCGTGATGCCGTCGTTGCTGCAGGCTGCGGCCGCGTCGAGCGAGCCGATGCTCGCGTTGCGGCGCCTGCTCGCGCTGCTGCACAACGTGCTGCGCCGAAGCGCGTACCTCGCGCTGCTTGACGAACAACCCGCTGCGCTGGCGCGACTGGTCGAAGTGGTCACGCACAGCGCGCTGCTCGCGGAACGTCTTGCGTCGTACCCGCTGCTGCTCGACGAGCTGCTTGACGCGCGTGTCGCGGGACCGTTGCCCGGACGCGATGAACTGCATGCGGCGTGCGCCGACGTCGCACGCGACGCCGACGATGACGCGGAAGCGGTGCTGCAGGCGTTGAACGAGGTACGCCAGGCGCTGAGCTTCCGCATCGCGATGGCCTTGCGCGACGGTCGTCTATCAGCGGTCGATGGCGCGCGCCAACTCGCGTGGCTCGCTGATGGCGTCGTAATGCGCGTGCTGCGGCTGGCCGAACACGAAGTCGCCAGCGCGCACGGCCGCGTGCCCGGCGCGCGTTTCGCCGTGATCGGTTATGGAAGCCTCGGTGGCGAGGAACTTGGTTTCGGCTCCGACCTCGACCTTGTCTTCATCTACGATGCGCCCGGCGGCGAGCATGCGCATTCCGATGGAGCGCGTCCGCTCGAAGCCACGCGCTGGTTCGCACGCGTCGCCCAGAAGGTCGTCGCATTGCTCGGCGCCGTCACCGGCGCGGGCCGGTTGTACGACATCGATGTGCGCCTTCGTCCGGACGGCGCGAAAGGCCTGCTCGTCTCGAGCCTGGCGAGTTACAGCGACTACCAGCGCGATCGTGCGTGGACCTGGGAACACCAGGCGCTCGTGCGTGCGCGTTTCGTCGCGGGCGATGAATCGCTCGGCGCCGATGTCGAGGACGTACGCCGCCAGACACTTTCACGTAAACGCGATGTGCAGGGCGTATGCGATGACGTCGTCTCGATGCGCCGTCGCATGCGTGCCGAACTGGATCGCAGCGACGCTGCGGCGTTCGACCTGAAGCAGGGCGAGGGCGGCCTCGTCGATCTGGAGTTCCTGCTTCAGTACGCCGTGCTCGCGCATTCCGCGGAGCATGCGCAGTGGCTTTCGTACCGCAACACGCGCGAACTCGTCCTTGCCATCGGCAAAAGCGGCTGGCTCAGCGAGGTCGAAATTGCCTCGCTGACGCAGGCACACGCCACCTTCGTAGACGCCGGCCTGGCATGCACGCTCGACCGCCGTCCGCGACGTCTGCCTATCAACGAAGCGATCGCGGCGGCGCGTGAAGCGATCTCAGCCGCGACGCATCGGCACGGGCTGGTGTTCGATCAGGTGACGCCGGCTTCCTGACGGGACAGCCGCTGCCCGACTTCCGCAGCCACTCGCGCAGTTTCTCGCAGCGGCGTTACCGGGAACGGTTGAACGCCCTCGGCCAACGACTGCACGCGTCCGCTCCGCAGCAACCCATCGACAAACCGCCGCGGCCGTCCCTCAACCTGTTCATGCCCCGCAACGAACACCGGCGCCCATGTCGCGCAGGCTTCGGACAGCATGTTGACCGAGTCGGCGGTGCAGACGATGCGGTCGGCCCAGGCGAGCAGGCCGGCGTAGGGGTTCGGGCCGTCGGCACCGTCGCTCCAGACCAGCCCGGGAATGCCGCGCAGGCGATCGCGCAATGCCGCGCCGACGTGCGACGGCGTCCGGCGCGACGCGGTGGCGAGGACGCTTCCGCCCTCGTCACGCGCGATGCGTTCCACGTGCTGCAGCAGCGTGTCGTACGTGGCGTCGTCGAAACGCGCGTGCGCGCTGGCGCCGCCGACGAGCAGCGCGGTGCGCGGGCCGGGCAGGGTGCCGAGATCGGGAAAGGCGTATCGACCCGCCGCGAGCCAGAGGTCGTCCACCGGATGCAGGCTGCCGACCATCGTGATGACGTTGTCGCCGCGAAGCTCGTCGTGTTCGGGCGCGATGACCAGGTCCCAGTGGCGCGAGTCGATGCGTGGGTCGAGGATCTGCACCGCAAGCGCACCGCGCGCACGCAAGAGGCGTGTCGCCAGCGCTGACTGGCGGCCGCAGCCGATCGCGAGTGAAGGCGGCGTACGCATCGCATGCTTGAACGTCGGGCCGAACGCATTCGCGCTGGCCGGCAGCGCATGCGGCGCGAACCAGCGCCACGGCGTGCGCGGGGCCAGCGTCCACGCGCGGAAGGGCTCGCCCAGCGCGGTGGCCAGCGCATGCGCCTGGCGCACGTTGCCGGCGTGGCCGTCGGTCAGGGTCCAGGTCGCGGGCCCGCGTGGGGGCGCGGGATCGGGGTTTGGTCGTTGCACGTTTGTGATTAATCCGTTCCGGATCAGTCGGCTGTTGCGAACGTGCCAGACTCTACACTCTCGAACCTCAGCCGCGGCGATGTCGCGGTTCCACCGGAGTACATGATGTCGCACGTCACCACGCCGCTGCCCGGGTCCGCACTGGACCAGCTCTTCCGCACCGCCCGCACGCACAACGAACTCAGCGGTGAGGTGAGCGACGAGACGCTGCGCGAACTCTACGACCTGGCCAAGTGGGGCCCGACCAGCGCGAACATGTCGCCGCTGCGGCTGGTGTTCGTGAAGTCGGCCGAAGCCAAGGCCAAGCTCGGCCCGGCGCTGGACGAAGGCAATTACGCCAAGACGATGGCCGCGCCGGTGACGACGATCGTTGCCTTCGACCTGGCCTTCTACGAGAAGCTGCCGTACCTGTTCCCGCATACCGATGCGCGCGGCTGGTTCGACAGCAAGCCCGAAGCCGACCTCACCACGATCGCGCTCCGCAACGGCAGCCTGCAGGGCGCTTACGTGCTGATGGCGGCGCGCGCGCTCGGCCTGGACACCGGCCCGATGTCGGGCTTCAACAACGCGCTGGTCGACGAAACCTTCTTCGCCGGCACGAAGATCAAGTCGAACTTCCTGATCAACCTCGGCCATGGCGACACGGCCAAGTTGTTTGCCCGTTCGCCGCGACTGTCCTTCGACGAGGCGGCGCGGATCCTGTAATTCCGTCGTCCTCCTTCGCCCGCAAACCCCTCACGGAGAGCCACCATGTTCAAGCGCATCGCCCTTACCGCGGCCCTGGTCTTCGCCAGCACCGCCGCCTTCGCAGCGCCCGTCACGTACAAGATCGACCCTAACCACACCGACGTGATCGCCAGCTGGAACCACTTCGGTTTCTCCAACCCGATCGCGCACTTCGGCCAGGTCGACGGCAGCATCACGTACGACGCCAAGAACGTCGGTACCTCGAAGGTCGAAGTGACGATCCCGCTCGCGGGCCTGGAAGCGAACGTCGAGAAGTTCAACGAGCACCTGCGCAGCGCCGATTTCTTCGACGCCGAGAAGTTCCCGACCATCACCTTCAAGAGCACCAAGGTCGAAGCCGCCGGCGACAAGAAGCTGCGCGTGTTCGGCGACCTGACCATCAAGGGCGTGACCAAGCCGGTCGTGCTCGACACCACGATCAACAAGATCGGCGACCACCCGATGGCCAAGCGCGCCGCGGCGGGCTTCGACGCCACCACGACGATCAAGCGCAGCGATTTCGGCGTGGACAAGTTCGTGCCGAACGTGAGCGACAACGTGACCATCCGCATCACGACCGAAGCCGTCGTGCCGGCGGCGAAGTAAGTCGCTTCAAGCCCCTCTCCTTCTGTGAGGAGAGGGGTGAGAAGGCGCCGCTTGCGAACCACTGGTTCGCGCGCCTTCGAACGCCCGAACGCCACGCGTTCGGGCCGGGCGGAGGTGGAATTCACAGCCTGCCAAGCCTGATCTCACGACAAGCAGTCGCACCACGCGTTTTTTCGCGCTACGTTTCGCCCCCCGAAGGCGCGAGCCAGCCGATGATCTTCCAGCGTCCCGACAATTCCCGCGGCCGGTCCGACGTCGAACGTCGCGACAGCCGGCACGCGTTTTCCTTCGGCGGTTATTACGACCCGCAGTGGATGGGCTTCGGTCCGCTGCGCGTGCTCAACGAGGACCGCCTCGCGCCCGGCGCCGGTTTCGACATGGCGCGGCACGCGAACATGGAACTGCTGACGTTCGTCGTCTCGGGCGAACTCGCGCATGAGGACGACATCGGCGGCAGCGGCGCGGTTCGCAACGGCGAGCTGCAATGGCTCAGCGGCGGCCATGGCGTAAAGCACGCCGAACGCAATGCGTCGGCTTCCGAACCCCTGCACCTGCTGCAGATGTGGATCCAGCCCTCGCGCCTGAACCACGAACCCGCCTACGCCACGCATGCCGCCGTGCCGGCGGATGCCCGCGGCTGGACGCTGCTCGCGTCCGGGGATGGTGTGGGCGACAGCCTCGCGATCCGGCAGGACGCGCGGATCCTGCAGGTGCGGCTCGATCGCGGCGAGACGGCGGCGTTCGACCTCGACCTCTCGCGCCTGTACTGGCTGCAGGTCGTATCCGGCCGGGTGAGCGCCAACGATGGCATCGACCTCCAGCCTGGCGACGCGCTGGGGCTGCGCGACGAGGCCGGGACGCTGCGCCTTCAGGGCGCCGACGACGGTCGGGCGCTGGTCCTGTTGTTCGACCTGCCCGAATAGCGCGACGACCCGGTTCCGCCCGCTTTCGCGCCGGTCTTCGCGCCGGGGCTGGTAAACTTGCGGCCCGCGTCGCCACAGCCGTTCCCGACCCATGACCGCAGCCAACGCCCATCCGACCCAGGCCAACGCCGAGCAGCGCTATGTCGTGCACCGCGCCGACCTGCCGCTGAGCTGCCCGCTGCCTTCGATGGCGCTGTGGAACTCGCACCCGCGCGTGTACCTGCCGATCGAAGCCGATGGCGGGCAGGTGCAGTGCCCGTACTGCGGCTCGCATTTCGTCCTCGAAGACTGATCTTCGCGCGACGCCGCGCATGCGCCGGCTGACCGTCGTACAGCTGCTGCCGGCCCTGGAATCGGGCGGCGTCGAACGCTCCACCCTTGAGATCGCCCAGGCGCTGGTCGAAGCCGGTCATCGCGCGATCGTCGTCTCCAAGGGCGGCCGGCTCGTACCGCGCCTGCTCGCGCTGGGCGCCGAACACGTCGCGCTCGACATCGGGCGCAAGTCGCCGCTGACGTTCCTCCAGGTTCCCGCACTGCGCGCGCTGTTCCTGCGCGAAGGCGTGGACATCGTGCATGCGCGTTCGCGCCTGCCGGCGTGGGTGGGCGAACTGGCGCTGCGCAGCCTGCCCACGTCGAAGCGTCCGCGCTGGGTCACGACCGTGCACGGGCTCAATTCGCCTTCGCGCTACAGCGCGGTGATGACGCATGGCGAACGCGTGATCTGCGTGTCCGACACCGTGCGTGAATTCGTGCTGCGCCACTACCCCGACGTCGATGCGGCGAAGCTGCGCGTGATCCCGCGCGGCATCGATGCGCGCACGTTTCCGCGTGCGCCGCATCCGGATCGCGAAGCGCGCGCCTGGGCGGCGTCGATGCATCCGGCATTGGGTGGCGACGGCCCGCTGCTACTGCTTCCCGGCCGCGGTACTCGCCTGAAAGGCCATTCCGACGCACTCGCGCTGCTGTCGCGACTTCGCGCGGACGGACTCGACGCGCGACTGTGGCTGCCCGGCGCGCGCGAGGCCGGACGCGAGGCGTACATCGCCGAACTCGAAGGCGAAGCGGCCACGCTCGGCATTGCCGATGCGGTCGCCTTCACCGAACCGACCGACGCCATCGCCCGCGCGTACGCGGCCAGCGACGTCGTGCTGCAGCTGTCGCGCAAGCCGGAGGCGTTCGGCCGCACGGTGCTGGAAGCCTGGTCGGTCGGGCGCCCGGTGCTTGGCTGGGCGCACGGCGGGGTTGGCGAACTGCTGGCGAAGTGGCAGCCCGATGGCGCGGTGACGCCGTTCGACATCGATGCGCTCCACCGCGGGAGCTACAAACTTCTTACGCATCCGACTGCGCCGCCGGCTACGATTCCGCATTCATTGCATGCGATGCAGGAGGCCACGCTTGCCGTCTATGCCGAACTCATCGATGGACCCCGCTGACGCTGCGCCGTTGGAACCGCGCGTGCGCGGCTGGCGCTGGGCGCCGGCGTGGATCCTCGCGTACGTCGCACTGTGGCCGGCGCCGGGCTATGCCGAAGGCATTCTCGTGCTGGGCGCGCTGGCGGCGATCGTGCACCTGGCGCTGTCGCGTTTCCGCGGCGGCGACAAGCTGCTGAGCAATCCCGCGTGGGCGCTGACCAGCGTGCTGTTCTTCGCCTACTGGACGCCGGAGCTGGTATCGGCGATCGACGCCATCGATCCCGCGCGCGCACTGCGCGAAGCCGCGGTGGACCTGCGCTACCTGCCGTTCCTGTGGCTGGTGGCGTCGGCGGTGGCCGATCCGCGCGGACGGCGCGTCACCTTCGGCGGCCTGGCGATCATCGTCGGCATCTGGACGCTTGACGCGCTGATCCAGGCGGCGACGGGCGCGAGTCCGCTGTTCTCCGGCATCGACGGCATCAAGCACGCCATCAGCGGGCACGGAATGTGCACGCCGCAGGAACTCGCCGGCGTGGATCGCCTCAGCGGCGTGCTCGGCCCGTGCAACCTCAAGCTCGGTCCGGTGCTCGCGAGTCTGTCGCCGTTCCTGCTGTTCGCCGGCGGGCGTCGCATGGGCACGGCCGGTTGGCTGCTCGCAGCGGCCGCGGTGGGCATCGTGCTGGTGCTGGCCGGTTCGCGCGCATCGTGGATCACCTATGCGGTCGCGCTGGTGTTGTCGGGCTGGCGATTGGTGGGATGGAAAAAGCTCATCGGCGTGTTCGTCGTCGGCGCGCTCGCGTTTGCCGCACTCACTTTCACCGTGCCGCAGGTGCGCGAACGCATGGCGCGCACGACGCATGCGGTCACCGCGGACGTGGAAGGCGTGGACAGCGCGCTGTCCGGACGCGCGCGGATCTGGAGCGCGGCGCTGTGCATGGTGCGCGAGCATCCGATCAACGGTGTGGGCGCGCGCGGTTTCCGCGAGGCCTTCCCGGCTTGCGATCCGGCGCCCGGTGAAACCGCCGCGTGGGGCACGGGGCCGGCGCTGCATGCGCATCAGATCTTCCTGGAAGTGCTCAGCGAAACCGGCGCGTTCGGATTGCTGCTCTGGCTGGCCGGCGTTGCGCTGGCCTGGCGCGCGTGGCGCTTCGCCGACGAGCAGGCGCGCGAACGTGCACGCCCGGCGATGTGGGCGCTCGCGGTGACCGTGTTCCCGATCAACACGCACCTGGCGTTCTATTCGACGTTCTGGGGCGGGCTCACGCTGCTGCTCGCCGCGCTGTACGCGGGCAGCCTGCTCGCGCGCGAGTAAGCCGGCGGCGCGTGCGGTTTCAGCGCTTGCCGTAGGGCGAGGTCATTCCCGGCGGCCGGCGCTTGAAGCGGCGGTGGATCCACAGGTACTGCGTGGGCGCTTCGCGCACCATCGCCTCGATCGCCGCGTTGACGCGGGTCGAATCGACGGCTGCGTCGTTCGACGGGAATTCCTCCAGCGGCGCGCCGACGCGCAGCACGTAGTCGGCGCCTTCGCGGCGATGGAAGAACGGCACCACGGCGCAGCCACTCAGGCGCGCGAACTGGTGCGTGGCGGTGATCGTCGCCGCCGGCACGCCGAAGAACGGCGCAAACACCGTGTCCTTGCCGCGCATGTCCTGGTCCGGCGCGTACCACAGGAAGCCGCCCTGCTTGAGGTGGCGGATCGCCGGGCGGATCTCGTCGTTGGTGAACATCGCCTTCGCATAGCGAAGCCGGCCGCGCTTGACGGCCCACTCCATGACGGGGCTGCGATGGCGGCGGTACATGCCGGTCAGCGGCAGGTGGTCGCACATCAGGCGGCCGCACATTTCCAGCGTCATGAAGTGGCCCGACACCATCAGCACGCCACGGCCCTGCGCGCGGATCGAATCCAGAAGCTCCAGGCCCTCGATGCGGACCGTCCGGCGCATCGGTCCGGCCGAGCCCCACCAGGCGCGCGCGAACTCGAAGAACCCGATGCCCAGGTCGCGGAAGCTGTCGCGCAGCAGTTGCTCGCGCTGTTCCGGCGACATCTCGGGGAAGCACAGTTCCAGGTTGATCCGCGCCGCCCGCTTGCGTGCGCCGGCCACGCGCAGCGCGACCACGCCGATCAGCCGGCCCAGTCCGCGCTGCACGGACCAGGGCAGCCGCGCGCCCAGGCACATCACGCCCAGCGCGAGCCACATCGGCCAATGACGGGGACCGAACGACGGCGACGGCGGGGACGTGGGGGATTCGACTGCCT
>Ga0102591_1004483_pt1 | contig 10777 bp, 7 predicted proteins | sample AraplaCol_mCL_r2_2_FD_76860 | JGI IMG/M metagenome (GOLD analysis project Ga0102591, IMG submission 76860) | Arabidopsis root microbial communities from North Carolina, USA - plate scrape MF_Col_mCL_r2 (SPADES assembly) (version 2) | ecosystem: Host-associated > Plants > Roots > Endosphere... | reverse complement strand
CCTAAAGCCGCGCGTCCGCCAGGACGTGTGAATGGCTCACTACTTCAGTAAGCCGGATTGAAATCAAAAACCCGCGGGTGCTTCATGCTCCCCGCGGGTTTTTGTTTGCCAGAAGCCACCCACTCAGTGGTGGAAGAGCACGCTTGCACCCTGGTCCGAAGGTCCGACGGCGCGGCGGAACGGCGCGAAGAGTTCGCGGCCCATGCCGAATTCATTGTCGGAGAGATCGACGGTCACCGGCTCCCGCTCGGCCAAATCAGCCGCATCGACGAGCAGCTCGAGCGTGCCCTTGATCGCGTCCAGCCGAATGATGTCGCCCTCCCGGATGCGGGCGATCGGACCGCCGTCGACCGCTTCCGGCGTGACGTGGATCGCTGCCGGCACCTTGCCGGATGCGCCGGACATGCGCCCGTCTGTGAGCAGCGCCACGCGGAAGCCGCGGTCCTGCAGCACGCCGAGCGGCGGCGTCAGCTTGTGCAGTTCCGGCATGCCGTTCGCCTTCGGGCCCTGGAAGCGCACGACGGCGATGAAATCGCGGTTGAGCTTGCCTTCCTTGAAAGCGTCCTGCAGCTCCTGCTGGCTGTGGAAGATGATCGCCGGTGCCTCGATGATGTGACGTTCCGGCTTGACGGCGGATATCTTGATGACCGCCTTGCCGAGATTGCCGCGCAGCATCTTCAGCCCGCCATTCGCCTGGAACGGCGTCTCGATGCTGGAGAGCACTTTGGGATCGACGCTTTTGTCAGGCGACGGCTCGCGCAGGACGGCACCGTTTTCGCCGAGACGGGCATCGACCGTATAGGCTTGGAGACCCTGGCCGAAGACCGTGCGCACGTCGTCATGCACCAGTCCGTGCTTCAAGAGTTCCTTGATGAGGAAACCCATGCCGCCGGCCGCCTGGAAATGGTTCACGTCGGCAAGGCCGTTCGGGTAGACGCGGGCAAGCAGCGGGACGATTTCCGAAAGCTCGGCGATGTCCTGCCAGGTGAGCTGGATGCCGGCCGCCCGCGCCATGGCGACGAGGTGCAGCGTATGATTGGTCGAACCGCCGGTCGCATGCAGGCCGACGACGCCGTTGACGACCGAGCGCTCGTCGATCATTTCGCCCGCCGGCGTGAATTCGTTGCCGAGTGCGGTGATCGCCAGCGCCCGCTTGGCGGCTTCACGCGTCAGCGCTTCACGCAACGGCGTGCCGGGATTGATGAAGGACGAGCCGGGCATGTGGAAGCCCATGATCTCCATCAGCATCTGGTTGGAATTGGCGGTGCCGTAGAAGGTGCAGGTGCCGGGGCCGTGATAGGATTTCGATTCCGCCTCCAGCAGTTCGGCGCGTCCGACCTTGCCCTCGGCGAAAAGCTGGCGCACGCGCGACTTCTCATCGTTCGGCAGGCCTGTGGTCATCGGACCGGCCGGAACGAAGATCGACGGCAGGTGCCCGAAGGACAGGGCAGCGATCACGAGGCCGGGCACGATCTTGTCGCAGACGCCGAGGAAGAGGGCGGCATCGAACATATTATGCGACAGGCCGACGCCCGCCGACATGGCGATCAGGTCGCGCGAGAAGAGCGAGAGCTCCATGCCCGGCTGTCCCTGGGTGACGCCGTCGCACATCGCCGGCACGCCGCCGGCCACCTGCGCCACGCCGCCTGCTTCGGCTGCCGCCTCGCGGATGATTGCCGGATAGGTCTCGAATGGCTGGTGGGCCGAGAGCATGTCGTTATAGGCGGTGATGATGCCGAGATTGGGGATGCGGTCGCCGGCGAGCGCATCCTTGTCGGCGGGGGAACAGACCGCAAAGCCATGGGCAAGATTGGCGCATCCGAGCACTGAGCGCGCGACACCCTTGGAAGCGGCGGCGCGCAGGCGTTCCAGGTAGCGCTCGCGGCTTGGCTTCGAGCGTTCGACGATGCGATCGGTGATCGCAGAAATGCGTGCGTGAGCGGACATGGAAAATCCCTGCCTTGTTCGTTGTCTCTATCTGTTTCGGCGGCTCTGGCCTGAATCTCAATCCGGATGACGGCTGATCAGGGAGCCCAGTAGATCTCGACCGGGGAAGTGGCCCGGCGCAGAACGGCGCGGATCGGCATTTCTGCCTCGTCACCGCTGCCTTCCGCCTTGGCGAGAACGTCTTTTTTGCCTTCGCCCTCAATATGGAGAACCAGGAGTGCGGCATCCTGAAGACTGGAGAAGGTGAAGGTCAGGCGCGGCTCGCCGGCCCCCTCCGCTTCCATAGTGATGATGCCACGCGGCGTCGAAGCGTCGAGCGCCTCGGCAAGATTGCTGCCGCCGGGAAAGAACGAGGCGGTGTGGCCGTCGCCGCCCATGCCGAGGATGACCACGTCGAAGGGGATGCCAATCTCTGCGCTCTTTACCGTCGCAAGCCGTGCGGCCTCCTCGACAGAGGCCGCTGGCTGGTAAAGCGGCACAAAACGCGCCGCCTTCGCCTTGTTCTGCAACAGATTGGCATCGACCAGCAGGTGGTTCGAGCGCGCATTGTCGGCCGGAACGAAGCGTTCGTCGACAAGGGTGATCGTCACCTTGTCCCAGGCGATGTCGTGTGTCGACAGCACCTGGAAGAAGACTTTCGGCGTGGAGCCGCCGGAAACGGCGATGGATGCAGCTCCGCGGGCGGCAATCGCTGCCGAAAGCGTGGTGGCGACCTTGTCGGCGAGGCTGTCGGCGAGGTCTGCGGCGCTGGCGAAGGAATGCAGGGTCGATGCCATCGATTTCCTCCTAGATATCGTCATGCCAGGTGCGGCCGTCACGCTCGATCAGCGCGATGGCCTGGCTCGGGCCCCAGGTACCGGCCGTATAGCCCTGTACCTGCTGGCCGGTCGTTTCCCAACCCTTGAGGATCGGGTCGACCCATCTCCATGCCGCCTCCACTTCGTCGCGACGCATGAACAACGTCTGGTTGGAGCGGATCACGTCCATCAGCAGGCGCTCGTAGGCGTCGGGATTGCGGACGTTGAAGGCCTGGGCGAAGCTCATGTCGAGCGACACGTTGCGCAGGCGCATGCCGCCCGGGCCCGGATCCTTGATCATCAGCGACTGCTTGACGCCCTCATCCGGCTGCAGGCGGATGATCAGCTGGTTGGCGACGATGCGCCCGGCCGCCTGGTCGAAGATCGCATGCGGGATCGGCTTGAAGGTAATGACGATCTCCGACATGCGCCCGGCAAGGCGCTTGCCGGTTCTGATGTAGAAGGGAACGCCCGCCCAGCGCCAGTTGTTGATCTCGGCCTTGATGGCGACGAAGGTTTCGGTGTTCGAGACGCCGCCTTCGAGCTCTTCAAGGTAGCCCTTGACCGGCCCGCTGCCCGATGCGCCGGCGCGATACTGGCCGCGGACCGTCGCCTGCTCGACATTGGAGGCGTCGAGCGGCTTCAGCGCGCGCAGCACCTTCAGCTTCTCGTCGCGCACCGCTTCCGAATCCATCGACGAGGGCACCTCCATCGCTGTTAGGCAGAGCAGCTGCAGGATGTGGTTCTGCACCATGTCGCGCAGCGCGCCGGCGGTATCGTAATAGCCTGCGCGGCCCTCGAGGCCGACCGATTCAGCCACGGTAATCTGCACGTGGTCGATGTAATTGGCGTTCCACAGCGGCTCATAGAGCGCATTGGCAAAGCGCAGGGCCATCAGGTTCTGCACGGTTTCCTTGCCGAGATAGTGGTCGATACGGAAGATCTGCTCTTCCTTGAAAACACGGCCGATCGTGTCGTTGAGCTGCAGCGCCGAAGCAAGGTCGCGGCCGATCGGCTTTTCGACGACGATGCGGGTCGACTTGGTGATCAGCTTGTGCTCGTGGATCTTCTGCGAGATATCGCCGAAGATGCCGGGCGCGACGGCGAGATAAAAGGCGCGCACGCGATCCTTGCCTTCATCGAGCAGCTTCTTCAGCTGATCCCAGCCGCTGTCGGTGCGGGCATCGACCGAGACGTAGTAGAGACGGGCGCAGAACTTCTCCACTTCCTTGTCGTCATATTCGCCCTTCTTCAGGTGTTCCTTCAGCGCATCACGGGCGAATTTGCGGTATTCCTCGTCTGTCAGCGGGCTGCGAGAGGCGCCGATCACGCGGGTCGGTTCGCCGAACTGGCCTTCGATCTGGCGATGATAGAGGGCGGGCAGCAACTTGCGTTCTGCAAGGTCGCCGCTGCCGCCGAAGACGACGTAATCAAAAGGCTCAACGGGAATGATTTGGCTGCTCATGAGCTTGTCTCTCAATCAGGCTTGGTTGACGGCTCTTTTAATCTAATCGATTTAAAAAAGCCAGTGTGCAGTGCAATGAATCTGTCAGGCACCGGTTTTAGAGCGAATTTCCGGAAGAGGAAATCCGCAAACGGACTAAAACTTGTCGCGAAGCGCAAACCACGACAAGGCAAGGAAAAGCAACGGCGCCCGCATTCGGGCACCGCCTGGAAAGGCCGGAATATCGAGCGACTTGAAAAGATCGAGATCGCCGGACTTTCCAAGCACCGCTTCCGCATAGAGCTTGCCACAGTAGTTTGACAGCATGACGCCATGGCCGGAATAACCGCCGATTGAGGTGACACCCGGCATGACCTCGCGCACGAAAGGCTGGCGCGGCATGGTGATGCCGACGCTGCCGCCCCACGCATGGGTGATTTCGATATTCTCGAGTGCGGGATAGATCTCGGCGATCTGCCGGCGGATGTGCTGCGAAATGTCTCGCGGATTGTCTGCGGTATAGGCCTCCCGTCCGCCGAACAGCAGGCGGCCGTCTCCAAATTTGCGGAAATAGCGCACGACGAAGCGCGAATCGGCCACGGCCTCGCTGCCCGGCAGTACATCGGGATGGCCGTCGAGTGGGGCGGTCGCGCCGATGAAGGAGCGGATCGGCATGACATGGCTTGCCGTCACCGGTTCGAGGCCATCGATATAGCCGTCGCAGGCGATCAGCGCGCGCTCGGCGGTGATCGTCCCTCTTTCGGTTTCGATCGTCACCTTGCCGCCGCTCTGGCGGATCGCCGTTGCCTTGCTCATCTCGAAGATCGCGGCACCGGCGTTGGCGGCGACCCGCGCCAGCCCGACCAGCAGCTTCAGCGGATGGATATGGCCGGTGCCGACGTCACGCACGCCGCAGTGGAAACGCTTCGAACCCAGCCTATCCTGCGTTTCCTTCTCGTCCATGAAACTGATGTGCGGATAGCCGTAGCGCAGTGCCGCAATCTCGGCATTTTCGTAATAGTCGCGTTTGTAGCTCGCCTTGTGCGCGACGTTGAGCTGACCGGGCACATAGTCAATCTCGATCTGATGCTCGCGGGAGAAATCGATGAGATGGCGCTTGGCCGCCTCGGCAAGATCGAACAGCGCTCTCGAGCGTTCGTAGCCAATCTTCCTTTCGAGTTCTTCCGGCCACCATCGCTGGCCGGTGCCGAGTTGGCCGCCATTGCGACCTGAGGCCCCGTCGCCGAAGCGGCAGGCCTCGATCAGGACTACCGAGACACCTGATCTGGCCAGATTGTAGGCGGCCTGCAGGCCGGTATATCCGCCGCCGACGATGGCGACATCGCATGTCCTAGAACCGTCGAGAGCGGGATAGGTGGGCCGCTCGCCGACGGTTGCCTGATACCAGGATAATCCCGGCGCGATCGGGCTCTGCCACATCTCGTTCGATGCCATGACAATCCCCTCACACGTTGAGCAGAAGGAATTCCCGCTCCCAGGGGCTGATCACCTGCATGAAAGTCTCGAACTCGCCGCGTTTGACACCGGCATAAAGGCCGATGAACTGCGCGCCGAAGATTTCCTCGAAGGCAGGCTCGTCTTCCAGCAGCGCCACCGCTTCCAGCAGGCCGCGCGGCAGGTCGATCGAGCCTTCATTGGCCGAATCCTCGGTCGGCGCGGTCGGTTCGATCTCCTTCATGATGCCGAGCAGACCGGCAGCAAGCGAAGCGGCGAGCGCCAGATACGGATTGGCGTCCGAGCTCGGCAGCCGGTTTTCCACGCGCCGCGCCTGCGGATCGGAAACCGGAACGCGGAAGGCCGTCGTGCGATTGTCGTAACCCCAGGCATTGTTGACTGGGCAGGACATATCCGGCTGCAGGCGGCGATAGGAATTCACGTAGGGGGCGAGCATCGCAAGCGCGCTCGGCACGTATTTCTGCATGCCGCCGATGAAATGGAAGAACTCCTTCGAAGCCGAACCATCCGCATTGGAGAAGACGTTCTTGCCCGTGTCGATGTTCACCACCGACTGGTGGATATGCATCGCCGAACCCGGCTGGCCCTGCATCGGCTTGGCCATGAAGGTGGCGTAGATATCGTGCTTCAGCGCCGCCTCGCGGATCGTGCGCTTGAACAGGAACACCTGGTCGGCAAGCTCGATCGGATTGCCGTGGCGCAGGTTGATCTCGAGCTGCGCCGGTCCCTCTTCATGGATCAGCGTATCGATCTCCAGCCCCTGCTTCTCCGAGAAATGGTAAATGTCGTCGATCAATTCGTCGAATTCGTTGATGCCGGCGATCGAATAGCCCTGGCCCCCAAGGATCGAGCGGCCGGACCGGCCTTTCGGCGGGTGCAGCGGATAGTCTGGATCGTCGTTTTTGGCGACCAGGTAGAATTCGATCTCGGGCGCGACGATCGGCTTCCAGCCGCGGTCATGATAGAGGCTCATGATGCGCTTCAGCACGTTACGCGGCGTATAGGGCACTTCTCCGCCGTCCGAATCGACGATGTCGCAGATCACCTGCGCCGTCGGGTCGGTTTCCCAGGGCACGACCGACAGCGTCGAAAGGTCCGGCATCAGCTTCAGGTCGCTGTCGCGCGGCTCGTATCGGAAGCTTTCCGTCTCGTCGGGATATTCACCCGAAATCGTATGCCGGTAGATCGCCGAAGGCAGCGCCAGCGAGGTGTTCGAGGTGAATTTCGAGCTCGGCATCATCTTGCCGCGCGGAACGCCGGCAAGGTCCGGCGTGATGCATTCGATGTCTTCGATGCCCCTGTCCCGCAGCCACCGCGCTGCTTCCTTCCAGTTCGCAACGCCGCGCAGGGATCCGGGGTCCGGGGGAGCTTTCGTCGAGGCGGGTACGTTTCTGGCAGGCTTCAGCGTCGTCTTTTTTGGGGACATGACACACCGGTTTGCGTTGATCGTGGCGCCATCATAACCAGACTTTGCCAATTGGCGAGGGGTGCCAAACGTTGACTTTCGCCCTTTGATGGAAAAGAAGACGCTGTCTTGATCGGGGAAACGGGTTTGCAGCGCAAAAGCGACGTCATCGTCATCGGCGCCGGGGCGGCGGGCATGATGGCGGCCATCCGTGCGGGAAAACGCGGCCGGTCGGTCGTGGTTCTCGATCATGCAAGGGCGCCTGGCGAGAAGATCCGCATATCGGGCGGCGGCCGCTGCAATTTCACCAATATCCATGCCGGCCCGAAGAATTTCCTCTCCGCCAATCCGCATTTCTGCAAGTCGGCGCTCGCCCGTTTCACCCCGGCCGATTTCATCGCCATGGTCGACCGCCACGGCATTCCCTGGCATGAAAAGACGCTGGGCCAGCTTTTCTGCGACGACAGCGCCAAGGACATCATCCGCATGCTGCTGGATGAGATGCGCATGGCCGGCGCAGCGTTGCATCTCGGCGCCGAGATAAGAGGCGTCGAGAGGACGGACGCCGGCTTCCGCGTCTCGACCGGCGAGGGCGCCTATGAAGCATCGTCGCTGATCATCGCGACCGGCGGCAAGTCGATCCCGAAGATGGGCGCCACCGGCTTTGCCTATCGCCTCGCCGAACAGTTCGGCTTGGCCGTGCTCGAAACCCGACCCGGCCTGGTGCCGCTGACGCTCGATCCCGGCCTGCTCGAGAGCATTGCGCCGCTCGCCGGCATTGCCGCCCCGGCCGAAATCCGCCACGGCAGGACCGCCTTCCGCGAAGCACTGCTGTTCACCCATCGAGGCCTAAGCGGCCCCGCCATCCTGCAGATCTCTTCCTATTGGCGCGAAGGCGACGAAATCGTCGTTGCGATCGAACCGGATATCGACATTGCGGCGCATCTGAAGCGGGCAAAGCAGCTCAATGGCCGCCAGTCGCCGCAGACGGCACTCGGCGACATCCTGCCGAAGCGGCTGGCGCAATTTCTCGTTGAGCGCGAAAAGATCTCCGGCAACATGGCTGACCTGCCTGACAAGGCGCTGCTGCGCCTGGCCGCCGGCGCCCAGAGCTTGGCCGTCAAACCGTCCGGCTCGGAAGGTTACCGCACCGCCGAAGTGACGCTCGGCGGCATCGACACGGCAGCGTTGGATTCCCGCAGCATGGAGGCAAAGGCCGTGCCCGGGCTTTATTTCATCGGCGAATGTGTCGACGTCACCGGCTGGCTCGGCGGCTATAATTTCCAATGGGCCTGGGCCTCCGGTTTTGCCGCCGGTGAATGCGCTTAATACATGTCGCTCAAAAGTGCCCAGCGGTTTGGGAGAACGACTTGCATAAGACAAAGACCAAAGCCGATTCAAGACTTCTTAATAGAGGTGCGCCATCCTGTCTCAATTGGCGGTTTGCAAAATCGTTCCTAGATAATGCTTTACCGGCAAGCCGTTTTGTTGGATTGTTGTGTCAGAGAGAAGTGAGGTTTCGCGCATGACCAGAAACACACGACGCGCCCGCGCCATCGCAATTGCCGAGGCAAAGCCGAACGCCCGGATGGTGACCCTGCGTTATCTGATGCTTGCCGCCGGCGCCACTGCCGCCAGCCTCGCGCTGCTGCTCTCGCACTTCATCTGATCCTGTCGGTAGACCTGGAAAGAACATAGCGGCATGCTGATCGCCGCGCTGCGGCGTTGCGGCTTACAATCTGCAACTATTTCACCGCCTTGGCTTAACCCGCCATAACCGCTTATCCGAAAATTAATATCTAATCTGACACAATTGCCCGCGATTATTTGGGCATCTCCAAGTTGTTTGGACATGAACTGGCAATGACTGCCGCCTGGTCTCCGGGTTCCCCAATGTAAATTTAAGAACGGCTTGATGTGTACCCGGCTGGCGCCATGTGGCTGCCTGCGGGAGGAGTGGTGTATGAAAGGCCCGGAACGCCATGTTGATTGACAAGATTCTTTCCCGCTTCAGGATCAAGACGAAGGTTCTGATCTTCGTTCTGCCCTTCGTCGTCACCATTTCGGCGGTAGGCCTGACGGGCCTCTACGCTTCCGGACTTCTGCAGGGCCGCATGGAAATATCCAACAGCGTGCTGCAGTCGCTAAGCGGCTTCAAGGATCTCTACGGTTCGATGGACGATTTCCTGCGCGTCACCAGCCCGGAGGCACGCGACAAGCTGACCGCGGAACTGAAGACCCAGCAGGGCGTGCTCGACCGGACGCTGAACCAGGTCGGTGAAGAGGCCGCCGGCCGCGACAGCCTTGCCGAGGCATCGCACCGCACCAAGGACATATCGGGCGTCGTCGACAAGCTCTGGGCCCTGCATGAGCAGGAACAGGCTTTGCATGAGCAGATCGATGCCGCACAGAAGAGCCTGATCAGCACCCGTTTCACGGTCTCCTACCAGGCCGAGGAATTGCAGACCGCGCTCCAGAACGACGAGGGCGCCGCCACCATCACGCTGCGCACCGCCGACCGCCTGCTGAAGGGCGGCGACTTCCTCGGCACCGTCGCCAGCGGCTACAGCAAGCCGCAAACGCCGCAGGACAAGATCGCCTTCATCAACGGACAGATGCCTGCGATCATCAAAGCCCAGCGGCAGATCGCCATTTCGGTTCCGACCAACCAGAAGAACGTCATCGACGCGCTGACCGCAACCATCGACAGCATCAAGGCGATCGCTCAGCTGCCCGCTCCGACCGACGAGGACATCGCCGAACTCGGCCGCCTCGTGTCGCGCTTCCGCCAGACCTCGACCTATACGCAGCTGACGGCAACGCAGAAGATGCGCGAGGCGACCCAGCGTTTCGCCGAGCTCGAGGGCCGCATCGCCCAGACCAACTCCGTCCTTCAGGATACGCGGCGGCTGGAAAACTCCGTCTATGCGCTGCAGATCGTCCTTTCCGATTTCCTCTCCAACTCCAGTAAGGATAATCTCGTACGCCTGCAGCAGCAGGCCGGCACGCTTGGCAAGGATATGCAGGTGCTGACCACCAGCGCCAAGGGCATGGGCTTTGCCGAAGGCATATCGGGCGCGATCCAGCCGGCGCTCGACGCCATTTCCGGCGGCGGCTCGAAGATCGTCGATACGATCAGCGAGCGCGTCACCGCCTATGCCGCCGCCCGCCAGGAGCTCGACCAGATCTGGACGAAGCTGACCGATTTCGCCGAGCTGCAGAAGCAGACGGCCGGCACCGAGCGCACCCAGGCAAACAGCATCTCGGTCATGACCACCGGTCTCGGCATCCTCCTGTCGATCCTCGGCGGCATCGCCCTGGTGCTGACGCTGCAGCGCCCGATCAGCCAGATCACCGCCGCCATGCGCCGCATTGCCGAAGGGGCGCTGGAAACCAGCATCTCGGGCGAGCAGCGTCACGATGAAATCGGCGACATGGCTCGCGCGCTCGGCATCTTCAAGGAAAACGCCATCTCGAAGATCCGCATCGAGGAGCAGAGCGACGAGGAGCGTGCCGCCGCCGAACATGAGCGCCAGCGCAACGACGCCGAAAAGCACGAGATGGATCGTCAGATCGAATTTGCGGTCAATGCACTTGCCGCCGGCCTCGAACGCATGTCGCAGGGCGATATCTCGACGACGATCGAAACGCCGTTCATCGGCCGTCTCGAACAGCTGCGCCAGGATTTCAACGGTTCGATGATGCGCC
>Ga0102591_1004480_pt1 | contig 10786 bp, 8 predicted proteins | sample AraplaCol_mCL_r2_2_FD_76860 | JGI IMG/M metagenome (GOLD analysis project Ga0102591, IMG submission 76860) | Arabidopsis root microbial communities from North Carolina, USA - plate scrape MF_Col_mCL_r2 (SPADES assembly) (version 2) | ecosystem: Host-associated > Plants > Roots > Endosphere... | reverse complement strand
AACTGATTGAACTGGTGCCGGATGGCGCGGGCGGCTGGCTGGAACGGCCTGCATCGCTTGCGCTTGAAGATCAATGAATGATTATGGGGATAGCACGATGACCTTTTCCAACGCCATGCTGCAGCGTGCCGTCCGGCGCCCGAAGCTGATCCACCTGTGCGCGCTGGGAGTCGCGCTCATGGTGGCCAATGGCACGCTGATGGCGGCCACGCCGGCCGCTGCGGCGACCACCCAGGGGGCCGGCGCTGCGCCGGCCGCCGCGCCGGCCTCGCTGGCGGTGTCCAAGATCGACTTCAAGCGCGGTGAAGACGGCAGTGGCCGCCTCATCCTGCAGTTCGACGGCAAGGGTGCCAACCCGGACCTGCGTACGCAGGGCAACAGCGTCGTCGTCGACGTCGGCAACGCGACCCTGCCGGACACCCTGCAGAAGTCGATCAACGTGGTCGACTTCGCCACCCCGGTGCAGCGCATCGACCCGAAGCCGTATGGCGGTGGCACCCAGCTGGTGCTGAACACCAACACGGCCTTCGAGTCGCTGGCGTACCAGACCGACAACGAATACGTGGTCGAGATCAGCCCGCGCAAGAGCGCCCCGGCCACCGGTGCGATCAACGCCACCACCGTGACCCAGGCGGCCGCGGCGGTCGCCCAGCGTGGCTACAGCGGCAAGCCGGTGACCTTCAACTTCCAGGACGTGCCGGTGCGCACCGTGCTGCAGTTGATCGCCGAAGAGTCGAACCTCAACGTGGTCGCCTCCGACAGCGTCGCCGGCAATGTCACCCTGCGCCTGGTCAACGTGCCGTGGGACCAGGCGCTGGACATCGTGCTGCGTGCCAAGGGCCTGGACAAGCGCCGCGAGGGCGGTGTGATCTGGGTCGCGCCGCAGCCGGAGCTGGCCAAGTTCGAGCAGGACAAGGAAGACGCCCGCATCGCGATTGAAAACCGCGAAGACCTGGTCACCGACTACGTCCAGATCAATTACCACAACGCCGCGCAGATCTTCAAAGCACTGACCGAAGCCAAGGGCATTGGCGGCGGAAGTGGCGGTGGCAGTGGTGGCGGCGGCAGCAGCTCGCAGGAAGACAGCGGGTTCCTGTCCTCGCGCGGTCGCCTGGTCGCCGACGAACGCACCAATACGTTGATGATCAGCGACATCCCGAAGAAGGTCGCGCGCATGCGTGAGCTGATCAACGTGATCGACCGCCCGGTCGACCAGGTGCTGATCGAAAGCCGCATCGTGATCGCTACCGATACCTTCGCGCGCGAACTGGGCGCCAAGTTCGGCATCTCCGGTCGTCGCGACAATGTCTGGTTCGGCGGCAACACCGACCAGAACCACAACAACATCGACGACAACGGCCAGGCGGAACAGGAATACGCCGAAGCGGTCGCCGACTGGCAAGCCAATGGCGGTCCGGTGCCGGTGCGGCCGGGTCAGATCTTCAACACGCCGAACTTCAACTGGAACCTGCCGGTGGCAGCGGCCAGCAACCCGGGTTCGCTGGCGCTGTCGATCCTCAACGCCGGCTACCTGCTGGACGTGGAGCTGTCGGCCATGCAGCAGGAATCGCGCGGCGAAGTCATCTCCAACCCGCGCGTGGTCACCACCAACCAGCGTGAGGCGGTGATCAAGCAGGGTAAGGAAATCGGCTACGTGACCATCACCGGCGGCTCCGGCGGTCAGGCGGCAACTCCCAACGTGCAGTTCAAGGAAGTGCTGCTGGAGCTGAAGGTCACCCCGACCATCACCAACGACAACCGCGTGTTCCTGAACATGTCGGTCAAGAAGGATGAAGTCGAAAGCTACATCGTGCTGGACGGCTACGGCCAGGTGCCCTCGATCAACCGCCGCGAAGTGAACACCGCGGTGCTGGTCGACGACGGCCAGACCGTGGTGATCGGCGGCGTGTACGAGTTCACCGACCGCAACAGCGTGAACAAGGTGCCGTTCCTGGGCGACGTGCCGTTCCTGGGCAACCTGTTCAAGAAGCGCAGCCGCAACAAGGACAAGGCCGAACTGCTGGTCTTCGTCACCCCCAAGGTGCTGCGCGTGGCCAAGACCAACTGAGCCACCGCTCCCGTAGCTTGACCAGGATCCGGCGCCCTCCAGGGCGCCGGATTTTTTTTGTTCACCGCAGGGCAAGGTGGTGGAACTATCCTCGTGGCATGACCTCGGCCCCGCATTGTTCCGGCTGCACCGCACAATGCTGCCGGCTGACGGCGGTGCTCGCTGCATCGGAATCCATCCCCTCGCATCTGACCGTCGACATGGGTGACGGGGTGCGCGCCATGGCCAAGGCAGCCGACGGCTGGTGCGTGGCGCTCGACCGGGCAACCCAGGCGTGCGGCATCTATTCCGGGCGGCCGCAGGTGTGCAGGCGATTCAAGATGGCCGGACCTTACTGCAGCGCGATCTTCGATGGCGCCCCTCGAGCGTAGTCACGTTCAGGCAATCTTGATCCCGCTGCCGGTCCCGCCCTGCCATCATGGGTGCGGAACCTTACGCCTGTCGCGTGGTCAGATGGACCCATGAACCTGCCACCCCCCATGTCTGCAACCGACCCCATGTCCGTCACCCCCGCTCCGGAGCACGATCGCCTGCACGCCGGCTTCCGCGCGCTGCGCGAGGCGCTGTCGGCCGAAATCGTCGGCCAGGATGCCCTGGTCGAGCGCCTGCTGACCGCGCTGCTGGCTGACGGCCACCTGCTGGTGGAAGGTGCGCCCGGGCTGGCCAAGACCACCGCCATCCGCGCGCTCGCGGCGCGGCTGGAAGCGGACTTCTCGCGCGTCCAGTTCACCCCGGACCTGCTCCCGGCCGACCTGACCGGCACCGAGATCTGGCGCCCGCAGGAGGGCCGCTTCGAATTCGTACCCGGCCCGATCTTCCACCCGATCCTGCTGGCCGATGAAATCAACCGCGCCCCGGCCAAGGTGCAGTCGGCACTGCTGGAGGCGATGGGCGAACGCCAGGTCACGGTAGGCCGGCATACCTACGCGCTGCCCACGCTGTTCCTGGTGATGGCGACGCAGAACCCGATCGAACAGGAGGGCACCTTCCCGCTGCCCGAGGCGCAGCTGGACCGGTTCCTGATGCACGTGCGGATCGGCTATCCCGATTCCACCGCGGAAGCCGAGATCCTGCGCCTGGCCCGCGAACGTGCCCGCGACGCGCTGGGCACGCCCGCGCCGGCGCCGTCGCGCATGCCGCTGGAGGACGTGTTCGCCGCCCGCCGCGCGATCCTCGAGCTGCACATGGCACCGGCGCTGGAGCGTTATCTGATCGAACTGGTGCTGGCCACCCGCGACCCCGCCCGTTACGACCCCGCACTGGCGCGACGCATCTCCTGGGGCGCCAGCCCGCGCGGCTCGATCGCGCTGGAACGCTGCGCGCGGGCACGCGCCTGGCTGGCCGGCCGCGACTTCGTGACCCCCGACGACGTGCGCAGCGTTGCGCCCGATGTCCTGCGCCACCGCGTGCTGCCGAGCTACGAAGCCACCGCCGAAGGCTGGGACGGCGAACGCCTGGTCGCCGAACTGCTGGCCCGCGTGCCGGTGCCCTGAGCGCGGCATGCACCTTCCCGACGACACCGCTGGCGCGGCGCTGGCCGGCAACGGCGTACAGCCGAGCCTGGCCGAACTGGTCGCCCTGCGCGGCAGCGCGCACCGGCTGGCGCCGGCGCGACGCGGCCGCCTGGCCCACGCCGGCCAGGCGCCGTCGCCGATGCGGGGGCGTGGCATGGAGTACGCCGAATCCCGCGAGTACGTGCCCGGCGACGATGCCCGCCACATCGACTGGCGGGTCACCGCGCGCACCGGGCGCGCGCATACCAAACTGTTCCAGGCCGAACGCGAACGACTGACCCTGCTGGTCGCCGACACCGACCCGGTGCTGTACTTCGGCACCCGCGTGCGCTTCAAGTCGGTGCAGGCGGCGCGGGTCGGCGCGGTCGCGGCATGGTTGGCGCAGCGCCAGGGCGATCGGCTCAGCGCGCTGCGGGGCAGCCGGTCCGAAGCGCCGATCGCGCCGGCCGGCGGCACCCGCGGCGTGCTGCGCGTGCTCGATGCGTTGACCCGCTGGTATGCGGCACCGCCGGCCGACGATGCCGGGCTGGACATGGCCCTGCAGCAGGCCGCCCGCCTGTTGCGACCCGGCGCCCGCGTCGTGGTGCTCGCCGACCCGGCGCGCGCGGCCGCCATCGACATTCCGCGCTGGACCACGCTGGCCATGCACCACGAAGTGCAGCTGCTGCTGATGGCCGACCCGCTCGAACTGGCGCCGCCCGATGCGGTGCTGCCGTTCCTGTCGGAAGACCGGCAGGTCGTACTCGACCTGCAGGACAGTGCGGTGCGTGCGCACTGGCACACGCGCTTCGTCGAACCGCTGGAAGCGCTGCAGCGCAGCCTGGGCGCGCGCCGCATCCAGGTGCACGTGGTCAGCACCGACGATGCCAGCGACTGCTGGCTTGGCCCGTTGCCGTCGGCGGTGGTCGCATGAGCGCCGCCACCTCGCTGCCACTGCGCGACGTGCACCTGCCACCGTACCCGTCGTGGTGGCCGTTGCCGCTGGGCTGGTGGCTGGTGCTGGGCGTGGTGGCGCTGGTTGCGGTGTTGCTGTGGGCGTGGCGCGCGCAACGCCGCCGGCGCGAACGGCGCTGGCTGCAGCTGTTCGATACCGCCGTGGACGATGCCGGGGCGGGCGCGGGGCAGGTTGCCGCCATGGCCGAACTGCTGCGCCGCGCGGCGCGGCAGCGCCAGGTTGGCGCCGAGCTGCTGCAGGGCGAGGCATGGCTGGCATTCCTCGACGCGCCGGGCAGTCGCGCGTTTTCCGAGGGCGATGGACGCCTGCTGCTGGACGGCGGGTATCGCCGCACGCTGGAACCAGCCGCCGTGGAGCGGCTGCGCCAGCTCGCGCGCGCGCGGTTCCTGGCGCTCATGAGCGGGCGGGTCCGATGATGCAGAGCCTCGCCGCTTGGCTGCCGTGGCTGGAAAGCCTCGCCTGGCCGTGGGCGCTGCTGGCGTTGCCGCTGCCATGGGCGATGCGCTGGTGGCCACGCCGCGCCGATGCCGCACCCGCCCTGCGGGTGCCCTACGCGGCGGGGACGCTGGCCGCCCTGGGCCAGGCGGGCGGCGTGGCCGGGTGGCGGCTGGGCCGGCTGCTGCTGTGGCTGGCGTGGGCCAGCCTGTGCGTGGCGTTGGCGCGACCGCAGGCCCTGGGCGAGCCGGTCGCGCCGCCGCAGCAGGGCCGGCAGATGATGCTCGCCGTGGATGTGTCCGGCAGCATGAGCGAGCCCGACATGATGCTCGGTGCGCAGGTGGTGCAGCGGTTGTCCGCGGCCAAGGCGGTGCTGGCCGACTTCCTCGACCGCCGCGCCGGTGACCGGGTCGGCCTGCTGGTCTTCGGCGAACGCGCCTACACCCTGACCCCGATCACCGCCGACCTCACCACCGTGCGCAACCAGCTCACCGACAGCGAGGTCGGCCTGGCCGGCCGCGATACCGCGATCGGCGACGCGATCGCATTGGCGGTCAAGCGCCTGCGCGAACAGCCCGAGGGGCAGCGCGTGCTGATCCTGCTCACCGACGGGGTCAGCAACGCCGGCGTGCTGCAGCCGCTGCGCGCGGCCGAGCTGGCCAGGGCAGAGGGCGTGCGGGTGTACCCGGTGGCGTTCGGCGGCGACGGCGGCATGAGCCTGTTCGGGGTGCAGATCGCTGCCGGCGACGACCCGGTCGACGAAGCGACCCTGCGCCGCATCGCCGAGCTCACCGGCGGCCGCGCCTTCCGTGCACGCAACACCGATGAGCTGGCCGGCATCTACGCCGAGCTGGACCGGCTGGAACCGGTCACCGCCGCCGGTGCCGCGGTGCGCCCGCGCATCGAACGCTACGGCTGGCCGCTGGCGCTGGCCATGCTGCTGGGTGCGCTGGCCTGGCTGCTGCCGAGGCGCTGGGCATGAACATGACCGACCTTCCGCTGCACCTGGCCCGGCCGCACGCGTTGTGGGCGCTGGCCGCGCTGCCGCTGATCGCGCTGCTGTGGCAGTGGCGCCGGCGTCGCGGCAGCGTCTGGCGCCAGAACGTCGACCCGCACCTGCTGCCGCACCTGCTGGCAGCGGGTACCCGCCGCGCCTGGGCCGGCCTGGTCGTGCTGCTGCTGGGCTGGACGCTGGCGGTGCTGGCGCTGGCCGGCCCCGGCTGGCGGCAGCTGCCGCAACCGCTCTGGCAGGCGCCGTCACCGCTGGTGGTGGCGCTGGACCTGTCGTCGCGGATCACCGCCACCGATCTGCCGCCGTCGCGCCTGCTGCAGGCGCGGGCCAAGCTGGCCACCCTGCTGCGCGAGCGCAGCGGCGGCGAGCTGGCCCTGCTGGTCTACGCCGACGATGCCTTCACCGTGGCGCCATTGACCGCCGACCGCGGCAACGTCGCGCTGTACCTGGACGCGCTGGCCCCGGACGTGATGCCACGCGACGGCCAGCGCGCCGACCGCGCCATCGAAGCATCGGTCCTGCTGTTGCAGCAGTCGGGGGCGAGGGGCGGCGACATCCTGCTGCTGACCGACCGCGCCGACGATGCCGCGCGTGCTGCTGCCGCCGTCGCCCGTGCGCAGGGGATCCGGGTTTCCGTACTCGGCCTGGGCACGCCGGCCGGCGCCGCCTACCGCAGCCGTGACGGCCAGATCGAGCGCGCGCAGCTGGAGCCGGGCACCCTGCGCGCGCTGGCCGATGCCGGTGGCGGACGGTACGCGACGGTGGCCGACGGCGATGCCGACCTGCGCGCGCTGGACGTACTGACCCCGCGCAGCGACGTCGGCGGGAACGATGCCCGGCAGGGCGAGGGCCTGGCCTGGCGCGACGAAGGGTTCTGGCTGCTGCCGCCGCTGATGCTGCTGTCGCTGTGGGCCTTCCGGCGTCGCGGTGCCGCCGCCGCGGTCGTGCTGTGCCTGCTGGTGCCGCTGGCCAGCCCCGCGCCGGCCCATGCGGCCGAGGGTTCGTTGTGGCAGCGCGACGACCAGCGCGACCAGCGGCGCATTGCCGCCGGCGTCGATGCCTACCGGCGCGGTGATTTCCCGGGCGCCCAGCAGCAATTCGAGGGCATCGACGGGCCCGAGGCGCACTACAACCTCGGCAACGCGCTGGCGCGCCAGGGCCAGTTCGATGCCGCGATCGCCGCCTACGACGAGGCGCTGCGGCAGCGCCCGGGCATGCCGGATGCGGTGGCCAACCGCGCCGCCGTGGATGCCGCGCGCAAGCGCAAGCCACCGCCGGGTGGCGGGAAGCAGCAGAACCAACAGCAGAACCAACAGCAGAACCAGCAGCAGAACCAACAGCAGCAGAACCAGCAGCAGAATCCGCAGCAGAATCCGCAGCAGCCGGACCCGGCAGGGCAGGGCCAGGCCGATCCCCAGCCGGGGCAGGGCAGGCCGGACCCGGCCGAGCAGGCCCGGGCCGACGCCGAGCAGCGCCAGCGCATGGACGAGGCGATGCAGCGCCAGCAGGCCGGGGACGGAAAGACGCCGGCGCAGCGCCAGCAGGCGGCGGAGACGCCACAGCAGCGTGAGCAGCGCCAGGCCGTCGAAGCGTGGATGCGGCGGGTGCCGGACGATCCGGGCAGCCTGCTGCGGGCCAAGTTCCAGCTGGAAAACGAACGCAGGAAACGGGAAGGACCATGAACCCAGCGACCTCCACCCGACGTTGGTGGCGCGCCTGCGGCTGGCTGCTGCTGGGCGTGAGCAGCCTGGCCAACGCACAGACCCGGGCCTGGCTGGATCGCGACGCGATCAGCGACACCGATACGGTCACCCTCAACATCGAGTCCGACGCCGGCACCCCGGACTACACGCCATTGCAGGCCGATTTCGAGCTCAGCGGCCAGACCAGCAGCCGCCAGGTGCAGTGGAGCCAGGGCGCGATGCAGTCGCGGTCGCTGTTCGGGGTGGCGCTCAGTCCACGCCGCAGCGGCGTGCTGACCGTGCCGGCGCTGCAGGTGGGCAGCGCGCGGACCGCGCCGCTGCAGCTGACGGTGTCGGCCAGCAGCAGTGCATCTGCGGCGGTGCCGGGCAACGCCAAGGCCTTCGTCGAAACCGAGGTGGACGATGCCACTCCCTACGTGCAGCAGAGCGTGGGGGTGGTGGTGCGTCTCTACTACGCCTCGCAGCTGCTCTCCGGCGAACTCGGCGTGGACACGCCGGACGGAGCTTCGCTGCAGCGCATCGGCGAGGATCGCAGCCTGGTCCGCGAGGTCAACGGACGTCGCTACAACGTGGTGGAGCGGCGCTACCTGCTGATCCCCGAACGCAGTGGCCCGCTGCTGCTGCCGGGCGCGCGCTTCAACGGGCGCAGCGCCGGCGGCTTCTTCGACGACCTGTTCGGCGGCGACGGTCGGCTGCGCGCCAGCGCCCCCGACCGCACCCTGCAGGTGCGTGCGCAGCCGGACGCGGCGCCGCAGTCGTGGCTGCCGCTGCACGACCTGCGCCTGCGCTACACCGCCGCGCCCACCCACGGCCGTGCCGGCGAGGCGATCACGGTGGTGGTCGAGGCGGTCGCCGACGGCGCCACCCGCGCCCAGTTCCCCGAGCTGCCGGCGCTGGATGTCGGCGCCGCTGCGCAGGTGTTCGCAGAGCCGCCGCAGTACGACGAGACGTTCGACGGTGGCACCCCGCGGTTGACCCTGACCCGGCGTTACTCGGTCGTGCCGCGCCAGCCCGGCACGCTGGTCGTTCCGGGCCCGCGGATGGACTGGTGGGACGTGCGCGGCGGTGGCCCGCGCACCGCCACGCTGCCCGACCTGCGGGTGACGGTGGCGGCCGGTGCGTCCGGCCGGGCGCCGGCGCCGCTGGCGCTGGACACCACCTCGGCGCTGCCGGACACCACGGCGGCAGCGGACGACAGCGTGGCACCCGCCCTTGCCGACAGCAGGCCGTGGGGATGGATCGCGGCCGCGACCGCCTTCGCGCTGCTGTGGCTGCTGACCCTGGCCTGGGCGTGGCGGCGCCGTCGCCCAAGCGCCGTTGCTGGCGGCAGCGCGCCCGCCCCCGCCTCCGCTGCACCGGGCGGCCACGTGCCCTCGCGCGCCGACCTGCGGCGGGCGCTGGACCATGAGGGCCTGGATGAGATCGTGACCGTGCTGGCGGCCATGGGCGGGGTGCGGGCCGAGCTGGACGCGGTGCTCGCGCACCTGGCCGACCCGGCCCAGCGCCAGGCCCTGCGCGACATGCAGGCCGCGCGCTGGAGCGCTGCCGGGGGCGACATGGCCCAGGCACGGCAGGCCCTGCGCCGGGCCTTCCATGACCGACCGCACTGGCAGCCGGTCGCCGCGCCGGCGAATACTGCGCTGCCGCCGCTGTATCCGCCGGCCCGCTGAAGGAGCCGGAACGATCGGCTTTGCTAAGCTCTTTTACTTATCTTCAAGGAACGCCGCTCCGATGACCGACGCCGCAACACCCCGGCAGAAGCTGCCACTGCACTGGAAAATGGCTATCGGCTTCGGGCTTGGCCTAGCGCTCGGCCTGATCGTCCACGCCATCGGCGGCGGCATTCCCTGGCTGCCCGACGCGGCCCGCGCGGTGATGACCTACCTGACCACGCCGTTGTCGGGTCTGTTCCTCAACCTGATCTTCATGCTGATCGTGCCGCTGATCTTCTCGGCGCTGGTGATGGGTGTGTCGGAGATGGGCGACATCCGCGCGCTCGGGCGGATCGGCTGGAAGACCCTGGCCTATACCGTCCTGCTGTCGGGTGTGGCGGTCGGCCTCGGCCTGGTCCTGGTCAACCTGCTCAAGCCGGGCGTGGGCGTGGACCCGGCCATGGCCCAGCAGCTGCTGCATGAGAACGTCGAGCGCAGCCGCGAGATCGTGGCCAACATCGGCGAGCAGCCCAAGGGCATGGACATGCTGTTGTCGATCGTGCCCAGCAACGTGCTGGCCGCCGCGTCCAGCAACGGGGCGATCCTGTCGCTGATGTTCTTCGCGCTGATGTTCGGCATCGGCATGGTGCTGTCGCCGGACGAAAAGACCGCCCCGCTGCGCAAGGTCATCGAAGGCGTGTTCGAAGTCTCGATGACCCTGATCAACCTGGTGATCCGCCTGGCCCCCTACGCGGTGGCCTGCTTCATGTTCAACCTGGCCGCGATCTTCGGCTTCGACCTGCTGATCCGCCTCGGCGCGTACGTGGGCGTGGTGGTGCTGGCGCTGGGCCTGCACATGGTGGTGAGCTACGGCGTGGCGGTATGGCTGTCGGGCCGCTCGCCCCTGGCGTTCTTCCGCGACACCCAGGAGGCCACGGTGATGGCCTTCTCCACCGCGTCCAGCAACGCCACCCTGCCGACCGCGCTGCGCGTGGCCGACCAGATGGGCCTGCCGCAGAAGGTCTCGCGTTTCGTGCTGACCGTGGGCGCCACCGCCAACCAGAACGGCACCGCGCTGTTCGAGGGCGTGACGGTGATCTTCCTGGCGCAGTTCTTCGGCGTGGACCTGAGCATCACCCAGCAGCTGATGGTGATGGTGGTCTGCATCCTCGGCGGTATCGGGACGGCCGGCGTGCCCTCCGGCTCGCTGCCGGTGGTGGCGATGATCTGCGCGATGGTCGGCGTCGACCCGATGGGTATCGGCCTGATCCTGGGCGTGAACCACTTCCTGGACATGTGCCGCACCGCACTCAACGTTACCGGTGACCTGGCCCTGACCACGCTGGTGGCGAAGGGTGAGAGTGATGATGGTCACACTTCGGAGCCTGTCGTACCCGGCAATTGATCGCGCACGGAATGCCATGGATACTGACCCCCGCGCATGGAA
>Ga0102591_1004475_pt1 | contig 10795 bp, 5 predicted proteins | sample AraplaCol_mCL_r2_2_FD_76860 | JGI IMG/M metagenome (GOLD analysis project Ga0102591, IMG submission 76860) | Arabidopsis root microbial communities from North Carolina, USA - plate scrape MF_Col_mCL_r2 (SPADES assembly) (version 2) | ecosystem: Host-associated > Plants > Roots > Endosphere... | reverse complement strand
CATGTAGAGCGGAACCTGGCGAGCGTTCACGCCGAAGCTGAAGCTTACAACGGTCATGACCGCCAGCAGCGCGATAGCGGCGATCCGGCCCGAGCACAAGACCCAGACGAAAAGCGGCAGCACGACGGACGCCACTATCTCGATCGTGATCGTCCAGGCCGTGGGCAACAGGTGCGCGTCCAAACCGGCAATCGACGCAGCGATGATCGTTAAGTTCAGGCCGCCGCCGTCGTAGTACTTCGCCATCCAGGGCGACATATGGGGCGCCGACAGCAGCTTGACGACCAACATGTAGAAGACGCCGACCGCAATCGCTGCCCAGAGCGCCGGATAGATCCGAAACCCCCGCCGAACATAGAACTTACTGAGGGAATTGGAGTCAAATCCACGCCCGACGATCGACTTCGCCAGCACATAGCCGCTCAGAACAAAGAAGACGACGACCGCGCCATGCGCGTTGAGGACATTCTCGCTTATGTTCCAAGCTAGAGAGTGGCCGTCCAGCGTCCGCAACGCATGATGAACCATCACGAGAAAAGCCGCCAAGCCTCTTAGGGACTGTAGCTCCACTCGATGCTTGCTCGCGCTTGCGTCAGTCACAGAGCCCCCCGGTACGCAATTCGACATCCGCTATAGCGGCAACAAGTCATCCAGATCGCGGATCTAATCTTTATATACATCGAGCGCTTCAAGAGCACGTCGGATAGCGCAAGCTCTCTAAATTTTCGACGTTAGAATAACTTGTCCGCAAGCAGGCTTTTCAATGCTGCGCCGTTCGGCGAGTCCGGCTAGGTTGCAACGAGTTCCAGGGGATATGAACAATGAGCAAATCGCCGGCGGACAACCGCCTGTACACGCTCGATGCAATGCGCGGCCTAGCGGCGATCATCGTGCTGGCCTGGCACTTCCCCGAACTCCACCCCTTCATCGGGAACGGCTATCTCGCCGTCGACTTCTTCTTCGCGCTTAGCGGCCTAGTCGTCGCTAAGGCCTATGAAGCCAAGCTAGCTTCGGGCCTTGGAGCCTGGACCTTCATGAAGCTCCGCTTCATCAGGCTCTACCCGATGTATATCCTGGGTTTCGCGCTTGGACTTCTGGCCAGCGTGGCCAAGATTTTCGCGGACCATCTACCAGCGTCGGAAATCTTCGCCTTGGTGCGGCCCGCCGCGCTCAACCTGGCGATGGTGCCCGCTTTTGGGTCACCAAGCCTCTTCCCGATCAACAGTCCGTCATGGTCGCTATTCTTCGAAATGGCGATCAACGTCGTATTCTGCCTGTGGCTCACTCGCCGAAGCGTCCAGGCCCTGATGGTCGTCGCGCTGGTTTCGGGCATAGCGCTGGCGGCTTTCGGCCTTCAGAACGGCCACCTGGACATCGGCTGGAACTGGAAGACGTTTCCGGCGGGCTTCGCCCGCGTCACCTATGGCTTCACCATCGGCATGCTGATCTGGCGCTCCGGCTTCGCCTCAGCGCCCTCCTCCCGTTGGATCTCGTTGCTCGTTGTAGCAATCCTGATCGCCGTGCTCGTCGCGTCCCCGCCCGAGCCTTATAAAACCATCAGCTCGATTGTCTTGGTCATCTTTGTGCTGCCAAGCCTCGTCGCTTTGGGCGCGCGTTGGCAGTTGCCGAGCGGTGGAGAAGCCTCCGCTGAAGCCCTGGGCGATCTCTCCTATCCGCTCTACGCTATCCACAAGCCGATGGTCGTTACGACCGCTGTTCCGAGGATGTTGGGATTCCCCGCGCCTTTGTGGGTCATCCCCTTCGTCCTGGGCCTTCTGATAGCGTCCTGGGTGCTCGGCCGGTTCATCGATCCGATCCTGCGCAAATGGCTGAGCCGCTTGCTGTCTAGACGACAGATCGATGGCCGCACCGCCTACGGCGCGCTCAAACCATAGGCGTCGTACTGCGCGCCGGAAGGGCCCGGATCAGCCTCGGCCGATACTGGCGTAGGTGAAGCCGTGGCGAACCATCTCGCTGGGCTTGTAGACATTGCGCAAATCGACCACGACGGCGGCCTTCATCAGCAGCTTCAGGCGGTCGAGATCCAGCGCGCGGAACTGGTCCCACTCGGTCAGGATCACCAGGGCGTCCGCGTGCTCGGCGGTTTCGTAGGCGCCGGCCTTGAAGTCGACGCCCTTGAGCAGCTTCTCGGCCTCGTGATGGCCTTCCGGATCAAAGGCCTGAACCTTGGCGCCCAGGGCTTGCAGGGCCGGAACGATGTCGAGGCTAGGCGCATCGCGCATGTCATCGGTATTGGGCTTGAAGGTCAGGCCCAGCACGCCGATCGTCTTGCCAGTCAGATCTTCCGAGCCAATGGCCGCGGCGACCTTGGCGGCCATCGCCTTCTTGCGGGCGTCGTTGACCTCTACCGTGGTCTCGATCAGGCGCGTGGGCGCGCCGTAGTCCTGGGCGGTCTTGACCAGCGCGATGGTGTCCTTCGGGAAGCAGCTGCCGCCATAGCCGGGACCGGCGTTCAGGAACTTGCCGCCGATGCGCTTGTCCAGGCCGATGCCCTTGGCCACCTGTTGAACATCGGCGCCGACCTTTTCGCAAAGATCGGCCATCTCGTTGATGAAGGTGATCTTCATCGCCAGGAACGCGTTGGCCGCGTACTTGATCAGCTCGCTGGTCCGACGGCCGGTGAAGACGATCGGCGTCTCGTTCAGGCTCAGCGGTCGGTAGAGTTCGCGCATCACCGCCTGGGCGCGCTCGTCCTCGGAGCCCACCACGACACGGTCGGGTCGCTTGAAGTCCTCGATCGCCGCGCCTTCGCGTAGGAATTCGGGGTTGGAGACCACGGCGAACTGGGCGTCGGGACGGGCCTTCCTGATGATCGCCTCGACCTCGTCGCCGGTGCCGACCGGTACGGTCGACTTGGTGACAATGACCGTAAAGCCGTCGATCAGGCCGGCGATCTCCTCGGCGGCGGCGTAGACGTAGGACAGGTCGGCATGGCCGTCGCCCCGGCGCGTGGGCGTGCCCACGGCGATGAACACCGCTTCGGCGTCCTTGATCGCCTGGGCGCCGTCCAGGGTGAAGAACAGCCGGCCCTCGCGGACGTTGCGCGCCACCAGATCGTCAAGGCCCGGCTCGAAGATCGGGATCTCGCCCTTCTCCAGCCGCTCGATCTTGCTCGGATCCTTGTCGATGCACGTCACCACGTGTCCGAAGTCGGCGAAACACGCCCCCGACACCAGGCCCACATATCCCGTGCCAATCATCGCTACGCGCATCGAAGCATCCTGATCTCGGTTAGCGCTGTTCCACACTCCAGCGCACCTGCCTAATCCAGCAATCGGACCGCCGAAGCAAGTCGCGCCGCTAAAGCGCTCGGAGCGATCACGGCGTGGATGAAAGCGCCGCTTCCGTGATCTTGGACTTTCAACCCGCGCGCAAACTCGCTAGCGAGAACGATCATCGCATGAGGACTTCGATGCAGACCGTTCTGGTGGCCGGCGGGGCTGGCTATGTCGGCTCGCACACTTGCCTGGCCTTGGCCGAGGCCGGCTTTCGGCCGGTGGTCTTCGACGACCTGTCCAACGGCCATCGCGAACACGTGCAGTGGGGGCCGCTGGAAGTCGGCGACATCCGCGATGCGGCGCGCCTGGACGCTGTCTTCGCCGCCCATCGTCCGGCGGCCGTCCTGCACTTCGCCGCCCGGATCGAAGTCGGCGAGTCGGTCAAGAATCCCGGCGTCTTCTTCGACAACAATGTTGGCGGGACCATCACCCTGATCGAGGCCGCGCGACGAGCCGGGGTCAACGCCTTGGTCTTCTCCTCGACCTGCGCCACCTTCGGCGACCCCGTGAACCTGCCGATGAACGAAAGCCATCCGCAGGCGCCGCTCAACCCCTACGGCCGCAGCAAGCTGATGGTCGAGCAGGCCCTGGCCGACTACGACCGATACGTCGGCTTCAAGAGCGCTGTGATGCGCTACTTCAACGCGGCGGGCGCCGATCCCGAGGGACGCATCGGCGAGTGGCACGAGCCCGAGACTCACGCCATTCCGCTGGCGATCCAAGTAGCCCTGGGTCAGCGGCCGCATTTCACGATCTTCGGTGATGACTACGACACCCGCGACGGCACCGCGGTGCGCGACTACGTCCACGTGCTGGACCTGGCCGCCGCCCACGTGTCGGCCTTGCGACGGTTGCTGGCTGGCGGATCGTCGGAGTCGTTCAACCTCGGCACCGGCACGGGAACCACGGTGCGCGAGCTGGTCGACGGCGTCGGTCGAGCGGTCGGCAAGCCGCTTTCGGTCCGGATGGCGGCGCGGCGGCAGGGCGACGCGCCGGTGCTGGTCGGGGACAACGCCAAGGCCCGCGCCGAGCTGGGCTGGAAGCCGTCGCGAGACTTGGACGCCATCCTGTCCAGCGCATGGCGCTGGCACCAGGCACAGGCTGACGCCGGCCGTTAACCACTTGGGTGCAGAGAAGAATATTCCACGATAACCCTCGCCTTGGGTGTGATGTCGCGATCACCGTCGGCGAAACGGTTTATTTGCAACTCTCGCTGTAGCTCTAAGGGGATGTGACCCCTGGGGGACGTGCGTGTTCAAGTTTCTGACCTGCCTGACGACTCAGCATGACCTGCGGCTGGTGCTTGTCGCCGGCCTCGTCTGCTTCGCGGGTTGCTTCACCACGTTCCGCCTCTACTCGCGGATGCGAGGCGCCCGCGGCGTCGTCCGCGCCGCCTGGCTGCTGCTGACCGGCCTAGTCGCCGGGTCCAGTGTCTGGGCCACCCATTTCATCGCCATGGTCGCCTACACGCCGGGCCTCAAGACCGGCTACAGCCCGACCGGCACCCTGCTATCGCTGATGATCGCCACCTTGTTCATGGCCAGCGGCTTCGCGGTCGCCTCGGCCCAGCGCTCGACCACCAATGACTTCGCCGGCGGGGTCCTGCTGGGACTTGGCGTGGCCGCCATGCACTATACGGGCATGACGGCCTTCGTGACCCAGGGGCAGCTGATCTGGGAGCACGCGACCGTCGGCCTTTCCGCCATTCTCGGCGTCGCCGGCGCGACCGCCGCTCTGGTCATGGCCGGCGCCGCCCGGACGATGAAGCGCCAACTGATGGGGGGCGGCCTGCTGTGCCTGGGCATCGTGGCGCTGCACTTCACCGGCATGTCGGCGATCACCATCATTCCCGACGCCTCGATCATGGTGCCCGACCAGCTGCTGTCGGGCGGCATGCTGACCCTGGCGGTGGTGTCGATCACCAGCATGATCATCCTGGGCGGCCTCGGCGCCGTCGCCATCGAATCTCAGACCTCGCGTTCGGCGCTCGAACGCATCCGCCGCCTGGCCAACGCCGCCTACGAAGGCTTGGTGGTGGTCCAGTCGGGCCTCATCAACGACGCCAACGCCGCCTTCTGCGAGCTGGTCGGCGCGGACCTGTCGGAGCTGGTCGGCCGCCCGCTGCTGGGCTCCATCCTGTCGCTCGACGACACGGCCCCCGATCGCGAAGGTGTTCGCCGCGAAGGCAAGATTCAGCCGCTCGCCGGCGGCCGCGAGATTCCCGTCGAAGTCTTCTCGCGCTTGATGGACGACGGCGCGCGCATGGAGACCTCGGGCCTGACGGTTCTGGCCGTCCGCGATTTGCGCGAACGTCGCGCGGCCGAGGAGAAGATCCGCTATCTCGCCGAGCACGACGGTCTGACCGGCCTGCCCAACCGCAATTCCTTGCAACATCGTCTGGCCGCCGCCCTCGACCGTGTCGAGGCGTCGGGTGAGAGCCTGTCGGTTATCTGCATCGACCTCGACCATTTCAAGGAAGCCAATGACCAGCACGGCCATCTGGCCGGTGACGCCATCCTGGTCGAGACCGCTCGCCGCTTGCAATCGTCGGTTCAGGCCCCGTCGTTCGCCGCGCGCCTGGGCGGCGACGAGTTCATCGTGGTCCAGGTGGCCGGCGGCGACCAGCCGACGGCGGCCGCCGAGCTGTCGGGCCGCCTGATCGAGATGCTCTCAACGCCCGTGTCCTATGAGGAACAGGAACTGACCCTGGGCGCCAGTCTGGGCGTCAGCCTCTATCCCGACGACGGCCGCACGACCGAAGCCCTGATGGCCAACGCCGACATGGCTCTGTACCGCGCCAAGGAAAGCGGCCGCGGCGTCTATCGTTTCTTCAAGCGCGAGATGGACGACACCATCCGCGAGCGCCGCAGCCTGGCCCGCGATCTGCGCCAGGGCATCGCCGACGAGGAGCTGGTCGTCCACTACCAGCCCCTGGCCCGCGCCACCGATGGCGAGGTCTGCGGCTTCGAGGCCCTGGTCCGCTGGCAACATCCGACGCGCGGCATGATTCCGCCGCTGGATTTCATTCCCGTCGCCGAGGAAAACGGCCTGATCGGCGCGCTCGGCGACTGGGTCCTGCGCCGCGCTTGCGCCGACGCCGCCTCGTGGGAGAAGCCGCTGCGCATCGCGGTCAACCTCTCGCCGATCCAGCTGCATAACCCCGCCCTGCCCAGCCTGGTGCATGAGGTGCTGATCACCACGGGCCTGTCGCCATCGCGTTTGGAACTGGAGATCACCGAGAGCGCCCTGTTCAAGGACTATCAGCGCGCGCTGGACAACCTGCGCCGCCTGAAAGCGCTGGGCGTGCGGATCGCCATGGACGACTTCGGCACGGGCTTCTCATCGCTGTCGACCCTGCAGTCGTTCCCGTTCGACAAGATCAAGATCGACAAGAGCTTCGTCGAGAACATCCACCGCCACGACCGCGCCACTGTCATCGTGCGCGCCGTCCTGGGCTTGGGCCGCAGCTTGGAGATTCCGGTCGTGGCCGAGGGCGTGGAGACCGAGGAGCAGATCGTCTTCCTTCGCGGCGAGAACTGCACCGAGTTGCAAGGCTACGCCATCGGCCGCCCGGCGCCTGTCGACACTCTGGACGCGTGGACCACGACCGCCGGTGTCCCGGCCGAACCCGCCGTCGAATCGCGCCGTGGGGCCAAGCGCTCGGCCTGATCCTCTGGCCGAGATCGGACGTTGGCGACGCCGGGAAGTTGGTGTTCCATGACGTGTTCGGCGTAGGCCAAGCAGAGCCTTAAAGCTCCATGGCGTGTCATTGAGGATATCGCGCGTGCTGGGACGGACAGCTATCAGGTTCGTGACAGCAGCCGACCGGCGCGAACTGCGCTACGGCTTCGCGGTGCTTGCGGTCCTGATGGCCCTGGCGGCCCGGATCGCCGCCGTCCTCGTCACCGATGTCCCATCCAACTTCCCCACCTTTTTCGTCGCCGTCCTGGTCGCGGCGATGGTTGGAGGTCTGGGTCCGGGATTCCTGGCTCTGGGGCTCAGCGCGACGATCGCGTGGCGTTTCTGGATGTCGGTCGATGGCGCATGGACGCTGCATACGCGCGAGGCCGTGCAACTGGGCATGTTCCTGCTCTGTGGCGGCCTGATCGTCGTGCTGGTCGAGGCCCTGCGCATCGCTGTGCGCGCCGGTCTGGCCGCCGAGCAGCGATTCCGCTCAGCTCAAGAAGCGTCGCTGGACGCCTTCGTCATTCTGGAGCCGGTGCGAGAAGCCGGCCAGGTGATCGACTTCCGCTGGACCTACGCCAATCCCAAGGCCGACTCGATGCGGCCCGCGGGAACCTCCACCCTGCTGGGCCGTCGCGTGCTGGACGTCTTTCCCAACGAGACCGGTCGCGAGATGGTCGAGCGGATGAATCGCCTGCTTGCTTCGGGCGGCCCTGACGATATCGACGTGCGGCGGGTGATCGACGGCGAGGAGCGGTGGGTCCGGTCCAGTGGCGTCCGCCTGGGCCGCGATCTGGCGGTGACCTTCCGGGACGTCACCCAGGAACGTCGCGCGGCCGCCGCCCTGCGCAGCAGCGAGGAGCTGTTCCGGGGCATGGCCAATTCGGCTCCGGTGATGATCTGGGCGACGACCGCGCGGGGGCGGGCCGACTGGTTCAACCAGGCCTGGCTGAACTTCCGAGGAAGGACTCTCGCGGAGGAGCTGGGGGACGGCTGGTTCGGCGGCGTGCATCCTGAGGATCGGCTGGCCAGCCTCGATGCGGCCGATGCGGCCGTCGAGAAGCGCGAGCCGTTCAACGTCGCTTTCCGGCTGCGTCGCGCCGACGGAGCCTGGCGGTGGATCAACAGCGTCGGCGCGCCGCGCTTCGACGAGGCGGGGGTCTATCGCGGCTATATCGGCAGCTGCTTCGACTTCACCGAGACGGTCGAGGCGCGCAAGGATCTCGAGGACCGGGTCGCCGAGCGCACCGCGGCCCTGAAGGCCAGCATGGCCGAAACCGCCCAAGCCCAGGCGGCTCTTGCTCAAGCGCAGCGCCTCGAGACCGTGGGTCGGTTGACCGGTGGCGTGGCCCACGACTTCAACAATCTGCTGACCGTTATCGTCGGCGGGCTGGACATGATCCTGCGGCGGCCAGACGACACGGCGCGGGTCACGCGGCTGGCCGAAGCGGCCCTGGCGGCTGGTCAGCGGGGCGAACGGCTGACTCGGCAACTGCTGGCCTTCTCCCGCAACCAGGAGCTCAAGCTGGAGGTCGTCGACGTCGGCGCGCTTCTGGACCAGGCCGAGCCGCTGCTACGGCGGGCTGTCGGCGAGGCCATGGCCCTGACCATCCGACGCGACGCCAGACCCGTTGGTTCGCGGGTCGACGCCGCCCAGCTGGAGGCGGCGCTGCTGAACCTGGTGGTCAACGCCGCCGACGCCACCTCGACCGGCGGCGCGATCACGATCGAGGTCGAACCGGTGACCCTGGACTCCGGCCAGGTGGCCGACGCCGCGCCCGGCGACTACGTCAGGGTGGCGGTCACGGACACCGGCACGGGCATGCCGCCCGAGGTCCTGGCCCGGGTGTTCGAACCGTTCTTCACCACCAAGGAGGTCGGCAAGGGTACGGGCCTGGGCCTGGCTCAGGTCTACGGCTTCCTGCGCCAGTGCGGCGGCGGTGTCAGCATCGACAGTGTCGAGGGGCGCGGCACAACGGTCGGCCTTTATCTGCCAGCCACCGGCGATCTTGCCGCGCCGGCCCCGGCAATGGCCGCGCCGCCGTCCCGGGACCGACTGAAAGGCGTTCGGGTGCTGCTGGTCGAGGACGACGCGGCCGTGCGCGAGATCGCCGACGGTCTGTTGCGCGACCTCGGCTGCGACGTGACCACCGCCGAGAACGGGGCCTCGGCCCTGGAAGCGCTGGAGGAGGGCGTGGCCTTCGACCTGCTGATGTCCGACATCGTCATGCCTGGCGGGATCAGCGGCGTTGACCTGGCGCGCTCGGTTTCCGCCAACCGTCCGGACATGGCGGTGCTGCTGACCACCGGCTACGCCGGCGATCGGATGGACGTCGCGCCCGCCGATCTGCCCTGGCCGGTGCTGCGCAAGCCGTTCCAGGTGACCCAGTTGGCCGAGATGGTCTCGGCCCTGCTGGCGGACCGCGAGCCTCGGACGCTGAAGAAGAAGCGCGCGCCGTCCCGCAAGCGCGGCGTCAGCGCCGCCGACGGGTGAGGCCGCCCAGCAAACCGCGCATCAGCTCCCGCCCAGCCTGCGACGCCACGGTGCGCACCAGCGTGACGGCGAAGGCTTCGGCGACTGACTGCCGGTTCGAGGCGCGGGGGCGGCTGGCGCGGATCTCGCGGGCGTCCTCGCGTTCGCGGATCTTGGCCTCGGCGGCTTGGCGCTTGTCCTCTTCGGCCTCCACGCGGGCCGCGTCGGCCTGGCGTAGGGCCTGCTGGGCGCGACCCTGCAAGATTTCGTAAGCGGAATCGCGATCCTGGGTCTGGTCGTAAACCCCGGCGACCGGACTCTTGGCCTGCAAGGCGGCGCGCTCCTCGGGCGTGATCGGGCCTAGGCGCGAGGCCGGCGGGCGGATGAGGGTCTTCTGCACGACCTTGGGCGCGCCGCGCTCGTCCAGGGTCGAGACCAGGGCCTCGCCGACGCCCAGGGCCTGAATGGTCTCCGCTGTGTCGAAGTTCGGATTGACCCGGAACGACTGGGCCGCGGCCTTCAGACCCTTCTGATCGGCGGGGGTGTAGGCCCGCAAGGCGTGCTGCACCCGAGCGCCCAGCTGACCCAATACCGCGTCGGGAATGTCCGCGGGGTTCTGGGTGACGAAATAGACCCCGACGCCCTTGGAGCGAATCAGGCGCACGACCTGTTCGATCTTTTCCAGCAGCGGCTTGGGCGCGTCGTTGAACAGCAGGTGGGCCTCGTCGAAGAAGAAGACCAGCTTGGGCTTTTCCGGATCGCCCACCTCGGGCAACACCTCGAACAGCTCGGACAGCAGCCACAACAGGAAGGTCGAATAGAGCTTGGGTGATTGGACCAGGCGGTCGGCGGCCAGCAGGTTGACGTAGCCGCGCCCCGCCGCATCGGTGCGCATCAGGTCCGACAGGTCCAGGGCAGGCTCGCCGAAGAAGTGTTCGGCGCCCTGGGTCTGAAGGGTCAGCAGCTTGCGCTGGATCGCCCCGACCGTGGCGGCGGAGACGTTGCCGTACTGGGTGCCGATCTCGTCGGCGTGGTCGGCTACATATTTCAGGGCCGCTTGCAGGTCCTTGAGGTCCAGCAACAACAGGCCGTCCTGGTCGGCGACGTGGAAGACGATGTTCAGCACGCCTTCCTGCACGTCGTTCAGCTCCAGCAGGCGCGACAGCAAGAGCGGACCCATCTCGGAGATGGTGGTGCGGATCGGATGGCCCTTCAGGCCGAACAGATCCCAGAACATCACCGGCGGCGCGGCCGGCGACAGGGTCAGTTCCATGGCCTGGGCGCGAGTCATCATCTTCTCGTTCGGAGCGCCGGGCATGGCCACGCCCGAGAGGTCGCC
>Ga0102591_1004471_pt1 | contig 10812 bp, 7 predicted proteins | sample AraplaCol_mCL_r2_2_FD_76860 | JGI IMG/M metagenome (GOLD analysis project Ga0102591, IMG submission 76860) | Arabidopsis root microbial communities from North Carolina, USA - plate scrape MF_Col_mCL_r2 (SPADES assembly) (version 2) | ecosystem: Host-associated > Plants > Roots > Endosphere... | reverse complement strand
ACGGCTTCCAGCTGGCCTATGGCGGCTATGATCTGAAGCCTTATACGGCCGTCTCGCACGACGTCTCGCTGGAGTGGTACAACCGCGCCAACAGCCTGATCTCGGTCGACGTCTACCACAAGACGATCAACGATCTGGTCATCGCTGAGAACCGTCTCAGCCGCCTGTGCCCGGCCGACGCGACCGCCTATGGCCTGGGTCATCTGTCGCTGAACGGCACGACCTGTCAGAGCGACATCCTGGTCAACGGCCAGCCCGCCGTCGTCCAGATCAGCGGCAGCTACAACCAGGACAAGCCGATCAAGGTCGACGGCGTCGAGGTCAGCATCCAGCAGAACTTCGATTTCCTGCCCGGCTTCTGGAAAAACTTCGGCGGCGTCTTCAACTACTCCTACGCCAAGATCTCGGGGACCTATGCCGACGGGACCAAGGCGATCCTGCCCGGCGTTTCGAAGAACGCCTTCAACGTCATCGGCTTCTACGAGACCGCGAAGTACGGCGCGCGCATCGTCTACAACTATCGCGACGAGTACATCCTGGCCGGCGGCAACACCTTCACCGGCGGGGCCAGCCGCGTGAAGGCGCGCGGGCAGCTGGACGCGTCGCTGTCCTACACGCTCAACGACCGGTTCGCGTTGTCGTTCGACGCCTACAACATGACCGACCAGCGCCGCACCCAGTACCAGAACGTCGAGACCATGCCGCGCGCCAACGACTACGACGGCAGGACCTACACCTTGACCCTGCGCGGCTCGTTCTAGGCAAACTGCGCCAGGCGGGTCGTCCCGCCCGCCTGGCGATTTTTTGCCCGCCCTTCGCTTGCTTGTCGCACCAGATCAGGACGCCCTTCCGCGATGAACCGTTTCGTATCGAGCTTGCTTTTCGCCTCGGCGCTCTGGTGTGGCGCGGCAAAGGCCCAAACCTTCACGCCATCGCCCGGGGCCTCGCCGACCATGAACGCGCAGGTCGTTTCCACCGAGGCGATCGACCGGGTCTGGTCGGGACACAGCGTGCGGTTCGCCCTGGTGACCACCAAGACCGACATCGTAATCGGCTACTACGACGCCAATCGCCAGCTGACCGTGGCGCGTCGGCGCAAGGCGGGCGGCGGGTGGACCTATCAGAAGCTGGACACCTGGAACGACTGGGACAGCCACAACTACATCGCCATCGCCGAGGACTCGGCCGGTCGCCTGCACGTGGCGGCCAACATGCATTCCAGCCCGATGACCATGTTCGTCTCGGACCCGTCCGGGGACGTGCGTTCGCTCAAGCGCGTCGCCGAACTGGTCGACGTCAAGCTGGAGCGCTCGGCGACCTATCCGATCTTTCTGCGCGATCGCGTCGGCCGCCTGATCTTCAAGTACCGCAACGGCTCCAGCGGCAATGGCGACGAAATCTACGACGTGCTCGACGCCGAGACGGGGAAATGGGCGCGCCTTACCGCCGCGCCGCTGGTCGACGGAGAGGGGCAACGCAACGCCTATTTCATGGGGCCGGTGATCGGGCCGGACAACGGGTTCCACATCGCGTGGGTGTGGCGCGAGACGCCGATGGCCGAGACGAACCACGATCTCAGCTACGCCAAGAGCCCGGATCTGATCCACTGGTTCAAGGCGGACGGGACGCCGCTGCCGCTGCCGATCAAGCTGAAGGACGCCGAGATCGTCGATCCCGTCCCCGAGCGAGGCGGCATGATCAACAACAACACGCTGCTGGGCTTCGACGAGCAAGGGCGGGTGACGATCACCTATCACAAGTTCGATTCCGCCGGGAACACGCAGATCTACCTGGCGCGCTACCTGGGCAAGGCCCGGAAGACGGGCTGGGAACGGGCCCAGATCAGCCGGTGGAAGAACTACCGCTGGGACTTCTCGGGCGGGGGGTCGCTGAAGTCCGAGATCTTCGTCGGCGGCGCCCAGCCGATCGGCGACGGGCTGCTGAAGGTTCCGGTGATCCGGCTTGGCCAGTCGATCGACTTCATCGTGCGGTCCTCGGACCTTTCGCTGGTCGAGGAACGGCCGGTCGTATCGCTCGCCGACCAGCTGAAGGCGGTGGTCAAGACGCCCGACGACATGCAGGTCAACATCGTCAACGCGCAGGGCGATCAGGGCGAGGTCTACGCCTTGGTCTGGAACGCCCGCCCGCCACACCGAGACATGGCCGCGCCCGACATTCCCGATCCGACCACCCTGCTGTTCATGACCTTGCGGCCCCAGGGGCGTTGAACGCTTGCGGGGGAAAGATCTCCAGAGCGTTTTACCTGCCCGGCGCGCTATTCGATTGACGACTCCGTCCGCCTTAAAGATGATGTCAATATATGACTTTCCGTTCCAAATAATGGAACGCATAGGTTGTTTGGGTCGGCGTCCGATTGGCCGTCAGCCCTGCCAGGACGTCGCATGGTCCTCAAGCCCTTGGAATAGGGCAGGACCTCGGGAGGGACGAACATGGATGCTGGGCGTCTTGGGGTGCGCCATGCGCGGGGCTGATCCGGAGATCGTCGCCTGGGTCGGCTCGCACGTCGTCCCGTTCGAAGCGGACCTGCGCCGGAAGCTGCGATACATCTGCGGCGCCGCGGACGAAGTCGACGACCTGGTCCAGGACATCTACTATCGTTTCCTCAAGATGCGGTCCGTCGACCACATCGACGATCCGCGAAACTACGTCTTCCAGATGGCCCGCAATCTCGTCGTCGATCACCTGCGCCGCAAGCGCGTGGTCAATATCGAAGCGGCCCAGAGCCTGGACGAACTGGCCGTTTTCGACGGCGCGCCGTCCCCGGAGCGGGTGACGATGGCGCGCGCCGAGTTGAAGTGGGTGCTGGGCGTCATCGCCAGGTTGCCGGAGCGCTGCCGCGACGTCTTCCAGATGCGCAAGGTCTATGGCTTGTCGCAGGCCGAAACCGCGCGGCAACTGGGTCTCAGCGAGAACGTGGTCGAAAAGGAGACCATGCGCGGCATGCACATCATTTCCGACACGGTCGCGCGGGTCAGCGTCTCGGGCGATCGCAACGCCCAGCGCCGCCAGGCCGGTCGGTCCCGAATCCCGGCGCGGCTCGGTCGCTGATGTCGACGATCGACAAGGAAGCTTCCGACTGGGTCGTACGCCAGTCATCGGGTCCGCTGGACGAAGAGGCGCAGCGCGCTTTCGAGGCCTGGTACGACACCGGGCCGCGACAGCAGGGGGCCTATCTACGGGCCCAGGCGATCTGGCGCAGCTTGGACAAGGCGACTGTCCAGGCCAATCTGCGACCCGAACCGCCCCGCCGGACTGCGAGGACGAGCGCCGCCCAGCGGCCGTCCCGCCGCGTCGTCCTTGGCGCGGGTGTCGCGGCCAGCGCGGCGGCGGGGTTGGCCGTCATGGTAGGGGGGCCGCGCCTCGCGGGCGGCAAGATCCTCACGACGACTCTGGGCGAGGTCCGCAAGGTCCCGCTCGAAGACAGGTCCGTCGCCAGCCTGAACAGTGACAGTCGGCTCGAGGTGAGCATGACGCCCAAGCTGCGCCGCGTCGTGCTGGTGAGCGGCGAGGCCCTGTTCGAGGTCGCCAAGAACCCGCAGCGGCCCTTCGTCGTCGAGGCTGGCCATGTCTTCGTGCGCGCGGTCGGGACGGCGTTCAGCGTCCGGCGGCGGGCGACGGGCGCCGATGTGTTGGTGACCGAGGGCGTAGTCGAGGCCTGGAACGCCGGCGGAACCGGCGGCGCCAGGCGCATCTCGGCCGGCGAGCAGGCGTTCGTGCCTTATCGCGCCGAGTCGATCTCGGTGCGCGCCGCGCCGCAAGAGGTCGAGCGCAGACTGGCCTGGCGCGAGGGCAACATCATCCTGAACAACCAGACGCTGGCCGAGGCCGCGCTGGAATTCAACCGCTACAACAGGCTGAAGATCGTCATCGCCGACCCCGCGCTCGGGGCGCATCGCCTGGTCGGCCAGTATCGCGCCGATCAGCCGGAGCAGTTCGTCGACGCCGTCCAGGCGCTGATGGATGTCTCCGTGAGCCGGACGGGCGAGCGCCTTACGGTGGGTGGTAAAAGGCCGGCCACTACGCCGTCGGACCGAAGCTAGTCCGAAGGCCAAGAACAGGCTCGCGATCGCGTACGGGATCGAAGAAGCCGAGAGGGAAGGGTGAACGCTGGATGGCGTCGTCGACCAGTCGCGGTCGAGGAGGGGAACGGCTGTCGCTGATGGTCGCGACGTGCCTCCTGCTGGCCGCCGGTCACGTCCAGGCGCAGGCGCGATTGAAGCGCTTCGATATCGCCGCCGGACCGGCGGTGGAGACCCTGCAGGCCTTCTTCCGCCAGTCGGGCCTACAGGTTCTGGCCAACGGCGCGGACCTCAAGGGCGTCACGACCCAGGCCCTGGTCGGCGCGCTCGACACCGAAACGGCGCTGCGGACCTTGTTGGAGGGCACCGGCCTGGTGGCGCAGCTTCGCCCCAACGGCGCGGTCCTGATCGTCAAACGCGCCGCGCCCAAGCCCGTCGAGCCGGTCGCGACGACCGAGACGCCGACGATCGTGACGTCGGTCGTCGTCACCGGTTTTCGCCAGAGCTACGCTGACGCCATCCGCATGAAGCGGGCCAATCCCGGGATCACTGACTCCCTCTCGTCGGATGGTCTGGGGCGTTTCCCCGACCTCAATGTCGGCGAGGCGATCCAGCGCATCACCGGCGTACAGATCAATCGAGAAGCCGAGTCCCGCAACGCCACGATCAACCTGCGCGGGCTCCCGGGGACGTTCGCGCGGACCACCATCAACGGCCAAGCCTTCGCCGAACCGATGCTGGATTCCTCGACGCCGCTGGGGGCGTTCAACTCCGACATCTTCTCGGCGATCACCATCAACAAGTCGCCGTCGGCCTCTGACCAGTCGGGCGGCCTAAGCGGCAATATCGACCTCAAGATCCAGTCGGCCCTCAGCCGCCGCGACGGCGCGGCCTACAAGATCTCCTATGAAAAGGACAGTCTGGGCGATCTGGCCACGCCCGCCATGACGCTGTCGGCCGCCCATCATTTCCGGTCCAACCTGGCCGCCTTCGGCGTCGTGGCCTTCAAGAAGGAGCGTTTCCGTCGCGACTCGATCAACTTCAACCAGTACACGCCGCTCAATGACCTGACCCCGGGCTTCAGCGCCTTGTACGCGGACTATTTCGCGCCTTTGGCGGCGGATGGAGGGTGCGCGCGAGGCGAGGCCTGCAGCGCCTCCGGCACGGGGCGGCTGGCGCGCACCGGCGTGTTGTTTCCCTCCGACGTGCGCCAGTTGGTCAAATTGAACGAGGGCAAGCTCCTGACCGCGACGACCGGCGTCGAATACGCCCCGTCGACCCATCTCAAGTTCAGCCTCGAGGGGTTCTTTACGCGCCGCGCCCTGGCCAAGAACTTCACCGAGATGAACGAGGTCGACATGCGCCCGACCACCACGCGGGTCGCGCCGATGGGCGCCGTGCAGCGGCTGTCGGACGGTCTGGCCTACGTCAGCGCCTTGGACTTCTCGAACGCCCAGATCAACACCTCCTTCCGTTCGGAGCCGATCGTCCAGAAGTCCTGGAGCCTGAACGGCCGAACGCTGTGGACGGCAGGGCCCTGGAGCGCGACGGGGGCGCTCATCAGCTCGCGCGGGCTCTATGACTACACCCAGACTCAGATCGATTGGCGCAACGTCTCGAAGGCCGGCGGCAATGGCGTTTCGGGATCCTTCGTTTCCGGCGGCGGCGACATCCGGCGGTACGTCCTGACCCTGGCCCCGCGCGCCGCGCCGCCGGTGACGCCAGGACCCTGGACCTGGTTGTCGACGGCCAATCCAGCGTTCCAGCAGAACAGCGTCGGGGATCAGCTCGTGGTCGCCGGATCCTCCGGCTATACGCGGAATGCGATCGATGCGGCCCAGCTCGACGTCGATCGATCTGTTTCCGCGGGCCCGTTTTCGACTGTCTCGGGCGGCGTGAGGCTGGAACACACCCGTTTCGCTTCGCGCGGCTACCGGACCAGCGCCAAGGGCGTGCGGACCCAGAACATCGACGCAAGCTTTCTCAAGAACAGCGCCTATGCGGCCGACTTCTTCGGCGGCGCGGCGCCGGGCTATCTGAACCCCTTCACCAGCATCGACTACGACGACGCCGTCGCGCGCCTGCAGCCGGTCGGCCTGCAGCCTGGCGACCTGCTGACGACGACCGGCTGGATCAACGACCCATCGAGCGACTCGTACTCGGCGAACAATTTCCGGGTTTCCGGCCTGACGAGCGCCGCCTACGTCCAAGGACGGTTCGATCGACGCATGCTGGGCCTGCCGATCCGGGGCAATATGGGCCTGCGCTACGAGCACACCCAGCAGGACATCGTCACGCTCAATCGCAGCACCGCCCTATCCGGCGAAATCCGCTACGATCCGGCGCGGTTCGAGAGCGACTACGGCCAGTGGTCGCCGTCGCTGCTGGTCGCCGCCGATCTGAGCGACACGCTGATCCTGCGGCTGGCGTCCTACAAGACCTTCGTGCGCCCCCAGCCGCGCAACCTCAGCCCGGCCAGCTCGGTGACCGCGACCGACCAGGGGTTCGCCATCACCTATGGCGGCTATGGCCTGACGCCCTTCACCGCCGTGTCGCACGACGTTTCGCTGGAGTGGTACAACCGCTCGGGCGGCATGGTGTCCCTGGACGCTTATCGCAAGGACATCCGCAACCTGGCGACGGTCGAGAACCGCCTGGAAAAGCTGTGCCCCGCCGACGCCACGGCCTTCGGCCTGGGCCACCTGACGATCCATGGTGATCAGTGTCTCAGCGACATCCTGGTGGGCGGAAAGCCGGCGGTGATCACCGCCACCGGCAACTTCAACCAGGAGCGGCCGTTGCGGGTGACGGGCCTGGAATTCAGCCTGCAACAGAACCTGGACTTCCTGTCGGGCTTCTGGCGCAATTTTGGCGGCGTCATCAACTATTCGCTGACCCGGCTTGAGGGCCGAAATCCCGACGGATCGCCGGCCATCCTGCCTGGCGTTTCGGCGCGTAGCTACAATGTCATCGGCTATTATGAAACCAAGCGAGTGGGCGTGCGCGTCGTCTACAACTATCGGGACGAGTACATCCTGTCGGGGCTGAACACGTTCACGGGCGGGACCAGCCGGGTCAAGGCCCGCGGCCAGATCGACTCGTCGATCGCCTTCGCCGTGAACGCGCGCCTAAACCTGACCGTCGATGTCTACAACCTGACCAACGCGCGGCGCACCCAATACCAGACCATCGAGCAGGTTCCGCGCGCCAACGACTACGATGGTCGCGCCGTGACGGTTTCGATCCGAGGCATGTTTTAGATCGCGCGCTGGCTGAGCGTCGGGTTCCGTGAGAAACATCCATCGAGTGAGCGTGCCGAAGAAGCCCTCCAGCGCTTGGAAGGCTGCTGCGAAGAGCTGCCGACGATCTATTTCGGTGGCCCATCCACCCCGAGAAGGACGCTCTTCCACTCTAGTAAGGCATTAACCCAAGCCGCCTGGGCGGCGGCAAGCGACTTCGCGCTTTCCGAGTATTCCGCAGCCACCGGAGAGAGACCTTCAAAGAGCTGTCGCAATGTCCTGTGACGCCCTGGATGTTCTCCCGTGGGAGGCGGGATGGTCGGTTGGCATTTCGTTACAGTTCGCGACCGCGATCATCGCCAAACTAGTCCGATGCCGGTGATCATTAGTCCACTGGGCGCCTTCCAATAGGGCGGGCGATGTCCTCCGAATGAACAAGAATCGCCGTCTCGCGAAGAAAGGTTGGTTAACAACCGACGCGAGCGGTTGTTTGCGGAACGCTGATTTAGTAAAGGCTTCCTAAATCATCGGGCAAAGACTCGAACACTTATCACTGGTGGGGACCACGTGCTGATTGCATCTAATCCGTCAGCGGATCAGCGAACCCGCGCCGTGAAAGCGCTGCCGGTCGCCAAAGATCCGCTCAAGCGAGCGATGGACATTACCGTGGCGGGCGGCGCACTGCTGTTCTTCGCGCCTCTCCTCGCCCTCGTCGCCGTTCTGATCAAGCTGGAATCGCCTGGTCCGGTGCTGTTCCGGCAATCGCGCGGCGGGCTGAATGGCCAGTCCTTCACGATCTTCAAATTCCGCTCGATGAGGTGCCAGGAGAACGGCGCCAAGGTCGTCCAGGCCAAGCGCGACGACGACCGGATCACCGCGCTCGGCCGCATCATCCGCAAGACCAGCATCGATGAGCTGCCCCAACTCTTCAACGTGCTGAAGGGCGACATGTCCATCATCGGCCCGCGGCCCCACGCCCTGGCTCACGATGAGCAATACGGCGCGCTGATCGCCAATTATCACCTGCGCTTCCGTGCTCGGCCGGGCCTGACGGGTCTGGCCCAGATCAAGGGCTTGCGTGGCGGCACCAACGCGGTTGAGGCGATGGCGGCCCGGATCGACGCGGACAACGAGTACATCGAGCGCTGGACGCTGGGCGGCGACATCAAGATCCTGCTGATGACTGTGCCGCACCTGCTGATGGCGGAAAACGCGTACTAGATAGTGGTGGCGACGGTGGGCCTGCTCCACCGTTGTCGGGGGATTTCGATGCAGACCGTACTTGTCACAGGCGGCGCCGGCTATGTCGGCTCGCACGCCTGCTTGGCCTTGGCTGAAGCCGGGTTTCGACCGGTGGTGTTTGACGATTTGTCGAACGGACACCGTGAGCATGTTCAGTGGGGACCGCTGGAAGAGGGCGACATTCGCGACGCCGTGCGTCTCGACGCGGTGTTCTCCGTGCATAACCCAGTGGCGGTGTTACATTTCGCCGCTCGGATTGAAGTCGGCGAATCTGTCAAGAATCCGGGCGCGTTCTTCGACAACAACGTGGGCGGGACCATCACGCTAATCGAGGCCGCGCGCCGCGCCGGCGTGAACGCCATGGTGTTCTCATCCACCTGCGCGACCTTTGGAGATCCTGTCAGTCTGCCAATGGCGGAAACCCATCCGCAGGCGCCGCTCACCCCCTATGGCCGTGGCAAGCTGATGATCGAGCAAGCGTTGGCCGACTACGACCGCTACGTCGGCTTCAAGGGCGCTGTGATGCGCTATTTTAATGCCGCCGGCGCCGAACCGGAAGGCCGTATCGGCGAGTGGCACGAACCCGAGACCCATGCCATCCCGCTGGCCATCCAGGTGGCCATGGGGCAGCGGTCGCACTTCACGATCTTCGGCGACGACTACGATACGCCGGACGGAACCGCCTTTCGCGACTACGTCCATGTTCTAGACCTCGCCGATGCGCACGTAGCGGCTTTGCGTCGCCTGCTCGCGGGCGGTCCTCGGAATCATACAATCTTGGAACGGGCACCGGAACGACCGTGCGCGAACTCGTCGACGGCGTCGGCCGCGCCGCCGGCAAGCCGTTGACGGTGCAAATGGCTCCGCGGCGCATCGGCGACGCGCCTGTCCTAGTGGGCGACAACGGCAAGGCGCGCGAACAGCTCGACTGGGTACCGCAGCGCGACCTAGACGCGGTCCTTTCCAGCGCTGTGCATTGGCATCGGGCTCAGGCCGAAGTGGGGAGAAGATGAGAGCGCCTGACGACGTCGTTCGCCTTCGCGACCACCTGAAAACCTGGGCGACCGAAGCGGCCTATCCTCTGTGGTGGACGATTGGCGCTGACCACGCCAAGGGCGGCTTCTTCGAGAAGCTCGATATGGACGGCCGGCCCGTCGACGGCGCTCGTCGCGGCCGCGTACTACCTCGGCAGATATTCTCGTTCTCTCTCGCGGGGGAACTGGGCTGGATGGGGCCTTGGCGTGAGGCGGTCGAGCACGGCCTGGCGTTCTATCTGTCGGCCTATCGCCGCTCGGACGGTCTCTTTCGCGCCCTTATCGGGCCTAACGGAGAAAGCCTGGATGCGACCGCCACACTGTACGATCAGGCGTTCGCCATGTTCGCGTTTGCAGCCGTTGCGCGTATCGCACCAGACAGGGCTGAGGCGGTGGAGAGCGTCGCTCTGGAGGTACGTGGCAAGCTGTTCGCAACGCACAAGCATCCGCTAGGCGGCTTCTACCTAAGCGATCCGCCGACGGCGCCGCAGGGCTCGAATGAGCACATGCATCTGCTGGAGGCCTGTCTGGCCTGGGCCGAGGTTGGAGGCGATTCCTCATGGCGCGCCTTGGCCGACGAAATCGGCGATCTCGCCTTATCGAAGTTCATCCATGCCGAAAGTGGTCAGATCCGAGAGTTCTTTGACCTTGACTGGAACTCGGCGCCGAACGTGGAGGGGCGTATTTGCGAGCCAGGCCACCAGTTCGAATGGGGTTGGCTTCTGCTGCGCTGGGGCAGACTAGCAGGCCGCGAGGATGCCATCGCTGCCGCGCTGAAGATGATCGACGCCGGCGAGGCGCATGGCGTCGACGCGGCGCGCGGCGCGGCGATCAACGCTTTGCTGGACGACTTCCAGATCCACGACAACGGTGCACGCTTGTGGCCGCAGACCGAGCGGATCAAGGCCGCCGTCCAGGCCGTCGGGATCACTGGCGCCGAAAAGTACTGGGCCATGGCAGCCGCCGGCGCTAAGGGGCTGCTGACGTATCTGCGCACCCCGATTCCGGGCCTGTGGCGCGACAAGTATCAGCCCGACGGGATCTTCGTGGAAGAGCCGGCCCCGGCCAGCTCTTTCTACCACATCGCCCTGGCCATCGCGGAACTAGACCGCGCGGTGAGGGCGGCCGGATGACCTTGGTTCAAGAGCTTCTTCAAGGATTGCTTCGATGCGCGTAGCGATGATTGGCACGGGATATGTGGGCCTGGTGTCGGGGGCGTGTTTCGCCGACTTCGGACACGTGGTGACGTGCATCGAC
>Ga0102591_1004468_pt1 | contig 10815 bp, 10 predicted proteins | sample AraplaCol_mCL_r2_2_FD_76860 | JGI IMG/M metagenome (GOLD analysis project Ga0102591, IMG submission 76860) | Arabidopsis root microbial communities from North Carolina, USA - plate scrape MF_Col_mCL_r2 (SPADES assembly) (version 2) | ecosystem: Host-associated > Plants > Roots > Endosphere... | reverse complement strand
AGGTACTGGCGCAGGGTGTTGAGATCCTTGTAATCGATCTCCTTCACACCCTCGGCGGTGAACTTGCAGAACTTGCGGCGACGGAAGAACTTGGACATGAGTGTGCGCTCCTAGTGCGTGATCAGGCGGCTTCGGCGTTGTCGTCGGAAGGCTCGTCGGCCGTGCCGACGCCTTCCTCGTCACGGCGGCGACGCTCGCCACGCTCGGGCTTGTCGCCCTTCTCGTCCTTGAACTTCATGATCAGGGACTGCTCGGTATCGGCATCGTCGCGCTTGATCACGAGGTGGCGCAGGACGGCGTCGTTGAAACGGAAACCGTCGACCAGCTCGTTCAGGACGTTCTGGGTGCACTCGATGTTGAACAGGACGTAGTGGGCCTTGACCAGGTTCTCGATCGGGTAGGCCAGCTGGCGACGACCCCAGTCTTCGAGACGGTGGATCTTGCCTTCGCCGCCTTCGATGAGGCTCTTGTAGCGCTCGACCATGGCCGGCACCTGCTCGCTCTGGTCCGGATGGACCAGGAATACGACTTCGTAATGACGCATCTGTAATTCCTTTCGGATGATGGCCGCGGCGTTCGCCGCGTCCGGATCAGCTCCCCGGGGCCCGGAACTGGGCGTGGTGGAGCAAGGTCTCCCGCTGGCCGGAGCCGCGGGAGCCGGAAAGTATGGCGGATCAAGGGGTTGAAGGCAAACGGGGCCAGCCTGGTGCCGCCGGGGCGCTGACACTGGGGCTCTGAAGCGCCATCCACGGCGGAGCGACGCTGGCTTCGGGTCGCCTTGGCACGGCCATCCCTGGCGCCGCGCGACCGGCCTCGGACAGCCCTGCCCGGCCATCCATGGCCGGTCGTTCGCCAGCGCGCGACCCTTACGGCTCGCGAGCGCGCTGGCTCACCCAATCGTCGATATGGGCCTCCAGCGCCTCCAACGGCACCGAACCGGTCTCCAGCACGGCGTCATTGAACTCGCGCAGGTCGAACTTCGGGCCCAGCTGCCTGGCAGCCTTCTCACGCAGCTCGGAGATCTTCAGCTGGCCGATCTTGTACGCCAGCGCCTGGCCGGGCCAGCCGATATAGCGGTCGATCTCGTTGACCACGTCCTGGCGGGTCTTGGGCGAGTTCTCCATGAAGAAGGCGATCGCCTTGTCGCGGCTCCAGCCCTTGCTGTGCATGCCGGTGTCCACGACCAGCCGCACCGCCCGCCACATGTCGTAGGCCAGCTGACCCATGCGGTCGTAGGGATCGTCGTACAGGCCCATGTCGTAACCCAGCCGCTCGGCATACAGACCCCAGCCCTCGCCGTACGCGACGAAGTACCCGACCCGGCGGAACATCGGCACGTCCGGCAGTTCCATCCCTCGCGCGAACTGGAAGTGGTGCCCCGGCACGGCCTCGTGCAGCGACAGCGGCATCATTTCCCACTTCGGGCGAACTTCGGGCTTGTAGAGGTTCACGTAGTAATAGCCCGCCCGCGTGCCGTCCACGGCGCCGGGCTGGTAGTAGGCGGTGGTCGTGTCGGGCGCGACGTTGTCCGGGATCGGCCGCACGCCGTACGGCAGTCGCGGGATCGTCCTGAACACCTTCACCAGCTGCGGGTCGATGCGCTTGGCGATCGCCTCGTAGGCCGTGAACAGTTCCTGCGGCGTCTTGTAGAAGAACTTCGGATCGGTACGCAGGTACTCGAAGAACTCAGGCAGCGTGCCCTTGAAGCCGACTTCCGCCTTGACCTTCTCCATCTCCGCACGGATGCGCGCGACTTCCTTCAGGCCGATCTTGTGGATCTCGTCGGCCGACAGGTTCGTCGTGGTGAAGTAGCGCGCCACGAAGTCGTAATACGCCTTGCCGTCGGGCAGGTCGATCGCCGCGATCGAGGTGCGGGTCTTCGGCAGGTAGTCGTCCTTGAAGAACGTCGCGAACTGGCGGTACGCCGGCACGATGGTCTGCGCGATGACCTGCTTGGCTTCGGCCTGCAGCGCCGCCTGGTCGGCCTCGCCGATGGCATCGGGGAACTTCGCGAACGGCTTGTAGAACGGGCTCTTCGTGGGATCGTCGACGAGCTGCGACTGCAGCTGCCCCGGAATACGCTCCATCAGCACGCGCGGCGGCGTGTTGCCAGTCGCGGCGCCTTCGCGCAGCAGCGCCTGGTTCTGCTCGATCAGCGCCGGCAATGCGCGCATGCGCGCCAGCCAGTCGCGGTAATCCTTCACGGTGGCGAACGGCAACACTTCGGCGATGCCTTCGGCGGTCTGCACGCCACCGCTCAAGCCGACCGGTTGCAGGTATTCGCGATACTTCTGGCGCTCGACGGCTTTTTCGGCGCTCCACGCGAAGACGTCGTAACTCAGGCGGTCTTCTTCGGTCAGCGAGTTACGGTCGATCGCCTTGAGTCGCTGCAACGCCTTGCGATCACCTTCCATGCGCTGCTCGATCGCCGCCATGCTCATGTCGGTCCAGCGGTCGTTGTAGCGCTTGTCGCCGCGGTAGCTCGCCTCTTCCGGGCTCTCTCGCATGCCGCGCTCCCACTCGTCGTCGAAGAGCGCGTGCAGCGCGGTCGCGGCGGGGCTGCGGGTCGTGGCCGTCTGCGACGCGGCCGCAGTGCTGGAAGGCGCCTGCGCGAACGCAGGCGAAGCGGACAGGCAGGCGGCGACGGCCGCGGCGAGCAGTGCGTGTCGAAGCATGGGCATTCCCCGGAAGAACGTCGCCCGAGTCTAGCCGGGCCGTGCCCGCGCGGGCTTGTTCCGAACGGCCGGGAACCGCGCCTTCACGACGGGCGGGCTAGCGTGCGGCGAGTCCCATCGACGACGGCACCGCGTGAAAATCGCCACGTTCAACATCAATGGCGTGAACACGCGCCTGCCGGCGCTGCTGGAATGGCTGCGAAAGGAGCAGCCGGACGTCGCCTGCCTGCAGGAGTTGAAGGCGCCCGAAGAGGCCTTCCCCGCCCAAGCTATTGCCGTAGCCGGTTACGGCGCCATCTGGCACGGACAGAAGTCGTGGAACGGCGTGGCGATCCTCGCCCGCGACGCCGAGCCGTTGGAGATCGGCCGCGGCCTGCCGGGCGATCCCGACGACAGCCAGAGCCGCTACATCGAGGCGGCCGTGGGCGGCGTCGTGGTCATCTGCCTGTACCTGCCCAACGGCAATCCGCAGCCGGGGCCGAAGTTCGACTACAAGCTCGCGTGGATGGATCGCCTGCACAAGCGCGCGCAACACTGGTTCGAAAGCGGCCAGCCGGTGGTGATGGCCGGCGACTACAACGTCGTGCCGACCGACGAGGACATCTACGACCCGAAGTCCTGGCGCAAGGACGCCCTGCTGCAGCCCGAAAGCCGCGAGCGCTACCAGCGCCTGCTCGACCAGGGCTGGACCGATGCGGTACGACACGTGTTCGGCGAGGAGCGCGTGTACACGTTCTGGGACTACTTCCGCCAGCACTGGGAACGCAACGCCGGGCTGCGCATCGATCATCTGCTGCTCAATGCCGAACTTCTTCCGCGATTGCGTGCGGCGGGCGTGGATCGCTGGGTGCGCGGACAAGTGAAGCCCAGCGATCACGCGCCGACGTGGATCGAGCTGGGGCCGGCGAAGGCTTCGGTGAAGAAAACCGTCAAGAAAGCCGTGAAGAAGACAGCGAAGAAGGCGGCGACGCGAAGGCCACGCAGCGCAGCATGAAACGAAGCGCTTACGCCGCGTTGCCGTCGCGCTAACCGTCCAGTTCGCAGCATCGCTGGATCGATCACGACGGGAGCGACCATGGCCAGGCATCCGGACGACAAGCATCTGCAGGAGCTCTATCGCGGAATGCCCTCGGTGACGAACCGCTCCTGGGGCGCGCCGAAGCAGGACGACGGTTTCGGCTATCCCGGCCAGGGCGGCTATGGCGAATCGCGCCCCGAGCTCGCCAATCGTGGCGCAAGTGGACGCCCAACCGGTCACCGCGGCCGCGGCCCACGCAACATCGTCCGTTCGGACGAGCGCATCGCCGACGACCTGATCGAACGCCTCACCCGCGACGAGGACATCGACGCGAGCGAGATCCTCGTCGCCGTCGATGCGGGCGCCGTCACGTTGACCGGCGAAGTGCCCGAGCGCCGCATGAAGCATCTGGCCGAAGACCTCGCCGTCGCCGTGCAGGGCGTGCGCGAGGTGCACAACCGGCTGCTGGTCGACAAGGGTTCCGCATCGTTCGGCCCGCCTGGACAGGCGGTGCGCAGTGGTTCCGACCAGCAGGGAAGCGGGTTTTCCAGTTCGTCGTTCGACCAGCGCGACGATACCGGCGACGGCGATCACGATGAGAACCGCCGGCAGCCGATGCGGCGCTCGCGGGAGCATTAGACGCTCCGCCGTCAGGCCCGCTGTCACTGCTGTCATCCCCGCGAACTGCTGTCATCCCCGCGAAGGCGGGGATCCATCCGTCCGCGCCATCGCCCTTCGTCAAGCCGGTCACGCCGGAAAGCTGGATCCCCGCCTTCGCGGGGATGACAGCTGGAAAAGAATCTCTGTGCGACTCGGATGACCACCGCAAGGCAACCGATGACACCGGCTGCGCACCCACCCAGTGCACAATCGCCACATGAGCGATCCCAACGCGGGCCGTCCCGCCCCTCGCCCCAGCCTGCGCGAGCGCTTCGACGCGCTGCGTAACCTGCCGCCGTTCCTGCGGCAGATCTGGTCCACCAGCCCCACGCTTTCGCTGTTGACGATCGGGCTGCGCGTCATACGCGCGCTGCTTCCGGTCGCGACGCTCTACGTCGGCAAGCTCATCATCGACGAAGCCGTGCGACTGGTCGGCGCAGGCAACAGCTTCGACACCATCGGCGCCGCCTGGCACGGCGGGCAGCTCGACGCGCTGCTGTCCCTGCTGGCGCTGGAGTTCGCGCTCGCCATCGGTTCGGACCTCATCGGCCGGATCGTGAGTTACAGCGACGCATTGCTGTCGGAGCTGTTCACCAACGTCACCAGCGTGCGCCTGATGGAACACGCGGCGACGCTGGACCTGGAGGATTTCGAAGACCCCGACCTGCAGGACAAGCTCGATCGCGCGCGCCGCCAGACGATGGGCCGCATGAACCTGATGAGCCAGCTCTTCGGGCAGGTGCAGGACGCGATTACCGTCGTCAGCTTCGCCGCCGGCCTGCTCGTGTTCGCGCCGTGGCTGATCGTGCTGCTGGCGGTGGCGCTGGTGCCCGCATTCGTGGGCGAGGCGCATTTCAACACGCTGGGCTATTCGCTCAACTTCGCGTGGACGCCGGAGCGTCGCCAGCTCGAATACGTGAAGCAGATGGGCGCGAGCGTGGAAACGGCCAAGGAGGTGAAGATCTTCAACCTCCATCGCTTCCTGATCGCGCGATACCGCGCGCTGGCCGAAGCGCTCTTCCGTGCGAATCGCGCGCTGGCGCGGCGGCGTGCGTTCTGGGGCGCGCTGCTGGCCGCGCTGGGCACCGCCGGCTACTACATCGCCTACGGCTACATCGCGTGGCGCACGGTACGCGGCGATTTCAGCATCGGCGACCTCACCTTCCTCGCCGGCAGTTTCCTGCGGCTTCGGCAGTTGCTGGAAGGGCTGCTCGTGGGTTTTTCGCAGGTCGCCGGCCAGGCGCTGTACCTGGACGACCTGTTCTCGTTCTTCGAAATCGAGCCGGAAATCGTGTCGCCCGCGAACGCGCTGCAGATCCCGCGCCCGATCGCGCGCGGCTTCGTGTTCGAGAACGTGGGCTTCCGTTATCCCGATGCGGACAAGTGGGCGCTGCGCGGGCTCGATTTCGAACTGCGCGCCGGCGAAGTGCTGGCGCTGGTCGGCGAGAACGGCGCCGGCAAGACCACGCTGGTAAAGCTGCTCGCGCGGCTGTACGACCCGGACGAAGGGCGCATCCTGCTCGACGGCCGCGACCTGCGCGACTACGACCTGGACGACCTGCGTGGCAACGTCGGCGTGATCTTCCAGGACTTCGTGCGTTACCACCTGACCGCCGGGGAGAACATCGGCGTGGGCCGCATCGACGCGATGGACGACGCCGAACGGATTCGCGACGCCGCGCGCCGCGCGATGGCCGAGGAGATGATCGAGCGCCTGCCGCATCGCTACGACCAGCAGATCGGCCGGCGCTTCAAGACAGGCGTGGACCTCTCGGGCGGCCAGTGGCAGAAGCTCGCCATCGCGCGCGCCTACATGCGCGACGCGCAGGTGATGATCCTGGACGAACCCACGGCGGCGCTGGACGCGCGCGCCGAGTTCGAGGTGTTCCAGCGCTTCAAGGAGCTCTCGCACGTCAAGACCGCGGTGTTGATCTCGCATCGCTTCAGCAGCGTGCGGATGGCCGATCGCATCCTGGTCCTGGCCGACGGCCGGCTGGAGGCCAGCGGCACCCACGAGCAGCTGCTGGCACAGGGCGGGCGCTATGCGGAATTGTTCGAGTTGCAGGCGGCCGGTTATCGTTGATCCATCCCGCGCCGGGCCAGCACCAGCCCACCCGGCGAACCCCCTCGCACGAATGGACAGGAGCCCTGCCCCCATGCGCCACGCCCTGCATTGCACTTCGCTTGCCCTCGCCCTTTCGATGACCCTGGTCGCCTGCCAGGCGCGCCAGGGCGAAGACGCCGCCGCACCGGCCGCCAGCGCCGCGCCCAAGGCGCTGCCGACGCAGACCGTGACCAGCCAGAACGGCCCGGTGACCGTCACCACCATCGCCTCCGGGTTCGAGCACCCGTGGAGCGTCGCCCTGCTGCCGGACGGCGGCTTCCTCGTCACCGAACGCCCCGGCCGCCTGCGCCACGTGTCTGCCGACGGAGCGATCTCCGCGCCGATCACCGGTATCCCGCAGGTGTGGGCCGAAGGCCAGGGCGGCCTGCTCGATGTCGTGCTCGCACCGGACTTCGCCACCAGCAGGAAGATCTTCCTGAGCTACGCCGAACCGGGCCCGGACGGCAGCGCCGGCACGGCCGTGTCGAGCGCCACGCTCGGCGACGGCGCGCTGACCGACGTGAAGCTGTTCTACCGGCAGGAGCCCAAGCTCGTCGGCCCGAACCACTTCGGCTCGCGCATCGTGTTCGACGGCAAGGGCCACGTCTTCATCACGCAGGGCGAGCGCAACGATCGCCCGACCGCGCAGAAGCTCGACATGCTGCAGGGCAAGCTGGTGCGCCTGAACGTCGACGGCAGCGTGCCGGCCGACAATCCGTTCGTCGGTCGCAAGGATGCGCGTCCGGAGATCTGGAGCTACGGCCATCGCAACATGCAGTCGCTGGCGCTGGATCCGCGCACCGGCACCGTGTGGGAAGCCGAGCACGGCCCGAAAGGCGGCGACGAGATCAACATCCCGCAGCCGGGCAAGAACTACGGCTGGCCGATCATCACGCACGGCATCAACTACTCCGGCCTGAAGATCCCCGAAGCCGTGGGCAAGGAAGCGCCGGGCATGGAGCAGCCGTACCACGTGTGGGAGATCTCGCCGGGCCTGTCGGGCATGGCCTTCCTCACCTCGCAGCCGGCGTCGAAGTGGAACGACAGCCTGTTCCTCGGCGCGCTTGCCGACGGCAGCCTGATCCGCCTCTCGCTGGACGGCGACAAGATCACCGGCGAAGAGCGTCTGCTGAAGGACCTCGGCGCGCGCATCCGCGACGTACGCGTCGGCAGCGACGGCACGGTCTACGTGCTGACCGACGAGACCGACGGCAAGCTGCTTCGCCTGGATCCGCCGAAGGGCTGATTGCGGTCATCCAGCAAGCGACATAGCAAACGTCATCCCGGCGAAAGCCGGGACCCAGGCTCGCAACGCCAGGCGCCCAACTCCGGCAAACCATGTCTCGTCATTCCCGCGAAGGCGGGTATGACGGGGGACGACGAAACCCAAAGGCCCCCGCCATGATCCGGACGATCCTCCTCACACTCGCCCTGCTCTTCTCCATGCCGGCCGCCGCCGTCGAAAGCGACGCCGACCTGCTCGCCATGGACGCCACCTGGAACGAGCTGCGCATGAAGCCCGACGTCGAGGGCCTGTCGCGCATCCTCGCCGACGACTGGATGCTCACCCACTCCGACGGGCGCGTTCAGCACAAAGCCGATTACCTCGACGAACTGCGCACCGCCACGCGCCGCAACCAGGGCATCGGCAACGAGGACATGCGCCTGCGGCGCTACGGCGACACGATGGTCGTCACCGGCACCAGCGTGCAGTCGGGCATCAGCAACGGCGTGCCGTGGAACGGCCGGTTCCGCTTCACGCGCGTGTGGGTGCAACGCGAAGGCGCGTGGAAGATGATCGCGTCGCACTCCTCGCGCATCGCCGACGCGAAGTAACGCTCAGAACAGATCGCCCTGCTGCGCGACGGCGGCGTAGTCCAGTCGTCCTTCGACGATCCGCGCCGCCTTCGTGTACGGATGTTCCTCGCTGCGTCCCGGCGCGATCAGGTGGATCACCTCCCAGCCGCGCGATTTCAGATCGTCGCTGATGAGGCTGCGATGGCACTGCGTCCAGTACGCCTCGGCGCACATCACGGCGGTGCGTCGCGCGGAGGCGATTGCTTCCAGACGATCGCGCGCCCGGCGGTACTCGTCCGTCGCCATGTAATCCGCATAGCCACGAAAGGAGGCGTTGCGCCACGCGGTGTTGGGCGAATCCTTCCGCGGATTGCGGCGCCCGCCCAGCTCGACCATCGGCACGTACTCGATGCCCGCCTCCGCCAGCCCGCCGGCCATCGTCGCGGCGGCGAATTGCGGGTGCCGTCGCGAAGCCGGATAGCGCCGAACATCGGCCACGACCTCGATGCCTGCCTGCATCAGCAAGCTCAGGAATTGCGGCCATTCCCGCGTCGAATGGCCCACGGTCCAGATAATTCGCATGGCCGGAGCATAGTCGGCGGCCCGTCGCCCAGATGAGAATCAATCTTGGGTGAAGGCCGCTGGGCTACAATGGCGGCGCTTCCCCCACTCGCCCCAGACACCCCGATGTCCTCCGCTTTTGGCACCGAGACGGTGCTGGATGTCCGTCACTGGACGGACGATTACTTCAGCTTCACCACCACGCGCGACGACGGCTTCCGGTTCGAGAACGGGCAGTTCGTGATGATCGGCCTTCAGGTCGAACAACCCGACGGCTCGCACAAGCCGCTGCTGCGCGCGTACTCCATCGCCAGCGCGAACTGGGAAGAGCAGCTGGAGTTCTTCAGCATCAAGGTCCCGAACGGGCCGCTGACCTCGCGCTTGAAGTCGATCCGTCCGGGCGATCAGGTGCTCGTCGGCCGCAAGCCCACCGGCACGCTGCTGATCCACGACCTGCACGCCGGCCGCAACCTGTACCTGCTGGGCACCGGCACGGGCCTGGCACCGTGGCTGGCGGTGATCAAGGACCCGGAAACGTACGAGCGCTTCGACAACGTCATCCTGACGCACGGCGTTCGCAGCGCGCAGGACCTCGCGTATCGCGACTACTTCGTCAACGAACTGCCACGCCACGAGTTCCTCGGCGAGCAGATCGCCGCCAAGCTGAAGTACTACCCGGCCGTGACGCGCGAGGCGTTCGAATTCGATGGCCGCGACCAGCGCGGCCGCCTCACCGACCTGTTCGACAGCGGCCGGATGATGGAGCACCTCGGCCTTCCCGCGCTGGACGCCGAACACGACCGCGCGATGATCTGCGGCAGCCCGCAGATGCTGGCCGACTTCCGCGACATCCTCGATCGCCGCGGCTTCACCGCCGCCCCGCGCATCGGAACGCCGGGGCAGTACGTGTTCGAGCGGGCATTCGTGGAGAAGTGAGGCCCGAAGGTCTCGGCTTCTTCATCACGTCACCAGGTTCCCGTCATTCCAGCGAAAGCTGGAACCCATGTTGATCTTCGCGGCAGACCCGAAAGTAAAATGGGTTCCAGCTTTCGCTGGAATGACGGGGATGGTGCGGAATGACGGTACTGGTGCTGAATGATGGGGTGATCGGCAATCAACCCAACGCCGCTTCAATATCCTTCGCGATCGACTCCGGCTTGTCCGTCGGCGCATAGCGCTTGAGCACCTGCCCGTCGCGGCCGATCAGGAATTTCGAGAAATTCCATTTGATGGCATCGATGCCGAGGAAGCCGCCCTTCTCTTCCTTCAGCCACTTCCACAGCGGATGCGCGGCATCGCCGTTGACGTCGATCTTGGCGAACATCGGGAAACTCACGTCGTAGGTGAGCGAGCAGAAATTCTTGATCTCGGCTTCGTCGCCCGGCTCCTGGTGGCCGAACTGGTCGCAGGGGAAGCCCAGCACGTCGAAGCCGCGCGCCGCGTAGTCGCGCTGCAGTTGTTCCAGGCCGGTGTACTGCGGCGTGAAACCGCACTTGGAAGCGACGTTGACGATCAGCAATGCCTTGCCCTGGAACTCGCGCAGCGCGCGCGCTTGGCCGTCGATATCGGTGGCGGTGAAGTCGTAGGCGGTGGTCATGGGGGCGCTCCGGTGGCGGGTATGGCGAAGGATAGCGCGCCGAGGACGCGCAGCCCTTCCTCCCCGTCATCCCGGCGTAGGCCGGGACCCAGGCCCGCATTGCCGGTTCTCGCGGTGACATCGCTTTCGGAAAGCGCGACAGCCCGGGTCCCGGCTTTCGCCGGGATGACGGGGAGGAGACGCACGGCGAAGTAACGCAACGATGAACCCAACCCCACAAACAACAACGCCGGGACAAGCCCGGCGTCGTTGACTCAACTTCGATTGCAGCAACCGTCAGAACGAAGCGCGGAACTCCGCACCCCAGGTGCGCGGCTCGTTGATCATGCCGGTGAGGTTGTTGAAGTCGATCGCGCCCACCACCTGCACTTCGTCGGTGATGTTGCGGCCGAACAGCGCCAGG
>Ga0102591_1004463_pt1 | contig 10837 bp, 9 predicted proteins | sample AraplaCol_mCL_r2_2_FD_76860 | JGI IMG/M metagenome (GOLD analysis project Ga0102591, IMG submission 76860) | Arabidopsis root microbial communities from North Carolina, USA - plate scrape MF_Col_mCL_r2 (SPADES assembly) (version 2) | ecosystem: Host-associated > Plants > Roots > Endosphere... | reverse complement strand
GATCGCGCTGATGCAGTCGGCGGCGGCAACGCCGAAGACGCCGGACCAGATCAAGAAGATCCTGGAAAACACGGCGTACGCATCGGGTGGCTTCGCCGCCGGTTGCGGCTACAACAAGTGGTGTGGCGCCGGCATCATCGACGCGCGTTACGCGGTGGCCGTCGCCAAGGGCGACGAAGTGCTGCCGCCGGACGTCCCGCCGCCGCCGCCGCCGCCGCCGGCCACCCCGCTCACCAACGGCGTGACCGTCACCGGCATCACCGTGCTGGCCGGCGACACCGTGCGTTATGAGCTGCTGGTGCCCAACGGCGCGTCCAATCTGCTGTTCGCCATGTACGGCGGCACGGGTGATGCGGACATCTACGTGCGTCGCGGCGCCGAGCCGACCACGACCGCGTACGACTGCCGACCGTTCAGTTCGGGCAATGCCGAGAACTGCTTCTTCCCGGCTCCGCAGGGCGGCACTTGGTACGTGACGATTCGCGGGTTCAGCAACGCCGCGGGCGTGTCGCTGTATCCGAGCTTCGTCGATGCCAACTGGCCGCGTTCGGTGGAAGCCGAGGCGATCCAGCTCGCCAACCACCGCACGCAGGTCACGCTGAACTGGACGTTCGGCAAGAAGAACATCGACATCTACCGCAATGGCGCGATCCTGAAGACCGTGAAGAACAAGGGCACGGCGACGGATACGTTCCGCATCATCGGTAGCGGCACGATGAGCTACAAGCTGTGCAACAACGGCACGCAGCAGTGCGCCGATCCGGTCGAGATCCAGTACGCCTCGCACAAGTAAGCGAACGTTCCGATCCGAAGGTGCAGCACAACAGGAAGGGCCCGGTTCGCCGGGCCCTTCCACCCGCCCCCGCGATGGAGTGCCCATGAAGCCAGTCCGCCGTCTCCCGAAGATATGTCTCCCGATGTCCCTCCCGGTGCTGCTGGTGGCGACCGTCGCCGCGACCACCGCCTGCAATCGCCAGGCTTCGACCACCCAGGACGCGAATACACAGGCGCCGCCCACGGCCGCCGCACCGGTCGCGCAGTTCGACGCGACTCTCAACCTGGTGAACAACAACGGCACCGTGCGCTACGACGGCGTCGTCGGCAGCGACGCCGACCGGCAGCAGGTCGAAGCCGCACTGCGGCGCGCGTTCGGCCGCGTCTCCGGCGAGCTCAAGGTCGATCGCGGCGCGCGTCCCGCGCCGTGGCAGGACGCACTGCCGAAATTCCTCGAATCCTTCACGCAGCCCGGGGCGGCGATCTCGTTCGAAGGCCGCCGCATCGAGCTCCACGGCCACGCCATCGAAGCCGACCGCAAGGCGCTGCTCGCGCGCGCCGAACTGCTCTATCCCGGCTACGCGTACACCGGCCTCTTCCAAGGCGTGGGCGACGGCGCACCCGCGGACGCCGCCTCGGCCGTGCTGGCCGAAGTGAAGCCGGGCACGTCCGGTGCGCCGCTGGTGAAGGCGCTCAACGAGGCCGTGACGCAGACGCCGATCCGCTTCGAGCCCGGCAGCGCGCGCGTCGCACCCGACAGCCTGGCGCTGCTGAGCAAGGCCGCGCAGGTGATCCAGGCCTCGGGCGACGGCACGCGCCTGCAGATCGCCGGGCCCGCGGCCGACGATCCCTCGCTGGCGCAACAGCGGGCCGAGGCGATCAAGGTCCAGCTCATCGTCAACGGCGTCAGCCCGGCGGCGCTGGAAACCACCGCACAGGCCGGCAACGGCGAAGCGGCGGCTTTCCGGCTGCTGTAACCGCATGTAGCCCGGAAAAGCGAAGCGCACCCGGGATCCGCCGCGCTCGAACCTGGCGCAATCGCAAGCGACTTCCCCCCTCCCACCCCTCCCCTGACTTCGCAGGGGAGGGAGCTGGATGCGCCACTTCACCCAGCCCGTCTCGTGCAATGCGGGAAAACCAGTCTCAGCCCATGAGACCGCTGGTTCAGAAACTCCGCGTGGAACACGCTGAATCGTGCTCCACGGCCGCCTTCGCGCGCCTTTGGTTCCGGGCATTTGCCCCCATGTTCGCGTGTCGATACGCTCCTCTGTTCGCCCCGCGCTCCGTGGCGGCGACCCTCCCCATACAGGCAACCGATGGCGCTGGATTACATCCGCATCCGCGGCGCGCGGACGCACAACCTCAAGAACATCGACCTCGACCTTCCCCGCGACAAGCTGATCGTGATCACCGGCCTGTCCGGTTCGGGAAAGTCCTCGCTCGCGTTCGACACGATCTACGCCGAAGGCCAGCGCCGTTACGTTGAGTCGCTGTCGGCGTACGCGCGGCAGTTCCTCTCCGTGATGGAGAAGCCGGACGTCGACCACATCGAAGGCCTGTCGCCGGCGATCTCGATCGAGCAGAAGTCGACGTCGCACAATCCGCGATCGACGGTCGGCACGATCACCGAGATCTACGACTACCTGCGCCTGCTCTACGCACGCGTGGGCACGCCGCGCTGCCCCGACCACGGGTATCCGCTGGAAGCGCAGACGGTGAGCCAGATGGTCGACCAGGTCGTCGCGCTGGGCGAAACCGACGCCGGTCGCGAGCAGCGCTACATGCTGCTGGCGCCGGTCATCCGCGAACGCAAGGGCGAGCACGCACAGGTGTTCGAGCAGTTGCGCGCGCAGGGTTTCGTGCGCGTGCGCGTGGACGGCGTGCTGCACGAGATCGACGCCGTGCCGCCGCTCGCGCTGCGCGTGAAGCACACCATCGAGGCTGTCGTGGACCGCTTCAAGCCGCGCGAGGACATCAAGCAGCGACTGGCCGAATCGTTCGAAACCGCGCTAAAGCTCGGCGACGGCATGGCGCAGGTCATGTCGCTCGACGACGCCGACGCCGCGCCGCTGCTTTTCTCGTCCAAGTACAGCTGCCCGGTGTGCGAATACTCGCTGCCGGAACTCGAACCGCGCCTGTTCTCGTTCAACTCGCCGGTCGGCGCCTGCCCGACCTGCGACGGCCTGGGCGTGGCGCAGTTCTTCGATCCCTCGCGTGTGGTTGTACATCCGGAGCTGTCGCTCTCGGCCGGCGCGGTACGCGGCTGGGATCGCCGCAACGCGTACTACTTCCAGCTGATCCAGTCGCTGGCGCGCCACTACAAGTTCGACGTCGATGCGCCGTGGCAGTCGCTGCCGAAGAAGGCGCGCGATGCCGTGCTGTTCGGAAGCGGCGAAGAAACGATCACCTTCACCTACCTCACCGAGGCCGGCGGGCGCAGCCAGCGCAAGCATCGCTTCGAAGGCATCGTGCCGAACCTGGAACGCCGCTATCGCGAAACCGAATCGGCTGCGGTGCGCGAGGAACTGGCGAAGTACATCAGCGAACGCGCCTGCACGGATTGCGGCGGCGCGCGACTCAACCGCGCCGCGCGCAACGTGTTCGTCGCCGAACGCCCGCTGCCCGACATCGTCGTGATGCCGGTGGATGAAGCGCTGGCGTTCTTCAAGGCGCTCAATCTGCCCGGCTGGCGCGGCGAGATCGCGATCAAGATCGTCAAGGAAATCTCCGACCGCCTGCGTTTCCTCGTCGATGTCGGCCTCGATTACCTCACGCTGGAACGCAAGGCCGATTCGCTGTCCGGCGGCGAAGCCCAGCGCATCCGCCTCGCCTCGCAGATCGGCGCCGGCCTGGTCGGCGTGATGTACGTGCTCGACGAGCCGTCGATCGGCCTGCACCAGCGCGACAACGAACGCCTGCTCGGCACGCTCACGCGACTTCGCGACCTGGGCAACACCGTCATCGTCGTCGAACACGACGAAGATGCGATCCGCCTGGCCGACCACGTCGTCGACATCGGTCCCGGTGCGGGCGTGCACGGCGGCGAAGTCATCGCGCACGGCACGTTCGAGGACCTGCTGAAGGCGCCGCGTTCTCTCACCGGGCAATACCTCAGCGGCAAGCGCCGCATCGAGATCCCGAACAAGCGCCACAAGCCCGACGCGAAGACCACCTTCCACCTGCGCGGCGCGACCGGCAACAACCTCAAGGACGTCGATCTGGCGATTCCGTCGGGGTTGTTCACGGCCGTCACCGGCGTGTCGGGTTCGGGCAAGTCGACGCTGATCAACGACACCTTGTTCGCGATTACCGCCAACGAACTCAACGGCGCCTCGCACACGCCTGCGCCGCATCGCGAGTACGAGAACATCGAGCTGTGGGACAAGGTCGTCGACATCGACCAGTCGCCGATCGGCCGCACGCCGCGTTCGAATCCGGCCACCTACACCGGCCTGTTCACGCCGCTGCGCGAGCTGTACGCGCAGGTGCCCGAATCGCGTGCGCGCGGCTATTCGCCGGGGCGCTTCAGCTTCAACGTGCGCGGCGGCCGCTGCGAAGCGTGCCAGGGCGACGGCCTGATCAAGGTCGAGATGCACTTCCTGCCCGACGTGTACGTGCCGTGCGACGTCTGCGGTGGCAAGCGCTACAACCGCGAAACGCTGGAGATCCTCTACAAGGGTTACAACATCAACGACGTGCTCGAAATGACCGTCGAGGATGCGCTGAACCTGTTCGAGAACATCCCGGCGATCTCGCGAAAGCTGGAAACGCTGATGGATGTCGGCTTGAGCTACATCAAGCTGGGCCAGAGCGCGACCACGCTGTCCGGCGGCGAGGCGCAGCGCGTGAAGCTGTCGAAGGAGCTCTCGCGTCGCGACACGGGCCGCACGCTGTACATCCTCGACGAACCCACCACGGGCCTGCACTTCCACGATATCGAGCACCTGCTCTCCGTGCTGCATCGCCTGCGCGACGACGGCAACACCGTGGTCGTGATCGAGCACAACCTCGACGTCATCAAGACGGCCGACTGGGTGATCGACCTGGGTCCGGAAGGCGGCCATCGCGGCGGCACGATCCTGGCCTGCGGTACGCCGGAAGAAATCGCCGCGCTGCCGAATTCGCACACCGGCCGCTTCCTCGCGCCGCTGCTGGGCAAGAAGGCGGAAGCCCCCGCGCGCAAGGCGAAGTCCGCTGCAGCGAAGGCCACCACGAAAGCAGCCTCGAAGACGGCAGCAGCCAAGACGAACAACACCAAGAAGAAATCCGCCGCATGAGCGACACCGCAACACCGAAGCCCCGCAAGGCCCCCGCACGCCGGCGCAAGCCGGCGGCAAAGAAGACCGAAAGCGCAGCGCCCGTCGCCGCGACCGCGCCGCAGGTACAACTCGCCGAATCGAATGAAGCCCCCGTCGGCCTGATCCGCGTGCCGCTTTCCGTGCGCTGGCGCGACCTGGACGCGTTCAACCACGTCAACAATTCGAAGTACCTGAGTTACCTCGAGGAAGCGCGCCTGCGCTGGATGCTGGGCGTGCCGGGACAGGGCCTGGACGATCACGTCGCCCCCGTCGTCGCCGCCGCGCACCTCAACTATCGCCGCCCGATCGAATGGCCGGCGGAGGTCGACATCGAACTCTTCGTCGAACGCCTGGGCAACACCAGCGTGAGCATCGGCCATCGCATCGTCGATGCGCACGACGAGTCGGTGCTCTATTGCGATGGCAACGTCGTGATGGTGTGGATCGACCGCGGTACGGGTCGCGCGGCGGAGCTGCCGGTGGCGGTGCGCGAGGCGTGCACGTAAGTCGCGCGTCGTACGATCCAAGAAAAAGACAACGGCGCCAATGGCGCCGTTTTTCGTTGCACGGAGCTGACGCGCCCTACTCGCCCGCCTTCTTCACCACGAATTCGCCCAGCGCCTTCCCGCCATCCTTCAGCTTGAACTCGATGGCGATCTTGCTGCCCGGCTTCAGCGCAGCGCCCGGCTCCATCAGCATCAGGTGCAGGCCACCTGGCTTGAACGTCGCCGATTCGCCCGGTGCGATGCGCAACTCCGGCACCGCACGCATGCGGCTGACGCCATCGACCACGCGTGTCTCGTGCATATCGACTTCGCCGAACGCCGCGCTGCTTGCGCCGGTGATCGTCGCCGGCTTCGCGCACGGGTTCTCGATGCGGCCGAAGCCGGCCATCATCGGCATCGCGGCGGGCGGCAGGCGCACCCAGCCGTCGACGACCTTGAGGCTGCATTCCGCAGCGGATGCGGCGGACGATGCCGCCATCGTGAGGGCCAGCAGGCCGAGTTGGATGCGGGTCGCGTTCATGGGCCTATGATACCCGCGACCGTTCGCGCGGCCGCGCTGCCATCCGGCGCCGTTCACGCCGCGCTTCATCGCCAGACCGTCAGCCCCAGGAACACGCGCACATGAGCCTTGTCGAATCCCATTCCGCCGACGGCATCGTCGAACTCCGCCTGGCGCGTGCGCCGGTCAACGCACTCAATCCGCAGCTGTGCAACGACCTGGTCGATGCGCTGGCGAACGCCATCGACGCCGGCGCGCAGGGCATCGTGCTTCGCGGCGGCGTGAAGGTGTTTTCGGCCGGCCTCGACGTGCCGCACCTGCTCTCGCTCGGCGACGATCGCGATGCGCTGATGTCCGCGTGGGAGAGCTTCTTCCGCGCCGCACGCGCCATCGCCGAATGCCCGGTGCCGGTCGTCGCCGCCATCGCCGGCCACGCGCCCGCCGGCGGCTGCGTGCTCGCGCTGTGCTGCGATTACCGCGTGATGGCGCGCAGCGAGGATCCGGCCAAACCGTTCCGCATCGGCCTCAACGAAACGCAGGTCGGGCTGGTGGTGCCGGTCGGGATCCTGCGATTGATGCAGCGCGTGGTCGGTACGTATCGCGCCGAGCGCCTCGTGGTCGCCGGCGACATGGTCGACGCCGAACGCGCCGAACGCATCGGTCTGGTGGATGAACTCGTGCCGCTCGACCAGGTCGACGCACGTGCGCGCGAATGGCTCGCGCAGCTGTTGAAGTTGCCGCAACCGGTGATGCGCCAGACCCGCGCGATCGCACGCGCGGACCTGGTCGCCGCGATGCAGCCGGAACAGATCCAGCTGCCGAAGTTCATCGCGGCGTGGAGCGATCCGGCGACGCAGGGTGCGCTCAAGGCGCTTGTGGCGAAGCTGGGCAAGTAGACAGGGCTGATTCCTTCATCCCGCGTCTTACCCGCGATGCTTGGAAGCTGTCATCCCCGCGAAGGCGGGGATCCATCGTTCCGCGGTGTCATGGCCGACGTAGAGCGTGATGCAATCGAAGTTGGATTCCCGCCTACGCGGGAATGACAGCAGAAGTTCTCAGAGCATCCAGATCTCCACGCGCTCATTCCGATAGCGGGCCGACAGGTTCCCGGACGACGCCAGCGGCACCTGCGAGCCGACACCGCGCGCATGCAGCACCGGAAGTCCGCGCGCCATCAGCTCGTGCGCGACGAGATCGGCCCGGTCGTTGCTCATCATCGTCGCCGCGACCGAACTGCCGGCCGCGTCGGCGAAACCCACCACCAGCAGGCGGCGGCCGCGATTAACCGGCAACTGCATGAAGGCGACGATTCGGTCGATGTCGCGCACCGCGCGGCTGTCGTACACGCTCGCGGCCACGCCGCTTTCGTTGTTGCCGGTGAGATTGAAGCGCAGGCTCAACGGCAATCGCGTCGCATTGCCGACCAGATCGCGGTAATCCTGCGGACCGGCCAGCGTCGGCGGCGCATAGCCCGGGCGCAGCGTCACGGCGAAGTGCCCGGCACGCGTGACTGCGTCCTGCCCGCGCTGGCCCATCGTGTAGAGCGCGAAACTGCGGCTGAGCGCGCCCATCATCTGGCTGCCATACAGATAGAAGCGGCGCGCGAGCGGATAGTCCTCGCTCTGCACGGCCAGCCGCGTTGGCGCGATGGCACGGCCGCCATCGGACAGTGCGAGCGGTCGCACGTTCGCCCCCCATGGCTGGCGCAACGTGACGAAGCCAATCGCACCCGGGTCGTTCGCGATCGCTTTCACCAGCGAATCGCCATCGACGTGCAACTGCGCCGGCGCGTAGGGCGAACCCAGCATCACGCGTTCGTCGACCAGATCGCGGGCCGAGTTGGCTCCGGCGATCATGTGAAGGTGCACCTGACCGCGGCCTCCGAGTTCACGCCAGTCGCGCACTTGTCCGGAGAGCACGCGGCGCAATTGCGCGAAGCCGAGTTTGGCCAGCGGATTGTCTCGATGCACAACCACCGCCGCGCCATCCAGCGCCATCGCGAATTCCTGGTCGTGCGACGCGAGGTCGCCCAGCTGCCAGCCCGCGTCGAGTTCGGCCGCGTTCGGCCGGCGCGTCATCATCGCGATGTGCGCGTTGCCGTCGACGACATCCTGGAAACCCTGCGCGGAACTGCTCGCCTGGATCTCGACGATCAGCGGCAAGCCATCGCGCTGCGCATGGATTTCCGTCAGCGTGGCGCTGGGCTGTTCGCGCCTGATGTCCTGATAGCCGATGTCGCGCAACCACGACTCCGCCACCGCCGGCACCAGCCGCGCGGCCATCGTCTGCGACCCATGGATGCGGACGCGCTCGGCGTCCACCTGTGCGTGCGCGGCCGAACATCCGACCGACAACACCATTGCAACCAACCAACCCGCGATGCGTGACATGACGCACACCCCCTGTGCGAAATCGCGCAAGGATCGGGCACGCATATGACGCTCAGGTTACGGCGCGCGTGATTCCGTCATGTCCGGGATCAACGGGCCGAACGCGCACATCGGATGTGCATATCAGCTTCCGAGTGCGACCGGTCGCGACGGATCGTCGATCCAGCCGCTCCACGAACCGGTGTACAGCCGCGCGCCTTCGACGCCTGCGTGCTCCAGCGCGAGCAGCAGATGGCAGGCCGTGACGCCCGAACCGCACATGGCGACGACGTCGCGCGCATCGTGTCCCTGCAGGAACTCGGCGAATTCGCGCGCCAGATCCTGCGCGGGGCGGAAGCGGCCGTCCTGCATCGACAGCGCATACGGACGATTGCGCGCGCCAGGCACGTGGCCGGCGACGCGGTCGATCGGTTCGACCTCACCGCGGAAGCGTTCGGCCGCGCGCGCATCGAGCAGCAGGCCGCCCGCGTCGAGATGCGCCTGCACCTGCGCGCCATCGAGCAGGCGAGTCTCGTCGAACGTCGCCGGATACGGCGCTGTCGGCGTCGCAACGGGCAGGTCGGCTTCAAGCGGCAATCCGAGCGACTCCCAGCGCTGCAGGCCGCCGTCGAGCACGGCGACGCGTTCGTGCCCCAGCGCGCGCAACAGGAACCACATGCGTGCGGCGGCAAGCGCGCCGTCGGCGGCGTCGTAGACCACGACCTGATGCTGCGGCGTCACGCCCCAGCGTCCTAGCGCGGCGGTGAAGTCCTGCAGTTCCGGCCACGGATGGCGGCCATCGTGCTTCTTGCGGTGGTCGGACAGTTCGCGATCCAGGTGCGCATAGAACGCACCGGGAATGTGGGCGACGCGATGCGCCGCTTCGCCCGCTTCGGGCGCGGCGAGGCTGTGGCGCGTGTCGAAGACGATCACATCGCTGCGGCCCAGCGCGGCGGACAGCGCTTCGGCGGACACCAGGGTGGTCCAGGTGGGATTCGCGTCGCTCATCGGATCGCCTCCAGGCGTTGGCGCAGGTTGTAGAGCATCGACGCCGTGGCGCCCCAGATGCGCTGCGCGGGATAGCGGTACTCGAAGACCTCGCGCGGACGGCCGCGGAAATCGAGCGTGTGCGTGGCCAGGTTGGCCGGATCGAGCAGGAACGCGAGCGGCACTTCGAACACGTCGGCCACTTCGTTCGGATCGGGAAGCGCGACGTAATCGCTGGCCAGCAGCGCAACGACGGGCTGCACGCGATAGCCGGTGATGGTCGCAAGCGGATCGAGGAAACCCAGCGGACGGATCTGTCGCGCATCGACGCCGATTTCCTCGTGCGTTTCGCGAAGCGCGGCGGCGATTGCGTCGGCGTCGTCGGGTTCGATGCGACCACCGGGGAAACTCACCTGACCCGCGTGCTGTCGCAGCGCGTCGGTGCGACGGGTGAGCAGCACCTGCGTGCCTTCGACGCGCGGGATGAGGCCAACGAGCACCGCGGCTTCAATGGCGGCCGCGTCGTCGGAAATCAGGTCGTGCAGTTCGGCGAGGTTCCAGCCGGGGCCGTGCGGTGGATCGGCGAGCGGATGCAGCGCCGCGGCGAGATCGGGCCAGTCGGGCAATGCGGACGCGGCGCCCGGGCGGTTCACCGGCGGCGCGACTCGCGTTCGGGCAGCACGGTTTCCATCAGGCGCAGGCGTTCGTCGTCGTTCATCTGCGACCAGCGTGCGATTTCCGCGGTGGTGCGATGGCAACCGCTGCACAGGCCGTCGTCGTCGAGCGAGCAGATGCCGATGCAAGGACTGAGCACGGCGCGGAAAAAGGTATTCATCGATCGACCAACGTAAGGCGGGCGTGCTCGGGATTCAACTGCTGCGTTGTGCGTTACCGCACGCATCGTCGCGCATGGAGCAATCGCGCATCGGTGCTCGTGGATCGGTGCTCGTGAAAGACGTCGAGCCGGCAGGGCCGGCTCGACGTGGGTGCGACTTGTTGCTGGATCCCGGCCTACGCCGGGATGACGAATCGGCAAAGGCGATCGCGCGATGCGCGATCGCGCCGATACGTCACTTGACGCTGACGAGCTTGACTTCGAACTGCACCGCAACGTTCGGCGGGAACGGCGTGCGCGGATCGGCGCCATAGGCCTTGTCGGCCGGCAGCGTGATTTCCCACTTCGAGCCGGCCGGCATCTGCAGCAGCGCTTCGCGCATGGCAGCCATTTCGATGTCGCTGACCTTGATCGACGGGATCTGCTGCGCCGGACGTGCCTGCTCCGGACGATCGCCCCAGGCGTACGGACCTGCGACTTCCAGCTGCACGGTGCTGGCCTGCGTCGGCTTGGCGCCCGAGCCCTTCTCGATCTCGCGGTACTGCACGCCGCTCGGCAGCGACTTCACG
>Ga0102591_1004462_pt1 | contig 10841 bp, 6 predicted proteins | sample AraplaCol_mCL_r2_2_FD_76860 | JGI IMG/M metagenome (GOLD analysis project Ga0102591, IMG submission 76860) | Arabidopsis root microbial communities from North Carolina, USA - plate scrape MF_Col_mCL_r2 (SPADES assembly) (version 2) | ecosystem: Host-associated > Plants > Roots > Endosphere... | reverse complement strand
AATGCCGAGACTACTGCCAACGAAAGAAATTTAATGTTCATGTTCTTCTTCAAAAAACTACGCAACTATCCAAATCCGATCCATGAGATGCGTAGATACCTCATGAAACCAGCTTTCCTCGAGTGAGATTCAGTCTCCAATGCGAGAACCCAAAGGGCGTGACTAAGCCTCGCTGGACTCGCGCGTTCTTTTTAATTGAGGGGTACATTGATGAGCCCAGCGACCGGGTGGAAGGATCTGCGTAAGACGTCGGCCGCTATGCCGACCCGCAGGATGTGCGGCGAACTTAGCTTCCAGAGTTACAGCGACTAAACGGGTTCACCTGCTGGCAATTGACTGGCCGAGCATGCGGCCGCGCAATTGCATATTGACACCAATAATTTCATCAATGCATTTTTTTACAGTTGTGAAGTATAGCGGTGCATGGCTTCGAAATCAATTGTTCAGCTTACACTTCCATAAGATTTTAGAGAGAATAGCCGAACATTTGAGCCAGATTGGCCACATTTAGTGACATTTGGTGAGAATACCCTTACTCAAGCACATCATGCCGATTCTATACAAGCTGGACTTGTTGGCATTTCGTTCCGGTTAGATGCTTGCAGTCGGGCGTCCCGAGAATACTGGTCACCACCATCGTCGCGTCAACGCTGTACAAACCAATCGGCGCAATGCCAAAGGGGAGCCAAGACTTGGGATGCTGCTGCCTGAACACCGAATACACCGGCTACGACACTATTGGCCGATTCAGACACGAACAGTCGCCGGGGTGGCGACCGGCCAGCGCCCCCCTTGCAGACACCGACTCGCATCAGCCGGCGCCTTAGAAAAATCACGCCTCATTTCACGCAAACTACTCCATCGGCCCGCTTCTTATTGGTCGTTTGGACATGAGACAGGAGATTGGGCGCAGGTCCGATAGATCAAGTCAGTCATCCAGCCAGTCGCGCATAGCCGAATCCTGGATGCCAAATTGATAATTTCCTTGCGCTGCGACAAACGCGTCCTCAACTTCCTTGTTAAGTCCAACCTTAAAGAGGTCTTTAATGTTACGGTTATCTTGGGTGTATAGCTCGTCAACCTCGATTCCGACGCAACCATCCCTAACAAAATGCCCTCTTACTATCGTCTTGTAAAACAGCTTCGACTTTCCGCCCACCAACGAGGAAACGCGCTGCAGTACTTGATACATTATATTACCGTTTAGGACTTTAATTTTCACGGGAAAATTATAATCCTCCGGATAATGATCACATAAAATATACAACCCATCAGCCATATCGACCAACCAGCCATTAACCTCTATCCGGTCGCCGGTCGTCAATTTTCTTGACTCTAATATTTCGCACACATCCATATCATCCACGCTTAAGTTACCCGCGCACCAATTCCTTCAACAAGGACGAAATGACCCTTAGGTAATCTCGACGGGAGTCACTCTCGAAGCATTGGCCGTCCAAGCCAATGTATCGAACGTTGTGGGAGGCGAGTTGTAGCACGTATCAGCCAGCGTCGACGAAATCGCTCTCAATACTGAGAAATCGGATTGTTTCAACGAATCGCTTCACTTACTCAACATCTGAACAGGAACACACTATTGTCCGGTCAGGGCAGTTTGGTCGCCACAACGTATCGCGACCTTATTCTGTTCAAACTCTCTAACACCCTGCTTCCATCGCTAGCGAAGTCAAGCAGATAAGCGCGGCACAATAATTCAATCAAATAGACATATTCTGCAATCGGCAAAACCGAGCTTTCGTGTTCACCAATAACGAATACAATCCCATCAAATTCGTCCGGGTCATCCAAATCCTCTTCCAGAATGAACTCCAATCCTTCATGCACTCGAGTTCCAACACCTTGACTAGCAGAAGACAACATTTCCATAAATGAAATTCGCCCCTCTATCAGCATCGTTTTAATCAGGTAAAAGAAATCCTTCCCCGCGAAACCCATTTCGTCAAATGAAGTTTCGAGCATTACCAACCACTCTGTCGCTTTAATATCATTCATTGTTTATCTTTCGCAAAAATCTTAATAGAAGCATTGTTTATCCTATTTCCTTAACCTCCGGCCACCTGAAAAAAAATATCCATCGCACCAAGCACAGAACGACATCAGACGCCGTTCCTAATTCAAAAATTGAGTTTCCACCACAGAACCCTATAATCTTCATTATTAATCACTTGGACGGTGCACCTCAACCTTTTTACAGCAATGTATTTGCCTCAGCTGCAGTAACAACACCAATCCGTTGAAAGGACCCAGCTATAAAACCAGAACGCCCTGAAAAATCCTTGTTCAACGAATCGAAGAAGTCTTCGCGCACAAGCAATTTGATATCTATTGCATCGGCGAAGAACCGCGCAAGCTGCGAATCAATAAGGCTCAGCTGCGTAAAATCTTCAAGGTGTTTCCATCTCTCGCGCATATAGTTAATCGCCATTTCCTTAGATGTTCGATCAGAGGCATTAAAGACGAAAACAGCCCATCCCCATTCGAAACGAACTGGCAAATTTTCAATCTCTTCCTGACTGATGTTCCCTCCTCCACAACTCGTACATCGTCTTTCGCTTTCAGAAAACTGCCCACAAATTTCACAAATTAGTTTAATCTGTTCACTGCCCGGGTTTGCGGTTGAAAGTCTTTGCGCCCGCTTCATAAGTCTTGAGCATCTCGCTCCAACTCATCGTCTTGCCGATCTGGATCGAATTGGTCGCGAGTTCACGAATTGGCACCACAGATTTACCCGCTTTCGTCGTCACCGCGTCAACGCTCACAAAACGGGAAAAGTCCGTACCGCTCACCCTTCCCGCCACGAAGTAATATCAGCAGGTCGAATCTTCGGATCAACAATCACAAATTTGTTCGCAGAGAAATCGAAATACGTCTTACCCGTCGGTTCTAACAAACGATTTCTGAGAACCTGCTTCAATATCATATCTCGCTGCGTTCCGCCGCCAATAATCGCGGACTCAATCATCTTTTGCTGGATAAAGAACTCCGCCGGCAACTCCACGTCGGCTTCCTCATCTAAAAACTCTTCGGTCGAGGTATAGATCCTATGTTCACGTGCAACAAAATCCGCACCAATGTCAAATGGAAATAGCAATTCTACTACTACCCGAACGTCGGGCGTCTTCTCGAGCCATTCCTTAATAGCGAGCAGAATCTCTACATAGACCGCACATTCACCTGCACTGGAAAAATTTCTCACCAAGATTCGGTTATTTTGCTCGTCACCATAAAACAGTATCCCAACTGAGCTCTTCAGATAATTTGTTAGTGCTCGAGTCTTAGCGAATTCTTCAAATGTTTCCATAGCATTTCTATCTTTATAATCCATCAATCCAAATGATTGTCTTTTTACCGGAGACCAATGGAAGTTTGCCGATGGCTTGTCACGGTTCAAACGCTTCGTTAAATCTGTCAACGCTGGATCGTCAATTTTTTGTAAAGCATCTCTTGTTCGCTGCAGTACAAACGACTTCTTTGTCACCAAGTGCACTTCTGAGTGGCAAGGAATCCGGGTAGAAGTCACGCATCACCCCATCAGGTCCTCGCTCATGGATCTTTGACTCGCGTTTCATACTACCGTTTCAACGCCAAGATTGGATTCGCATTTGATAAGAAGACCTGGTGATCGGCATAAGAAGTGGACAAAAAAATGGCGCGATCCTCCTGGGCGACCGGCTCGCATCAGCCGGCGTCCACGAAAATCGCGCCTCTTTTCTGAGAAGACGGGGAGCCCGTGGGCCCACCCCTTTTTGATCATTCAGACACGACAACAGAGCAACTATTCCATCGACCCGCTTCTCTTATTGATCAATTGGACAGGACAACAAAACTATCTGCCAATCGTGTCTTCTTCTTCGTCATCCCAGAAATTTCCAGGTGGAGAATATTTCCCATTTTCTAGTATAGGGCACCAACCAAACCGTGCATAAAAGAGCGCGAGATCGACAATCTTATAAATATTAGGCTGCACTTCCTCCAACGTAATAGTTCCATTCTCATAATGGGTGTATTGCCCGCCGCCTCCAGCCATGGCCCGTTCTTCTAGCAGATCCCTGTCCCAACCTTGAACCACACCAATTGCCTCCGGTAGCGGCTCTGAAATGATGACTTCGAATTCTCGGCCAACTCGACAAATACATGGAATCTTTTCTTGTTGCACCATTACCGCACTGATCAGATTTTTAGGGAAATTGATATGTAAATAAAGGCTCATTTTGGCTTCTTAGGTACGATGACCTCTCCTGTAAAGTTTTTTGCAAAAGTCTCAACCGGGCTGTAATAACGGGTACCATGAGGGTCACGAATTGCCACCACAGATTTACCCGCTTTCGTCGTCACCCCGTCAACAACTACAAAATGGGAAAAGTCTGTACCGCCTACTTTATCAGCAATTCTAACAATAACAGGCGTTCCATCGGCAGTATATCGCGCTAAGTCGGCAACGTTTCGGCGCGGCCACTGACCTACGGCGACACCTTCAGACCTCAGCAGATCAGCAACGTCTGATGAGTAGATGCCATGCGCCGTTGGCGGAATTTTGCTGATTAGAGCTTCAACGTCAACAGGTTTCCCCAATGTGTCCAACACCATCCCGCAAGAGTAGTGGCCGCACGTTTGCTCACCAGCACCTTGCTTCAAAACAAGACGCTCGCCATCTTTCGGTCTAGGTATTGCGTCAGCAAGCAAAGGGTTTTTACTTGGTGGCGAGAAACTATCTGTAGCTCCTGCGGGGCCATTTCCGGAAATAGAGGGAAGAGATGGCCCATGAATAGACTTCTCAAAATCATTAAATGCGGCAGTGGAATCTAACGTACTTTCACCGAGCATAGAGTCTTTGCTCGGTGAAACGACGCTCTCCCCACGAGAGGAAGTTGACGCTCTTACGGGGCCGCGATACGCTGCGGTCCTGCCAGCGGCAATCGCCAGCAGGCCGGGGACCGCATTTAGTGCGAAACCCTTAGCAACATTTTCCATGCGCACGCGTTCGCGATCCTCCCATACCTTTGACTCTTCCGGAGTCGCTTTATCGGGCCTTAAATTGTCTCCCATCACTATCCAGAAATAGTCCCGATAACCCTGGTCATTCTTATATTCGGAGTACTTATTGCCATTGTAGAAGTCTGTAGGCTTCGCCAAGAACAACTTCTGCGCGGTCCCCGCTGCGTCAGTGAAGCTCCCCTTTGCTTCAACCAGAATGAACTGTTTGGCGGCCAAGTATGCTCGAGCTTCCTCTGAGTAGCCGTTCATGGAATAACCATTCCATCGCGACTTCTCATTGTCGACATTGCCCTCGCCGGCGCGGGTAAGCCAAGTCATCGCTTCTTCTGTACTCACTTCACGCTCCAGCTTTTCGCTAAGTGCTCTTGCGAAAGACTTGCTATTACGCGCAATCCAGTCGATCTCCTTTGGATGCAGCTGGCGATTATTCATGTCCTCATTGAACGCGGCAGCTGCTCCAGCGACTGTTCCGCCACTTGCCGCTGCACCGATGGTGGCTGCCGTAGTGCCGCCTGCCAGCCCGGAAATCACATTGCTCGCGCTTTCACCCAAGCCGGCATTGACCAAGCCGTCGCGCAGCTCTGCTTGCAGCTTATCGATTGAAGGTGCAGCAGCACTCGCAGCACCGGCGCCAATCGCCCCAGCCGCGCCGCCTGTCAACCCGCCAACCATCGCGTGCAATGCAACGCGCGAAGTGCCGCCCTCTTTCCAGGCATCCATCCCAGCTTTGTCACCCGCTTTCTCGGCTTCTTTGAACTGTTTTTCGGCGTAATCACCAATCAGCTTGCTCGCCTGTTTGCCGAATTCGGTGGTAATCGCGGTCTGAGCCGCCACTTCCTTCTGGACCTTCTCTTTGTCGAAGATCTGAGTCAGGCTGCTCGTCTTGTCGCCAGTTCGCGCATCTGCATCACCGGTGATGCCGCTGATGCCCGCAGTGGTCGTTGAGCTGGCCTTGCCGCTATCACTACCTACGCCGATACCGCTCATGCCGGCGCTAATTGGCTTGCCCTGTTCCCGCTCGCCAGCCGCCACCCCAACGCTTACGCTTTGGGCACTGTATTTGGCGCTGTTCTGCAGGTCCTGGGTTTGCGTGCCACCGGCGCTGGTGAAGCTGTTCTTGCCTTCGTCAATTGCCGCCTGGCTGCTGGTAATCTGCCCGCCTGTCAGCGTGGTCTTGCCTTGCACGTTCACGTTGAAGCCGCCGTCGCCGGCACGAATCGCACTTTGCTCACCGACGCTGAGGAAGTCGCTGTTGATCTTGGTTTTGCCAACGTTGACGCTACCACCGCCACCCGCCCCAAACATCACCGATCCGCCTACGGTCTGGCTCTTTTCATGGTATTCACTCTTGTCCTGCAAGCTTTCGATCACAAGGTTGCCACCGACGTTGGCCGCCACTTTCTGGCCTGAGACTGTGGCTCCGCTTAGAGTCGTGTTCGCACCGCTGTCGATCTGGACATTGGCGCCTTCTACGTGCGTGTTGGTGTAGGTGGTGCTGTTGCCTGCGCCTTTACCCGTTCCTTTGCTGCCGCTGACTGTAACGCCAAAGCCATTCTGCGAACCGCCGACCTTGAAAGCGATGCCCACGCTGCCGCTCTTCGAGCTCTGGCTGCTACTTTCGGTGGTCGAGTTCTTCGCCGCCAGCAGGTTCACTTCGTCGTCGGCCTTCAGGACTGTCGTGCCAGTGGCTTTGACATCGCTGCCACGGATGGTGATGTCGCTGTCCTGTCCAGCGCCGGTGGCGCGGATGGCGATATTGCCTCCGGCAGTCATTGTGCTGCCGCGAGCGCTGTCTGCGTTGCTTTGCTGGTTGCTCTTGCTGCTCGAAGTGCCGGCAGAGAGACTGATACCCACGCCGCCCGTCGCATCCTTGTTAGCCAACGCACTCTGCACTTCACCCACACCTTGCTTGATCTGCATTGCCGCGTTGGCCGCAGCCAGTGCTTTCATGCGGTCGCTGCCCGTGTCCTTTGCCGCATGGGCTTGCTGCTGCACTCCCTGCAGGGCGCTGATGACCGGGCTGGTTACTGCCAGCGTCACGCCGCTTTGCTTGAATTTCGACTCGCTGTTCTGACCGCCAGTCTCACGTGCTTCAGTGATATTGACGGTCTTCGCCGTTATGCCGATATTGCCCTGAGGGGTCAGGATGTCACTGCCGGTTTGCGTGAAGGTCTTGCCGGCGTTGATGCTGACGTTGCCGCCCAGACTGCCCACCGTGCTGGCCGCAGCGGTGGTTTGCTGCTGTTCCTGGGCTTGGCTTTTCATCTGCTTGCCGGCTGTAATCGAAACGCCGCCGCCACTCATCAGGCCGCTCTTGGTCTTTTGCTGGAAGCTGCTCTGGCTGAGGGTGTTCTGGGCCGCTTCGATATTGATGTTGCCGGCAGCACGCAGGCTGACAGCGTCATCGCCCAGGATGCTGGAGCCTTTGACGTTCAGGTCGTTTCCTGCCTGGACGTTGATGTTGCGGCCTTCCAAGTTGGAGCCGATGGCTTGACTGAGGTTACTGTATTCGGCGATGGTGCTAGTACGCTTTCCTACAGTCCGTTTTTTTTCACTATGGCTCGCCGTATCGGACAAATGGCTTTCGCTGACGCTGGTGATATTCAAGTCGTTGCTGGCCTTAAGTGTGAGCGTTCCGCCTGCCGCAACGGTGCTTCCCATGACATTCAAGTCACTGCTCTGATTAATGCCGGCGCTAACCAGCAAGTCGTTGGCTGAAGAGACCTGTGCGCCAACCACTGCTTGATTCTCGTGGATATCCCTGGACCAGTTCTTCCCCCGCTGCCCTTGTTCATTGGTCTTCACCTCGTCAGTGACAGCGCGAATGTTCACACTGCCGCCTGCGAGCAACTTGCCTGAATCCATTGAAACCTGAGTACCGGTCAAGTTCAAGTTGCCCGTCGCCGCCATCAGCAAGTCTCCGCCGACATTGACGCGGCTAAGCTGATTGTACGTGGCACTGTTGTTGATCGTGGTTCCGGCAATCTTTCCGTATTCGGTACTGCCGGTCTTCACGGTGTCGAAGCTGATGTTGTTGCCGGCGAAGATGGAGGCACTCGCGCCAGCATTGATCGTACCTGCCAGGTCGGTCAGGTTGCGGCCTGCGTCCATGACCAAGCCCCGTGTCGCACTGATTGTCGCTTGATTGGAGAGCGAGGTGTAACTTCCGCCATTCACTTTGGACGACCACTTGCTGTCTACGGTCAGAGTCTCATTCTTGATGTCACGCCCAGCCTGCAGCGCGACGTCACCGCCCTTGATGGTTCCACCGCGGTTGACAATGTCCTCGCCAGCCAGCAGCAATGTGCGACCATTTCCGCTGTCGATCACCCCGCCCTGGTTCATGATGGTTTCGCTGACGTCGATCGTCACAGTGGCGCCGGTAACGAGTGCGCCACTGTGCTTGACCGCGTTAGCGTCGACGTGTGCAAGATAAACCTTCGGCACCAGCACAGTTTCGATGGAGCCGTCAGGCAGTTGCACGGCCTGGCTTTCCAGCCAGACGATGTCGCTGGTCAGATGGCTGACTTGTTCAGGACTCAGCGAAACGCCCGGACGCAAACCAAACTGCTGCGCGAAGCTTGCAGCATTGTTCAGCATTTGCTTGTACAGGCTGTCATCGCCAGGGCCGGCGCTTGGAGCACGTCCGGTCAGTTCGGAGAGCTGCTCACGAACCAGTCGCTGTTCATAGAAGCCATCGCCCAGGCGTTTCTGGGTAGTGGCGTGATCGAGTGCCAGCTTGTCGAGCAAGTAGTCGCTGCTGGTCCATTGGTCTTCCTTGGCGAATTGCGGGCGCGTTTCGAACAGGTATTGGCCATTCGGGTTCGGATTGCGCAAGAACAGGCCGCCCGGCGACACTTTTTTCACGCCGCCGATATTTTCGCCCTGCACCGCACCGGCGGATTGGCCAATTGCAGCACCAGCTGATGTGCTGGTGTCGCCCAACTTGCTGTGTTGGGCCAAGTTAGACATGCGGCCGATGAAGGAACCTTGGCGCTCCGGCGCAACCGAATGCGCGGATCCTTCAACGCTCAATCCACCACTATCTCCACCGCCGGAAACCGAGCCGCCGGCAAGGAGTTGGTTGGACGCGCCGCTATTGCCGGCCAGGCCCGCACCAGAGAGATTGCCGCCGGCACCAGATGAACCGGCATTGCCCGCCACGTTGGCATGCGCACCCAATGCACTGCCGGAGAAGTGGCCACCGGCTCCGCCGCCGTAGCCTCCACTGGCACTAGCGTTGGTGCCGGCGCCAGCGGCGCCATTGGCTCCGCTGCCGATCACATTCACAGAATCGCGGATATTGCCAACTGTACCGGCACTCACATCCACATTACGGAAGCTGCGGGCGTTGATGAATACGCCCTGGCCACCCTGTATCGTCCCGGCGCCCGAACCGATTATCGTCGCGATTTCTGGATTGGTCCATGCTACGGTACTGGAGCCGGTGTAGGTAGTAAACGTACCGTCGAAAGTGTGCCTGCGATACAGTGTGGCCCCGCTGCTGACAATGGCAGGCATGCCATCAACTCTCCAGGTACCAACGGCTCTGATTTCGCTAAAGCTGTTGTCCAGTGTATCGGTGACGGTCAGATGAATATTTCCGCCAGACAGAATCTGGCCAGCTTTACCAGAATCGGCTGAGACCTGGTCCTCCACGACAGTGTGATGCGCAACGCGCTTCTCTTCCAATTGATCGGACGTCTGCGTCCCCGTATGCCTCTGCGTATCACGGCGGATGACGTGCTGCGGATCGTCATATCCTGGAATGGTCACCATGCGGATGCAGTTGGTACTGCAGCTGCCATATGCGCTCGAGAAGTCGTATTCCCTCGTATTTCCCCAGTCGAGATTCCCATCTGGTGGTCGCACGTAGGCATCGGTAGATACCCCGCCCTGGTCGGGGTTAGTAATAGTCCGTCCGTCCCAGTAGTAGATAACCTTTGTTCCATCGCTCATTGAAATCCGGTTGCGCGAAGCCCACTTGCCGCCATATCCACTGGTGGCGTTAAAGAACGCCGAATCGTTCGCGTGCGTTCGGATTACGGCACGAGTAATCTCGTATCCGTCGGGCGTAACATATTTTTCGGATTCCAGAATATCGGCCGGGTTGACGAAATAGACTTCGAAAGGAAGATAATTGGATGACTGCGGATCGTAGTGATTGGGATTTCCGCCGGGGCTATACCAGCTCGGCATCGCCATATGCGTGGTTTCGTCCACCGTCTTGACCTGCACAATCGATACGTTTTCGCGCACGTTCCTCAACGAGACGGTATTCATCGCCAGATCGCCACTCGCCTCGATGGTGGACGAAACGTTATTCACCTGCGCGCTCAAGCCGCCGTTGGTAGCGCCAATAACCATACTTCCGGAGCTGTACAGCGTGCCGCCCTGAACGTTATTCAGCGTTCCATCCACGCCCAGCGCCATGTTGCCGGTGGAGCCGATCAGTGCATTGGCGCCCGTGTTATTGAGGTTGCTGGTGCGGACCGTCACGTTGCCGCCGACGATGCCGCTGGTGTTGCTGATATTGGCGGCCACCAGGTCCAACGCACTTTCGCCGTTGATTTCACCGGAGTTGGTCAGATCGCCTGCCGCGCGGATGGCGACGGCGCCGCCCTCGATCACGGCGCCGGCCTGATTGGTCACCTGGTTGCCACTCAGTGTCAGCGTTCCTTCTGCGCCGAGCGTGCCGTTGTTGGTGATGTTGCCGGTGACTGCCAGGCTCAGGTCGCGGTTCGAGTGAACTTGCTGCGTGCCCGCATTCTGGACGTAGTCGCCGTTCATGCTGATCGCGAGGTCGCGGCCGCCGAAGATTTCGC
>Ga0102591_1004460_pt1 | contig 10844 bp, 10 predicted proteins | sample AraplaCol_mCL_r2_2_FD_76860 | JGI IMG/M metagenome (GOLD analysis project Ga0102591, IMG submission 76860) | Arabidopsis root microbial communities from North Carolina, USA - plate scrape MF_Col_mCL_r2 (SPADES assembly) (version 2) | ecosystem: Host-associated > Plants > Roots > Endosphere... | reverse complement strand
GAAGGGCTCCGATCTCGTCGCCGCGGTCAATGCCGCAATCGCAAGCCTGAAGGCCGACGGCACCTTCGACGCGCTGAACAAGAAGTGGTTCCTCGACTACAAGATGGGCGAATGATCCCGTCTTCGGTTAACGCGTGATGGCTCCGCAGCCAGCCCCTGGCGGGCATGTGAAGGGCGACTACCCCTGGTGGCTGGTCGCCCTTGTCGCGATCGGAATCGTCCTTGCCGTCGTCATCATCGCCAACGACATCTATGCGCAGGTCTTCCGCACCGTCTTCAATGGCGTCGGCGTTACCATCTTCGTGACGCTGGTGGGCTTTGCGCTGGCGACCCTTCTCGGCCTCGGCGTCGCGTTGCTCGGATTGTCCGACAGTGTCGCGCTCCGCCAGATCTCGCGTTTTTACATCGAGGTGATCCGCGGCGTGCCGATGCTGGTGCTGCTCTTCTATGTCGCCTTCGTCGGCGCCCCCGGCATCGTCGCCGCCTACAACTTCCTGACCAGTCCGCTGATCCAGGCAGGCTTTAGCGAACCAGTGATGGTGCGCGACTTCTCGCTGATGTGGCGAGCGATCATCGCCCTTATGATCGGCTACTCCTCTTTCATCGCCGAAGTCTTCCGCGCCGGCATTCAGTCCGTCGACCACGGCCAGATCGAGGCGGCCAAGGCGCTCGGCCTGTCGCGCTATCACCGCTTCCGCTTCGTCGTCTTTCCGCAGGCGATCAAGGTGATCTTCCCGCCCCTGTCGAACGATTTCGTAGCGATGGTCAAGGACTCGTCGCTGGTGTCGGTGCTCGGTGTCTCCGACATCACGCAGATGGGCAAGATCTATGCCTCCGGCTCCTTTCGCTTCTTTGAAACCTATTCGATCGTCACCTATATCTACCTCATCCTGACGATCGGTTTGTCGCTTGCCCTGAGGCAGGTGGAGAAACGGATGCGCGGGAAAGACCGGCGCTAGCGGCCGAATGATTCGAATTGCCGCCGTCGCGAAAAATTGGTATGTGACAGCGCATGGAATCCAAGTTCAGTTGCATTGGGGCGCATATTTTCGTGCTGCAGGATCACTACCGCCTGCCGGCACGTTTCTTTGCGGCCGTTTCCGGTGCACTCAACAGCCGACTTCGTTGATCGAATGACGGCCCGGCGGGCCTCACCGCCACCAACTCCATTTTTCCATACGCATCCAAGAACGGACCTACCGCCATGAGCGCACCGCGTACCCTTTACGACAAGATCTGGGACGACCACCTGGTCGATCAGCAGGACGACGGCACCTGTCTTCTCTACATCGACCGCCACCTGGTCCACGAAGTCACCTCGCCGCAGGCCTTCGAAGGCCTGCGCATGACTGGCCGCAAGGTTCGCGCGCCGGAAAAGACGCTGGCTGTGGTCGACCACAACGTCCCGACGTCACCTGATCGCCATCTCGGCATCAAGAACGAAGAGAGCCGTATCCAGGTCGAGCAACTCGCCATCAACGCCGCCGAATTCAATGTCGAGTACTACTCGGAAAACGACAAGCGCCAGGGCATCGTCCACATCATCGGACCGGAACAGGGCTTCACCCTGCCCGGCATGACGATTGTCTGCGGCGACAGCCACACCTCGACGCATGGCGCCTTCGGCTCGCTCGCCCATGGCATCGGCACGTCTGAGGTCGAGCACGTGCTCGCCACCCAGACGCTGATCCAGAAGAAGGCGAAGAACATGCTGGTGCAGGTCGACGGCGTACTGCCGGCTGGCGTCACCGCCAAGGATATCGTTCTCGCCATCATCGGTGAAATCGGCACCGCCGGCGGCACCGGCTACGTCATCGAATACGCCGGCGAAGCCATTCGCGCGCTGTCGATGGAAGGCCGCATGACGATCTGCAACATGTCGATCGAAGGCGGCGCCCGCGCCGGCCTGATCGCGCCTGACGAGACCACCTTCGAGTACATCAAGGGCAAGCCGCGCGCGCCGAAGGGCGAGGCGCTGGAGCAGGCAATCGCTTACTGGAAGACCCTGAAGTCGGACGAAGGTGCGCATTTCGACCGCGTCGTGAAGCTCAACGCCGCCGAACTGCCGCCGATCGTATCCTGGGGCTCTTCGCCGGAGGACGTCATTTCCGTTCAGGGCGTCGTTCCGAACCCTGATGAAATCCCGGAAGAGACGAAGCGCGCCTCCAAATGGCGTGCGCTTGATTACATGGGCCTGAAGCCCGGCACCCCGATCACCGAGATCAACATCGACCGCGTCTTCATCGGCTCCTGCACGAACGGACGCATCGAGGACCTGCGCGCCGTTGCCAAGGTGGTCGAGGGCAAGACCGTTGCCTCGACCGTCAACGCCATGATCGTTCCGGGCTCCGGCCTCGTGAAGGAGCAGGCCGAGAAGGAAGGCCTCGACAAGATCTTCAAGGCTGCAGGCTTTGACTGGCGCGAGCCGGGCTGCTCCATGTGCTTGGCCATGAACGACGACCGCCTGAAGCCCGGCGAACGCTGCGCCTCGACCTCGAACCGCAACTTCGAGGGCCGCCAGGGCTTCAAGGGTCGTACGCACCTCGTTTCTCCAGCGATGGCCGCCGCGGCCGCGATCGCCGGCCACTTCGTCGATATCCGCGAGTGGAACTAAGCATAAGGGCCTCCCCTTCGGAAACGAGGGGGAGGCTATCTCAGCAGACACCGGACGTATTCGGTGCGACAATAGCCGCGTTCGACCCCCTGGCTCCTTTCAGGTGAGCATATGAGCGCCGCAAAACCCTCCACCAAACGACGCCTGCTTCTTCTTCGTCACGCCAAATCCGCATGGCCGGAGGACGTGGCCGACCACGACCGCCCGCTGGCCGGTCGCGGAGAGAAGGCAGCACCGCTGATGGGCCGCTATCTCGCGCGTGAAAGGCTTATTCCCGATCTCGTGCTTGTATCGTCCGCGCGCCGCACGCAGCAGACCTGGAAACTCGTCGCCAAAAAGTTGCCCTCCTCGGTCGCAAAGCGGGATTCGGAGGACTTGTACGAAGCTTCGGCGGCGAAGATCGCTGCCGTCGTACAGTCGATCGATCCATCGGTCCGGACCCTCATGCTGATCGGACACAATCCCGGTTTTCAGGATCTCGCGGATGGCCTGATCGGTGCAGGCGACCCGGAGGCATGTGTTGGCATCAGGGAAAAATTCCCGACAGCCGCACTTGCCGTCATCGAGTTCGATGTGGATCGCTGGAAAGGGCTAAAGCCAAAAAGCGGCACGCTGAAGCGGTTCGTCACGCCGCGTTCGCTCGCCTGAGCGAAAACCGCATCTCCCTCCTCCTCGCATAAAAGGAGGGAGCGCAAAGATCAGATCAGAAATTGGCCGTGTACGGATCCGGCCCCATGCGGGCGCTCTTGTCGTCAAGCTTGGCAATCGCCGCCATGTCGGCTGCATCCAGCTTGAAATCGAAGACCTTGAAATTCTCCTCGATGCGAGACGGCGTCACCGACTTCGGAATGACAACGAGGCCGCTATCGATATGCCAGCGGATGATGACCTGCGCGGGGGTCTTTCCGTGCTTCTTGGCGATCTCGCCAATCGTTGCGTCGGCGATCAACTTGCCCTGGCCGAGCGGGCTCCAGGATTCGGTGGCGATGTTCAGCTTCTTGTGCGCTTCCCGTGCCGCCTTCTGCTGGAAATCGGGGTGCAGTTCGATCTGGTTGATGACGGGAACGACGCCCGTATCGCCGATGATCTGTTCGAGGTGGTCGGGATAGAAGTTGGAAACACCAATCGAACGAGCGCGGCCCTCTTCCCGGATCTTCACGAAGGCCTTCCAGGTTTCGCGATAGAGCCCACGGTGCGGCGACGGCCAGTGGATGAGGTAAAGATCGACATAGTCAGTACCGAGCTTCCTCAGGCTGCCTTCGAAGGCGCGCATGGTCGCGTCGTAGCCCTGGTCGGTGTTGCGGAGCTTGGTGGTAACGAAAATGTCCTTGCGATCGAGGCCGGACGAGCGGATGCCCTCGCCGACGCCTTCCTCGTTGTCGTAACCGGACGCCGTATCGATGTGACGATAGCCGGCGGCAATGGCCGTGCGCACCGTCGGTGCTGCGATCTCCTGCGGCGTCTGCCATACGCCGAGGCCCACCTGGGGAATGGAATGTCCGTCATGGAAAGTGATGATGGGTTGTTGTGCCACAATATGTCTCCGGAAGTTTGAAGAATTGGACGGGGCGTGATTGAATCCGTTTCTTGCGGATTTCCCTGCGCGCATTTCAGCCGTGCGCCGGTCGAAAGGGCATATAGGTCAACAAGGCTGGTTTATCACCCCCGAGCGTCAAAGAACACGAACGACAGTGCCTCTGCGCATGAAGGGCAGAAGACGCCGCATATCGCGCGGATGAACGGCGACGCAGCCGGCGGTCGGCTCGTAACCCGGCCTGATCAGATGAAAGAAAATCGCGGAGCCCCGATTGCGCGCCCGAGCCGTGACGTTCCAGTCGAGTACGAGGCAGATGTCGTAGAGGCCGTCCTTGCGCTTCATCTCCTCATGGCTGCGGCCGAAGGGCGCCCGGACGAGGCGATTGTAGTTGGCGTCGTCCGGCTGGTCGCACCAGAGCATATCCTCACGGATGCGGCGAACTGCAAGCGGCGTCTCCAGATGTGTGGGCCGGTCGCCGCGGCGGAAGCCGGAAAGCAGTTTCATCGAGGCGATAGGGGTGGCGCCATCTCCTTCGCGCTTGAGAACCGTTCGACCTGAACGACCAATCGCCGCAGGCATTCTGAGCGGGCCAAACTGGATCAAAGCCCTGCTTTTTTTGCCCGGCGCAGGACGAACGAGGAGGGTCGTCGACTTTATCCGCGTCGGACGCCTTGTTTTCTCCATTTTTCTCACATGTGTTTGCGATTGCTAGGATTGTGATTGAAATCACATAGCATCGTATACGACAACAGCTCGGTCGCCCGATCTTTGCCAATGCCGGAAAATTGGCGTAGGAGTGAGGGACCGTAGGCGAGGGAAAGAGCCGCATGACCGCACGCACCATTCTCTTGGTGGATGATGATGACGACCTCCGCGAGACACTCACGGAGCAGCTTTCGCTCTATGACGAATTCACGGTCCTCCAGGAAACGACAGCGGCCAAGGGTGTCGAGCGCGCGCGATCAACGCCGATCGACCTGTTGATCATGGATGTGGGCCTGCCTGACATGGACGGCCGCGAAGCCGTGAAGCTGCTGCGCAAGGGCGGCTTGAAAGCCCCGATCATCATGCTGACCGGCCATGACACGGACTCGGATACGATCCTGGGCTTGGAGGCTGGCGCTAACGACTACATCGCGAAGCCCTTCCGCTTTGCCGTCCTGCTTGCCCGCATCCGCGTGCAGCTCCGGCAGCACGAGCAGAGCGAGGACGCCACCTTCAATGTCGGCCCCTATGTCTTCAAGCCGAGCCAGAAGCTCCTGACGATGGACAGCGGGCAGAAGATCCGTCTGACCGAAAAGGAAGCCGCGATCATTCGCTACCTCTATCGCGCGGAGCAAAAGGTCGTCACCCGTGACGTGCTGCTGGAAGAGGTGTGGGGTTACAATTCGGGGGTGACGACACACACCCTGGAAACCCACGTTTACCGTCTCCGCCAGAAGATCGAACGCGATCCCTCCAACGCCGAGATTCTGGTAACGGAAAACGGCGGCTACAAGATCATACCGTAGCATGGCCCTAAACGACGACATCAGGCTACTGTCGCAGCTGCCGCTGTTCCACGGCATGTCCGAGGATCAGCTGCGTCTGATCGCCTTTGGTGCGGATCGCCGCGTCATGTCGGCCGGCCAGATGCTCTTCCGCGAGGGCTCGCCGGCAGAAAGCGCCTATGTGATCCTCAGCGGCAATGTCGAACTCAGCCGCACTGGCCGCGACGGTCAGCCCGAGATCCAGAACACCGTCGGACCCGGCACGCTTCTATCCGAACTTGCCCTGATCACCTTGGTCGAGCGCAAGTTTACGGCCGTTGCAACGGAAGACACGAGCATCATCCGCATCACGCGCTCACTCTTCCATCGGTTGATCGAGGAGTATCCGGATGCAGCCCGGTTGATCGAGAGCCGTATCCGCGACAATATTGCCGAGCTTGCGGCCAGAGCCGCGGCCCAGCTTCACCGCTTTGTCTGACAGATCAGAGATTGAAGTGCGCCGTGACAGGCACGTGGTCGGACGGCCGCTCCCAGCCGCGCGCTTCCTTCAGGATGTCGATGCGCTGCAGGTGTGGCCCAAGATCCTTTGAGCTCCAGATGTGGTCAAGGCGGCGGCCGCGATCGGCCGCTTCCCAGTCCTTGGCGCGATAGCTCCACCAGGTATAGAGCTTTTCGTTCTCAGGCACGTGCTGCCGCATAAGGTCGAGCCAGGCGCCGCGCTGCATCACCTGGAGAAGGCCTTCCGTCTCCACGGGCGTGTGGCTGACGATCTTCAGCAACTGCTTGTGGGACCAGACGTCCTGCTCAAGCGGAGCGATGTTGAGGTCGCCGACAAGGATTGAGGATGTATTCGCCTCGCCATTTGCCTTGAGCTGCTTCATTTCCTCGATGAAATCGAGCTTGTGGCCGAACTTCGGATTGATCTCCCGATCCGGTTCGTCGCCTCCGGCCGGCACGTAGAAGTTATGCAGGCGAATGCGCCGGCTACCGCGCTCGAAGATGGCCGAGATGTGCCGCGCGTCACCGACGTTGCAATAGTCCTGCCGGTGGTCCTCGACCAATGGAACGCGCGATGCAATCGCAACGCCATGATAGCCCTTCTGGCCGTGGATGATGATGTGTTCGTAGCCCATCGCGCGCAACGGCGAGGCAGGAAACAAGTCGTTCGGAACCTTCGTTTCCTGGAAGCAAAGGATGTCCGGCTTATGTTTGAGGACGAATTGCTCGACGATCGGCATGCGCAGCCGCAGAGAGTTGATATTCCACGTCGTAACCGAGAAGCTCATTCCATCTTTGCCTTTCAAAACCGGACGAACTGGCTTTAGAGCAAAGGCTTTGCCGATGGAACGGATACGCGCAAAGAAAAACGCCCCGCGAGATCGCGAGGCGTTCTTCTCATAAAACAGCTGAAATCAATCTCGGTAAGCGGCCGTTCCCGGGATCACTTCATAGGGCACCCTGAACACCTTGTCGTCGAACTGGACGCCCGTCTTGACGTTGAACACCATCACCGAGGTGTCCTTGCCTTGGTTGTCGGTAATCGTCCACTGGCGGAGATCGTAGGTCTTCGGGTCGAACATCATCGTAATTGTCGAGTTACCGAAGATCGTGTTGTTGCCAAGGGCGATCGTCGTCAGGTCGGACTCCTGCTTCACGCTCTTCACCGAGCCGGCCGAGAGATCGATCCGTTGCGCCAGCAGCAGGCTGAGCGGCGTCTTCGACAATGGGTAGAGATCCCACGTCTTGAGCTTCATATTTCCAACAGCAACGTTCTTGCCGTCCGCGATGACACGGATCGGTGACGGATTGTCATAGTTGAAGCGCAGTTTGCCGGGGCGCTGAATGTAGAACTTTCCGCCGGTCTGCTCGCCACGCGGGCCGAATTGAACGAATTCGCCCTGCATCGTAGCGACGCTCGAAAAGTGATCCGCGATCGCCTGCGCGGTGCTGGCACCTGAAGCAGCGGATGCCGCTTGCGCATAGGCAGCAATCGGAATCGCAGACGCCGCAGCGGCGGCCAGCGAGCCGAGAAGATGGCGCCGGCTCAGCGAGATGCGATCCAAGATGGAATCGGAGTTGTTCATCTATGTCTCCTTTATGCAATTCGAATGCTGCGGAAACGCGGCGCCTTCATGGCGTAGTTCGCAGACCTGCATAAACTAACGGTTTCAGCGCGATCAGGTTTCCGTGATCCCGGCATCATTTTGATTGCTGTCGACCTCAACGGTCGAGAATATCGTCTTCGGTCGGAACCAGGATCTCGCGTTTTCCAGCATGGTTGGCGGGACCGATGATGCCTTCCTGCTCCATCCGCTCGATCAGTGATGCGGCGCGGTTGTATCCAATGCCAAGTCTACGCTGAATATACGACGTTGACGCCTTTCCGTCACGCAGAACGATGGCGACAGCCTGGTCGTACGGATCGTCGGAATCGGAGAGATTGGACGTCCCTGCCGGACCGCCGCCGTAGTCGCCGTCTTCGTCGTCATCGGCGGTGATGGCGTCGAGATATTGCGGCGAGCCTTGAGTCTTCAGATAGGAAACGATCTCCTCCACTTCCATATCGGCAACGAACGGACCATGGACGCGCTGAATGCGCCCGCCGCCGGCCATATAGAGCATGTCGCCCATGCCGAGGAGTTGCTCGGCGCCCTGCTCTCCGAGGATGGTGCGGCTGTCGATCTTCGACGTCACCTGGAAGGAAATGCGCGTCGGGAAGTTTGCCTTGATCGTGCCCGTGATGACATCGACGGACGGACGCTGGGTCGCCATGATGACGTGGATGCCGGCCGCGCGTGCCATCTGCGCCAGGCGCTGCACAGCACCTTCGATATCCTTGCCGGCGACCATCATCAGGTCGGCCATCTCGTCGATAATGACGACGATGTAAGGCATGGGCTGCAGGTCGAACTCTTCCGTCTCGTACATCGCTTCGCCGGTATGGCGGTCGAAACCGGTCTGGACGGTGCGCGAGATCACCTCGCCCTTGGCAAGCGCCTGCTCGACGCGGCTGTTGAAGCCGTCGATATTGCGGACGCCGATCTTCGACATCTTCTTGTAGCGCTCTTCCATCTCGCGGACGGTCCACTTGAGCGCAACGACTGCCTTCTTCGGATCCGTCACAACAGGCGAGAGAAGGTGCGGAATGCCGTCGTAGACGGACAATTCGAGCATCTTCGGATCGATCATGATCAGGCGGCACTGCTCCGGCGTCATGCGGTAGAGCAGTGACAGGATCATGGTGTTGATGGCGACCGACTTACCGGAACCGGTCGTACCGGCAACCAGCAAGTGCGGCATCTTCGCCAGATCAGCAATCACGGCCTCGCCGCCGATCGTCTTGCCGAGCGCCATGGCAAGCTTGGCCTTGGAGCCCTCGAAGTCACGGGAAGCGATGAGTTCACGCAGATAGACGGTTTCGCGCGTGGAGTTCGGCAGTTCGATGCCGATCGCGTTGCGACCCGGCACGACGGCGACGCGGGCAGCGATCGCGCTCATCGAACGGGCAATATCGTCGGCAAGGCCGATGACGCGAGACGACTTGATGCCAGGCGCAGGTTCCAGTTCGTAAAGCGTGACGACCGGACCGGGACGAACGTGGATGATCTCGCCCTTGACGCCGAAATCCTCGAGCACGCCCTCGAGCATGCGCGCATTCTGTTCCAGCGCGTCGGCAGATAGTGTTGAATCTCGCACGACATTCTTCGGTTCCGCGAGAAGGTGCATCGACGGAAGCTGGAAGCCCTCGGGACGAATGAACGATCCCTGCTGCTCCCGTTCGAGACGCGCACCAGGTTTCGGCCGCGCCGGAGGCTGCACGACGCGCGGTTCCGCGCGCCCGGTCGCCTTGGCCGGCGCGCGAATCATCCAGTCATCGTCATCAGGCAGGATATCGGCCGGCCGCGGCGGCATGTCGTCGAACGGCAGATCGTCGTCATCGTCATCATTGTTCAACGAAATGGACGGCGTAGAAACAATGCGGCGCTGCGAGGCAGCGCGCGGCTCCATTGATGGCTCCATGCGATCGCCGCGCCCGGCCGGCGCCTTTGCGCGAACCGGTTCGTTCAGCTTGCCAAACTCGTCGTCGTTGAAGTCGTACGGCGACTCGAAATCATCCTGCCGGCGCTTGCGCGGACCCATGCCGAGCAGCCGGCGCATTCGGGCCTGGCTCATATACCAGGCGTGCGTCAGCGCACCGAAGGCAAGCCAGCCGCCTTCATCGTCATCTTCATCTTCGTCGCCGACCGAGCGCAGCTTGGAGCGAGTGTTTGCGTAGGCTTCCTCGGCCTCCTCTTCATCGTCCTCGCTGCGACCGACGATGCCGGCAGCAAACAGCATCATCCAAACGGTCGGGACAGCGAACACGCAACCGACGGCGGTCGCAAAAGCGCCCGTCGGATAGGCACCGACGAACAAGGCAGGAAACCGCAGGATCATATCGCCAATAACGCCGCCGATGCCATTCGGGATCGGCCAGGTGAGTGGTGGCGGGAAGCAGCCAATAACGGCGGAGGAGAGCACGGAACCCAAGCCCCAGGCTGCGGCGCGCGCGGGAATGCGGCTGAAACGCCTGCCTGAGATCAGAGCGAGAGCCCAAGCGACAACCGGCAGAAGCGCCACGACACTGGCCAGGCCAAAGAATTGCATGGCGATGTCGGCGAACGCGGCGCCGCCATAACCCAGGATGTTCGTCGGTTGGTTCCCGGTCGCATAGGAATAGCTCGGGTCCGCGACGTTCCAGGTCGCGAGCGCTGCGACCGCCAATGCGAGCAGCAGGAAGATGGCGAAGCCAAAAAGGGTCTGCGCCTGCCGGAACATGAAACCCGAGAGGGAAAAACGGTCCGGCCGGCCATCCATTGCTGGCGATGTGCTTCTTGCCATGTGTGTACCCGTCCAATGCGTGAGAGCGTTCGAATCGCCAAGCGTCTGCGCTCAGTACCTTCGCCCCACCTAATCAGAGGACAGTTAAAGCGGTATTAACCATGCCGCCCCCACATCTTGCAGCGGAAAATAAAAAAGCCCGAACCTATGGAGGTCCGGGCCAAGAGCGGTCTATTCGGATGAATAGGCCGCGACGGGCTGTTCAGCGGCGCCGGCTTGCGCCAGCGCCGCAATGCCTTGATTACGCGTGGTAAGCGGCTTCGCCGTGGGTCGAAAGGTCGAGACCTTCGCGCTCGGCTTCAACAGAGACGCGCAGACCGAT
>Ga0102591_1004459_pt1 | contig 10850 bp, 10 predicted proteins | sample AraplaCol_mCL_r2_2_FD_76860 | JGI IMG/M metagenome (GOLD analysis project Ga0102591, IMG submission 76860) | Arabidopsis root microbial communities from North Carolina, USA - plate scrape MF_Col_mCL_r2 (SPADES assembly) (version 2) | ecosystem: Host-associated > Plants > Roots > Endosphere... | reverse complement strand
GTTTTTCGCCGAGCCCCACCACCTCCTCCGTCATCCTCGGGCTTGACCCGAGGATCCATGCCCCGAGCATTGTGCTCGCCGTCGACAGACGGAGCGGCAGGGGGCATCCTATGCGTGAACTCATGGACGTCGAGTGCTGCGTATGGATCCTCGGGTCAAGCCCGAGGATGACGGAATAGGTGGGAACCAATCTGCAAAACCGCACCCACTCGCTGGCGGACTTGTGCACCATCCCACCTTGACCCAAGCACCCCTACCCAAGCACTCTCTGCCCTCCACGCCACCGCGAAGGGAAACCCCATGAGCCGCATCTTCATCACCGGTTCCACCGATGGCCTCGGCCTCGCCGCCGCCCGCACCCTGCTGAAGGAGGGCCATGACGTCGTGGTGCACGCCCGCTCCCGCGAGCGCGCCGCCGCCCTCGCCGAGATTTCGCCCACCGCCCTCGGCATCGTCATCGGCGATCTCGCCAGCACCACCGAAACGCGCTCGATCGCCGAGCAGGTCAACGCCATCGGTCGCATGGACGCCGTCATCCACAATGCCGGCATCTACCTCGAGCGGAGCCGGGGCGAAACGCCTGATGGTCACGCCAAGACGCTGGCAGTGAATGTGCTGGCCCCCTATCTCCTCACCGCCTGGATCACCCGCCCCGATCGCCTGGTCTATCTCGGCAGCGGCATGCACCGCAGCGGCAACAACGCCCTTGATGATATCGACTGGAAAAAGCGACCGTGGAATGCCAGCCAGGCCTATTCGGAAAGCAAGCTCTACATAGCCACCCTGGCCGCCGCCATCGCCCGCCATTGGCCGGATGTTTTCAGCAACGCGGTGGACCCCGGCTGGGTGCCGACAAAGATGGGCGGCGGCGGCGCGCCCGATGACCTTGAGATGGGGCATCTCACCCAAACATGGCTTGCGACGAGCGATGCGGAAGCTGCGAAGGTCAGTGGTGGGTACTGGTACCATCGGCAGCGGCGGGAGGCGGCGGCGGAAGTTGCTGATGCTGGATTTCAGGATGCGCTGGTGGCGAAGCTTGCGGAAGTGACGGGTGTCCGTCTGTTCGCAGAGCGTGGGTGAGGCGCAAGACCGGCGGGCTATCGGGAGTTGCCGCACTCGAACCTGCGAAAGGCGCTGTGCGACTTCCCCCGCCGGCTGCTCGGACGAACAGACCCCGGTCATCTATATGCGCCGGCGCCACATGCGGCCCCTTTGACCGACGCAATGTTTCCGCCCGCGACCCTTGCCGCCCAGCATCCACGATGAATACAATCGCGCCGGATCTGGGGGAGCCAATGCGATGAATTTCATGGACAAATGGGCCGCTCCTATCGCCGGGGCGATTATGATCATCGTAGTCATGGTTGTGATTTCCGGCTTTACTCCAACACGGTCGCTGTTCTGTAGGGAAGATGAGATTTGCTTGCGCGAATGGTTGACCGCAACCAGTGGCTGGGCGGCGGCGCTCGCTGCGTTTGTGACACTCTTCGCGCTTAGAAGGCAGGTCGCGGCCCAGGAGAAGCAAATTGATCATCAGTTGGGGAACGTCGAGCCCGATATGATGGTACGGTGCACTGTCGGAGAGGATTTTTCGCCTGTCGCTCAGATCACTGTTACGAACCGCAACCGGCGTCCGCTGAGTGTCAATTACCTCGAAGCGATACCGATTAACCGTGTCAAACTCTTTCCACATAACGTTAAGATTGGTGAGAGTGATCGGCCGCAAGAAGCGTTTGGGCTACCCGGCACAATTGTGAACTGTTTAATGCCAGGAAAGGAGGATGGACGGTTGCCATCTACGGCGGTGATAACTTGTTTCTTCGAGCCGGAAGGAGAGCCGGATTCGGACGACGCAGACGGTTTCGCACGGTATCATGTTAAGATCGTATGCCACGGCCGCCTGCGGCTTCCTGACGAATGGATCAATCACGTTAGCGGAAATGTTGTCTCGCTTCCTCATGAAGAAATTCTCTTGCGCTGGACGTCTGCCATTAAAGAGAAAGCGGAGAAGCTGCTTGGGAGAGCGGATCGTAAAACGGGAGAGCGGATTCCTGGCTACATTGAGAAGGGGATCGTAACACCCAGCGACGCCTACGTTATCGCCATCAACGGGCGACTATTGCGCGGCTTCGGCGGTGCAATTCCGGAACTTCACGGGATAAGCCAATTGCCTTACGCCGTCGAGGCTACTTTTGCCGTTGGCCCGCTACAGGTGACTATCGATCGTCAAACTCTTCAGCAAGCCGGTTCGGGTCTTCAACATCGTACATATATCGCTAAACCTAAGGGCGCAGCGGTACCGGCGGACACATTTTTTGATCCTGAATTCTCGCCAGTCAGTGCAATTTGGGCTGTGGATGTTGATGAGCTTCTGGCGATCGGAGAAACCCGACCAATGGCGGTCGTTCACAATCCGCTTGCGGCAGTGAAACTGGATCGGAAAATACTCCCTGCTCAATCAGAATACTTCCTGAGCGAGGGCGATGGCTACTACGAGGTGCAGCGCGTCGATGGCTCACAGTAGATCAGCCGTGGCGAGGCCCGACCAGGTATGCAACCTTACAATCAACACCAGGATATCAGCGGAGAAGACGCGACTGACCTGAACAAGAAAGCCTGCCGATCTACACCGGCGGGCTCCTTGTTTGTGGTTGAAGACAGAGCCACTATTAGACTTTGACGGGTGGAGATTCGCGTATGGGGAATGAAGTTCAGAAAGCGCCTCAATCGGTGAACATGTCACGTCATCCTCGATCAGCAATCTGATTCGCTTAGGGCTGCTCTTTGTAGAGACGAGCTTGGATAACGGTAGCGTCCTCGTTAGCGTGGAGATTGCTGGCGAGCGTCGAGCAAGGGTCGATCTGTCAGGTTTAAAGGACGAACTCTCGAATATTTACTATCAGTTGTCATTAGCAGCTGACAACGTAGAATATCATAAATTGAATCATTACTATATCCAAGGTGACAAGCGCTTTTACTTCTTGCTATATGACACGACGCGACGGGCGAAAAAACTTGTCGAAATTTTCTCCCCTTCGAAGAAATAATGGCAAAGAAAAAGAAGGTTGTGAGGCTATCCAAAGCGGACGCTATTGCCCGCCTCGATAAAATGATGCCGATCCTCTATCGGAACGTAGTCAACGCGATCCGCATCGAAGCCACGATGGAAGCCGGCAACGCTATCGTTCAGGCGATGCCGAACAAAACACTCCCCGGAGCGGACGCCTTCAATACGATCATGCAGAGCTTAGCATTCGATCTCGCTATGCACCTAGCTCGACTCTATGATGTAGGGAACCGCAACCGCCCGGTGAATTCGCGGGACGTTGCCTCCATTCCACTCGCCGTTCGCCTTTTACGTCAGAAGCGATGCCAGAAAGAGCTCAAAGCCCGCGCGCGGAACTGGCTTCCTCACGACAGGACATTCGCGAACGTCTTTGAAGAAGATTGTGCGTCGGCTCTGGGGCGGGCGTCGGCTGGATACTCGAACACCTTTAGAGGCAAGTTCGGGCGTGGCGGATTGAGGACCTTGAAAGCGTTCCGCGACACGTTCATGGCACACTCACTCATGAAGGAAGTGGACACGAGGCCGATCTACAATCATCTGTTCCGCCTGACCGATTGCAGCTGCGACTTTGTGGAAGATGCACGCCTAGCAGTGAGCGGTGAAGCGTCAAGCCTAAAGGAACGGGAGCGGATTTTAGCCAAGCAGGCAGAACAATTTTGGCGCATGGCGTTGCTTGGCGAGCGAGACGAAGACGACGCGTTGCCAGATTGAACTGTCGAAAGCTAAGCTGCTACGCTGAATTGTTACGGTGAGCACTTTGTAATGTCATCTAAATGGCTGTTTTATCCCGAAAAACACGAGAGCTGGCTGGGGCGCCTGGATTCGAACCAGGGATGACGGTACCAAAAACCGTTGCCTTACCGCTTGGCGACGCCCCACCAGAGCTTGAGCGGAAACCGCTTGCTCAAATCGACGCCTGATTAGCAAAGCTCTTCGCCTGTCACAATGACTAAGTTTAACCCGGCGCAGATTTATGCGCTGCGTAGCGGCCGCCGTCGTGCTAGGAATTGGCGACGTCATCGGCCCGAGATCATTCCTTCATGGACAGTCCCGCATTCGACCTCGCTTTCGAGCCGGCCTATGGGCAAGCCGTGCCGGTGGTTGCAGGTGTCGAGCGGGTGACAGTGAACAATCCCGGGCCTTTCACCTTTTTCGGCACCAACAGCTATATCGTCGGCTCTTCCTCCGTCGCGGTCATCGATCCCGGGCCGGAAGACGAGGCGCATTTTCAGGCACTGATGGCAGCGCTTGCCGGCCGCGTGGTGACGCATATCTTCGTCAGCCACACGCATCGCGACCACTCACCGCTTGCCCGCCGGCTGCAGGCGGCAACGGGGGCGGTGACGGTGGGCCAGGGGCCGCACCGGCCGGCGCGGCCGCTGCGGGAGGGCGAGATCAATCCCTTTGCCGAAAGCTCGGATCTATCATTCGTGCCCGATATAACGATCGGTGATGGCGAGAGCCTATCGGGCGATGGTTGGGCGCTGACTGCGGTGCTGACGCCGGGGCACACGGCCAATCATGCCGCCTTCGCGCTCGAGGGTCGCGACATCCTATTCACAGGCGATCACGTCATGGCCTGGTCGACCTCGATCGTCGCACCGCCGGATGGTTCGATGGCGGATTATATGGAATCGCTCGAGCGGCTGATTGCGCGCGACGACCGGCTGTTGCTGCCCGGCCATGGCGGGCCGGTGACGGAGCCTGCCGGATTCCTGCGGGCGCTGAAGGCGCATCGGCTGAAGCGCGAGCAGGCGGTGCTGGCGCGCGTTGCGGCCGGCGATGGGCGGATTGCCGAGATGGTCAAGGTCATCTATCGCGATACCGATCCGAAGCTGCATGGGGCAGCCGCCCTTTCCGTGCTCGCCCATATCGAGGATCTCCTGGAGCGCGGCGAGATCGCGGCGGATGGGCCGCCTTCGCTTGCCGCCCTCTACCGGCCGGCAACAGGGAGATAAGGATGACGCCCCGAGCCGATTACAGCTATCGCGACGATGCCAATGTGCCCGCCTTCGCCGATGACCGGCCGTTGATCGTCTTTGATGGCGAATGCGTGTTCTGCTCCGGCTGGGTGAAATTCGCGCTGAAACATGACAAGCGGCAGCGATACCGCTTCCTCGCGGCGCAGACGCCGCTCGGCGAAGCGCTCTACCGGCATTACGGGCTGCACGCGCGCGACTACGAGACCAATATCCTGATCGAAAACGGCCGCGCCTTCTTCAAATCCGACGGCTCGATCCGCATGGTGGCGGGCCTCGGCTTTCCCTATTCGCTGGTCAAGCTCTTCCGGCTGCTGCCGCGGCGGGCGGCCGATGCGCTCTATGAATTCATCGCCCGCAACCGGCTGAAGATTGCCGGGCGGCAAAGCTGCATGGTGCCGACGCCGGAGCAGCGAAGCCGCTTCATCACATGAGCGACGACCGGTTCTCGCTGCTCATCATCGGCGGATACGGCACGTTCGGCGGGCGGCTTGCCCGGCTGCTTGGCGATCAACCCAGGCTGAGGCTCTTGGTTGCCGGGCGCTCGCTTGAAAAGGCCGACGATTTCGTTGCAGATCTGCGGACGCCGAAGGATGGAGCCGAGGGCCTGGGCAGCAACAATCTCGGCGCGATGGTGCAGGCCGTCAGCTTCGACCGAGACGGCGATCTCACCGAACAGCTGACGCGGCTGCGGCCGCATCTCGTCGTCGATGCCTCGGGGCCGTTCCAGACCTTCGGGGAGGATGCCTATAAGGTGGTCGAGGCCTGCATCGATCTGAGCATCGATTATGCCGATATCGCCGACAGCACCGGTTTCGTCGCCGGCATCGATGGGCTCGATGCGGCGGCCAAGGCCAAGGGCACCTTCGCGCTCTCGGGGCTGAGCAGCCTGCCCGCTCTCTCCTTCGCGGCACTCGATGCGATGGCGCCGCATTTCTCGCGGATCGACAGTGTCGCGGCCGGCATTGCCCCCTCGCCGCATGTGCGGATCGGGCTCAATGTCGTGAGAGCAATCGCCACCTATGCCGGCAGGAAGGTCACGGTGCTGCGCAATGGGCAGCCGGCCGCCGGGCGCGGGCTGATCGATGCGATGCGGGTGACGGTGGCGCCGCCGGGGGTTCCGCCGCTGCGCAGCCGGAAATTCCTGCTGGTCGATGCGCCTGACCTGGCGCTGCTGCCGGGGCGCTTTGCTGATCTTAAATCCAGCTTCACCGGGGTCGGCACGCAGCCGCAGCCGCTGCAGCACTTGCTCAGCCTTGCGGCACGGCTCGTCCACCTCCGGCTATTGCCGTCGCTGCTGCCGTTTTCTCGACTGCTGCAGCGCGCCAGCCATGCTTTCGCGATCGGCGAACATCGCGGCGGCATGTTCGTCCGCGCCGGCGGCGTCGATCACGCGGGGAGCAAGCTGACAGCTGGCTGGCATCTGATTGCCGAAGGTGATGACGGGCCGTTCATTCCCATCATCGGCGTCGACGCGCTGGTGCGCCGGCTGCTCAGCGGCGTGCGGCCGGAGAATGGCGCGCGGCCGGCGGCGGGGGAATTGCGGCTTGCGGATTTCGAAGCGGCGTTCCGACGTTTTCAGATCACATCCGGCATCCGGATGGAAAACGAGGAGGCGCCCCTGCCTCTCTACCACAGGATTCTCGGCAGCGCCTGGGAGCGGCTGCCGCCCGCCCTATCAGCCCTGCATGCCGGCGGCGCCCGCGTTGCCTCCGGCCGGGCGCGGATCGAGCGCGGCGGCGGGCTGCTGGCGCGGATCGTCGCCGGGGTCATCGGCTTTCCCAAGGCGGGTGAGGATGTGCCGGTCACGGTGCGTTTTGTGAGTGATGGCGACAGGGAGATCTGGACCCGCGATTTCGGCGGCAAGGTGTTCCGCAGCTGGCAGGCCGAAGGCAAGGGCCGCGACCGGCACCTGCTCGCCGAGGTGTTCGGGCCGTTCCGGGTGCTGATGGCGCCGGTGCCGGATGGGGACAGGCTGCGGCTCGTGGTGCGCGGCTGGCGGTTTTGCGGGATTCCGCTGCCGCTGTTTCTGGCGCCGGGTGGCGATACCTATGAGGAGGAGCAGGATGGGCGGTTCCACTTTCATGTGGAAATCGGTGGGCGGCTGACGGGGTTGGTGGTGCGGTATACCGGGTGGTTGGTGGTGGAGGGGTGACGGTGATGTGCCTGTCGGTTTGCGCGGATAGGTGCCCCTCACCCTAACCCTCTCCCCGTAAAAGACGGGGAGAGGGGACGTGCCACGCGAGAGCGAGGTGGGAACGGAGACGTTGCGACATGTCCCCTTCGCCCCGCGAGCGGGGAGAAGGTGGCGGTGTCCGAACCGGATAGATAGGTAACACTCTGGACCGATTACATAGGTGACAGTTCTCTGGGTGCCGGGAGGACCGGCGATGGTTTGGAGAGAGACTGGCATCATGGATGAGCGGTTGAAGTTTGTGGCGGCGTGTTTATCGGGCGAGGAGACAATGGCGGGGCTGTGTGAGGCCTACGGGATTTCGCGCAAGACGGGCTACAAGTGGCTGGAGCGTTTCAAAGCGCATGGACCTGGCGGTTTGCACGATCTGCCGCGAGCGCCGCTCAACCACGGCCGGGCAACGGCGGCAGAGCTGGTGGAGCGGATCGTGGCCGAGAAGGAAGCGCATCCGTTGTGGGGCGCCAAGAAGATCGCCGCGCGGCTGAAGCGGCTCGATCCTCGGGTTGATTGGCCTGTCGTCTCGACGATGGGTGAGATCTTGAAGCGGCACGGGCTGGTGAGGCGGCGGCAGGCGCGCTGGAAGGCGTGCGGTACCGGCCTGCTTGCCGATCCGGATGGGCCGAACGCCCTGTGGACAGCCGACCACAAGGGCTGGTTCCGGCTGGGTGACAAAAGCCGCTGCGAACCGTTGACGGTGATGGATGCCAATAGCCGCTACATGCTGGGCCTTGAGGCGGTGACATCGACCGCCCAGAGCGAGGCCTGGCCGGTGTTCGAGCGGCTGTTTTATGAATTCGGCCTGCCGCAGCGGCTGCGCAGCGACAATGGCCCGCCCTTTGCCAGCGCCGGCGTCACCGGGCTGACACCCCTGACCGTGCTCTTCCTCAAGCTTGGCATCACGCTCGAACGGATTGATCCCGGCAAGCCGCAGCAGAACGGTCGCCATGAGCGTTTCCATCTCACCCTGATGCCGCTGGCCAAGGCAGCGCGCGCCAATCGCCAAGAGCAGCAACAGGCCTTCGATGTCTTTCGGGCCGAATACAACGATGAGCGCCCGCACGAGGCACTTGGCCAGACGCCGCCGGCCGAACATTACCAGAAAAGCCTACGTCCGCTGCCGCGTCGCTGGCCCGAACCGGATTATCCCACCGAGGCGGCGGTACGACAGGTGCGTCACAACGGCGATATCCGATGGAACGGCGCGTTGATCTACATCTCCCAGAGCCTCGCCGGTGAGCCGATGGCGGTCGAGGAAACCGAAGAGGGACAGTGGAGCGTGCGCTTCTACGCCCACCGTCTTGGTGTCATTGACACCATCCACAGCAAGCTGCGCCGCATCAAGGGACCCGGTACCGGGTCCCTTGATGCGGCGTAAACATCACCGGAACTGTAACCCATGTATCCGGTCTATTCTGTTACCCATCTATCAACTGGACAGCGGCAGCCGGATGAGGGGCTGGTCTCGGCGATCTCCACGGCCGCGGACCTCGCTTCCCATCCGCAGCCCCCTCTCCTCCTTTGATGTAGTACAAGGTTGCCGAGTCCGCCGCACCCTATCCCGGCCCTTCGCTTGGGCTCAGGGCGTTCGCCGCTGCAATCGATTCGCTGGATCGATTGCTGCCGCCTGCGGCGGCACCGCGGCTCACCCACCCGCAATTCCCAACAGCTCGGCATCCAGCGCCTTCAGATAATCGCCGGCGATTTCGGCGCTGAATCCGAGGTCGTGTTGGCCGTAGCGGGAGGCGACGCGGATGTCGACGAAGGTGGTTTCGGCCTCTTCGCGCAGCCGAATGAGGATATCGAAGCGCAGGCCGAGGATCAGCGTGCGGGTGGTGCCCTGCAGCGTCACGCCGTTGGCGCCGCGGATCAGCTTGGCGACGTCGTCGTCATAGGGGCGCGGCGTCGGCACGGGGATGATATCGGGCGCATCGGCCACGGCATCGTCGTTCGGCTGCGGCGGCTTGACCGGCATGTCCTCGGGATCGCGGCCGGGCTCGGTGTCGCCGTTGCTGTGGGTAATCGTGATGCCGCTCATCTTGGCGACCTTGCGCACTGCTTCCAGCACGCGGTCGAGTGCGCCTTCATAACGCCGGCCGGTCAGTTCGGGATAGGCGGTGAGCTGCTTTTCGCGATCCTCCGGTGTCACCTCCGGATTGCGCTTCAGCCAGATCTGGTCGGAGTGCGGCGGCGACAGCCAGTCGGGTGCGGAGACCGGATCGGTGGAGACGTCGTAAATATCAGGCAGCGTCAGATAGTGTTGGGTGGCAAAGGCGCCGAGGCCCAACGGAAAGGCGGCATAGATCAGTGCTGCCAGCGCCGCCAGCCCGCCTTCGGCCCCCGTCATCCAGAGGCTGCGCAGCCCGAGGGCGGCGAGCATCGCGGCCAGCAGCGCGCAGCCGGCGGCGGCAATCAGCAGCAGCACCAGATAGGGCGTGGCCAGGCCGCCGAAGCGGTGGGCGATGATCACCGCCAGCGCCAGCACCAGGGAAAACGCCCCGAGCAGCCGCGAAAAGCGGGCGGCGCTGGAAACGGGACGGTCGAAGCGGATGGCCATCAAACTTACCGGTTGCTCGTCAGCGCCCGCGGGTTCGACCACGCAAATCGCCTCACCCCTGTTTAGAGCAAGATGCCGAAAAGTGTGAAGCGGTTTTCGGACGACATCATGCTCTATTCTTTGATTTAGATCCGGATTCAGATTTTTGGCCGGCCCGGCCTAAAATCATCCGGATCTGGGGCAAGATTCGGCTAAATTGAAACCATTGTCTGAAGCATTGCGTTTGAATCCACGGCGAAGGCCATGACGAGACGGGGGCTGCTTCATAAGCCCTTGCTGATATGCCAAAAAAAGGCCATTCTGCCGCGGTTTCATCTCCGATAGAGAGACAGGAGAGACGGGATGATTTCACCCGAGATAGCAGCAAGGCCGCAGGCGTCTGCGCTTGGCGGGATCGACCACCAGTCCGAGCCGACGCTGCCGATGGAGCTGCTCGAGCTCGAACTTTCGCTCGAAGGTTATACCGGCGGCGAGGCTGGCTTCTGCGAGGCGGTGCGCCGGGCAGCCGAACGCTCCGGCGGCGAACTGCTGTTCGACCTGCCGGCCGCAGGCCTCGTGCAGGATTGCCGCCGCATCGCCGTGCTGCGCATTCCAGGCGACGGCCAGGCGATGCGCGTCGTGCTGGCGCTACTCGATGATCACGGCACGGAGATCCGCATGCAGGCGCCGGATGAAGACACCGCGCCGCTGGTGCGTTTTGCCGATGCCTTCGTCGAATTGCTGGAGCGGATCTAGGTTCTAGATCAACATTTTAGCGACGCTCGGCCGCGGCTTCCGCAACGCTGCGGAAGGGAAACTTGCGCCCGCATTCGCACTTGATCACGAAATTTTCCTGCTGATTGGCAGGCCGTTGCACGCCAAAACCGCGCGGCAGCTGATCGACCTTGAAATCCGGGTGCTTGCGCTTGGGATCATCAACTTCCGAGGCCTCGGCAAAGCCCTCATTGCCGCATTGCGGGCAGCTCAGTTTTTTCGAAAATCGATCGCGAATGGCCATGCTCGTTCCAGTGTTTTCCAGTCCCCTCATACAGAGGAATGTCCGGTGGCGAAAGTGGA
>Ga0102591_1004458_pt1 | contig 10856 bp, 9 predicted proteins | sample AraplaCol_mCL_r2_2_FD_76860 | JGI IMG/M metagenome (GOLD analysis project Ga0102591, IMG submission 76860) | Arabidopsis root microbial communities from North Carolina, USA - plate scrape MF_Col_mCL_r2 (SPADES assembly) (version 2) | ecosystem: Host-associated > Plants > Roots > Endosphere... | reverse complement strand
CGTACTGGGCGTCGGCGCGCGCGGCGTAAAGCGTGCCCGGGGGCGGCTGGCGGGTGAAATAGGTGTTGACGCCGTCCAGCACCGCACGCGCGAGCTTGCTCTGGTGTGCCGGGTCGTTGAGGCGCTTTTCTTCGTCCGGATTGGAGATGAAGGCGGTTTCGACCAGCATCGCCGGCATGTCGGAGGTGCGCAGCACGGCGAAGTTGGCGCGCTCGATGTTCGGCTTGTGGTTGGCGCCGACGCGCTTGAGGCCGTCCAGCACCTGGCCGGCGGCATCTTCGGACGCCTTCATGTGGCCGCTCTGGGTCAGGTCGAGCAGCACCGAAGCCAGCGTGTTGCTGGTCTGCTCCAGGCGCACGCCGCCGATCAGGTCGGAGGCGTTTTCCTTGTCGGCCAGCCAGCGGGCGCGCTGCGACGACGCGCCCTTCAGCGACAGCACGTAGACCGACGAGCCCTTCGCGGCGCGGTTTTCCGCGGCGTCGGCGTGGATCGAGATGAACATGTCGGCCTTGGCCGCGCGCGCCAGCTGCGCGCGGCGCGGAAGCGGGATGAACACGTCGGTGTCACGGGTGAGATACGCCTTCAGGCCCGGCGTGGCGTTGACCTGGCGGGCCAGTTCGCGGGCGATCGCCAGCGTCGCGTCCTTCTCGCGCTTGCCCGACGGGCCGATGGCGCCCGGATCCTGCCCGCCGTGGCCGGCGTCGATCGCGATGACCAGCGGACGCATGCCGCGACCTCGCATCACGTCCTTCATTGTCTTGACCGGCGCCTGCGCTGCGGGCGTTTCGGCGTTCGCCGATGCGGCGGCGATCGGCGATCCCGGCATCGGCGTCGGGACGCCGGTGGCGATGCGGGTCGGGACGCCCGTCGCGATAGTTGTTGCGACTGGCGCCTTGGAGATCGTGGCGGCCGCTGGCGTGATCTGCGAGGTCGTCGATGCGGCCGCCGTCTGTGCCGGCGTCGGCATCGGCGTGACGGTCGGCATCGCGGAAGGCGGCACGGTCGCGGGCGAGACGGACGCAGGCGCAGTCGCGGTCGCCGCCGCGGGAGTGTTCTCGTTGCGCGCCACGATCTCGGAAATCAGGCGCGTCGTCGCGGCCGACGATGCGGCCGGGTCGAGCTTCGGCTCCGGGGGCGTCGAAACGACTGCGGGCGTCGTGGAAGTTGGCTGTGCAATTGCCGGCGCGGTCGCAGCAATCGTCGGCGCGGAAGTCGCACCGTCGCCCGGCCATTCCAGCACCAGGCGCGGGCCGTCGCCGGCCTGTTCGATGCGCGGCTTGAGCACTGCGATCGGCTGGGCCAGGTCGAACACGATGCGGGCGGTGCCGGGCGAGGGCTCGCCGGTGCGGACCGCCTTCACCACGCCGCTGGCCGCCGGCAGGCGGAAGCCGCGCGCGAGTGCCGAGGCAGGCAGATCGATGACGAGACGGTCCGGCCCTTTGAGGTTGATGACCTTGAAGTCGGCGGCGCGGTCGAGGGCGATCTCGGCGCGGGTGCCCGTAGCTCCGTCGCGCAACTCCAAGCCCTTGATTTCACTGGCGTGCGCAAGATTCCAGGCCAACGCGCCGAGCAACGCGAGGCCGAGCAGACATTTCTGGACGGTGGCGGCCGTGACACGCATGGACCGTAGTCAAGCACCGCGATATCAAATTTGCAAGCACTTTTCCCTTACGAATCCGGGACCTGCCGACTTTTCCTGTAAATCCGTTCAGGAGTCGCCCGCAACCTCCTGCCCCGGTGACACCCGCCCGGCCCATGCGACGCCAATCTGCGACCCGGGGTGCAGCCGGGCGATCCGCCCCGGTCCGCGCATCGACAGGTCGATGGTCAGATCGGGGCGAGGCAGCGCGCCGACGCCCCGCTCCGGCCATTCGACCAGCCACAAGCGCACGTCGGTGCCATCGAGGCCGAGGAATTCGAGTTCGCCCGGATCGGCAATGCGATACAGATCCAGATGCCAGGCTTCGCCGTCGTCGAGTGGGTAGCGTTCGACGAGCGTGTACGTCGGGCTGCGGATCGCGCCCTGCACGCCAAGCGCGCGAAGCAGCGCGCGCGCGATCGTCGACTTGCCTGCGCCGAGATCGCCATGCAGATGCACGACCGCCTGCGCGGGACGCGTCATCGCCAGGCGCGCACCCAGCGCGTCGGTTGCATCGGCGTCGGGCAACCACAGTTCGGTCATCGCTTCGGTTTCCTGCTGTGAGATCACTGGTTGGAGAAGTGTCGCAGCCACGGCATCAGATCGCTCGGCAACAAACCGCGTTCGCCACCGTCGTGTGCCGCCGCATCGCCAGCCGCCGAATGCAGCAGCGCGCCGCACGCCGCAGCGTCGAATGCATTCATTCCCTGCGCGCGCAATGCTGCGATGACGCCACTGAGCACGTCGCCCATGCCGCCCACGGCCATGCCCGGATTTCCTGCGGCGATCACGCGCGGCGTTTCGTGCGCAGACGTCACGATCGTGCCCGCACCCTTCAGCACGACGACGCATGCGTATCGCTCGCTCAACGCGCGCGCCGCGGCGAATCGATCGCGCTGCACGTCGGCGGTGCTGGTTTCGAGCAGGCGCGCAGCTTCCCCGGGATGCGGCGTGATCACCGCATCGGCCGGCAATGCGAATGGTCGCGTCGCCAGCAGGTTGAGCGCGTCGGCGTCGAGCAACAGCGGTTTTCCGCTGGCAATCGCGCGTTCGTACAACGGAACACTCCACTGCCCGCGCCCCAGCCCCGGTCCGAGCGCGATCGCGTCGGCGCGTTCGAGCGCGGCGTGCAGCGCATCGGCATCGCCGACCTCATGCACCATCGCTTCGGGCAAACGTGCGAGCAACGGTGCGACGTGGCGCTCGCGCGTGGCGACTTCGACGAGCCCTGCCCCGCTGCGCAACGCCGCTTCGGCGCAGAGCATGATCGCGCCACCGCTGCCGTGATCGCCGCCGATGCACAGCACGCGACCGTTGCGTCCCTTGTGGCTGTCGCGCGGACGAGGTGCGAGCCAGCGCGGGAGATCGGTCGCGGCCAAACGCTCCGCAATGGAAGAAACACCGTCGAAATCGGCGGCAACCAGTTCGAGCGATGCGAGCGACAACGCACCCGCGTGATCGAGCGCGCGCCCCGTGCGCAACCCGGCCTTGGGCGCGATGAATTCGATCGTCCGCGCGGCGATCACCGCCGCACCCGGAACGCCACCAGTGTCGGCATCGACACCGCTCGGCACATCGAGCGCGAACACTGGCGCGCCGTGCGCGTTCATCGCGGCGATCAACCCCTGCGCTGGCGCATCGGGTTCGCGCGCGAAGCCGATGCCGAACAACGCATCGACCAGCACGTCGCACGGAGGGAGATGCTGTTCGAACGTGACGATTTCGCCGCCTGCCGCCGTGTAGTCAACGGCGGCGCGATGGGCGAGCTCGCTGCGCGGGGCGTATTCAGTCAGATGCATGACGCGCACGACGCGGCCGGCTTCCTTCGCATGGCGTGCCAGCACGTAGCCGTCGCCGCCGTTGTTGCCCGGGCCGCACACCACGACGATCCGCATCGCCTCGGGCCAGTGCGCGAGGAGGTCGCGCCACGCGGCCTGCCCGGCGCGGCGCATCAGTTCGAATCCGTCGTCCAGGCGCTGCGTCGCGCGCGATTCGACCCGGCGCAGCGCAGCCGCGTCGTGGAGCGCGTGGACGAACGGAGTGGCGGCGTGGGACATCGCGCGATTCTATACTTGCCGTGCCGTGAACCCGTCCGCATCTCCTGCTGCCCTGCCCGCTTCCGCTCCCGACCCCGGCGCGCTGGCGATGCGCGTGCGCGAACTCGCGCGTGAATTCGGATTCCAGCGCTGCGGCATTGCCGGCATCGAACTCGGCGAGGACGAGGCGCATCTGCGCGACTGGCTCGCGCAAGGCCTATACGGTTCGATGGACTGGATGGCGCGCCACGGAGACCTGCGCGCGCGCCCGCACGAATTGCACCCGGGCACGGTGCGCGTGATCTCGGTTGGCCTGGACTACGGACGCGACAGCGACGAAGCCTGGGCGACGCTCGACGACGCAGAACGCGCCTACGTCGCGCGCTACGCGTTGGGTCGCGACTACCACAAGCTTATGCGCCAGCGCCTGCAGCGCCTGGCCGACCGCATCGCCGAAGTTGTCGGTCCGTTCGGCCATCGCGTGTTCGTCGATTCCGCACCGGTGCTCGAACGCGCCCTCGCGCGAAACGCGGGACTGGGCTGGATCGGAAAGCACACCTGCCTGATCGACAAGGACGGCGGCTCGTTCTTCTTCCTCGGCGAGATTTACGTCGACCTGCCGCTGCCCGTCGACGTCCCCGCGAGCGCGCATTGCGGCACCTGCCGACGCTGCATCGACGTGTGCCCGACGCAGGCGATCGTCGCGCCGTACCGGCTCGATGCGCGGCGTTGCATCGCGTATCTCACGATCGAACACGAGGGTGCGATTCCCGAAGACCTGCGCGCACCGATCGGCAACCGCATCTTCGGTTGCGACGACTGCCAGCTGGTCTGTCCCTGGAACAAGTTCGCCCAACGCACGGATGAGCCGGATTTCCGCGTTCGCAACGACCTCGACAAGGCGACGTTGCTGGACCTGTTCGCGTGGAGCGAAGAGGAATTCCTGCAGCGCACGGAAGGATCGGCGATCCGCCGCAGCGGCCACGAACGCTGGTTGCGCAACATCGCCGTCGCGTTGGGGAACGCGCGCGCGACGCCGGAAGTGATCGACGCGCTGCGTGCGCGCCGCGATACCGTGAGCCCGATGGTGCGCGAGCACATCGAGTGGGCCCTGCGGCGGCACGGGGTAAACGACGCAGCGTGATGCGCGCTGCGTCGCTGCGGATCAGCCCCGCAACTGCTCCAGCAACGCGCGCGTCACCGGATCGTCCGCCTGCGCCTGGCCTTCCAGCGCCGGCAGCAAACGACTCGCGACCTGCTTGCCCAGCTCCACGCCGAACTGGTCGAACGCGTTGATGCCCCACACCAGCGACTGCAGGTACACGCTGTGTTCGTACAGCGCGAGCAGCGCGCCGAAGGAATGCGGCGTCAGTGCGTCGAGCAGGATCGTCGTCGTCGGGCGGCCGCCGGCGTACGCGCGATGCGGATCGTCGCTGGACTGGCCATTGGCGAACGCTTCCGTCTGCGCGAGCAGGTTGGCCTGCAGCGCGCGATGGTTCTGCGGATACGGTGCATCGGCGCGAACCACGCCGATGAAATCGGCCGGCACGATCGACGTGCCCTGGTGCAGCGCCTGGAAGAAGCTGTGCTGCGTGTCGGTGCCGGCGCCGCCCCACCACACGGGTACGGTCTCGACGCCGACCGGCGAGCCATCGGTGCGCACCGACTTGCCGAGGCTTTCCATCACCAGTTGCTGCAGGTAGTTCGACAGCAGCTTCAGGCGTTCGTCGTACGGCAGCACTGCTTGCGTTGCGTAGCCCAGGCCGTTGCGATTCCACACGCTGGTCAGCGCGTGCCACACGGCGAGGTTGCGCTCCACGGGCGTGCGCAGCACGTGCGCGTCCATTCCGGCGGCGCCGTCGAGCAGTTGTTCGAACGCGTCCATGCCGATCGCCAGCGCGATCGGGAAGCCGACCGCCGACCACAGCGAATAACGGCCGCCTACCCAGTCCCACATCGGCAGGATGCGTTCGGCGGGAATCGAGAACGCCTGCGCGGCGCGCTCGACGTTCGCCGACACGGCGTAGAGTCGCTCGGTGCCGCCGAGCCAGTCGCGCAGGATCGCGCCGTTGAGCAGCGTCTCCTGCGTGCCGAAGGTCTTGGAAATCAGCACCGCGGCCGTGCGCGCGGGATCGAGCCCCGCCAGCACGCGTTGCGCGGCATGACCGTCGACGTTGCTGAGGAAATGCACGCGGAAGCGGCCGGGCTTCGGGCCACTGAGGGCATCGACCGCCAGACGAGGGCCGAGATCGGAGCCGCCGATACCGACACTGACGATATCGGTGATGTTGGTTGCGGCAAGCGAATCGACCAGCGCGCGCATGCGCTTGCGTGCTTCCAGCGCCTGCGCGTGCGCGGCCTTCGCGACCGGCGCATCCGACAGGTCGCTGCGCAGCGACGTGTGCAAGACGCTGCGGCCTTCGGTCAGGTTGATCTTCTCACCGTCGAACAGGGCCTTCAGGCGCGCGGGCGCATCGACGGACTGCGCGAGCGCGAACAGCGCGGCGAGCGCGTCGCGATCGTAATGCTGGCGCGCGAAGTTGGCGTAGATCGGGCCGACGCGCAGGGCGAAATCCTGCGCGCGTGCCGGATCGTCGGCGATCAACTTCGCCAGCGGAGTTTGATGGATGCGCCCGGCCTGGGCGCGCAGTTGGCTCAGACGGGAAGCGGCATCCATGGGCGGGTCAGGCCGCCTGTGCCGGCATCGAGCGGTTGGTGTGCGTCAGCGCGTTGTCGCGATCGACGTACACCAGCGTCGGCTTGTACTTGGCGGCCTCGGCCTCGTCGCACACGCCGTAGGCGCAGATGATGACCAGGTCGCCCGGCTGCGCGCAGTGCGCGGCTGCGCCGTTCACCGAGATCACGCCGCTACCCTCTTCGCCACGGATGGCGTAGGTGACGAAGCGGTGGCCGCTATTCACGTTGTAGATGTGGATCTGCTCGTATTCACGGATGCCGGAAATGTCGAGCAGGCGACCGTCGATCGCGCACGAACCTTCGTAATGCAGCTCGGCGTGGGTCACCGTCGCGCGGTGGATCTTGGCCTTGAGGATGTTCAGTTGCATGGATTTCGGCTCCGGCCGCAGCGCGCGGGCGCTGGGCGTACAAGGGATTTGGCGAAGTCTAGCAGCGCATGGCGCGGTGCAACATCACCCGGCGCGCACGATTAAGGACGCAGCTGGAACGGTCCGGGCCGGGCGCCGTGATCGGCGTTCAGACAATGAATTCGAGGTTGTCGATCAACCGCGTGCGGCCCAGCCGGGCGGCGATCAGGGCGACCATGGAACCGGTTTCACCGTCCGCCGGCTCGGTCAGGTCGGGCCGCCGCACGACCGTGTAGTCCGGCTCGAAACCGGCCTCGACCAGGCGCTGCGCGGCCTGCGCCTCGACCGCCCCACGCGATTGGCCGCCGCGGATCGCTTCGGCCATCGCCGCCAGGCAGCGGCTGATCTGCGCGGCCTGGCTGCGCTCGTCGTCGGACAGATACTGATTGCGCGAACTCCGCGCCAGTCCGTTCGCCTCGCGCACGATGTCGGCGCCGATGAGGTCGATCGGGAATCCGAGGTCGCGGACCATATAACGGATCACCGCGAGCTGCTGGTAATCCTTGCGGCCGAACACAGCCACGTCCGGTTGCACCTGGTTGAACAGCCGCGACACCACCGTCGCGACGCCATCGAAGTGACCCGGGCGATGCGCGCCTTCCAGCGTCGCGGTGACGGCCGGCACCTCAACGCGTACGGTCGCGTCGACGCCGTAGGGATACATCGTCTCCACCGACGGCAACCACATCGCATCGCAACCCGCGGCTTCCAGACCCCGCGCATCGGCCTCGGGCGTGCGCGGATAGCGCGCGAAATCCTCGTTCGGGCCGAACTGCGTCGGATTGACGAACACGCTGGCGACGACGCGGTCGGCATGCTCGCGCGCACGCTTCACCAGCGAGAAATGGCCTTCGTGCAGGTTGCCCATCGTCGGCACGAAGGCGACGCGCAGGCCATCGCGTTTCCAGCCGCGCACGCGTTCGCGCAGCGCATCGAGTTCGGTGATGGTTTCGATCATGGTTGTTTCAGACGTGGGAGTTGCGAGGCGAACTACGCTGCGTCGCTTCACGCGTACGAATGTTCGGCATCCGGGAACGAGCCATCGCGCACCGCCTGCGCGTACGCGGCGAACGCACCTGCGACCGAGCCGCCTTCGGCAAGGAAATCCTTCACGAAGCGCGGGCGGCGATGACCGGAATTCACACCGAGCAGGTCGTGCAGCACCAGCACTTGGCCATCGCACTGCGGACCGGCGCCGATGCCGATGGTGGGAATGTCGAGATCGTCGGTGATCGTGGCGGCGACCGGCGTCGGCACGCACTCGAGCACCAGCAGCGTGGCACCCGCCTCCTGCACGGCGCGCGCGTCTTCGCGAAGGCGATTCGCAGCGACCTCATCGCGCCCCTGCACCTTGTAACCGCCCAGGCGCAGCACGGATTGCGGCGTCAGGCCGAGGTGGCCGCACACCGGGATTTCGCGCTCGACCAGGAAGCGGATCACGTCGAGTTTGTGCGCGGCGCCTTCGAGTTTGACCATCGCCGCGCCGGCCTGCAGGAACCGGATCGACGCGTCGAGCGCGCGCTCCGGCGTGGCATCGGCGGCGAACGGCAGGTCGGCGATCAGCAACGCCTTGTCCAGGCCGCGGGCAACGCAGGCGGTGTGGTACGCGACATCGGCGGTGGTCACCGGCAACGTGCTGTCGTGGCCCTGCATCACCATGCCGAGCGAATCGCCGACGAGCACCAGGTCGATGCCGACCTCGTCCATCGTTCGCGCGAAACCCGCGTCGTAGCAGGTGAGCATGACCAGCTTGCGGCCGTCGCGCTTGGCCTGCGCCAGCGCGGGCACGGTCCACGCCTTTTCGACGGCCCGGGACTTCTCGTTCGGAGTTCCGCTGTACATGGTTGTGTTCTGGCGCCGGCGCGAACGCTCAGGCGGGATCGAGGGGGTCCGCATACGTTACCCCCTCGACCTGCGCCGGTGCCATCCTCGCCAGCGCCTGCGCGGCGGTTCCGACGCCGGGAATGCGCGCATCCGGCGCGATTTCGGCCAGCGGGACCAGTACGAAGGCGCGCTCGTGCAGGCGCGGATGGGGCACGTGGAGGCCGGGCTCGTCGATGCGCGCCTCGCCGTAGAGCAGCAGGTCGAGGTCCAGCGTGCGCGGACCCCAGCGGTCGCTGCCGTCTTCCAGCCGGTGACGACCGGCGTGGCGCTCGATCTCCAGCAGGTCCTCCAGCAACTGCCGCGGCGTGCGCCGCGTGTGCAGCAATGCGACCGCGTTGATGAAGTCCGGCTGGTCGGTCACGCCCCACGCGGCGGTGCGATACAGCTTCGAGCCGCGCACCACGCGCGTGTCCGGCAACGCGTCGAGTGCGAGCAACGCCGCCTTCAGCGTGGCGACGCTATCGCCGAGATTGCCGCCCAGGCCGATGAAGGCCGGGCTTTCCAGCGACTCGTTCATTCGACGCGGTTATTCGCCGCCGTTCCCGGTCTTGCGACGACGCCGGCGACGCTTGCGCGGCGCCTCGCCTTCTTCGTTCGACTCGTCGCGATGCGCGTCCGCATCCACGGCCAGCGCATGCGCCGGATCGGACTGCGCCTCGCGCCAGAACGCAACGTCGTCGGCGTGCTCGTCGGACGCGGCCAGCCGCAGGTTGAGGAAATCGAACGCCGCGCGGAATCGCGGATGCGCGAGCGTGCGGAACACGCGCTTGCGCTGGCGCTGCGAGAAACGCGACTGCAGCAGCCAGATTTCCTGCATCGGCAGAGAGAAGCGACGCGGCAACGCGATCGTTTCCAACTGGTGGACCGTCACGCGATCGGCCGCGCGACGCTGCGCTTCGGCCGCGTGCACGCCCTGCGCCTGCAACGTGATCAGCGAGCGGCAATAGGCCGGCCACAGCAGCAGCGCGAACAGGAACGCCGGCGACACCGGCTCGTCGTTCGCCACGCGCGTGTCGGTTCCCTTGAGCCCTTCCAGCACCATGCTGCGCAACGCGCCGCTACGGTTGGACTTCAGCGCGGCCGCGGTTTCCGGCAGCAGCGCCGGCAGCAGGCCATGGCGCTCCAGCCCGATGAAACTCTTCACCGCATGTCCGGAGAGGAACAGCTTCAGGCATTCCTCGAACAGGCGCGCCGGCGCGGCTTCGCGCAGCAGCGGGGCCAGTTGCGGGATGGGCTTGGCGGTCGCGGTCTCGATCTCGAAATCGAGCTTCGCCGCCAGGCGCACCGCGCGCAGCATGCGCACGGGGTCTTCGCGATAGCGCGTTTCCGGATCGCCGATCAGGCGCATCAGGCGATTGCGCACGTCTTCGAAGCCGCCGGTGTAATCGCGCACCGAGAAATCCTCGATCGCGTAGTACAGCGCGTTGGCGGTGAAGTCGCGGCGCACCGCGTCGTCCTCGATCGAACCGTACACGTTGTCGCGCAGCACGCGGCCGCCTTCGTGCAGTTCGCGATCGCCGCTGCCGTCGTCGCTGTTGGCGCGGAACGTCGCCACTTCGATGATCTCGCGACCGTAGACGACATGCGCCAGGCGGAAGCGGCGTCCGATCAGCCGGCAGTTGCGGAACAGGCCCCTGACCTCTTCCGGCGTGGCGTTGGTCGCGACGTCGAAGTCCTTCGGGTGGCCGCCGATGAGCAGGTCGCGCACGGCGCCGCCGACCAGGAACGCGTCGAAACCGCCTTCACGCAGGCGATAAAGCACGCGCAGTGCATTGGGGCTGATGTCGCGCCGCGAGACGTTGTGCTGGTCGCGCGGAATGATCTGCAATTGGGTTCGGATATGAGGTTGCATCAGGCGGGCGCGCCGCGGATCCTTTGAAATGTGGCCGTTGCCGCCGGCAACAGCGGCGCATATACTAGCAAGCCGCGTTACGTTGAGAGCCTGCGCGGGGTTCACCGCTCCACATGCTCCCATCGTCTAGAGGCCTAGGACACCGCCCTCTCAAGGCAGTAACACGGGTTCGAATCCCGTTGGGAGTACCAATTCCGAAGCCCGCGCAGCGATGCGCGGGCTTTTTCTTTGACGGCCACCAGCCCCATCCGCCGGGCCCGATTTGGGGGCGACGGCCGCGAATCGCTAGACTATCGCAATGTCCGGCGCCCGTTTCCCGCGCCACTTTCACGGAAATCCCC
>Ga0102591_1004449_pt1 | contig 10875 bp, 6 predicted proteins | sample AraplaCol_mCL_r2_2_FD_76860 | JGI IMG/M metagenome (GOLD analysis project Ga0102591, IMG submission 76860) | Arabidopsis root microbial communities from North Carolina, USA - plate scrape MF_Col_mCL_r2 (SPADES assembly) (version 2) | ecosystem: Host-associated > Plants > Roots > Endosphere... | reverse complement strand
AGCGGGATGTGATCGGAGAACTCAAACCCGAAGAGACGAGGGGCTTCCACGCCCATTTGTATTTCCCGACGCGCAAGCTGCAGTGTTGGACGGGGGAAGGCGAGCCGGTCACGAAGCTGGGCTGGGGACCGAAGCTATCGGAACTGGCAAACAAGCGCGCTTCCGGACCAATCGTCGAGATGCTCAATCGACGATGGGCGGAGATCGCCAACGACCACCTCCGAGAGGCCGGGCTCACGCCGGATCGTGACCACCGGAGCTATGCGAAGCTCGGCATCGACAAAGTCCGCGAACCCAAGATCGGCCAGGCCGCGACGGCGTTGGAACGCCGGGGCGTCTTCACCGACAAGGGAGATGCCGTCCGTCAGATCCGCGTTCCCAGTGAAGTCGCGAAGGTGACCCACGCTGCCCTCTTGGAGCGTCAGCGCGATCAGGCGCAGGCGGACCGACAGCGGGAGCGCACGGAGGTGGTCCCGGCGCGTGACGAAGTTGCCGAGGCCCAGGAGCGAGGTGCGCGACTGCTCGCGCAGGCAGCCTTGGCAGACCGGTTCGCCGCGGCCCTGCCGGCGCCCGCCCCGACCACGCGGGCAACCTTCATCAAGCTCCTCGCGGTCATCCGGCACCTTCAGCGGGTGCTGGTGGTCCTGGCCGGCGTCGTGCCTCGCTTGGAGACCGCAGCGGAAGCTCGGCGGCGGACGACACTGGCGCACTGGCAAGCCCAGCGTGACCTTGACGCGCTCCGGCCGCGGCATGCCGCTGCCCAGTCGGCCGTTCAGAACTGGCTGCAGGAGCACCCGTGGCGGGTGCGGTTCCGGGAGGCGATGGGTGCCCCTCGACCCCGGCCTCTGCTGGCGCTGGAGCAACGGGAAGCCCAAGAGCGAAAGCGGTTGAAAGAGGCCGACCGGGACGAGCGCCGGAGCGGCGCCCAGGACGAAGCCAGCCTGCGTCGGCTTCGGCATCTGGAGCGGCTCCAAGGGAAAGCGGAGGCCCGCCTAAAGCGAGGTCTGGCGCACCTGGCCGACCTTGATCCCGGCGCGGTCGGGATCCTCCGGGAAGTGGCCACGGTCGACCAGCGGCAGTTCGTGGATCGGGCCATGCCGGACGAGCCGCAGGTTGAAGAGCTCATGCCCGAGGTCGGCGTGCCGATGCCCGAGGTGGCCATCCGGCCGCGCCCCCGCCCGCGAATGGGCTGAGGCCAGCCGGTGACCCTGTGCCCCGATCCTGTGCTGGCCGAACGGCTGCTTCGACGATGGTGCCCCGTCGGCCACGCCGTGCGGGTGGAAGGAGCGCGCAGGGCTGTCCACCTTCAAGTGGATCTGGACGGCGTGCCAGTGGCGATGCCCATCGGGATCCAGGTCGCGGACTTGCTGGGCCGGGACCTCGACCGTTACGGCGCGATCCGGTTGCGGCCGAGGGAGACAGCGGGGCAGCTGGTCGCCGCGCTGGCGCTGCGGCTGCATGGCGATGGGCGAGCACTTCGCCTGGCGCCGGTAGCAGTCGCGATGCGGGTGAACCGTCAGCCGCGAAAGTGTGTGCCGTGATGATGAGCCGTGCCGTCAGCGATTTCTTCGATACAACCAAACCATACGCACATGATGGCAAAAGGAACTCGCAGGTGGCCTCACCTGCGGCGGAAGCGCGACGGACGAAGCGTAAGCGTCTGCGCTACCGCCTTTTAAGATGATCTGCGCCGGTTGAAGCGGTGCCTCCTCGGCTTGCGCTACGACCGGCACATCGAAAGACGACTTTGCTAAGGACGCGCAAGCTGAAGGATCGGCAACGCGCATCCCTATCCGATGTCGGATCTGTTGCATAACCCTGATTGTTCGGAGCATCTTCAAGTGCCGCAACGGGCGGCGCTGGAACGGGGTTTTGCGTCATGGCAAAGAACGAGACCACCGGTAAGAAAGCGGGCACCGCTGCGAGCAAGGTGCTGAAGAACGGGTCTACTTCGAAAGATTCGAAATCGGCGGCCGGGTCGGCGCTGAGTCAACGTCCGGACAAGAAGAAGAAATGATCCAGGGCCCGGCGAAAGCCGGGCCTTCTCTTGGTAAGCGCTCCGGTCGACCGGTCGGAGGAGACGGCTTCCCTTTTTATGGTGTCGATTAGAACCACCGACATCACCGATCAACTATCGCGATCTCGATTTCCATCCCGTCTCGCACGATTGTCGTGGTCTGCCAGGCCCAGTCTGTAAAATTTTCTGCCAGCTCCTTCGTGGCGTGAAGAATCTGGTGCTCATCGCCGGACTCCTGCTCGGCGGCAAGTCGTTCCACTTCGGCTTGCTTGGCGTCTGCAGCGGAAGCCACGATTTCCTGGTCTTCCAGGCGCACGATGACATAGAACAAAGGGCTGCTTGCGGTGTCCACACGGACTCCTTCGTGAGGATGGGCGGGTTCAACTCCCCATTGGCGGAGTTCCCCGCGTTCATGGACATTAGCATTGCCTACGAAAGGACGGCTGCTGCTCGGTCGCGCTGTTGGATACTGCGGTCGCCGGCTTAGAGAATGGCGGACGCCGACGGGTAGCGTGCACAATTGTATGTGCTCGGACATGTGACCAGCCATTCTCAATCAGGCTGGCCGCATACGGTAAGTCCTTGAATGCACATCGTAGAGTTGAGGCGCCGTCACCTGCAAGGCGACTGAATAAAGATGTGCATCTTTTCAGTGTTGGCCTGCGTTCTTAAACAAGGTGACCAGGCGCGACCGTTGTATTCACCCGCCAGCGGTAATCACCCTTCCCAGTTTGATCAGAGATTGGCCGGCCATCCTGAGAAGAACAACCTGCGTCTGACACAAAAAGCCCCGGCATGCCGGGGCTTGGGCCACGCGTGGATCACTGCGTCAGCTGGCCACGGCCTCCTTCGAACTTGCCTTCTTCCGAGTGCCGTTGGACGGCGTAGATCTGCGGACCGAATGGGTCGCCACCAAGTCCGCCCGGCGCTTCAGTTCGACCCTGTGGCACTCGCCGCCCAGCAATCGCGCATAGATGCCTTCCCGTGCGGCCGGATCTTCGAAGTAGTCGTCCCAGTCACCAGGCGGGTTGATGGACGCCACCACCGTCGGCAGCCCGCGCCGGCTACGCTCATCCAGCAGGCGTCGAAGCAGATAGGTCCGCTCGGTGCTAGCTTGCTCGGTGGCAAAGTCATCCATGACAAGCAGGGGAATGGCGGAAAGTTGCCTAAGGTAGCGGCGGCTCCCCACCGCGTCGTCAGGATCAAGGCACCGCTCCAGCATCCGCGGCGTCTGAATAAAGGTCGTGCGGATGCCTTGCACCATCGCCTCCTGTCCCAACCCGGCGGCCAAATGTGTCTTTCCTGACCGGGTGGGACCGCTGATGACGATCGTTTGCCCGCGATCAATCCACGACAAGCCTTTGAGGTGATCGAGACGCTGTGGCGTAAGTCCGGACGCTTGGCCCGCCGTGAAGGTCTGAACGCTAAAATGCGTCGCCAGGCCGGCACGACGAAAGAAGCCATCCGACCTGCTCTGGCTCACCGCCTGTCGATGTGCATCGAGCAGGAAAGCTAGGCACGCATCCGCGCCACGATCTGCATTGGCGGGAATGGCATGCCAAGCGTCGAGCGCTTCTGGCATGCCGGTCAAACGAAGGTCACGCAGGTCTTGTGTCAGGCAACGCATAGATACCTCAGGCATAGGAGTTAGAGCCACCGGCGTTGCTGGAACGCTTCGTGGCAACAGACGCACCGTCCTTGGCCTGAATGGAGAGCTTGCGTCGCAGGTCCGTGACTGTGACGAAGGAGAGGTCGGGATAAGACGCCAATGCCTTGTCCACCACAGCATTGCCATACTTCCCTGCGAGCGTTTTGAGTGTGTCTGCCGGCCGCAACCCGAGATACGGGCGGTCCTGCTTGAACTGGTGTTCAACGAATCGAGCAATAACGGGGCCGGCAGACTTCGCCCAGGTGCGCAGCGCTTCCGGGGTGCGGTCCGCTTGTGCACGATGAGCGTCGGGTTGATGGCGCGGATCAGTGGTGATGCCGCCGGCCTCGCAACTCCGGGCGTGCTTGGCGACGCAGCGATTCTCGTGGAAGACCTCCACATGGCCGGTGGTGACGCGGGCATCAACCCGTTGTCCAACCAGCGCGTGTGGCACGGAATATCGGTGCAGCTGCACTACGATGTGGTATCCGCCGTCCACCTTGATGTTGGGCTTGATTTCCGCATAGTCGTAGCGGTGTTCTGGCAGCGGCTTCAGTTTGGTGCGTTCAAACGCATCGAACCGCTGGCGCCGGCTCGGGAGCCCATTGGACATCGGGCGGTCATTTGCCTCGGCCAGTAAGACAGTGAGGCGTTCGTTGATTTCGTCTAGGGAATAGAAGGTAAACGTCCGGAGGCGGGCCAGGACATGCGTGTCCACAAACTTCACCGCCGCTTCGACCTTGGCTTTGTCCTTCGGTCGATATGCCCGCGCGGCGATCGGCACGATTCCGTAGTGACGGGTGAGATCGGCATATCCGCGCTGAACTTCACCGTCGGGACCGGATGTGATCATGGCGCACTTCGCGTTGTCCGGGACCACGACATCGGGAACGCCCCCGAAAAAGTCGAACATCGCGGCGTGCGCTCGGAAAAAATCAGGTCCGCTCTGCGATTCGATGGCCACCGCGAAGGTATACGAGCTCGCGGGCAGGGCCCCCACGAAAATCACAGCTTTCCTGCGCTGTTTCGAGGAACGATCGTGGTAGTCAATAGTGGCTCCGGTGAAATCCACCTCAACGGTTTGGCCTGGAACATGAACCTTGTGCATAAAGGAGGGCAGGGTGGTGCGATACGCGCGCAGTCCGGCGGAGATGTTGGAGTAGGACCGATGGTTGGGGTAGTGCTCGCGTGAATAATCCTCATACCAAACCTGCAAGGTCATCCGATGGGCGATCAGATAGTCATGGATCTCCGCATGGCTGACCCGGGGTTTGATCTTGTTGCCGTTGTGCTTCTTGTTAAAGCTGGCGTCCACCTTCGCCGGCGACCATTCACGCATCTGCTCCCAGGTCAGCCCCTTGTGCGCGGCAATCTTCCGATAACGACTAACGGTCGTCTTCGATAGGGAGAGCGCCGATGCAATCTGTCGGTCGGAGAGCGTTGTGGTGTGGATGAGGCGCAACGCCTCCATCTGCTTTGTCATTGAACGGGCCATCAGGGCACTCCTGTGCGGGTCGGGTCGCAGTCCGTGCGACGGGGTCAAAAGGCGGGCATGAGGTGCCCGTGCTCCTCATAGAGGGGCTCTTGACAGGGTGGGGTGGCGGCCCTACGGTGGGGTCTGCAGCGGGTTGTCAAATCACTGCGATCGACGGACTCGGCGTGAGCGCGCCGGGTCCGTATTTTTTTGTCCGCCGGATGCGGGGAGGGCTACATGGGGTGCTCCGATAAGGCCGTGGGGGGACGGCGGGGAGCACCAGACATAGCGGAAACGCCCGCTTCGTCAACCACATGCGCAAAACCCGAACGCACAGAGATGTCGACGTCGGGCTCGTAGATAAGTGCCCGAGTGGGCTCCATTTTTCGTCAGTCGGAATTATCAGGAATTGCCGAATATCGTGGAACGAGGCGGCGAAAGACATGATTTGCCGAAAATACATATTCATTTAGAGCAGCGCCCTCGCGTTTGCCCTCGTGGTTGAAGGCATTCCGCCGATGGTGGCCTTGGAATCGGTGTGCATCGCACAGGGCCCCACATCTGGACGGGGCGATTTATGGGCGCGGGGCTCGCCGGCTAATCGTTTTCCGTTGTAGTGGTGAGAAGCTGTTTTTGGATTACAGGAATCGGCTCGCGAAACTGCTTCAACTCAGCGTCGTCTTCGTTCAAGAAAGGAGCCTGCTCAACTTTCGCGTAGAGGTTCAACATCCGTTTCTCCGCCCGGCGAACAATGGTGTCGTAGAGAACCGGAACAATAGTCACCGTCTCGCCCCGCGTCAGCTTCTCTTCCTCGCCTTCTTCGATCCGATCGCCGAGGATAAAGCCATCGACGCGTGTCGTAGGTCGGAGGTATCCACGCGTGCGAAGCTCTTTGATGTATTTCCAGACCTGGTCCTTCTCCTTGGATCCCATGGGCAGGCCAGTCGTTTTTAGATCAATGATGACCAAGTGCTCGATGCCGTCTTCGTCGTGATCGTTGTTGTATGACGAGCGGGCATAGAGGCCGACACTCTCATCGGGCAATGCCACAAAGTCCGGCCGGTTCAGCGACCCTCGTCCTTTTTTGTCTCCGAATACCGCCCGAATCACTTCGGTCATCCCTCGGTTGGACGTGAACTCAATGGACTCGAACTGTGCCCCGAACATCCAGAGGCCTTGGGCAAAGATGGGTTGAAGTTCATGAACTTCGTCCACGCCTTTGACCAGCAACTTGGCCTTGAGTTGGCGGATCAGGTAAAGCCGCGTCTGGATCTCATCCATAACAATCTTGACCAACCCGACGGTCCACTTGCGAAGCACATCGTGGAGATCGTCCATTTCGTCGGCGGTCTGCGTGTGAAGCAGGTTCAGCAGCCCGTAAAGCGATTTACTGTTCTCAAGCGTCGCCAAGATCGTTGTCAGTTGGACGATTTCGCTCTCGCCAAAGTGCGGGCAGCGGTCGATGACATCATTAATGAAGTCGCGGACACGATCCCGACCAAGTGGAGAAAGCGCGTTGACCTGAGCGCCTACGCGATCAAAAACTCCGGAGCGTTTCCGCTCTCTTGCCACGGTGTTCGTTTGGTCAATGATCTCGCGGATTCGTTGCTGGACGGCCGCCTGGGTTTGCTTCCATACCGCGTTTCCTTCGTGGAAGCCGGACCAGTCGTCTTTTACCGCTTCGCCTTTATTGAGGAAGTCGGCTGAGACAATAAATGTGTATCGCTTCGCCTCCGATGTCCGGCCGTCCAAGATCCGTTCGAGGTCGCTGCCGTGCCAGGCACAGTCGCCGACGGCTCGATCCTGGACCCACCAGGCGATGCCATGTTGCTTGGTGCTCCGATCTGCCTTGATCGTGTCAATGTGACGAATGGTCACCGAGCCGATATCAGGGATTTCGAAGGTCTCCACGGACAGGGACCGGGCGGAAACATCCGCGAACGTGATCAGACGACCGCCAAGGAATACTTTGAACGCGGGGTTTGCCAGGAATCGACTTCCGATGATGTCGCGCGCCCGTGCCGCATCAAGTCCGATTTGAGCGATCTCGCCCACCCCTTCGATCCGTGTGCCGTGGGACTGATCAGAGACGTTGGAGAAAACTGGATCTTCCAGGCGGAACGGCTTGGTTATCGATCGTCGCACCACGCAGGAAAACTGCTTGCCGTCCTTCCATGATGTCACTTGGTAGTCACTGGAGAAACAGAAGCTGGCGAACCGCCCTTTGCCATTGCGTCCGAAGACTTCGCGGGGCAGGGCATCGAGGTCGTCGGGCGGCTGGACAGTGGTTCCAAAGCGGGCGATTCGGTCGTAGGACATTGCGCGCCAGATAAACGCGAAGTCCTCGTAGGTCATGCCTTTTCCGTTGTCGGTGACTGAGAACTGGCGACCATTTTCTGCATCGGGCCACTCAACCATAACGTCCGTCGCGTATGCATCCCACGCATTGGCCACAAGCTCGACAATCGCGACGGTGGGATCGGACATGATCGTGCCGGCGTAAGCCTCCAGAAACCGCTTCTCGAAGAAAAGATCGCCTGTCTCGTCCATGGGTGCTCCGTGCGCGGCTGAATGCGCCGCATGCGATGCTTGCAGTATGCCGCAAGGCAACGGCGACCAACCAGCTCGTCGTTTAGGAACTCGTCGATGACCGATGGCTGTCCGTGGTTCACTATTCATGGCCTCTGATGCCCGGGCCTGATCTAGTCCGTGTGCGCCGCGCAGAAAAATATGTGGGCGTTTTCGGCAAGCTTCGTTCAGCGCGCGCCGCTGGCCCGCATCAAGCTTCTCGGACGACAACCGATACAGTGGCCAATCGAAGGAGATGGACAATGGCACAAGCACAAGGAAACGCCGCGCCGGCGGCTTCGGTAGAGAGTTGGCTGGACAGTCGGCCGAGCTGGATGCGAGCGGCTGCTCGGGGAATCTTGGAAACCGGAAAACGGCCCGACGACGCCGGCATCGACGCGTTGACCGATCACTGCCACGCGGAGGCGGCCGGCGCCCTCCCGGCGGCTCACCCCCCGATCGTGCCTGGTGTCATCCAGGCTACCGCGGCCGGTCCAAAGTTGATTCTGCGCAGGCTGTCCGACATTCGAGGCGTCAACGCCTTCGGTCCAAAAGCAGAAGTGAACTTCGCGGACCAGCTGACCGTGATTTACGGGGCCAACGGCAGCGGAAAGTCGGGCTATGCCCGACTGCTCAAGCACATGTGCGGGGCAAAGGCGCCCGAGCCCATCCTGGGGAATGTCTTTAGTAACACCCTGGAACCCGTGTCCGCAGTGGTGGCCTTTCGTCGCATTGGGCTCAAGGACGGCCAACCTTTCGCGCAGGACAATGACCATCCGTGGAAGGGGTCCGACGGCGTTTTGCCGCCGCTGGCCTCCACCCAGGTGTTCGACTCGGCAACGGCCGCATATCTAGGGCAGACTTCGTCGACAGCAAGCCACTTGCCACGCGCCATGCGGGTAGTTCAAGAACTCATCGATATCACTGACAGGGTGGCCGATCGGCTGCGGCAGCGAATGGCTCAGACGGTGTCCTCCTTGCCGGCCTTGCCGGTCAACTTCTCAGCCTCCAAAGCAGCCACCTTTTATCAGGGTCTGACGGCCGCGACCACGCCGGCGATGATCGACAGTGGTTGCGCCTTCACCGAGGCGCAGTTGAACGAGCGCGTGGCCTTGGAAGCCGCACTCGCCCAAGTCGATCCTGCAGCGGCGCACGCCAAAGCTGAGGGCGAGTTGGCCCGCGCAGTGGCATTCGGTGCTGAGATGGAAACCTGGGCCGCGACCTTCGGCGACGATCTCGCCCACAGCTTGAGCCAAGCTCGGGCCAACGCCGCCCAGGCCCGCAAAGCAGCCTCGGACTACGCGCAGACCTTCTTTGCGAATGTGCCTTTGCCCGGCGTGGGTGAAGAAACCTGGCGTCGCATGTGGAGTGCCGCCACCCTCTATGCGGAACAGCGTGCCTATCCCGGACACGCCCATCCGAATGTAGACGAAGGGGCGCGGTGCGTCCTCTGCCAACAGACCCTCGACGCGGAGGCAAAGCAGCGTCTGACCGGTTTCGCGGACTATGTGAAGAATCAGCTCGAAGCCGAAGCGCTGGTGGCCGAGAGGGCCTTGGCCGATGGGCTTGCCGCCGTGCCCGCATCGCAACCGGAAAGCTATTGGACAGCATTGGTGACGAGCGTAGCGATGACGCCCGATGCGGCCACGCTCTTGGGGCACCAGGTCGAAGAGCGGCTGGTCGCCTTGCGATCCGGTGATGCGGCTGTCCCCGCGGTGGATTGGGCGCCATTCCACGCCGCGTCGGAGCAGCGCGTAATCGCCCTGACGACTCAGCGTGACGCTCTGGCGGCCATGGTAAATCCGGCCGAGCGACAGCAGAAGGTTGCGCTATTGAGTGAACTTCAAGCCCAGGAGTGGGTGGCCAAGGTCCGGACCGCCGTGATTGCCGAGGTGGAACGGAAGGCGAAGCTGGTGCTGCTAGAAGACGCTGTGCGCCTGGCCCAGACCCATGCGCTCACCAAGCTCAGCAATCAGATTGCCGAAGCCGAGGTGGCCGGCGGATTTGTTGACCGGTTCAATGGTGAGTTGGAGCGCTTGGGAGGCAAGTTCATCCCGGTGCGCCTAACCTCGAAGATGGAAGGAAAGGGCAAGGTCAGTTTTTCGGTCGGCTTGGAGGGGGCTTCCGGCAAGGTCAAAAGCCGCGAGGTCTTGAGTGAAGGTGAGCAGCGTGTGGTCGCCTTGGCTGCGTTCCTCGCCGATGTCACCGGAACCGACCGATCGCTGCCGGTAATCTTCGACGATCCGATTTCATCGCTCGACCAGCGGTTCGAAGAGGCGGTGACGGCACGACTGGTGGACCTGGCAAAGACGCGCCAGGTCATCATCTTTACCCATCGCCTTTCCATGGGCGTGCTGATTGAAAACGCTGCCGGGAAGAAGGATTCTCCTGGGGCTGTTCCCGTCGTCGTGGTCGCCATCGACCGGCGTGGTGGAGAGGCGGGCGTGCCCGCCACCGTCAAGGTTTTCACCCAGGCTCCAAAGGCTGGCTTCAATGACCTCGACGCTAAGGTGAAATCCGCGCTCAATGTCGAGGACTACGATCAGCAGCAGGATCTGCTGAAAGCCGCCTGTGGCAACTTCCGCATCTTGTTGGAGCGTGCGATCGAGGATCACCTGTGTGCGAATGTCGTCATGCGCTACCGCCGGCAGATCGTCACGAAGGACAAGTTGAGCCGCTTGACCGTGATTTCAAAAGACGACTGCGTGTTGATCGAAGGGCTGATGACGAAGTATTCGATTTTTGAGCACGCCCAGCCCTACGAGACACCACTGCCCGACATCGATGGTAATGATTTATTGGCCGACATCAAAATCATGCGCGAGTGGATCGCAGAGTTCGACAAGCGGCCGGTCCCGGCATAACCCAAGCGGCGCCGTCAGGGATCGCCGCGCAGGCGGCGGCCCACCTCATGGTAGAGGGCCATGGACTGTTGGTCGCCCATGCCACCGGCAAGGGTATAGCTGACGCCGTCGACATCGATGTCGACGCGGTGGGCGTGCTCGGGTCGGCTGTCCTGGGACACGCGCCGGGTCAGCACATACTGCCCAAGGATCGGCAAAAACTGTTCGCTCGACAGCAGGATACCAGTGACTCCGACCGAAAACGAAACCCCCTCAGCCTGCGCTTGTGCCCGGCGTCGCATGGGGACCCACGCCAATGCGGTGA
>Ga0102591_1004447_pt1 | contig 10877 bp, 10 predicted proteins | sample AraplaCol_mCL_r2_2_FD_76860 | JGI IMG/M metagenome (GOLD analysis project Ga0102591, IMG submission 76860) | Arabidopsis root microbial communities from North Carolina, USA - plate scrape MF_Col_mCL_r2 (SPADES assembly) (version 2) | ecosystem: Host-associated > Plants > Roots > Endosphere... | reverse complement strand
TGCAGGGCCAGTTCCAGCAGATGCTGCTGTCCTCGCCCTCGATGCGCATCGCCGGCGGCACCGACGAGATCCTGCGCAACATTATCGCAGAGCGCGTTCTGGGCCTGCCGGGCGACATCCGCGTCGACAAGGACGTGCCGTATAACAAGATCCCGACCAAGGGGCGCTGATCTCAGATTGTAGGGTGGGTTAGCGAAGCGTAACCCACCTCTTTAATTTCCGCGGAGACAGAAGAGGTGGGTTACGCCTTCGGCTAACCCACCCTACACAGAAAAGAGCGCGAGCTAAACATGGATGCAAAAGTGAGCCAAACCCAAGACCGCATCGGCGTGCTCGAAGAGCTCCTCAACGAGCGCTACTCGGTGCGCGCCTTCCTGCCCAGGGAGGTCGATCGCGCCACCATCGAGCATGTGCTGAAGACCGCGCAGCGCACCGCGTCCTGGTGCAACAGCCAGCCCTGGCAGGTCATCATCGCCAGCGGCGAGGCCAAGGAGCGCTTTCGCCATCTGATCTACAAGGAAGCCTCCGGCGGACTTGGCGACGATTACGATTTCACCCCGCCGCGCGAATATGTCGGCGTCTATCTCGATCGCCGCCGCGAAAGCGGGTTTCAGCTCTACAACACGCTCGGGATCCCCCGCGGCGACGGAAGCGGCTACGCCAAGCAGGCGCTGGAGAACTACAATTTCTTCGGCGCGCCGCATGTCGCTGTCATCCACACCAACGAACCGCTCGGCATCTACGGCGCGATCGATTGCGGCGCCTATGTCTCCAATTTCATGCTGGCCGCCCAGGCGCTCGGGCTCGGCACCATTCCGCAGGCGGCGCTGGCGCGGCACTCCGGCCTGATCCGCCGTCACTTCAATCTGCCCGATGACCGCCGCGTCGTTTGCGGCATCTCGTTCGGCTATGCCGACCACGCCCACAAGGTCAACAGCTACCGCACCTCGCGGGCGAGCGTCGCCGAGACCGTGACCTTCGCGGACGAGTGATCTAGCGGCTCAAGCAGCGCCATCAGACGCACGGAAAGGCGGCCGCGTGAACGGCCGCCTTTCCATTTGTCGCCTCAGTCCGATGACGGCCTGCCGTTATCCGCCGCTGCCGCCGATCACGGCGCGCACGGTCTCGTCGGGCCCGAAATCCTCGGCGCCGTCGACATAGAGCAGCGCGGCGAGTTTCGATCGTGCACGGTTGACCCGGCTCTTGATCGTGCCGACCGCACAGCCGCAGATCGACGCTGCGTCCTCATAGGAGAAGCCGGAGGCGCCGACCAGGATCAGCGCTTCGCGCTGGTCCTGCGGGAGCTTTTCGAGCGCGGTGCGAAACTCTTCGAACTCGAGATGCGCGTTCTGCGAGGGCTGTGTCTTCAGCGTCTTCGCATAATTGCCCTCGGCGTCCTCGACCTCGCGCCGCCGCTTGCGATAGTCGGAGCGGAACAGATTGCGCAGGATCGTGAACAGCCATGCCGGCAGGTTTGAGCCGGGCTGGAAGGAATCGATGTTGGCGAGCGCGCGCAACAGCGTTTCCTGAACCAGATCGTCGGCCCGGTCGGCATTGCCGCTGAGCGAGATCGCGAACGCGCGCAGACTTGGCACGGCCGCAAGGATGTCGTTACGCAGGGATTCCGTGAGAGGCATTAATCCCTCCCATTGTTGTTGTCATTGGAGCCCCCATCAGTTTGCACTTGGGGTGCGCCTCCCGGCGCATCAAGCTTCTTGATCAGTTCCGCGAACCGGTCCGGAACCCCCTGCCGCACGACGTCGTCGTACATCGCGCGCAGTTGATGGCCGATCCGGGACTGAATCTCCGGAGTGAGGCCTCCCTTGCCGGGGGTCGTGCTTTTGCTGGCTTGAGACTTGAGATCTTTCATGACCTGTTCCACGTTTCCCCGAGTTAAGTTACTGTAAAATCGAGAAGTTTTCTCAACCGGGAGCCGTTCCCTGGATAGGCACAATTCCAGGTTCGACAAAAAGTTCCCCCTGCAGCGGAACTTTTCTTGTCCTGCGGCGTAATCAGCCCAGCAGGGGAACCCGGGCCGCCCCTCGTACCTGTTCTCTAAGGTCGGCCCGAAGATGAATGGAGTGGGGATGTCCCGTTCACAGCTCGTTGCTGAACATTTGCCGTTGTTGCGCCGGTATGCGCGTGCCCTGACGGGCAGCCAGGCCTCCGGCGACGCCTATGTTGCCGCCATGCTGGAAGCCATGCTGGGCGATCCGTCGGTGCTCGACGAGAGCCACGGACCGCGCGCCGGCCTGTTCCGGCTGTTCACCCAGATCTGGAATTCGGTCTCCGTTAACGACGATGCCGAGGTGGCGACCCTGCCGATGCCGCCGGAGCGCCGTCTGTCGAACATCACGCCGCTGCCGCGGCAAGCTTTCCTGCTGCTCTCGCTCGAGGGATTCTCGGAGGAAGAGGTCGCCTACATCCTCGGCACCGATGTCGGCGAGACGCGGCGGCTTGCGGATGCCGCGGGACGCGAGATGGCGGCCGAGATCGCCACCGACGTGCTGATCATCGAGGACGAGACCTTCATCGCCATGGACCTCGAGAGCCTGGTGAAGAATCTCGGCCACAATGTCGTCGGCGTCGCCCGCACCCATGCCGATGCTGTGGCATTGGCCAAGAACAAGCGGCCCGGCCTGATCCTTGCCGACATCCAGCTCGCCGACGGCTCGTCGGGGCTTGATGCCGTCAACGAATTGCTGCGCACATTCGAAGTGCCGGTGGTGTTCATCACCGCCTATCCGGAGCGCTTCCTCACCGGCGAGCGTCCTGAACCGGCGTTCCTGATCTCGAAGCCGTTCCAGCCTGCGATGGTCTCGGCGGTGGCGAGCCAGGCGCTGTTCTTCCAGCGCAACTCGCGCAACCGCGCGCCGAAGGTGCCGGCGGCGTAAGGAAGCTGCATCGAAAAACAGAACGGCGCGCTGCAAGGCGCGTCGTTTTTGTTTGCCTACGCTTTTCAGCAGCCCCGGCAGATGCTGCGAAGCATCGAGTTTAGCTTTCTATCATCCGGGCCAGGGGACTTCGCATTCAGCTTGGCCTGGTCCTCGATCCAGGATTGGAGCGATTTTTCTCGTTCCGGTGACGGCGCCAGGTTCGGCTGTGTCCCGTCGAAAGCTATGAGAACGGTTACTTTCTGCAGGTCGTCCTTCGCCTCGGCGGGCGGTTTCGGAAACGGCGCGGATCGCTCGACCATGGACAGCGTCGCGGCATCCAGCGGCGCGAAGCCCGTGCTTTCCACCAAAGCGCTTGAGATCAATTTGCCCGACCGATCGACCACGAATGTGACGCCGGAATCGGCTCTGTGGCCGATCGCCTGAGGAGGAAACACCCTGTTGCGCCAGACGTGCTCGGTGACCGCCTTGCGCCAGGCGGCCATAGCCTCGGACTCGGCGAAGCCGGAAGCCGGCGTGCTCAGCACCAGCCCGTTGGTCGGCACCTGGAATTGGCGGCCGTTGAAGACAATCGGCACTACGAAATAGAAAGTCTCTTCCTTCAGCTCCGAAGGCGGCGCCGGGAACGGTTGGGCACGGGTGACGATCTCCAGCGCAGCATCGTCGAGCAATCGCGAGCCGGTCCTCGCAGCCAGTGCCCGCGAGACCAATCTGCCGGACCGGTCGATGACGAAGCCTACCCTGGCCTCACCGGTTTGCCCCAGTGCCTCAGCTGGAAATAGCCTGCTCTTGGCGATGTGCGCCGACAGCTTCGCCTTCCAGGCTTGGGCACTTTCGCTCTGCGTATCCGTCTGAGCATAGGAAGGAAAAGCCACCAGCAATCCGAGAAGCGCGGCCAGCAAGGGAAAATTCATCTGCATCGGTGCGGATATTAATCGCGGTCCGGTTGATTGCAAGGCTCGCTGCTCGTATCGCGTTTCTATCGTTGTGGGCAATTCGAACGGCCGCGAAGCATCGCGTGCTTGACGCCAACCTCGTTGCCCCGTTGATATTTCGGGCCGATGACATCCATCGCAGCCTCAAGCCGCCGGGAGAGACGCACCATGGACCAGCAACTCCTCGATCGCCTCGCCATCCGCGACCTCGTCGAGAATTGGGCGGTGTGGCGCGACGCCGGTGACTGGGAGCGCTTCGCGACCGTCTGGCACGAGGAGGGCTGGATGTCCGCCACCTGGTTTCAGGGACCGGCGCGGGATTTCATGCGCGTCAGCCAGGAGGGCTTTGCCAAGGGCGTGCGCATCCTGCATTTCCTCGGCGGCACCAGCATCGACCTCGCCGGCGAGCGGGCCATCGCCCAGACCAAGATGACGATCTCGCAGCGGGCCCTCGTGCACGATGTGCTCTGCGACGTCGTCTGCACCGGACGCTTCTACGATTTCCTGGAGAAGCGGCAAGACCAATCAGGCCTCGGTAAATGGGGCATCGTCCGCCGCCAGCCGATCTACGAGAAGGACCGGATCGACCCGGTCGATCCCGCCGCGACATTGCGTCTCGACCAGACAGCGCTGGCCGCGTTGCCCGAGGGCTACCGCCATCTCGCCTACATGCAGGAGCTGATCGGCTACAAGGTCAAGCGCGACATGCCGGGCCTGATCGGCGCCGAGGTCGAGAAGCTCTATGGTGAGGGGCGGGAGTGGCTCGCGGAGAAGGCGAAGTGAGCCGCGGACGAAGATAGCTTCTTCGCGCCGCCGAATTTATCTGCTGGAAGCAGTTTCCGTTCGGGCGCGCCATGCAGGCCAGGCCTCGCTGTCGCATTCATGAATGTGGCTCATAGCGTCATTCCAGCTGCATTGGCTAATCGCGTCGGCGGCACACACCTATAATTCGCTCCATGCCTGTCGGCGCGTGTGCATGCGCCCGACCCCGACTCCCATGGAGAACGTATGATCACAATCGTCGTCAACGGCGAGAAGCGGCAGGTGCAGTCGTCGCCCGACACGCCGCTGCTCTATGTCCTGCGCAACGAGCTGAACCTGATGACCCCCAAGTTCGGCTGCGGCCTGGCCCAGTGTGGCGCTTGCTCGGTCCTGCTGGATGGCGAGGAGATCCGTTCCTGCATCACGCCGGTCGATTCCGTCACCGACAAGGAAGTCACGACGGTTGACGGTTTGCCTGCCCGCTGGGCGAAGCAGCGCAGCCTGTCGCCCGAGAAAGCGGCGAAGACGCTGCACCCGGTGCAGGAGGCCTGGATCGAAGAGCAGGTCCCGCAATGCGGGATCTGCCAGTTCGGCATGATGATCAAGGTCACCGAATTGCTGGAGCACAATCCAAAGCCGAGCGATGACGACATCAAGGAGGCGCTGACCACCTCCGGCCCATCTCCCCACCTCTGTCGCTGCGCCAGCTATGCCGCGATCCTCGAAGGCGTGCACCGTGCCGCCAGCATCATGGCCGAAGGAGATCTGGGATGAGCGGATCGATCGATACGGGCATTCCTGCTGCCTCGCTCAGCCGGCGGGGATTCCTCGCGGCGGGTGGAGCGATGATCGTTGCCCTCGGCATGAAATCGTCGGTCGCCGCCCCCGGCCCAGGTGCGTCGCTTGACGCGGCACGGCCGGCGTCATGGATCGAGATCCATGCCGACGACACCGTGGTGATCCGCACCGGCAAATGCGATTTCGGACAAAGCTCGATCTACACTGCCTATCGCCAGATCGTGGCGGAGGAGCTCGGCATCCCGTTCGAGGCGATCACGACGGTGGTGTCGGGCGATACCGACCGCTCGCCTGATGGCGGCGGGACCTTCGGCCTGTTGCGCAACAACGTCCTGAACCTGCGCAAGGTCGCCGCCTACACGCGCGAGGCGGTGCTCGATCTGGCCAGTCAGCAGCTCAGCGTTCCGCGCGATCGCCTGTCGGTGGCGGATGGCGTGGTTTCCGGCGGCGGGAAATCGGTCACGTTTGGCCGGTTGGTCGCGGGCCAGGATCTGCGCCTGACCATTCCCGTCAGCGGCGAGTTGACGGAGTTTTTCGGCCTTCAGGTCCAGGGCAGCCCGCCCTTCAAGCCTGCAGCCGCCTACACGATCGTCGGCAAGCCCTACAAGAACAGTATCGTCCGGCCGAAGATCTCCGGCGAAGCGATGTGGGTCGGCGACGTCAAGCTGCCGGACATGGTGCATGCCCGCGCGATCCATCCCGCGACGCTGGGTTCGAAGCTGCTCACTGCGGGCAAGGTGGACAAGGCCCAGTTTCCCGGCGCGCAAGTCGTGGTGATCGGCAATCTCGTGGCAGTGGTGTCGGCAAACGAATGGGAAGCCGTTCAAGCGGCCATGCAGGTCGCCAGTGACACAAAATGGTCCGACTGGAAGGGACTTCCGGGTCACGTCCGGCTGCTGGATCACCTCCGCCAGAACGTCAAATGGGACGAAGTCCCCGCCACGAAAGGCAGCGCGAACAAGGGCGATACCGCTGTCGCCGCCGCCAAGGTTCATTCGGGCACGTATTTCATGCCGTTCCTGAAGCATGCGCCGATCGGGCCGACGGTTTCATTGGCCGATGTGCGCCCGGACGGCTCGGTGACGGTGCATACCCACAGCCAGAATCCGCAATTCCTGCGGCGCCTTATCGCGAAGATGCTGGCCAAATCCGAAGACGCGGTGGTGATCCGGACCTATCCCGGTCCGGGGCATTTCGGCCGTTCCAACGGCGGTAACGCCGGGTCGGAGGACGAGGCCGTGCTACTGTCCCGGGAACTGGGCCGTCCGGTCCGCGTGCAGTGGATGCGGGCCGACGACATGAAGTGGTCCACCCAGTCATCCCCGTCCTACGCCGACATCTCGATCGGCCTCGATGCCAGCGGACGCATGGCATCCTACCGCGCGGACCATAAGGGTCCGCCGATGCAGGACGATCGCCCCATCGGTGCCATTCTCGCCGGCTTGCCGACGATCGATCCGCCAAGCCCAACCAACCCCTCCCGGATACATAGTGCCGTGACGAGCGTCGTGGATCGCTGGGTCTACGGCGCTGTGCCCAACGTCGCGGAAACCGGTCACGGCACCTATCAGATCGGGCAGAGGGAATCGCCGATCGGCGTCGGCCTGCGCGATCACAGCATGCGCACGCCGATCCAGTTTCAGCAGAACTTTCCGCGTGAGGTGGCGATCACGGAGGCGGCCGCCCTGGCAGGCGCCGATCCCCTGCAATTCCGGATCGATCATGTGAGCGACGAGCGGTTCAAGACCATTCTGGCGCGCTTGCGCGAAGAGAGCGGCTGGGTGACGCGGCGCATACCCGCCCCGGGCGCCCGGGCCAATGGCGAGGCGGTCATACGCGGCCAGGGCGTGTCGATCATGCTGCGCGACAACGGCTATTGGGCCTGTGCTGCGCATATCGCGATCTCGCCTGCCAAGGGCGAGGTGCGGGTCGAGCGGCTCACCATCGTTGTCGATCCCGGCATCGTCGTGAATCCGCTGCAGCTCCGACGCCAGGCCCAGGCCGGCAGCCTGATGGGCGTCAGCCAGACCCTGCATGAGGAGGTCGCCTTCGATGAGAAGGGGATCACCTCGGAAGACTGGAGCAGCTATCCCATCCTGACGATGGCGGAGATGCCCGATGTGAAGGTGGTGCTGGCGCCTCGGCCGGACGTCGGAATCTACGGGCAAGGCTCCGAGAGCGCCAACGCCCTGGCCGCGCCGGCAATTGCCGGCGCCTTCCTGGATGCGACAGGGAAGCCAGCCCGGCGGATCCCGCTGAGGCCTGACTATGTCAAAGCCCTGTTGACCGCCTGAGCCAAGTGCCGACGCGCGCAAGGCGTTGGCCGAAGTCAACGACCCTGCCGCGCAACGCCGAGCCGATGCAGCGGCGGGGACCACGTTCGGGGTTCCCCGATGCGCTATCCCTCCGGTACGCCGGCGATCCGCATTCCCTCGCAAATGCGCTCGCGCCCCGCAAGATAAGTCGGATTGTCGCTGAATTTGGCGGTGCGCAAGCGGCGTATCGTGAAGTCAGGAACAAAAGCCAGTCCTGCGATTGTTGCCGCTCTCGCGTCATCAACCGCGCCAAGCAAGCCCAGTGCGCCCCCAAGCACGAAGTAGGTATTTGCAGAATTCCGGTTCACCTCGATGCTTCGTCTAAGCCAATCGACTGCTTCGACATCCGCGCCAAGTTGTAATTTGGCAAGGCCGGCAAAATGCATCCAGCGATAACTCTGGGCGTCGCGCGGGGATAAACGAAACGCCTCGCGTATGTGATTTTCACTCTCGGCGGCGCGGCCCATGTAGTATTTCGCCAAGCTGATGGCAGCGTGTGCATTGGCAAAGTTCCGATCAAGGTCCAGTGCCATCTCACATTCGGCAATTCCTTTGTCTGCGCGGTTTGTGCAAATGTAGACAGAGCCCAAGACAAAGCGGGCTACCGCGTAGTCCGGGGATAATGAAACGGCCTTGATCGCATTCGCTTCGGCTGTCGAAAGGAGAGTGGTTCGATCCTCGATAAAATGATCGGCCCCCATGGTCAGATCAACGCCTGCCAGACCCGCCAGCGCACGTACATCGCGAGGATCGAGTACCAGTGCACGCTCGAAAAAGTCGCGTGCGGTCATTAAGCCCTCGGGAGAAGGCGCTTCGTTCGCCCGCGAGCGGCCCTGAAAGTAGAGGTCCGTCGCGTCTGGATGAGGCAAATTCTCCGCCCGCCGGGCTTCGGCCGCAACAAGCTGGGTGTCCAGTGTACGAGCGACCCGCGACACGATTTCGTCTTGCATTTCGAACAAGTCGGCGATGGGCTTGTCGAAGCGATCAGCCCAGAGATGATTGCCGCTCTCGGCATCAACGAGTTGGACGTTGACCCGAAGGCGATTGTCGCCGCGCTGCACGGAGCCTTCCAGCGCATAGCGCACGTTCAGCTCGCGGCCAATCTGCCTGAGATCGACCGCTTTGCCTTTGTAAGTGAACGCGGTGTGCCGGCCGATCACGAACGAGCCCTTGATGCGGGACAAGTCCGTGGTCAGGCTCTCGGTCACGCCGTCCGCGAAGTAATCCTGCGCGGGATCGCCGCTGAGGTTGGCAAAAGGCAGCACCACGATAGAAAGGCGAGGTGGCGAAGGCAGGCTTTCCTTCGCGCGCTCACCGGGGGCAATCAGGCCATGCTTGTCCCAAGCCGCGGCATAGGCTCGGATCGGGCGATCGATATTCTTGAGGCTCTGCTCTCCGAGATCGACAAACTCGATGCCGGCCTTGCCTCGGACATGGTCGTAAGCTGAATACGAAATGCAGATGCCGCCGGGCTCCGCGATGCTCTCCAGCCGTGCTGCGATATTTACACCGTCGCCGAAGACGTCATGCGGTTCGACAATGACATCGCCGACGTTGATGCCGACACGAAAGACGGCCCGTCGGTCTTCGGCGATGGTCGTCGAGAACTCTCGGATGCGAGCTTGAAACTGAACCGCGGCGCGAACCGCTTCGACGGCACTTGGAAACTCCGCCAAGAACCCGTCGCCGGTGTTCTTGACGATCCGGCCACCATGTTCGGCAATGGCCGGCGCGATACCCTCCGCAAAGAGGGTTGTCATCAGGGCGTGGGTTGCTTCTTCGTCGCGGTGCATCAGTCGCGAATACCCCGCGACATCGGCGGCCATTATCGCAGCCAACCTGCGTTCGGGCCGAACCGGCCGCTCCTGCTCCATGGCACCATCTCCACTCCACATGTAGGTGTGGCGGATTAGAGAAGTGGCAAACGCGATGCTCCCGCCCGCATCATGCAGACCCAGAGGCAGAGGGTCAAAAAATAGTGGCAGGATGGGCGCAGAAGCCCAAGGCGGGGCGGACCGGCGAGAGGGCAGTCGTTCCCCCCAGAAAAAAGTAAGGCGCGACTGGCATCACCACAGTCGCGCCCTACGTCGCCGGCTTATGGGGCAGGGGGGAATAGCCGGCTGTTGAGACGACTCCCGGGCGCGGGAGTCGTTCCAGGCGGTTGCGAATTTTTTTGCATGGGTGCCGCACCTTTTCGCACACGGTTAAGTGATCGTGACTCCCGAGAACCCCCGGACCTAGGCCCGCGTTGTTCCCGCGATCGCCATGGGGCGAGGGGTCGACAGCCATGTCACAGATTCAAAAGGTATTTTTGGGTGTCGTCGCGATTGCCGCGACGATTGGCGCTGTCCAGGTCGGCGCCGTGCAATTGGCCTCCGGCCATGATCTGGCCGACCGCTGGCAGGCGGTCGCCGACAAGCCGGCCCATAATATCAACCGGGCCGGCAAAGCCGACCGGATCACCGACATCAAGCCGGGCGCGGTTCCCACCCGCACCGTGTCGATGCGGCTGAACGACCTTGCCAACACATCCGTGCTGCTTCGCGTCCCTGCCGTGATCGAGACCGGCAATGCCAAGCCCCCGGTGGCGCTCCAGAACCAGAAGAAGCCGCAGGGCCGCGTCAAGCCGACGATCGCCTGTGAGCCGATGGTCAGCTCCCTGACCGAGGTCGCCAAGCTGCTTCAACCCGGGCGCTGCGTGACCTGATCGCCCATCGTCCTTGGACGGGCCGGCCTCTGCCGCTGGCAGGGGCCTACCCTTCACGTCCTCTTGATCCGCTCCCTCATCGCGTTATATCCGGGCTTTCCCTCCTTGATTGACCGGGTAAACGCATGACGACGTCAGATACGGCTGTGCATACACAGCCCTTCCAGGCCGAGGTTTCCGAGCTTCTGCACCTCATGGTGCATTCCGTCTATTCGGAGACCGACATTTTCCTGCGCGAGCTCGTCTCCAACGCCTCGGACGCCTGCGACAAGCTGCGCTACGAGGCAATCGCAAATCCGGCGCTGTTGGGCGAGGGCGATGCCCTCAAGATCCGCATCATCCCGAACAAGGCGGCCGCAACGCTCACCATCGCCGACAACGGCATCGGCATGGAGCGGCAGGAGCTGATCGACCATCTCGGCACCATCGCCCGCTCCGGCACCAAGGCGTTCGTGTCGAAGCTCAA
>Ga0102591_1004441_pt1 | contig 10896 bp, 11 predicted proteins | sample AraplaCol_mCL_r2_2_FD_76860 | JGI IMG/M metagenome (GOLD analysis project Ga0102591, IMG submission 76860) | Arabidopsis root microbial communities from North Carolina, USA - plate scrape MF_Col_mCL_r2 (SPADES assembly) (version 2) | ecosystem: Host-associated > Plants > Roots > Endosphere... | reverse complement strand
TGCTGGCCCGGCTGCTGGCCACGCGCGCGCCGCTGCTGGTCGCCGACGAGCCGGTGGCGGGCCTGGATCCCGACGCCCAGCTGCTGACCCTGGACCTGCTGCGGACCGAGGCCGCCAAGGGCGCGGCGGTGGTGGTGACCCTGCACGACCTGGGCCTGGCCGCGCGGTCCTGCGACCGGATCGTCGCGGTCTCGCACGGCCGCATCGACGCCGAAGGACCGCCACGGGAGGCCCTGTCGCCGTTCATTCTCAGCCACGTCTTCCGGCTGGACGGCGAGCTGGTCGAGACCAGCGCCGGCCCGGTGCTGGCGGCGAAGCGGGTTTAGCTAATTCCTGTCATCCTGGCCAAGCGCGAAGCGCGCCGAGCCGGGATGACAGCTTTTAAGGGTTGGCCGTCGGCGTATAGGCCGCCGCGACGGACGGCGTGTACACATAGCCGCCGCGCTTGAGGTCCGACGACAGGGTCAGCGGGGCCACGCCGCCATTCAGGCGGGCGCGGTAGACCATGGTCGTCTCCAGGGTCCGCATCACGTAGTTGCGGGTCTCGGAGAACGGGATGCACTCGATGAAGTCGAGCGGATCGGTCTGGGCGCCGCGCGGGTCGCCGCACAGGCCCGCCCACTGGGCCGGGCGACCCGGGCCAGCATTGTAGGCGGCGGCGGCCATGATGTACGAGCCGCTGAAGCTGCTGACCATGTCGCCCAGATAAACCGAGCCCAGGCGCATGTTGTACGAGGCCTCCGACAGGCGATCGATGCTGTGGGCCTCGCCCAGCTTGCGGGCGACGATGGAGGCGGTGGCCGGCATCAGCTGCATCATGCCGCGCGCGCCGACGCCCGAGCGGGCGGCCGGGTCGAAATTGCTCTCCTGGCGCGAGATCGAATAGACGAACGCCGTCTCGGCCGCGCCTGGTCCCGGGGTGAAGTGGTGGTCCAGCAGCGGATAGCCGCGCTCGGTCAGGATGAAGCCGCGCTGGGCGGCCGTGCGCACGGCGCGCATGGCCAGGTCCTGGTCGCCATAGCCGCGGGCGAAGTCGACCAGCAGGGCGCTTTCCTCGGCGTTGGGCAGGGTGTCGTCGATGTGCAGCACTAGGCTGCGGAACAGGTCGCGTGCGCCGATGTCGGCCAGGATCCGCGCGGCGCGGATCTGTTCGCGGCCATAGAAGCGGGCGCGGTCGGCCTGGGTGATGACCGGGTCGCGATCCAGGCGCAACTCCTTCAGCCCGGCCTTCTCGGCGGCCAACTGACCGTAGAAGGTGGTGATGTAGCGCGCGCCTTCGGCATAGAAGGTCTGGGCGGCGATCGGATCGCCTTGCGCCTCGGCCGCGCGGCCTTGCCAGTAGAGGGCGCGCCCCTTGGTGATCGGCGACGCGCCGACGGCGGCGATCTGGGCGAAGTGGGCGGCGGCCGCGTCGGCGTCCTTCAACCGGGCCAGGGCGATCCAGCCGGCGTAGAACTCGGACTCGGCGATGTCGGCCGGGGCCAGGGCCTGGACGTTGTTGGCGGCCGCGTAGGCGCCGCTGCTGTCGCCGGCTTTCAGGGCCGAGACGATCAGCTGCTTGCGCTCCTTCCAGATGGCGGTCGAGGCCTCTTCCGTCGGCGGGACGGGGAAGTTGACGACCATCGGCAGGGCCAGGGTGTCCATGCCGGCGCGGCGCAGATAGGCGGCGCGCTCGAACACCACGCCGGGCGAGATCTGCTGGTCCGACGTCAGGGCGTTGTAGAGGCTGTTGGCGCTGGCCGAGTTCTGACGATAGGCCATGCGCACGCGGGCGGTGGCCTGCTGGTTCTCGGACAGCATGGCGATCAGGTCGCGGGCTGCCGGGCCTTGCTGGCCGTACAGCAGGATATCGGCGCGGCGGGCGTAGTCGTCGGCGGTGAGCATGCCGCCGAAGCGGGCGATCAGGCTGCGCTGGGCGTCGGCCTCGAACACCTTGTCGCGGAAGGTGCGGCGGATGAGGTCCGTGGCCTCCTTGTTGCGGCCGGTCGCCTGATAGGCGCTGGCCAGGGCCATGGCCCCGTCGGCCGTCGCCGGCTGAGCGCCGCCGAACCAGGCGACGATCCGGGCCGGATCCAGGCCGGAAGTGGAAAGAGCCTTCTCGGCGGCGGCGTCACGGCGTGCGCCGCGCGGCCAGCCGGCCAGGTCGCGGCGGGCGGCGTCCAGCTCGAAGAAGCTCATCGCCTCGGCGTTGTTGTCGATCAGCTGCCACAGGGCGATCTTCTTGGCGATCGGGTCCTGCAGGCTGTCCATCGCCATCCGCGCGCCCGAGACGTCGGCGCGCTTGGCGGCGGCCAGCGAGGTCTGCAGGTTGGCGGAGTCGGTGTCCGACAGGGCGGTGGGAACGGCGGTCGGCGGCGTGGTGATCAGGCCGGACGTCGTTTGGCTGGCGTAGCCCGACGTCGTCTGGGCGTCCGCGGCCCCCACGACCACGGCTACGACGCAAGCTCCCCCGAGCAGGATCCGACGCACCACTGAAGCCAAAACACTCTCCTTAACCAAGTCTCTTAAAGAGCCTTGTACGCGAATCTCAGCCCACGCCCTATGCGACGATTCAGACCGCAATAGGGTTTAAAGTCCGGTTCCCGGGCTTGACCGAAGAGGCTTCCCCCCTCAAATCCGCACCCTGCCCCTCGAACCGCATCCGGGCGCCGGTTGCGGAACGGCGGGGCAGGGACATATTGTCCGCCCCCATCATCCTGCCGCAACACCACGCGGCGTCTTCTCACGGCAATTTGCAAGTCATGGTCCAGTCTCACTTCAAGGGCGTCATTCCGGCCCTCGTCACGCCGTTCCGCGACGGTGAGGTGGACGAAAAAGCGTTCGTGGCCCTGGTTGAGCGACAGATCTCGGGCGGCGTCCACGGTCTGGTGCCCGTCGGCACCACCGGAGAGACCTCGACCCTGTCGCACGACGAGCACAAGCGCGTCGTCGAGCTGTGCGTGAAGACCGCCGCCGGCCGCGTGCCGGTGATCGCCGGCGCCGGCAGCAACTCGACCGATGAGGCCATCGCGCTGGCCCGCCACGCCAAGACCGTCGGCGCCGACGCCTGCCTGGTGGTGACGCCCTACTACAACCGCCCCAGCCAAGAGGGCATGTACCAGCACTACAAGGCGATCAACGACGCCGTCGAGCTGCCGGTGTTCGTCTACAACGTGCCGGGCCGCACCGGCGTCGACATCTCCAACGAGACCCTGGAACGCCTGTCCAAGCTGCCCAACATCATCGGCGTCAAGGACGCCACCGGCGACCTGACCCGGATCAGCTTCCAGCGCCTGATGTGCGGCCCCGACTGGGTGCTGCTGACCGGCGACGACCCGACGGCCCTGGGCTACATGGCCCACGGCGGCCACGGGGTGATCTCGGTCACGTCGAACGTCGCGCCGGACGCCTGCGCCGCCTTCATGAATGCGTGCATGCAGGGGCAGTGGGAAACCGGTCTCTACTGGCAGGATCGCCTGGTGCGCCTGCACAAGGCCCTGTTCCTGGATTCCTCGCCGGCTCCGACCAAGTTCGCCCTGGCCCATCTGGGCCTGTGCTCGGAAGACGTCCGCCTGCCGATCGCGCCGTGCGCGCAAGCCGTGCGTCCGACGATCCTGGAAGCCATGCGCGAGGCTGGCCTCGACTGATGACCAAGCCCATCGCGGAGAACCGGCGCGCCCGGTACGACTACTTCATCGAGGAGACTTTCGAGGCCGGCATCATGCTGACCGGCACCGAGGTGAAGTCGCTGCGCGTCGGCCGGGCCAACATCGCCGAATCCTACGCCTCGGTCGAAGGGCGCGAGATCAAGCTGATCAACGCCGACATCCCGCCCTATGGCCACGCCAACCGCTTCAACCACGAGCCGCGCCGCCACCGGAAGCTGCTGCTGCATCGCAAGCAGATCGACAAGCTGATCGGCGCGGTGCAGCGCGACGGCCGGACGATGATCCCGCTGAAGCTCTATTGGAACGAGAAGGGCCTGGCCAAGCTCGAGATCGGCCTGGCCAAGGGCAAGAAGAACCACGACAAGCGCGAGACCGAAGCCGCCCGCGACTGGGCCCGCGACAAGGCGCGCCTGATGAAGGGCGACCGGGGGGACTGAGGCGGTTCGGGGCGCGGATCGCCGAAGCCTGCGGAAGTGAGGGGCTGCGGGGGCTATCGGGAAGGTCGGCTTTCGACCCTGAGCGGACGTTCGCGCCATCCGATTCCCTCTCTCTAAGAGAGAGGGATTCCGGTGGGCGTCCCTAACGTCCCCTGATCACCCATAACCGGCGTCTCGTCGGCCCGCGCAGAGGCGGCTCCACTGACCGGGAAGATGAGGTCAGGCGCGATCCGAAGCGGTTCGACCGGATTAGTGCAGGCCTAGAAACCCGAAGCCGATCCCGAGACCCAAGGCGAAGGCGCCAGCGCTGACGATCAGGAAGATACGGACTTCGTTACGCAACTGGTTACGCGTCGACTGGGCCATGGTGTGGCCTCCGGCTGGTCGCGCAGCCCCAGCGCGGCAAAACAGTCCCTAGCCCGTCGATGTTAGTCCTGCTGGCGGCCAAACAATGTCAACGATTGTAAAGCCGGCGGCTCGGCGTCGACGCTCGCGCGCACAGGCCGTCTCGCGGCTAGCGCGCCCTGGACGGTCGATCATCGTAACGCTTCAGGCCAGAGCGGGCAGCTCGTAGACCCGGGAGGGCACACCCCGCTCGAACAGCTCGCCGCATATGGCGAGCGCTCGCTTGTAGGCGGTTTCGGCGCTGTCGAAGAAGCCGGCGAGGCGGCCGTCTTCGGTGACGACCCAGCCCTCGGGCACATGGGCGATTTCTATACGCTGGCAGTGCGCGGCGTCAGACATGACGACGAGCTCCTTGGACTAGAACGCGCCCCTGAGCTCGGGCGCGCTAACATCCTTAACGCGCGTCGGGCTCCCCGCATTGTCAACGATTGTAAACCGTATGCGGATCTTCGCGCAAGGCGATAGTGACGCCTGGGTTGTATGGTCGAGCTTGGGCGAGGCTCAAAGCCTAGCCATTCTCCAACGCCAGCAGGGCGAACGTGGCCAGCCAGTGCTCGCCCATATAGTCGCCCGAGACATGAGGAACGGCCGCCGCCAGGTGGTTCATCGCCGCGGTGATCGCATGATGTTTGCCCGGATCGGCCTCGGGCATGGCGGCGGCCAGCAGCCGCCAGCACCAGGCGCGGGACAGGTTCAGGCCATCTAGATGGGCGATCTTGCCGTCGGTACGGTCGCTGACCCGGGCCGGGGTGAACAGCGTCGCCGGCTGCTTGTCGGCGACGTCGGGCGGGAAGCGTGGGAACCACAGCTCGAAGCTCTCGCGCGGCAGCAACCGCCGCATGGCCTCGGCCTCGATCAGGGCGGGCGAGAGGAAGTCGTCGCCCGACGGCTCCCAGGCCTGGCACGCGGCGTCCTGGCCGTACCAGACCAGGGCCCGGGTCCGCAGCATTTGCCGGAAGGCCGTGTCACCCGTCATGTCGGCGTACTCGCTGGCCAGGACCAGGGCGAAGGCGGTGTTGTAGTGGGTCCCGGCGCGCACCGGATAGTCGGCGACCGGCAGGAAGGCCTCGAGCCGCTGGGCGAAGGCGCGGGCCAGGGGCGCGTGGACGCCGGCCCAGGGGCGCTGGTGGCGCAGCAGTTCGGCCTGCAGCATCAGGCTCCAGGCCCAGCCGTAGGGACGCTCGAAGCCGCGGCTCTCCGGACGGGTCAGATAGACCAACTCGCCGGCGACCTTGTCGTCGGTGAAGGCGTCGTCGAACAGCGTCACGATCGTCTCGGCCTCGGCCATCTCGGGGCGCAGGCGCAGCAGGGTGGCCAGCAGCCAGTAGCCGTGCACGCACGAGTGCCAGTCGAAACTGCCGAAGAAGATCGGATGCAGCTCGCGCGGCGAGCGGACGTCGTCCGCGCCGGCCATCACGTGATCCAGCTTGTTCGGATACTCGCGGGTCAGGTGGCCGAGCGCGATCTTGGCGAAGCGCGAGGCGGTGGAGCGGGCCAGGCTCATCGGTGAAAAGCGAGGGCGTTCATCAGGACCACGTTGACGATCAGCATCAGGACCGCGGTCGGCGCCTGGGCGCGGATCACGGCGTAGCGGTCCTTCAACTGCAGCAGGGCGGCCGGCACAAGGTTGAAATTGGCGGCCAGCGGCGTCAGCAGGGTTCCGCAGAATCCCGACAGCATGCCGATGGCGCAGACCACGGCCGGATCGCCGTGGAAGCGGCCGACGACCAAAGGCAGGGCGATGCCGCCGGTCATCACTGGAAAGGCCGCGAAGGCGTTGCCCATCATCACCGTGAAGGCGGCCATGCCCAGGCAGTAAGCGGCGACGGCGGCGAAGCGGCTGTCGACGGGCGTGATCTGCACCGCGATCTCGCCGATCGTCTTGCCGACGCCGGCGATGGCGAACACCGCCCCCAGCGCCGCCAGCATCTGCGGCAGCAGCGCGGCCCAGCCGACCAGGTCCATCAGCCGTCGACCTTCCTGAACGGACGCGGCGGCGGGCTGGCGAAACATCAGCTGGGCCAGGATCGCCGCGACCAGGGCCGCGAAGGCCAAAGAGATCAGCGTCGCCTGCTTGGGATCGACCAAGGGCGCGCCGTGCAGCGACAGGCGCTTCAGGGTCAGGGAGCCGGCCAGCACCAGGACGGGAATGACCAGGGCGGGCGCGAACAGCTTCGCGCCATAGGTCGCCGCCAGCGTCTCGCGCGTCTCTGGAGACGTGGTCTTCGGCGCGCCGACGCCCAGCTGGCCGGTCCCCGCGATCAGGGCCAGCGCCAGGGCCAGGATCCCGTTGCCCAGGTCGCCCAGGCGGTCGCCGGCCAGGAAGCTGACCGCGAACAGGCCCCAGAAGGCGGCGTTGCCGAAGCGCTTGCCGTTCTCGCGGTCGGCGGCGCTGAGGCCGGCGAAAGCCGCGAACATAAGTCCTGCCAGCAGGTAGACGAGCGGCAGTCCGATCATTCCTGGACCTCCGCCTTGGTAAGGCCGCGGTCGAACAGCAGCAGGCGGCCGCCATGGATCAGGAAGGCGGCGATCGCCGTCGGGAGGGCCCAGACCGACAAGGCCAGGGGCTCCACCGTGATGCCGCTCTGATCGAGAAAGCCGACGATCAGCAGGATCGAGCCGATGGCCAGGAAAATGTCCTCGCCGAAGAACAGGCCGACATTGTCGGTGGCCGCGCTCATCGCTCGGACGCGCTGCCGGGTTTCGTCGTCGAGCGGTTCGGCGGCGGCCTCGGCCATCGGCGCGAGCAGCGGCCGCACGGTCTGCGCCTGGCCGGCGACCTGGGTGAGACCCAGGGCGGCCGCGACTTGGCGCAGGGCCAGATAGGCCAACAGGATCCGGCCAGGCGTCGCCGCGCGCAGGCTCTGGATCGTCTTGCGCGCCTGTTCCTTGAGGCCCGCGCGCTCCAGAACGCCGATGGCGGGCAGGACCAGCCAGGCGACGCTGACATAGCGATTGGTGTTGAACGCCTTGCCGAAGGCGGCCAGCACCTCCAGCGGCGTCAGGCCCGCGGCGACGCCCGAGGTCAGGGCGGCGGCGATCACGACCAGCAGCGGATTGAAGCGTAGGGCAAAGCCCAGCACGATCACCGCCACGCCCAGCAGGGTCAGCATCCGTCCGATTCCCATCGTTCCGGTCGACGGTCGGACGGCGCGGGCCCGTTGGCAAGCCGTCGCGGCTCGCGGTCGGCGGCCAGAGGGCGGCGCGCCAGGCGACGCACGAAATCATGTCGATTTCCGCGTTCGGCGATCGTCCCTTGACGGTGAGGCGCCTCGGCGCGACCCTCAAGCTAACAATGATAACCTACGGGAGGCCGCCATGGCCGATGGTACGACGCCCATCACCTCGCTCAAGGGCAAGGTCAGCGACGCGGAATGGCAGGCGCGGGTCGATCTGGCCGCCCTGTATCGTCTCGTGGCCTTGCACGGCTGGGACGACATGATCTTCACCCACATCTCGGCCCGCATCCCGGGGCCGGAGCATCACTTCCTGATCAATCCGTACGGCATGTTCTTCGGCGAGATGACCGCCTCGTGCCTGGTCAAGGTCGACCTCGAAGGCAATGTGATCGACAAGACGCCATACTACATCAATCCGGCGGGCTTCACGATCCACTCGGCCGTCCACGCCGCCCGCGAGGACGCCCACTTCGTCATGCACCTGCACACCGACCAGGGCGTGGCGGTCTCGGCCCATCGCGAAGGTCTGCTGCCGCTGACGCAACATTCACTGATTGTCTTGCCTCAGATCGCCTATCACGATTATGAAGGCATTGCGCTCAACTTGGACGAGCGGGAGCGGCTGGTGGCCGATCTCGGCGACAAGAAGCTGATGATGCTGCGCAACCACGGCACCCTGTCCGTGGGCGCCAGCGCGGCCGAGTGCTGGTTGGGGATGTTCTTCCTGGAGCGGGCGTGCACGCAGCAGGTGATGGCTCTGTCGATCGGACGCGACAACGTCCTGCTGGCGCCCGACGGGGCCCAGGAGGAGGTGCGCAAGCAGACCGGCATGGGCATGGGCATGATCGGCGGCCTGGCCTGGCCCGGCTGCCTGCGCAAGCTGGACCGCGAGTCGCTCGGCTACGCGGACTAGTCGCCGTTTTCGAGCCTCGAAAGGCCGCCGTGGTCCTGGCGATCGCGGCGGCCTTTTCGTGTCTGGACGCCGGCGCGGCGCGCGCCGGGGCCTGGCCGATCGAGCCGGGCCGCACCCAGGTGATCGCCAAGTACGAGGGCGCGACCGCCGACCAGGGCTATGACCCGAACGCCGTGCTGGTCGACATCGGCCATCGGCGGGACGAGACCCTGTCGGTCTTCGTCGAGCGCGGCCTGACCCCGCGCCTGACTCTGCAGGCCAAGGCCGGCGTCACACGCGGTCGCGACCGTTGGGTCGACTATTCCGGACGCGGGCCCGTGGAGCTTGGCCTGCGCTGGGCGGTCCGGCGCACCGAACGCTCATCACTTGCCGTTTATCTAGGCGCCGGCGAAGCGGGCGCGGGCCGCAACGCCGGCTACGCCGCGCCGGGTCAGGGTAGTCTCGACCTCGAGGCGCGGGTCCTCTACGGCCGCTCGGGCGTCTGGCGCGGGCGCCGAGTCTATGTCGACCTACAGGCCGCCCGGCTGAAGCGTGAAGGGTTGGCGGACGAGACCCGGATCGACGCCACCCTGGGCGTCAGGCCCACGAAACGCTGGCTGTTGCTGGCCCAGACCTATGCCGGCCAGGCCGATCGCAGCCCGATCCGTTCGCGCTGGCTGAAGAGCGAAGTGTCCGTCGTCCGATCGTTCGGGGACTGGAGCGTGCAGGGCGGTTGGCGCGACACCGTCTCGGGCCGCGAAACCGCGCGAGATCGAGGCGTCGTGCTCGCTTTGTGGCGTAGGCTCTAGCTTGTTTCAAAGCTGCAATAGTCCGTCATCCGCCTGTCACTGGACGCCGCTTTAGGCTGCGGTCATATCTCGCCGCACTTGCAGCTTCGCCGGGGGCGTCCGGCGCCGGAGCGTTTCTTTGATCCGTAGGCACTTCTTCCTCGTGGTGGCCCTGGCCGCCGTTGTCCTGATGCTGGTGGTGGGCGGCCTGAAGCTGGCCTTCGCCAACAAAGAAACCAAGGGCGCGGGCGGTGGCGGCCGGGCGACCAGCGTCTCGCAGATGGTGGTCGGCGAGCGTCCGTTCACCGACCGCATCGAGGTGCTGGGCGTGGCCAAGGGCCGCCAGTCGGTGACGATCACCTCCAACACCCCCGAACTGATCACCGCCGTCCACTTCGCCGACGGTCAGGCCGTCTCGCGCGGTCAGGTGCTGGTCGAGCTGAAGGCCGATCAGGAGAACGCCGGGATCTCGGAGGCCAAGGCGCGCCTGTCCCAGGCCGAGCGCGACTACAGTCGCTGGAAGACCCTGGCCGACAAGGGCATCGCCCCGCGCGCCACGGCCGAGCAGTACCTGTCGGCCCTCGAGGTCGCGAAGGCCGCCGTCGGCACGGCCCAGGCCCAGAAGCTGGATCGGGTGCTCCGCGCCCCGTTCGCCGGCCGGGTCGGCATCTCGGACGTCGCGCCGGGCATGCTGATCGCCGCCGGCACGCCGATCGTCAGCCTGGACGACGTGTCGCTGATCCGCGTCGATTTCTCGGTGCCCGACCGCTATCTCGCCACCCTGCGCATCGGCCTGCCGATCGCCGCGCGGCCCGACGCCCTGCCGGGCGAGACCTTCCAGGGCCATATCGCCCAGATCGACACCCGCATCGACCCCGCGACCCGCGCCATCAAGGCCCGCGCCGAGTTTCCCAACGCCGGCGGCCGCTTGAAGCCGGGCATGCTGGTCAAGGTCGCCATCGACCAGGGCGTGCGCACCGCCGTCGCCGTGCCCGAAGCGGCCGTGCAGTTCGAGGGCAGCCAGGCCTCGGTGTTCCGTATCACCAAGGGCCCCAAGGGCATGGTCGCCCGCCGCACCGACGTCGAGACCGGCATCACCGCCGACGGCTTCGTCGAGATCAACTCGGGCCTGAAGAAGGGCGACAAGATCGTCGCCGACGGCCTCAACCGCATCCAGGACGGCGCGGCCGTCGGCGGGGGCAAGGGCAAGCCCGGCGACAAGAAGGACGGCCCGGGCAAGGGCGGAGACAAGGACGGTTCCGGCCGGAAGGCCGGCTGATGCTGTCCGATCTCTCAGTCCGTCGTCCCGTCTTCGCCGCGGTCGCGGCGATCATCCTCTGCGTGATCGGCCTGGCGGCATTCTCGTCGCTGCCGATCCGCGAACTGCCCAGCGTCGATCCCCCCGTGGTCTCGGTCTCGACCACCTATCGCGGCGCCTCGGCCGAGGTCATCGAAGAGCGCATCACCCAGGTGATCGAGCGCCAGGTGGCCGGCATCCAGGGCATCGACCGCGTGAACAGCAGCAGCCGCGACGGCCGCTCGCAGATC
>Ga0102591_1004439_pt1 | contig 10909 bp, 8 predicted proteins | sample AraplaCol_mCL_r2_2_FD_76860 | JGI IMG/M metagenome (GOLD analysis project Ga0102591, IMG submission 76860) | Arabidopsis root microbial communities from North Carolina, USA - plate scrape MF_Col_mCL_r2 (SPADES assembly) (version 2) | ecosystem: Host-associated > Plants > Roots > Endosphere... | reverse complement strand
CCGAGAGGGCCTGTGACTGAAAACTGCGCCCCAGAAGGCGCGATCCTCGGTCGTTCGCGAACCGCGTCTAAGCCCGAAAGCTCACAGCCGGTCCAACAGAGGGGGGCTTTTACGTGCGTGAATCGGTTTCGTCAAGCGATTCCCGGGCCGTTTCGAAAGGTGGGGGAAACGCCGCCTCCCCTCCCGTGGCCAGCCGTCTTCGAAGGCCGAAGGCCAAGCTTCGCGACCTCCAAGGGCGCCCTTGCCCTTCGGAAGCCCGCCGCCCAGTCATGCTTGACCCCAGGTAAGGACAAAAGACGGGGCGGTCGCCCTCGAAAGCATAACAATGGTGCACGAATTATGCCTCGAATGCGGCCAGAAAGAAGCATGAATGTGCGTGTACCCGCGATAGGGACGTTAACCCGCCTCTGCAAGTGTCATAAAACTGCATCAATTCGCCAGCGACCGTCCGTCCCCGTCTTGTCGCCCAGGGCGAAGCTCCATAGATCCGCCGCTCCTCGACGGACGGGCGGCCCTCCCCAAACGACCGCGCGCCGATCGAGGCCACACAGTAAGGGGATTACCCACTATGAAGACCCAACTCTTTGCCGCCGCCGCCGTCCTGGCCGTGGCCGTCTCGGCTCCCGCCTTCGCTCAGAACGTCGGTTCGGTCGGCGCCGCCGTGAACTACACCGACGTCAAGGCCACCGGCCTCGACGCCGATGGCACTTCGGCCAAGGTCGACGCCAACGTCGCCATCCCGACCGGCGCCTGGACCGTGACCCTGAACGGCAACGTCTCGGTCAGCGACAACGACCTGAGCGACGAAACCGTCGCCTCGACCGCCGCTCACGCCACGACCCTGGTCGCCGGCGACACCGTGCGCGTCGGCGGCTTCGCCGCCCTGTCGCGTCCGTCGAACGACACCCAGTGGGCGGTCGGCGCTGAAGCCAGCAAGTACTTCGACAAGGTCACCCTGACCGGCCTGGCCGCCTACGGCGAGTCCAACGACCTGGACGCCGACCTGTGGGCCGTGCGCGCTGACGCCCGCTACTTCGTCTCGGACGACTTCCGTCTGGACGCCGGCGTCGGCTACGCCAACCTGGACCCGAAGGGCTTCTCCAGCGCTGACGTCTGGGACGTCAACGTCGGCGGCGAATACAAGTTCGCCAACAGCGGCTGGTCGACCTTCGGCAAGTACACCCACACCGAGTCGGACGACCTGGCGAACCTGAACGCCGAAGCCGTGAAGGTCGGCTTCCGCTACACCTTCGGCGGCAGCCTGAAGACCCGCGACCGTTCGGGCGCCGACCTGATCGACGCCGACACCCTGTTCGGCTTCGGCGTCCGCTAAGGCACGCCGTTCGCGATCAGCGGACTGAAGGAACGCCGCGGAGCTCAGGCTCCGGGGCGTTTCACTTTATATATGTGACGCAAGCGGCTGAGCGGCTCGCCTCACTTCGGCGGGATCAGCGTCCCCTCCACCGGCGCCTCACGGTCCACCGACAGCACCCCGCCTGCCTCCTTCAGTTCCGCCACCTGCACCACGGTCCGCTGCCCATAGTATGGGTCGGCCTTCGCCTCGGGCTCGTTGGACTGGTGGACGAAGTAATAGAGGAACGCCCTGCCCCCGCTGACCACCACGTCCGGATGCTGGCCCTTGGCGGTGTCCGTCGGCTGGACGCCGGGCTGTTCCAACAGGCGATCGGGCTGCAAGGTCCAGGTCTCGGCGGCGTCCGAGCGCAGGACGATCAGCCCCTTCCAGGCGTCGGCGATCATCCACCAGGCGTCCTTGAAGCGGAACACCTTGGGCCCCTCTGCGGCCATGTCGACCACCGGCTTGTCGCCGACTGGCTTCCAATGGACCAGGTCCGGGCTTTCGACGGCCATGATACGGCTGCCCTTGCGCTCGTCCTTGTACCAGAGGCGATAGCGGTCGCCGATCTTGACCACGCTGGCGTCGATCACCCGGTCCGAGCCGAGGTCCAGCGTGTCGCCGCAGCTCCAGGCACGCAGGTCCCTGCTGGTCAGGTGGACGACCCGGGCGGTCGCGCCCTTCTCGCCCCAGCGGTGGAAAACGCCGGGCACGACGGTAAGCCAAAGGTGATAGAGTCCGCCCTCGGCATGGAGCTCAGGCGCCCAGAGCGTCTCGCCCGTGCATTCGGCGGGGATGTTGGCGACGCCCTTGTACGTCCAGGCCATGCCATCCTTGGACGTCGCCATGCCGATCGGCGTGGCGTGGACCCAGGCGACATCCTTGGGATCAGGCGCCTTCAGCGTCGCGCGACGGTTGGTGTAGAACATCACCCATTCGCGCCGGGCCTTGTCGAATACGATCGAGACGTCGGCCGCGCCGTCGGTCACGGGATCGCGATAGAGCGGCTTCGGGGCCGCGGCCTGCGACGCGACAGGCGCGGCCGCCATGCAGGCGGACAACAGGGCCGGAACAAACGCCCGCGATTTCATGCCGCTTTCCTCGCCGAACTCGCGGTCAGCCTAGCCCGTTCGGAGAGAAGCACAACGTGGGACCACGTCCCGAATATTGAAATCCCGGCCGCCGCATGACGCGGGGCCGGGACTGCATTGCATATATATATAGAGTGTCGCGGATTAGCGGCCGATGATTACGTCGCCCGAACCGGCCACATGCTTGCTGACCGGGCCGTTGGCCTTGGCGATGCGAACGTCGCCCGAACCGGCCACCGAAACCTCGACCGCATCGGCCTCGCCGCCGAAGTCGACATTGCCCGAACCCATGACGCTGACCTCGATCGAACGCGAGCGGCCGCCGTTGACGGTCACGTCGCCCGAGCCGGCGATATTGGCCTCGAGCTTGCCGTTGACGCTGGCGGCGGTCACGCCGCCCGAACCCGCGATGTTGATCTCCAGGTCGCCGCCGATTTCCTGCGTCTTCACGTCCCCCGAGCCGGCGATATTGATCTCCGCCGAGCCCGCGCTACCGACCTTGGCGTCGCCCGAGCCGGCTTGGTTCAGTTCCAGCTTGCCTTTGACGTTGGCCACCGTCCAGTTGCCGCAGCCGGCGTTGGAGAGCTCCAGATGATCGGTCCGGCCGACATTGCCGAACACCGCGCCGCCGGCGGCGACCTCAGCGTTCATCGGCACCCGGACCACGATCTGCGGGATGTCGTCCCACTTCACGTCGCCGACGCCGCGTACACGGATCACGGTCTTGCCCATCACGGTGTTGCAGCCGTTGATGCGGTTCATCCGCAGCCCGCCGTCGACCGTCACCTCCGAGCCGTTCTGGCGGATCTTCAGCGGCAGGCTCTGGTTGGTGGTCAGGAACTCGACCTTCACATCGCCACGGGCCTCGGGAATGACCTCGACCCGCGCCACGGCGTCCTTGATCTTCACGGACGGATCGGCGGCGGCGCCGCCGGCAAAGCCCAGAGCGGTCGCGGCGGTGGCCAGGAGCAGAAGAGCGCGCATCGGATGTTCCCTCGAAACAAAGCGTTGTTGAGGGAAGGCTAGCCGGGCCCATATCGAGAAACGACTTAATTCGAGGTCATGACCCTATTGTCATGATTGGGCCTCAATCCAGGCGTCGCGCCTCAGGCCTTGGCGTCGCCCAGTTCGAAGCTGCGTTCGAAGCCCTTGATCCGGTCCTTCACCAGCCCGCTTCGCTTCATCCCCAGCGACGCGCCCCACAAGGCCGCCCGCGCCGCCATGGGCGTCTTGCTCATCGGCGCGACAGGCGCGCCCCAGCGCCGTAAAACGCCGTTGGCGTAGTGCGCGCCGTTGGTCAGGCGCGACCCCCAGGTCTGATAGTCCACCGACAGCGACACATTGAACGTACCCTGGTTCTCGATCCGGTGGGGCGAATGCAGCGGCCAGGCCGCGGCCATGCCGGGCTCCAGATCGAAGACCTGGGCGCGCTCGTCCATCGTTAATCGATACGGCAGGTCTTCGGTCTGCTGCTTGAGGACGATGTTCTCCATGCCCTGCTGGGGCATGTGCTCCTCGTCGTTCGGATAGATCCAGATCCGCTTGCGACCGCGGATATGGAACAACGCCACGCCCGGCGCGTCGGCGTGATACGGCACCTTGGCCTGGGGCGCCGACATGATCAGCTGGCCGTTCAACTGCACCGGCTTGAAGTCCGGAACCTGTCCGGCGATCTCGGTGAAAGCCTTGGTGATCAGCGCGCCCAGCTCAGGATACCAGGCCTCGGCCCGGCGCAGCTGCACCCAGATCCGGCCCTGCTTGACCCCTTCCAGCACCTCACGTCCCGGCAGGCGGCCGCGCGCGCCGGTGCGCATCGTCACCTGGCCCTCATCGTCGAAGTCGAACAGGTTGATGTCGTAGAGCTCGGCCGGATAGGCGTCGAGCAGGCGCGCCAGGGGCTCGTCGTCGAACAGGCCGGTTTCGGCCAGGCCGTGCCGGAAGGTCATCGGCGTCTTACCGAACGCGACTTTCTGATCGGCCGACCAATCGGCAAGCAGGCTGGACATGAGAAGCTCCCTTATTCGACGAGCAGAGCCAGGCCGAGGCCCAGGCCGATCCCCATCCCCGCTCCCAGAGTTCCCGTCAGGCGGCGATGGCGGACGGTCAGGCCGGCGACCAGGGACGACGCCCCCTTCAGCTGCCCAGCCAAGCCGGGTTCGCAGGCGGCGATGCGGTCCAGGCGGCGGTTCAGGCGGGTTCCCGCGGCGGCCAGCCGGCGACCGCCCGGCAGATCGGCGAGACGGGAGGTCCACCGCGCGTGCGACGCGATCACCCCCTCCAGCGCCGGTTCGGCCGGATCGGCGAAGTCTTCCTTGTAGGCTTCTTCGCTGGGCCCGAAGTCTACGCGCGCGATCCCGCGTTCGGCGCACACCCGCAGCGTTTCCAAGGTCATCAGGGCGCCGGGCGAATAGCGCGCATAGGCCGGATCGTAGATCGGGAACCAAAGGTGGTGCCGGTCGCCGCTGGTCAGGCCCAGCTCAGCGGCCACCACGACGTCGCCGGCTCGCAGTACGGCCAGGCGCAGACCGAAGTCGGGGTCCGAAACCGTATCCAGGTCCTTCAGCAGATCGGCCGTCCAGCCGCAGGCGAAGATGTCGTGTTGGTGTGTGCGCCGGATCTGGGCGCGCTTTTCCGAGATCACCCGCTCCAGCAAGGCGGGCGAAGGCCGGTCGAAATCGAACCGTACGGCGCCGTGATCGCGCTCCAGCGCCCTCATTCGCCGGCGCTTGTCTTTCAGGAAGCCAGACGCCCGTTCGGCCTGGTAGGCCTCGAACCCCGCCGACAGGTCGGCCATCATCGCGTGGCGGACGCTGAGCCCGGGCCGCGTCGGCGCGCCGACCAGACCGCTGACCCGCAGGCGGTTACCGCCCAGGGCACGCACGAGTTCTCCAAGGTCCAGACATTCGGCCGGATCGGCGATCAGGCCGTGAAAGTCGGTCATCGGCGCGCCCAGCGGCTGCAGGGCGCCCCCGCGTCGCTGGAAGGGAAAGAAGCCTACGACCCGGCCACCGCGACAGAAGATCGCCACCCGAGCCTCGGGCGAGACCCGCGCCGCCGCCTCGACATAGCGAAGGTCGAAATACGGACTGCCCAGATGCGCATGCGCCGCGCGCAGGGCGCGCCACACCGCGCGCTCGCCCTCGCCCAACTCGGCGACCTTGACGGTCTCGATATCGATCCGCGCGTCCAAACGGACAATTCCCCCTTACGTCGGCGCAACCTTAGGCGGCGCGTGACGACCAAAGCGTAAAGGGATCGGCGAATTTCAGCCGGCGTGGGCGGAAAGGCGGACCGGAGCCGACTTGTAGGCGGGCGTGCCGCTGCGCCGGTCGTGATCTTCCAGCGCGATCAGCACATTGGTCTCGGGGTAATAGGCGGCGAGGCAGCCGCGCGGGATGTCCCGCTCCACCAGGGTGAAGCCGCGAACGGCCCGTCGCCCCGTGTCGTCGAAGGCCGCCGTCAAGTCGATGCGATCGCCCGCCTTCAGGCCCCGCGCGGCGATGTCGTCAGGGTTGGCGAAGACCACATCCCGGCGACCAAAGACCCCCCGATAGCGGTCGTTCTGGCCATAGATGGTGGTGTTGTACTGATCATGGCTCCGCAAGGTGGTCAGCAGCAGCACGTCCGCCTCTCCGCGCCGCGCGTCCTGGCCGTCGTGGCGATGAGCGAGGAACTGGGCCTTGCCGCTGGGGGTCTTCCACACGCGATCGGACGGCGGCACCGGCAGGCGGAAGCCGCCCGGCTGGCGGACCCGCGCGTTATAGTCGGCGAAGGCCTCGGGAAAGACCGCCTCTATCAGGTCGCGGATCTTGTCGTAGTCGGCGGCCAGGCCGGTCCAGTCGACGATATCGTCAGGCCCGAACAGCGCCGCCCCGATGCCGGCGATGATCGCCGGCTCCGACTTCAGCTGGTCCGAGGCCGGAGCGTTCAGGCCGCGCGAGGCGTGGACCATCGACATCGAATCCTCGACCGTCACCGCCTGCCGCCCGCCGGCCTGCAGGTCGATCTCGGTGCGGCCCAGGCAGGGCAGCAGCAGGCTTTCGGCGCCGTGAAGCAGATGCGTTCGGTTAAGCTTGGTGGCGACGTGGACGGTCAGCCCCGCCTTCCGGATCGCCGCGTGGGTCCGGTTGGGATCGGGCGCGGCGACGGCGAAATTGCCGCCCAGGCCGACGAACACCTTGGTCTCGCCTGCCTCCATCGCGGCGATGGTCTCGACCACCGTGTGGCCGTGCTCGCGGGGGGACTTGAAGGCGAACACCCGATCCATCGAGTCCAGGAACGCCGCCGACGGCTTTTCCCAGATCCCCACCGAGCGGTCGCCCTGAACGTTGGAGTGGCCCCGCACCGGGCAGATCCCTGCCCCCGGCCGACCGATATTGCCCTTCAGCAGCAGGAAGTTGACCAACTGCTGCACCGTGCTCGACGAGCTGCGATGCTGGGTCAGGCCCATGCCGTAGCAGAGGATCGTGGCCTTGGCGTTGGCGTAGGCCCGCGCTGCCTCCTCGATCTGGGACCGTGACAGACCAGAGCCAGCCTCGATCTCATCCCAGCTCAACTCCTCCACGACGGCCTTCACAGTCTCGAAGCCTTCGGTGTGCTCGGCGATGAAGGCGCGATCGAGGACCGTGCCCTGGCTCTCGGCGTCCAGCGCCAGGACCGCCTTCATCATCCCCTGCACCGCCATGGCGTCGCCGCCGACGGTCAACTGGTAGTAAGCCGAGGCGATGGGCGTCGAGGTCAGGGTCGCCATCTCGACCGGGTCCTGCGGCGCGGCGAACCGCTCCAGCGCCCGCTCCTTCAGCGGATTGAAGGCCAGGATCGTCGCGCCCCGTTTCGACGCGTCGCGCAGGGTGGTCATCATCCGCGGATGGTTGGTTCCGGGATTGTGGCCGAAGCTGAGGATCAGGTCGGCGTGGTCGAAATCTTCCAGCGTGACCGAGCCCTTGCCCATGCCGATCGAGTCCGGCAGGCCCACGCTGGTTGGCTCGTGGCACATGTTCGAGCAGTCGGGGAAATTGTTGGTCCCCACGCGTCGACCCAACAGCTGGAACAGGAACGCGGCCTCATTGGAGGCCCGGCCCGAGGCGTAGAACTCGGCCTGGTTGGGGTGATCCAGCGCGCGCAGGGCGTCAGCCGTAAGCGTGAAGGCCCTGTCCCATTCGATCGGGACATAACGATCGGTGGCGCGGTCATAGACCATGGGATGAGTCAGCCGGCCCAGATCCTCCAGGGCGTGGTCGCTCCACGTCAGCAGTTCGGTGACGGTGTGGGTCGCGAACACCTCGGGCGTGGCGCGCTTGGACGTCGCCTCCCAGGCCACGGCCTTGGCCCCGTTCTCGCAGAACTCGAACGACGAGGTGTGCTTGGGATCAGGCCAGGCGCAGCCAGGGCAGTCGAAGCCCTCGGGCTGATTGGCGCGCATCAGGGTCTTGCCGCCTTCGATCACCGTCTCCTGGTCGGCCAGCACGCCGGCCACGGCCCTGAGCGCGCCCCAGCCGCCGGCCGCGTTGTCATAGCGATGAATGCCGCGCACGCCCGCGTTCTTCGTGCGATCGGACATCACGCGTACTCCGGAACGTCGTCGAGCAGGCGCTCGGCATAGGTAAAGACGGTGTGGCCGTCGGCCCGCGCCAGGGCGACCAGGGTCAGGCCGGACTCCTCGGCCCGGCGGATCGCCAGGTCGGTCGGGGCCGAGACCGCCACCAGGATCGAGCAGCCCATCCGCACGGTCTTCTCGACCATCTCGAACGAGCACCGGCTGGTGACCACCACGAAGCCGTCGGCGGCGTCGTGACCTTCGCGCGCCATGGCCCCGGCCAGCTTGTCGAGGGCGTTGTGGCGGCCGACGTCCTCGCGGACCAGAACCAGCGCCCCCTGCCCGTCCGCGAACGCCGCCGCGTGGGTGGCCCGGGTCAGGCGGCCCAGCGCCTGGGCCTCGCCCAGCGCGTCGACGGCGCGCTGCACCGCCTGGTGCGTGACCTTCACCCTCCCTTTCAGGCGGGGCAATGGCCGCACCGCGTCGGCCAATCTCTGCACACCGCAAAGCCCGCAACTGGAGCGCCCCTCCAGAGTGCGCGGTCGAGCCTTACACTGGAGGGTTCCGGGTTGAAGCTTCACGTCCGCCAGGATGCCCAGGTCGTTCCGCGTGACTTCGACCGCCAGCACGTCCGACGCCTGGGCGACCGCCTCGGTTACAGTGAAGCCCAAGGCCAGGTTTTCGACATCGTCGGGCGTGGCCATCAGCACCGTATGCGGTCGCCCATCAAACGACAGGCCCACGGCGACTTCCTGGGGCGTGTCACGGGCGATGGTCTCGGACCCGGCCCCGACCCGCCACTGGGAGGCGGAACGGCGTTGAGCGGCGGCTTTCGACATGGCCGGAGTCTACCGCCTGGCCGCCCCCGCGTCCAAGCGCCCTCTTCGCGCTTTGCGGCTCGAACATTCAAATCCGGCGCGGATGTAGATGACCAAACGCCGTTCCTGAAGCACTCTGGGCTCATGGCCACTATCGATACCCGCCGCGATCAGATGTTCCCCCGCCTTTCGCCGGAGGAGATCGATCGCCTCCGCCGCTTCGGCGACATCGCCCACGCCAAGAACGGCGCCATGCTGGCCGAGGCGGGCGAAGTGTCGCCCGGGCTGATGGTCGTCCTCGAGGGCGGCGCCCGCGTCAGCCGGCGCGACGCCCACAACGAAAGCCATGTGATCGTCGAGCACGAGCCCGGCCATTTCATCGGCGAGCTGGCGCAGCTGTCGAACCGCCCCTCCCTCGTCGACGTCGAGGCCGTCGGCGACGTGGAGGTGCTTCGCATCAAGCCGGACCGCCTGCGCGCGGTGCTCATCGCCGAGGCCGAGCTGGGCGAGCGGATCATGCGCGCCCTGATCCTGCGCCGGGTCGGCCTGCTGGAGGCGGGGGCGGGGCCCGTGATCCTGGGCCGGACGGGCGACGGCGAGGTGATCCGGCTGTCGGGCTTTCTGTCCCGCAACGGCCACCCCTATCAGCAGCTGGACCCCGACACGGTCGACTGCGCCAGGGTGCTGATCCAGCGTTTCTCGATCGACGAGGCCGAGCTGCCGATCGTGCTGTGCCCCGGCGGCGAGATCCTGCGCCATCCGTCCAACGCCGAGCTGGCCCGCTGCCTGGGCATGGTCGGCGACCTGGACCCGAACCATGTCTACGACGTCGCCGTCGTTGGGGCCGGCCCGGCGGGCCTGGCCACCGCCGTCTACGCCGCGTCGGAAGGTCTGTCGGTGCTGGTGCTCGACACCCGGGCGTTCGGCGGCCAGGCGGGCGCCTCGGCCCGGATCGAGAATTACCTGGGCTTCCCCACCGGCGTCTCGGGCATGGCCCTGATGGCCCGCGCCTACAACCAGGCCCAGAAGTTCGGCGCCAACCTGGCCATTCCCGACGAGGTGGCCAGCCTAGAATGCGCCGCCGACGCCGGCGCCAGCGACCTGGACGGCTATCACCTGAAGCTCGTCAGCGGCGAGACCACCCAGGCCAAGACCGTGGTCATCGCCAGCGGCGCGCGTTACCGGCGGCTGGACGTCTCCAACCTGGACGAGTTCGAGGGCAGCAGCGTCCATTACTGGGCCTCGCCGCTCGAGGCCAAGCTGTGCGCCGGCCAGGAAGTGGCCTTGGTCGGGGCCGGCAACTCGGCGGGCCAGGCGGCGGTCTATCTGGCCAGCCAGGTCAAGAAGGTGTGGCTGGTGATCCGCGGCAAGAGCCTGGACGCCAGCATGTCGCGCTACCTGATCGAGCGCATCGAGAGCCTGCCCAATATCGAGGTCGTCACTCGCAACGAGATCGTCGAACTGGAGGGTGAGAACGGCCAGCTCCGCGCCATCCGCCATCGCGACCTCGACACCGGCGAGGAGGACCGCTGCGAGATCAGCCACCTGTTCCTGTTCATCGGCGCCGCGCCCAACACCGGCTGGCTCGCCGAATGCCGCGTCGAACTGGACAACCACGGCTTCGTGCGCACCGGCCCCGACCTGGCGCCGGGCCATCCCTCCCTGCAGACCAGCCGCCACGGCGTGTTCGCCATCGGCGACGTGCGGGCCGGCTCGGTCAAGCGCGTGGCGGCTGCCGTCGGCGAAGGCGCTCAGGTGGTGGCCGCCATTCACGCCTATCTGGCCGAGCCGGTGACCACGGCCTGAGGCGGCGCCGGGGACATACGCTCGCGCGTGTCCCCAACCGATCCGCCTCGCCAACCGTGGGGACACGCACAAGTGCATGTCCCCGACCCCCAAAAGCAAAAGGCCCCGGAGATCGCTCTCCGGGGCCTTCGCTTGTCTCAGCCGAAGCTTAGATCGTTCAATTACTCGACGATCTTCGCCACGACGCCGGCGCCGACGGTGCGGCCGCCTTCACGGATGGCGAAGCGCAGCTTCTCTTCCATGGCGATCGGGGTGATCAGCTCGACGTCCAGCTCGGCGTTGTCGCCCGGCATGATCATTTCCA
>Ga0102591_1004436_pt1 | contig 10911 bp, 12 predicted proteins | sample AraplaCol_mCL_r2_2_FD_76860 | JGI IMG/M metagenome (GOLD analysis project Ga0102591, IMG submission 76860) | Arabidopsis root microbial communities from North Carolina, USA - plate scrape MF_Col_mCL_r2 (SPADES assembly) (version 2) | ecosystem: Host-associated > Plants > Roots > Endosphere... | reverse complement strand
GACATAGCCATAGGCTTCAGCGGACCGCCACCGAGAGGTGTCTGGCGACATGAGAACCTCCGACGAAGCTCACTCTAGATTGAGCTGCCGATCGGTTCTTTCCGTGCACGGACTCCCCGGGAAGCCAGTCCCCCGCGATCGCCCGATGCCGTCGCGGCATCACCCTGGCGGTCTGGCCTTCAAGAGGTGCTTGTAGCCGGCCCGGGCCATCCAGCGGGCGCGGTCGAGGTGGATGTCGTGGATGCGGCGGGCTCGTCTGGGGTCGGCCGCCACGTCGAGTTCCAGGATGATGGCCGCCGCCTCGCGCCAGTCGGCGTGGGCGGCGGCGGCGTCCAGCAGGCGCAAATAGACCAGCAGGTGGGCGTGGTCGTAGGGCGTGACCACCGGGTCGTCGATCGGCGTGTCGCGCAGGTCGCCGTGGCTCATGGTGTTCCTCCCCCGCCAGCGATCCTAAGCGATCGCGCGAGCCGGGGGACGACCTCGAAGACGGATCGGGCGATGCGTCCGTGGCATCACCCCCCACCGTCTCTAGAGCGGCCGGTCAGGTCGGCGGACGCGGCCTGGTGTCGTCGGCCGGCTTGTCGCCCGTGCGCTCCGGCGCCCGATCGGCCTTCTGGCGGATCCAGACCAGCGGATGGGGCTCCTCGCCGGCCATAAGCCGGGCATTGACCGGTTCGGACCAGGTCGGGTCGTCGAGCTCGACATTGAGGATCGCGCCGCTGGCCGGATCGAGCGGACGCCAGGCCGCGCCGCACTCGTTGTCGCCGACATAGGCGCGGAAGGCCGGGGCGCGCGGCGAGACCCGCTCGATGGGCACGAGCTTCACCGCCGCGTCGATCTGCAGGGTGGAAAGGCGGCCGACGAAGGTTTCGCCGTCGCGCCGGAAGTAGCCGATGGTGGTCATGGAGCCTCCTTTGGGCAGGGGTGCGGCGACGCGGGGGCCAGGTGGGGGAGGCGCGCGCCGCCGCTGCGCTCCGGGTGGCGAGCGCAAAGCCGCCCGGGCGGACCCGGGCGACGGCGCGACGATGTTGGGCGCGCGCCCGGACCTCAAGGGCCGCGCCGCCCGCGTGCGGCAAAGACAGGCGCTGGCGTGCGCTAGCGAAGACAGCCCGGCACGGACGGATGGCGCAGGCCAGGGATGGGCGGGGCCTGGTGCGTCAATGCACCCCGACGGCGCTGGCCGTCCTCGCGCCGGAGTTCCCCTTGACGCCATCCCCCGCCCCGCATCCCGTCGACGTCCATGTCGGTGGCCGCCTCCGCCTGGCCCGCACGCTGAAGGGCTGTTCGCAGGAGAGCCTGGGCCAGTCGATCGGGGTCTCGGCCCAGCAGGTCCAGAAGTACGAGAGCGGGGCCAACCGGATATCCGCTTCAGCGCTTTTCCGGCTTTGCGGATTCCTGGGCCGGCCGGTCGGCTGGATGTTCGAGGGCCTGGCGCCGACCGGTCCGGCGGACGGCGGCTCCGCCGACCTCGTGGCGACCTTGATGTCCAGCCGCGAGGGCGCGCAGCTGGCGATGGCGATGGCGCGACTCTCGCCGGTCATGCGCCGCGAGGTGCTGGCCGTGGTGAAGGCCTTCCTGCCGGACGGCCCTTCCGGCGACGGTTGAGACAAGAGGACCGGCGGGACGCCCCTGGCGGGGCGTCCCTTGAACGTCAGTCGGCCTTGGCGGCGCTGCGCGACCAGACCAGGGTGTGGGCGCCGTCGATGACCACCAGGGCGGCGTTGACCGGCTCGCCGAAGCTGATGTCGTCGAGCTTCATCGACAGGTACTCGTTGTTGTCCTTGCTGGTCTTCTTCCAGGCCGCGCCCAGGTCCGCGCCGTCGGCCGACACCCGGTAGTCGGGGCCGCGCTCGCCGATCTTCTCGCAGGGGCGGATGCGGACGTTCTTGACGTTGAGGGTGAGGGTGCGGATGGCCCCCGAGAACGAACCGTCGGCATTGGCGGTGAAGGTCCCGATCGTCGCCATTGAAGTCTTCCTTCTGTCTTCGGGCCGCGACCATCGCGACCTCGATGGCGATCCCAGGACCGGGGGCGACAGGAGGTCCGGCAGCGCGCCGCGCGCGCCCGCAGGCTTGCCGAAGGACCGATGGCGGCGAGTTTCTTGGATCGCGAGGAATGGCGGCGCGCCGCCAGGGGAAGAAAGTCGTTCGACGAGGTTGCCGGACCTCCGGCCCCGGTCAGATCGGGCCATGAGAGATCGCGGATGGACGCGCCCCAAGCCAGCCGGAAGGCTTCGAGGCCGGATCGGGACCTTCACCGCCAATGCCGGCGTTTCGGGATTGGGGGCTGTCCGCGCCCTCGCGCTCTGCGCCTGGACCGTCCGATCCGATCCCGCGAGAAGACGCGCGAGCGCGGCCCCGACTACCGGGTGTCGGCTGACGGCGCGGGCCTGGGCGTGGCCTGGAAGGCGACCCGCCAGGACAAGAATGCGTCCTTCGGTGAAGCCGCCGACATCAGCTTCGGCGAACCGGTCAACGCCGCCCCGGTGGTCATCGACGGCGCCCACACCCTGGCCCGGTCGCGTAGCACCGCCAAGGCCGACTGACGTCCAAGGGACGCCTCGCCAGGGGTGTCCCGCCCGTCCGAGATCTGGTCGGCGCCGTTCGGGCCGATTGGCCCACACAAGAAGACGCGGCCGATCCCAAAGGATCGGCCGCGCCGGGTCCTGCCGTGTCGGGGCGGGCAAGACGCCCGCCCCGCCTTTCCCTAGGCCGCCTCGTTCCGGACCTCCGCCGCCTGGGGCGGCTCGGCCGGACCGGGCGCCTCGATCCCATCCCCGCCAACGGGCGCCGTCGCCCCGGCCTCGCCCGAAGGCTGGCCCCAGGGCAGCGGACGCCCCGGCGTGCGCAGGCAGGCCGGGAGCCACCGCGCGGCCACCAGTTGGGGCTGGGCGGCCTCGATCATCTCGGTCTTGCGCAGGCCGGTGAGGCGCGCCGCCGCCTCGGGCGAGACGCCTTCGGTGACCGCATCGACGATCTGGCCCTTGGTCACGGCGCCCAGGTAGCGCTCGGCGGTCGGGGACCACCAGTCGCTCATGTCCAGGTCCAGCGCGCTGGCCAAGCGGTCGGCGTGCTTCCAGGCCATCGGCCGGTTGTCCCAGCCGCGCACCGCGTCGAGCGAGAGGCTGACGCAGTGGGCCATCAGGGCCATGCGGCTGTCGGCGTCGAGCCCGACCACGAAGTCCCAGTAGGCCTCGGGGTCATCGGGCATCTGCCGAGCCCAGGCTTCATGGCGCTCGGCATTGGCGCGGGCTGCGGTGCTGTCCTCGATCCCGTCGCCCTCGGCGGCGAGGTTGCGCGAGCCCAGCCGGACGTCCAGGCACGAGGCGTAGCCGCCTACGCCCCGGAACACCCGTAGCAGCAAGGCGTGGGTCAGGGCGACCAGGGCGAGGTCCGGGTCCTGCGCCAGGGCATAGCGCAAGGCGGTGCTGCGATGGGCGGTGAGGTCGGCGCGAATGCGCGGAGAGATCGGCGCATTGGCTTCACCGAAAGACTCCTCGACCTCGCCCGGCCCGTCCTCGTCCTCCTCGCCGCCGTCGTCCTCGCTGCCCTTGTCTGGCGCCGGGGCTTGGCCATCGCCCCCCGCCTCGGCCCCAGGCTCCACCTCGGCCCCAGGCTCCACCTCGGCCGGGGGCTCGTCCTCGGGCCGCACGTAGCCGCGCTCGATCCGCGCCTCGCCGTCATGGCCCAGCACCACGAAGGCCCCCGCGCGCGTCTTCTCCTGCGGATCGAAGCCATAGCGGTCGGCCAGGGCGTCGAGCGCTTCATCGATCTGGCCCAGCCGTTCCTCGGCCGCCTCGGGCAGGTCGGCGAGGTCGGGGTAGCGCTCGATCAACCCGTCGCGTTCGGCGTAGAGCGCCGCGCGCTGGGCCTCCTCCTCGGGGGTGCGCGGCAGCGGACGTTGCCAGATGCGGCCGCAGCCGTGGTCGTGCGGGTAGGCCAGGAAGGCGGCGGTCCACTTCCAGCCCTCGGCCTCCCGAAGCGTGACAGCCTCGGCTTGTAGCTTCTCGGCGACGAGGCGGTCGAGCAGGGCGACGTCCTCCAGCCAGCCTTCGCCGTTCTCGGTGAAGAGGTCGACGAGCAGGGCGCCGCCCGCCGCGACATAGGCGTCGACCCCGACGAAGCTGGCGCGGGGATCGTCGGCCGGGACCTTGGCCTCGGTCATCGCCCGGCGGATGGCGTAGGTCTGGCGCTGGTGCGGCGCGAGCTGGGCGTAGACCTGCATCTGCCGCTCGGGGTCGGGGCTGACCGCGAAGGCCATGACCTGATCAAGGGTCAGGCCGCCCTCGCGGTAGATATCGAGCAGGGCGGGGGCGACCGCGCCCATGCGCAAGCGCTGGCGCACGACGTGGGGCGAGACGCCCGACCGGGCGGCGATCTCCTCGGCGCTATAGCCCTTGCGCTCGGCAAGGTCCTTCCAGGCCTCGAACTGGTCGGCCGGGTGCATGTCGCGGCGCGATGTGTTCTCATCCAGGGAAATCTCGCTGGGGTCGTTTAGGGTATCGACCACGCAGCGCACCGGTTCGTGCTTGCTCAGCAGCTTGCGCTTGGCCAGCAGCCGCAGGGCTTGGCGCCGGCCTTCGCCGATAGTGACGAGGTAGTAGCCGCTGGCCTCGCCGCCCTCCTTCACTTCCGGCTCGACGACCAGGGGCTGGAGCAGGCCCTTGTAGCGGATGCTGGCCGCGCGGGCCTCGATGTCCTGGGCGGTGTGGCTCACGCGCCGGACGTTGCGCGGCGAGGCCTTGAGCTTGTCGAGGGCAATCTCCAGGACCTCTCCGGTCTGGATCACGGGCCGCACGGCCTTGCCGGCGGTAGGGGCGGTCTGGGCTTGTCGGGTCATGTCTGCCTCCTTGGGGTTGGTCGCAGGCGCAAGGCGCGCCTGCGGCCTTGCCCGTCGGCGAGACCGGGGGTGCAAACGGAGGGGCGGCTTCGCGGGGACCCGGCTGCAGGGCGTCGGGTTGCGATTTGGCGAGGCGGCGCGGCGCGCCCGAAGCTGGGCGGAAGCCGATCCGAAGTGCGCCGGGGGCGGAGCCCCAAGTCCCGCGCGCCCGCAGGGCGGGCGCTCATGACAATGAAGCCTGCACAGGAGCCCGCGCATCGCGCGTGGCGGGAGGCGGCGTCGAGCGGCCGGCGGCGCCCCAAAGGCGCCCGCCAGGCGTCACGCCCGAGGGAGCGGCGAAAGCCGCGGGACCGAGCGTGACCGCCGGCCGCTCTCCGTCTTGGGCGAAGCCAGCCGCGAAAGCGGCTGGCGAAAGCCTCTTGTCCACGCCAGGGAAAATGACCGCTTGGCGCGTCTAGCCGCGGCGGACGAACCGTTCCGCGCGTGATCCCAGTGAAATGACCAACAAATCAAAGCCGCCGCGCAAGGCGGGCCAGAAGCGTGTCTCCAATCAACCAAGTGAAAGCGCAAAGACACAGAGGCGTAGAACCGGATATCCGGCCCGTCCCGTCATCGCCTACCCGAAGGCGCTGTGGGACGAATGGGAGGACCCGCCGACCTTCAGCCAGGCCCTGGACCTGCACATGCGCCGGCATGGCGACACTGGGTATGGCCTGCGGCGCGCGGTCTGCGAGCGCGGCGAGACGATCGAAACCACCACGTTCACGGCCTGGCGGCGGGGGGCCAAGGCTCCGCGTGGCGCGGCGTCCCTGCGCATCCTGGCCGCGCTCGAACGCCGCTGGAAACTGCCGCCAGGCTATTTCCGGGAAAAGCTCCCTCATCCTGGGCGCTGCATCAGCACCGAGGCCTGCCTGCCGCTGCCGATGTCCGAGCGGCGCCGGATGGCCTGGCACCTGCCCGACGACTTCGCCCAGCTCCCACTCTCCAAGCGGCAGGAAATCGAGGCCTGGGTCCGTTCGGTGATCTTGTCGGGCCACACCGACTATCGCCGCTACCAGGCCGAAGCGATGAAGCAGCGGTTCGCCTTCCAGTTCTCCGGCAAGGGCGGCGTCATGGAGCTATCGCCAGGACTGTCGCTGGACGATCGTCTGGCCGATCCGGGCCTGCGGCGCATCGGCCGCCTGCTAGGTGCGACGCCGGCCCCCGCGCAGCTCGACGAGGAGGCCGCGGATCTCTTGGCCTTCAAGACCGCCACGCTCACCTCGCGCGGCCGTCGGCGCAACGGCGTCTGGAACAGCGAGACCGCCGCGCAGAAGATGGAGCACCTGGGCCTCATGCTGGGCGCGCTTGCCGCCTGTCCCGAAGGCGCGGTCCGAGGATACGGAGCCCCGGTCGACGCCGTCAGCTTCGGACTGCTCGTCTTTCCGGCGGTCTGGGACTGGTATCTTGGTTGGCGCGAGGGACGTCGCGGCTTCTTCACCCAGTGGGAAACCGAGATGCTGACGGTCGGCGCCTCGCTGAGCCGGCGCGAGACCGGATGGTTGCGGCAGACGCCCCGGCTGGCCGAGCGCCTGCGCCCGATCGAGGGCCTGGTGTCGGCCGGCGATGTGCGCGCGGTGTTCGAGGATTGGGACAAGGCCTGCGACGCCCAGCACCAGCACTTGCTGCTGCGGGCCAAGGAAGTCGCCAGGGTGGCGCGGATCCACCGCGATCCGTTCGAACCCATCCTGCCGATCTTGGAATCCGACAGCCCCGTGGGCGAGTACCGCAAGATCACCGAAGAGGTGCTCCGCCGCCGGCCTGACGGCCGGCTCTATCCCACGGCGGCGGCCGAGGCGACGCGCGCCTTCCTGATGCTGCGCCTGGGCCTGCATCTTGGGCTGCGGCAGAAAAACCTGCGCCAGCTCCTGGTCTGCGCACGGGAGGCTATTCCGACCAGCGAGCGACAGCTGGAGGCGCTGAAGCGCGGAGAGCTGCGGTGGAACGGTCGCGACCAGGCCTGGGAGGTCCTCATCCCGGCCGCGGCTTTCAAGAACGCGGGCTCATCCTACTTCCGCAAGAACCCGTTTCGCCTCGCGCTGCCCGACCTCGGCGGCCTGTACGCGGAGATCGACGGCTACGTGACGCGCGATCGGCCCATCCTTCTGCGGGGCGCACCCGATCCACGGGTATTCTTCGTCAAGACGATGAAGGCCAGGAGCAAGGACGCAGAATACGACCAGAACACCTTCTACGAAGCCTGGCGCCTGGCCATCCAGCGGTATGGGATCTTCAATCCCTACACGGGCCGCGGCGCCATCGAGGGCCTCCTACCGCACGGACCGCACAATGTGCGCGACGTCCTGGCGACGCACGTGCTCAAGCAGACCGGCTCCTACGAGCAGGCCAGCTATGCGATCCAGGACACCCCGGACACGATCGCAGAGCACTACGGCCGCTTCCTGCCGCAGGACAAGGCGGCCCTGGCCGCACAAGTCCTCAATCAGGTGTGGAACTAGCCGTCAGCAGTTGTCCGCATATGGCCAGTTGGGCGGCGAAAGCCGGAATAATTGGCCATATGCGGACAGTTCGCCCGCGAGGCGAACACGGCTTCGCATGCGCGCGTCGTCCAAGCCGCCTTGACTCAGCAGAGCCCCAAATGAGAACAATAGGAGAACATCTGGAGCTCTCCCATGACTGAACAACGCGCCCGCTCGCGCGAGCCTGCGCACGCGCCTCCACGTCCTCTCTTCGTGCCCGAAGGCGCCGACGGTTTCACCCTGGCGCAGGCCATGGCGCCCGGCCAGCATATCGAGACGCTCTGCTCTTGCGGCGAGCGCGCCGAGTTCGACGCACGCGCCTGGATGGACCGGGGCCTGGGCTTCCAGGCGCTGCAGGAGTTCTCAGGCCGGCTACGTTGCAGCTGCGGCGGTCGGCAGGCCTGGTTCGAGGTGTGGCCCGGCGAACCTGGGACTAGTGGGCTGAAGGTCCGCTCGGCGGCCGAACTCTACGACTGAGGCGGCCATGACCCAGCGACACAGCCGTTCGGGCCTGCGCGACCCGATCGCCTTCTTCGAGGGCCTGCGACCGGCCCGCCAAGCCTGCATCGACCAGCTGCGAAACCTGCGCCCGTCCAGCCCCGAGTACCACATGATGTTCGTGATCATCGCGGCGATGGACGTAGCCGCCGAGTTCTTCACGCGACAGCGAAGCTTCTTCACCGTAGGCGCCGGCGCGACCGCCAGCCGCGATGCCTGAGCCGAGCGAAAGTGACCGGCGCAAGGCCGCGCAGCTTCCGGCGGCCGTGGCGGACACGCGGCTGGTCGATTGCTTGGCCCAGGGCCTGGATGTGCGCTTCCAGTGCCAGTACTGCGGCATGGAGCGGACCTGGACGCGCCAGGATTTCCTGGGTCGGAGGCTGCGCGGGCGGCTTGCCTGGACGCTCGCCCGGTCCCAAGCGAGCGTCTTCTGCCCGCAACGCGGTTGCGGTGGCCATCGCCCGATCGTTCGCCTGATGAAGGGCGGGTATCGCGACGACCATGCCGACACGCCGGAGGCCCGGCGCACCCACGTGGTGACGATGCTTCTCGACGCGGGCGTCCTGCCCGAGGAGGTCGGCCTATGAGCTTCCCCGGCCAGTCAGCCCAACCCAGCCTCTTTGACCTGCCGTTCGCCCCGCGCCGGCCGATGCCCGAGGGTTTCCGCTATCAGGCCGACCTCGTCACGCCAGAGGAGGAGCGCAGCCTGGTCGCCAGCTTCAAGGACCTGCCGTTCAAGCCCTACGAGCACCTGGGCTATTTCGGCAATCGCCGCATTGCTGGGTTCGGATGGCGGCAGGACGCAAGCGGCAGGATGGTCGAGACCGGCGAGCCAATCCCGGGGATCCTTTTGCCCCTGCTCGACAAGGTCGCCGCCTTCACCGGCTTGGCGCACGAGACCTTCCGCCATGCGCTGGTCACTGAGTACTCTTCCGGCGCCGGGATCGGCTGGCATCGTGATCGGCCACCAGCCGTGGCCATCGCAGGCGTCTCGCTGGTCTCGCCCTGCACGTTCCGGCTTCGCCGCAAGGCCGGCGACAAGTGGGACCGGGCCTCGATCATCGCCGCTCCGCGCTCGGCATACCTGATGAGCGGCCCCGCGCGCAGCGAATGGGAACACAGCATCCCCGAGGTCGAGGCCCTGCGCTACTCGGTGACCTTTCGGACCGTGCGTTGCTAGGCGACCTAGCCGTCCAGGCCCGCGAGCGCCTCTCAACTTGCGCGCCAAGCTCGCGCCAGCGACAAGCCGCCCATGATCGCTTCCCTTGCCGCCGCCATCATCGCCTGCACCGCGCCCGCCGTTCATGACGGTGACACGCTGCGATGTGGGTCGGAGCGCGTTCGGCTCTTTGGCGTCGACGCACCTGAAGTGCGGCGCGGGAAGACGCCTGCGCAGCCGCTGGCCTACGAGGCGCGGGACGAGCTCGTCCGGCTCACGCGAGGGCGGGTCGGCTGCCGCTTTGTCGACCGGGATAGGTATGGTCGCTTTGTCGGTCGCTGCTGGTCGGACGTGACGCCCGACGTCAACGCCGCGCTGATCCGCTCCGGCCTGGCGACCGAGTATCGCCGCTACAGCAAGGGTGTCTACGCAAAGGAGGAAGCGCAGGCGCGAGAAGCCAAGCGGGGACATTGGGCGACGACCCCATAGGCCGAGGCGACTCGCACTCGCGTGATGGCCCACCGGCGTTGTGCGCTGGCGAAACAGGCGCGGCGGTAGCGCGAAAACGCGTGCCGGGATCACCGCCCCGTACTAAACCCCAGACTAAAGACGGATTTAGAACGGGCTGGCTCGCCGAGCCATCCGCATCTTATTGATTTTATTGGAGAAAATGGCGCGCCCGGAACGATTCGAACGTCCGACCCTCAGATTCGTAGTCTGATGCTCTATCCAGCTGAGCTACGGGCGCGCACCGCTTGGAGCGGGCTGGCCTTCTAGCGCCAGCGCTCACGGCTTTCAACCCACCTTTCGCGACGATGTGCGTTCCGGTCGCGGGACGAGGGAAAGCCCCGTCCCGCGACCGTCGCGTCCTATCGGCGCGGGAACGGCAGGCCGCCGCCCAGGATGCCCTGGCGCAGGATGTCGGCGGCGCTGGGCGCCTTGGGCGGCTGCTGGGGCTGACCCGGCTGCGGCTGGCCGGGCGCGCCGGGACGTCCGCCGGCCTGGCGACCGCCGCCCATCATCGCGCCCATGTCCTGCCCCAGGATGCCGCCGGTGGCCGAGCGGTAGCGGACCTTCACGGCCCACTGCTGGTTCCAGGTCACCTTGGGATCGGTCGGCCGGGGCGGGTAGACGAAGTTCGCCTCGCCGCCGTACGCCACCAGCTGGGCGATGGCCGAGGGCGCGGCGTCCAGCACCTCCTTGGGCACCGTGCAGGTCTTGGTGGCGGGACCCATGAGGGTCTTGTTGGCCACCAGGCGGCTGATGTCGCCCTGGCTGAGGAAGTCGGGGTTGGAGAAGCCGGCCGCCTGGGTCTCGGACGAGGTCCACAGGACCACCGTGTCGCCGTCGCCGCCCATGGCGGTGGCGTAGTAGGCCTGGGCGTTGCCGACCAGGTTCCAGCCCAGGTTCACCCAGCCGCCGGGCGCCTTGGCGTTGGTGGTCAGGTTGAGGGCGCCCAGGAAGTCCTGGTCCTCTTCCAGGGTGAAGTTGATCTCGGGGCTGTAGTTGCCGCGGATGGTGTGGGCGCCGACCAGGGAGCCGTTCGACGGGACCATGTCGCGGGTCTTCTCGTTCGGCCATCCGCCATAGGTGCGGTTGCGGCCGAACGCCGGCGGCTGCATCGGGCGGTAGTCGATGCCCTTGAACAGGTTGGCCGGGTTCTGCTGGCCGGAGGCCATCTTGGCGAAGTCGATCACATAGGGCTGGCCGGGGCGCGCGTGCTCGCCGCAGCCCCAGAAGATCAGCATCTTGCCCTTGGGCTTCTGGTACTCCTGCGGAACGTAGTCGTGGGGTTCCTCCTTGACCGGCGTCGTCGGCTTCGGGGTCAGCAGCGGCAGCTGCGGACCCACCTGAAGCCCCGAGGGCGGCAGGTGGTCGGCGGCCGGCGCCGGGTTG
>Ga0102591_1004433_pt1 | contig 10920 bp, 7 predicted proteins | sample AraplaCol_mCL_r2_2_FD_76860 | JGI IMG/M metagenome (GOLD analysis project Ga0102591, IMG submission 76860) | Arabidopsis root microbial communities from North Carolina, USA - plate scrape MF_Col_mCL_r2 (SPADES assembly) (version 2) | ecosystem: Host-associated > Plants > Roots > Endosphere... | reverse complement strand
TGCCAGCCGACCGTGCCGGTGCTGGCGGCGATCTCGCTGATGGCCGCGCGCGGCGAAACCACGCCGCGTTCGATGGTGATGATGGGCGGGCCGATCGACACGCGCGAGAATCCGACCAAGGTCAACGACCTGGCCACGCACGAACCGCTGTCGTGGTTCGAGGACAACCTGATCCAGCACGTGCCGCCGAACTACCCCGGCCACGGTCGCCGCGTGTATCCGGGCTTCCTGCAGCACGGCGGTTTCGTCGCGATGAATCCGGAGCGGCATTTCCAGTCGCACTGGGACTTCTACATGCACCTGGTGAAGGGCGACCTCGACGACGCCGCCGCGCACCGCCGTTTCTACGACGAATACAACGCCGTGCTCGACATGCCGGCCGAGTACTACCTGCAGACGGTACGCATCGTCTTCCAGGATCACCTGCTGCCGCGCGGCGAGTGGGACGTGCGCGGCGAACGCGTGGACCCGTCGAAGATCCACCGCACGGCGCTGCTCACCATCGAAGGCGAGCTGGACGACATCTCCGGCCAGGGCCAGACGCGCGCGGCGCATACGCTGTGCACGGGCATCGCCGAAGCCGATCGCGAGCACCTCACTGTCGATGGAGCCGGCCATTACGGCATCTTCAGCGGCCGCCGCTGGCGCACGCAGGTGTATCCGCAGGTGCGCGATTTCATCGGGAAGCACGCGGGGAAGGACGCTCCGGCGGCTTGATCGCCGCTGCGGGTCCCGGGTGCGCTTCGCTTACCCGGGCTACGGGTGCCTACGGGGTGAAGACGCACCGTAGGATGGGTTTCGCAAGGCGAAACCCATCATTCAGGCGCAAGGGCGATGGGTTTCGCCTAGCGAAACCCATCCTACGGTGCGGTGTCACCGCTGCAACTGCAGGAACTCGTCCACCGTCACCGGATGCCCCAGCCAGTAGCCCTGCGCGAAATCGCAGCCGCGTTCGCGCAGGATCGAGTACTGGCCTTCCTTCTCCACGCCCTCGGCGACGACGAGGATGCCCAGCGAATGCGCCATCGCGATGATCGCGGTGGTGAGCGCCAGGTCGTCAGGATCGCGCAGCACGTCGGCGACGAAGCTCCGGTCGATCTTCACGCCATCCACCGGCACGCGTCGCAGGTGGCTCAGGCCCGAGAAGCCGGTGCCGAAATCGTCCAGCCACACGCGCACGCCCATGCCGCGCAGTTCCGACAGCAGCGCGCTGGCGTGCAGCTCATCGCCGATCACCGCCGTCTCGGTGAGTTCCAGGTGCAACAGATCCGCCGACAATCCGGTGTCGCGCAGGCACGCCGACACCACGTTCGGCAGGTCGCCGTTGCGCAGCTGTCGCGGCGAGACGTTCACCGCGACGAACAGCGGCTCCGGATCCTTGCGCGTCTTCTGCCACGCCACCGCATCCGAACACGCCGCATGCAGCACCTGCGGGCCCAGCACTTCGATCAGGCCGCTCTGCTCGGCCACGTCGATGAACACCGACGGGGCGACGAAACCCAGTTCCGGATGGCGCCAGCGCAGCAGCGCCTCGGCGCCGATCATCGCGCCATCGACCAGGCGGAACACCGGCTGGTACACCAGGCTCAGTTCGCCGCGATCCCACGCGCCGCGCAGTTCCTGTTCCAGATGCACGCGACGTTCCACGGCCTGATTCATCGCGCGGCTGTAGAAACGGAAGCAGTTCTTGCCGGCGACCTTGGCCTGGTACATCGCGATGTCGCCGTTCTTCATCAGCGTGGTGCCGCTGGCGGCATCCTCGGGGAACAGCGTGATGCCGATCGACGTGCCGAGGAACACCTGCCTGCCCTGCACTTCCACCGGCTTGCCCAGGTCCACGACCAGCGTCTCCGCGAGCTTCGTCGCCAGCGTGCGCACTTCGTCCAGCGGATCGTCCTTGCCCTGCACGAGGATCACGAACTCGTCGCCGCCGAAGCGCGCCAGCAGCGCGTCCTCGCCGCCCACGCGCGCGACCGCGCTTTCGATGCGATGCGCGCATTCCAGGAGCACGTCGTCGCCGGCGTCGTGGCCCAGCGTGTCGTTGACGCGCTTGAAATCGTCGATGTCGGCGAACAGCAGCGCGAGCTGGCGGCCGCTGCTCTGGTCGAGGCGTTCGTCCAATGCTTCGCGGAATGCGAGACGGTTCGCGAGCCCGGTCAGCGCATCGGTGTAGGCCATGCGGCGGATTTCGCGATCGTGCCGCGCCAGGCTGCGGCTCATGCGATCGAACGCGCGCATCAGGTCGCCGACCTCGTCGTTGCGACCGTCGGCGGGCGTGATGGTGTCGAAGTGGCCGGCCTCGATTTCCTGCGCCGATTCGGCGAGCCGGCGGATCGGCCGCACCAGCAGGCGCTGGATCAGCCACAGCGACAACGCACCGAACACCAGCAGCCCCGCACCGAGCACGCCGACCCAGATCACGTGTCGCTGGCCAAGCGTTTCCAGTCGCGAGCGCAGCTTGTCGACGGACGCTTCCTGGAAGCGACGCATGCCCTGCATGTCGTAGCCGATGCGCACACCGCCGACGCGTTCCTGGCCGATCAGGATCGGCATCGACACGTCCATGACGCGATCGTCGAACTGCGTGTGCAACTGCTTCGATGCAATGACTTCCTTCGCCATCGCGTCGTCCATGTGGCGGCCGTAATGCGCGATGTCCTCGCTGCCGTCGTGGACGACCTTGCCTTCCTCGTCGAACACGATGACGTATCGCACGTCGGGCGCGGCCAGCGCCGAGCGCGCGAGCGCGCCGACGGCGTCCAGGTCCGAGTAATACAGCGGGTTGGTCAGCGCGGCGGCGAGCTGCGTCACCGCTACTTCGCCCTGCCGGCGAAGGCTCTGGCCGACCATCGTGCGCATCGCCTGGCGGCTGACGCCTTCGACCTCGCGACGCATCTGCTCCTGGCGGTTGAGCAGCAGCGCGACCAGCGCGAGCACGACCAGCATCGCCACGCCCATCAGGACGAGGAAGCGCGCCTGCAACCCCATGCGCAGCTTCATTCGACCTCCGCGCGCACGCGGGCCACGCCATCGGAGATGCGGTCGAGCGCCTTCTGCGATTCCGGATCCATCGGCATGAAGCGCGTGGTGTTGAAGAAGCGCAGCAGCGCGTCGCCGGCGTCGGGATCGCCCGCGGCGTCGATCAGCACTTCGCGAAGCCGCGCTTCCACGCGCGGGTCGAGGCCGTCGCGCACCATTTCGACCGCGCGCGGGTAGTCGACGGTTTCGCCGATCACCACCAGGTCGTTGCGGAACGACGGCGGCATGCGGTGCGGGTTGGTCCAGTCGAGGTTGCTCATCACGCCGACGTCGGCCAAGCCCTTGTGCACCCAGGTCGAGATGTTCAATTCCGACCAGGCGAACATGTAGCCGACTTCATCGCGTTCGATGCGGTCCTCTGGCGAGAGCAGGATTTCGAGCGAGAAACCGCGACGCAGCAGTTCGGCCGCGGGCACGAAATACGCGCTGGTCGAATTGGGACGCTGGAAGGCGATGCTGTGGCCGCGCAGGTCGTCGAGCGAGGACAGGCCGCTGTCGCGACGCGCGAAGAAGATGCTGTGGTAGTGGCTCACGCCGTCGCGTTCGGTCAGCAGCAGCGGGCGCGCGGCGGCGCGCTGGTGCAGCAGCATCGCGGTGCCGGTGGTTTCGGTGACCCAGTCGACGCGGCCGCGGCGAAGGTAGCTCGCCATCTGCTGCGTGTCCTTGGCCATCAGGATGCGGCCCTCGTGGATGCCGACGTCGGCCAGGCGCGGAATCACGTAGTCCAGCAGCGGCTTGAGCTGCTCGTAATGCTTCTTCGGGTCGTCGCTGATGCGACCGAGCACGAGCACGCCCGAGTCGTTACCCGCCAACGCGGAAAGCGGAGCGGCGGCCGTGGCCAGCAAGCACAGGGTCAGCAGGACGGTACGACGCAGGCTGGCGATCAAGAACGACGACCCCTCGGGATGCCGTCCGCAGCGTAATCGAAAAGGCGTCCGGCCCGAAACGGCAAACCGTCGGGCCGTCAGCAGTTCAGCGTTTTGACCCGGCGAGCATCGCCATGCGCTGGGCGTCGGCCAGGATGCCCCGCAGGATCCGCACCTCGCGCGCGTCCAACCCGGCTCGCAGGTACAGGCGGCGCAGCTTGCGCATGGCCGACTCGGGGGCGCGGCCCTTGTGGAAGTCGATCGCGTCGAGGGTTTCGGCCAGTTGGGCGAAGAAGCCTTCCATTTCGGCGTGCGAGGCCGGGAGCTCGCGTGTGCCTTCGATGTCGGTGGCCTCGTTGCCGGCGGCCTCGCCCTCGACCGGCGCGGCCTCCAGGAGCGCCAAGCGCAGCTCGTAGCTGAGCACCTGCACCGCGGCGGCGAGGTTCAACGAGCTGTAGTCCGGATTGGCCGGAATGTGGACCGAGGCGTGGCACAGCTGCAGTTCGTCGTTGGTCAGGCCGGTTCGCTCGCGGCCGAACACCAGCGCGACCTCGGCGCCGCCGGCCGCCTGCGTCACCGCGCGGGCGGCGGCGGCGCGGGGCATCAGTTCCTCCAGCTGGACCCGCCGGCTGCGGGCGGTGCAGCCCAGCACCAGCCGGCAGTCCGCGACGGCTTCTGCCAGCGTCGCGCAGGTCAGCGCGTCGCCGAGGACGTCGTCGGCCCCGGCCGCCAGGGCGTAGGACTCTTCGTTGGGCGTCTTTTCCGGCGCGACCAGGACCAGCCGCGCCAGCCCCATCGTCTTCATCGCCCGCGCGGCCGAGCCCATGTTGCCGGGGTGCTGGGTGCCGACGAGGACGATGCGCAGGCGCTGGGCGGGCGAATTGGAAAGATTCACGGATTTCGATTCGGAACTCATGGCGCGCAATGGTAAACTCCGCGCCCCGGCCGTAGCGCCGGCGACGCTCTTTCACCCCCGCCAGTCCATCCTCCCCCGTCCCCCGAACGAGGCGCCCCACCCATGCAGAAACCCGCAGTCACCCTCATGGTCAAGGCCGCCCGCTCCGCCGGCAACGTCCTGCTGCGCCACATGAACAAGCTCGACGCGCTGAACGTGGTCGAGAAGGACCGGATGGACTACGCCAGCGAAGTCGATGGCCTGGCGGAAAAGGAAATCATCAAGGAATTCCGCCGCTCCACGCCGGATTACGCGATCCTGGGCGAGGAAACCGGCTCGATCGGCCACAACCGCTTCACCTGGGTCATCGACCCGCTCGACGGAACCAGCAACTACCTGCACGGCATCCCGCATTTCTGCGTGTCGATCGCCCTGGTCGAGAATGGCGAGCCGATCCACGCGGTGATCTTCGACCCGCTGCGCAACGACCTGTTCACCGCCAGCCGCGGCAGTGGCGCGACGCTCAACGAGCGCCGCATCCGCATCGCCGACCGCAAGGACCTCAACGGTGCGATGGTGCTGACCGGTTTCCCGCCGCGCGAGCGCGAGCGCGTGTCCGCGCAGCTCAAGTGCATCGACAACCTGTTGCTTGAGGCCGAAGACATCCGCCGCACCGGCTCGGCTGCGCTGGACCTGGCGTATGTCGCCTGCGGTCGCGCGGACGCGTATTTCGAAGCCGGCGTGAAGCCGTGGGACATCGCCGCCGGCGTGCTGCTGGTGCGCGAGGCAGGCGGCAAGGTCAGCGACTTCCGCGGCCGCACCACCGGCCCGATGGACAACCGCGGCCTCGCCACGCGCCAGCTCGTCGCCGGCAACCTCAAGATCTGCGACGTGCTGCAGCAGAAAATCGTCAACACCGGTTACGCGAGCGCGTTCGACTGATCGATCTCGCCTTCGGTGGAGTTCGGGAAAAGCCGCGCATTGCGCGGCTTTTCTGTATACGGCGACGGTGACAGTGACAGCTTTCCAAGCCCCTCTCCCATCGGGAGAAGGGTTGGGGTGAGGTGCAACGAAGGGACAACGCTGAACTGCCTTTGCAGTGCAATGCTGTGCTGTTGCCCTTGCTGTTGCCCTTGCTGTTGCCCTTGCTGTTGCCCTTGCTGTTGCTGTTGTTGTTGCTGTTGCTGTCGAACGGCCTGACAGTTCGCTAGCCCCGTAGGGCGCCGCACAGGATGTGCGGCGGTGAGCGCCGTAGCCATGGATGGCGAGTCGCGAGCGCGCCCTTGTGCTGTCCGGTCGTGGGATTGGGTTGGACTTTCCACGCACTTTCTTTGGGTTACTTTTCTTTGTGCGAGCAAAGAAAAGTGACCCGAGCGCCGCAGGCGATCGGAAGCTTGGCGGGTGATTCTTCTTTGCTGTGCGCGTTCGCGTGGATGACGAGCAAGGGCAAGATCAAAATGGGTTCCAGCTTTCGCTGGAATGACGGTGAGGTTTGGAACCGTCGATGGAGTGCCCGCGCGTTGCAGGCCTGGATCCCGGCCTGCGCCGGGATGACGAGCAAGATCAAAATGGGTTCCAGCTTTCGCTGGAATGACGGTGCGGTGTGGAACCGTCGACGGAGTGCCCAAGCGCGACGGGCCTGGATCCCGGCCTTCGCCGGGATGACGATCAAGAGCAAGAGCAAGGTCAAAATGGGTTCCAGCTTTCGCTGGAATGACGGTGAGGTGTGGAACCGTCGATGGAGTGCCCGCGCGTTGCCGGCCTGGATCCCGGCATTCGCCGGGATGACGGAAAAGCTCAGCCGCGCGCGCCGAACCACTCGCCCAGCGGCAGCAGCACCTGCGGTTCGCGCGGTCGTTGCAGCATCGGTTCGATCGCCGCGTCGTACTGCACGCGATACGGCTTCATCTGGTTGCGCAGGAACGCCTCGACGCTCGGCTCGGCCCAGCGCTCGTACAGCGTGAACTGGTTCGGATCGAACGCATCGCGGTGCAGGTAGCACGCGATGAACTCCGGTTCGCGCGACATCGCTTGTGCGATGGCGTCGAACGCGCGCTTCCAGTCGTCCATGCATTCGGCCTTCACGTGCAGCTTCACGTAGAAGACGAGGTCGGCGTTGGCCATGCGAGGCTCCATGCGGGGGCGTGACCCGATTGTCCCGCAGAGATCCTTTGCGCTTCCAGTCGACTGGCTTCCAGATCACGAACCCGCACCGCGAGCGCGCCTTCGCTCCCCAACGAAGGCGCGCTCCAGCGATGCGTGCCCGAAGGCCTCTTTCGCGCGACCGTCAGGCGGCCGCGCGCCTCTTCGCGGGTGCTTCCGCAACGACGAACTGCCGCACGGCGCCCGCGAGCGCGCGCGCCTGTTCTTCCATGCTGTGCGCCGACGCGGAGGCTTCCTCGACCAGCGCCGCGTTCTGCTGCGTGCCCTCTTCCATGCCGGCGATGGCGCTGCTGACCAGCTCGATGCCCGCGCTCTGTTCCTGCGACGCCGTGGAGATGTCCGCCATGATCGTGGTGACGCGACGCACGGACGCCATGATGTCGCTCATCGTCGTACCGGCGCGATCGACCAGCGCCGAGCCGTCGTTGACCTTTTCCACCGAGGCATCGATCAGCGACTTGATCTCCTTCGCCGCATTCGCCGACCGCTGCGCCAGCGCGCGCACTTCCGATGCGACGACCGCGAAACCGCGACCGCTTTCGCCGGCACGCGCCGCTTCCACTGCCGCGTTGAGCGCGAGGATGTTGGTCTGGAACGCGATGCCGTCGATGGTGCCGATGATCTCGGCGATGCGATGCGAGGACGTTTCGATCTCGCGCATCGTCGTTACTGCGCGCCCCATGACGTCGCTGCCCTGCGAGGCGACATTGGCCGCGTCGATCGCGAGCTGGTTGGCCTGTCGCGCCGATTCGGCGTTCTGGCGCACGGTCGAGGTGAGTTCCTCCATCGACGCCGCCGTTTCCTCCAGGCTTGCCGCCTGCTGTTCGGTGCGGCGCGAAAGGTCTTCGTTGCCTGCGGCGATCTCCGCCGCGGCGCCGTCGATCGCATCGGATGCCTGCTGGATGCGGCCGACGATGCCCGTCAACTGCGCGACCGTCGCGTCGGCGTCGTCGCGCATGCGCGCGAACACGCCGTGGAAGTCGCCGTGCATGCGGGCAGTGAGATCACCGCGCGCGACCGCGCGCAGCAGCTGCGACACCTGTTCCAGGTTGTTGTCGCTCACCGACATCATCGCGTTGATGCCATCGACCATCGCGCGGAAGTCGTGCTGGAAACGCGACGCGTCGCCGCGCACGCCGAGCTCGCCCGCGGCGGCGGCCGCGGCCAGGCGCTTGATCTCGTGGTTGATCGCCGAAAGATTGGCCTTCACCGTGTCCATGGTTTGCGTGAGCACGGCCTTCTCACCGGGCAGGCGTTCCATGTCGATGGACAGATCGCCCACGGCGTAATGGCGCATGACGTCCACCAGCTGCATCTTCACCGCGATGTGCGCCGCGACGAGCGCATTGGTGTCGCGCACCATGTCTGCGTACTGGCCCGGGAAGGCGTCTGCATCCATGCGGAAGCTGATCTCGCCCGCTTCGTGGCGTTGCGACATTTCGTGCTGCGCGGCGATGACGGACTTCACCTGTTCGCGCATGCGGCCCATCGACTGCTGCAGGCGGCCGAGTTCGTCATGGCGCGGCGGCGGCATCGCGCCGTCGAATCGCCCCTGCGCGACGTCGTCTGCGAGTCGGGCGACCTGCTCCAATGGCTGCGTGACGATGCGTCGCACGCACCACCAGGTCACGGCCAGGATCACCAGCAACGTGACCAGCGAAGCGATCGCGATCAGCATCACCAACGCGCGCGTGGACGCGGTGACCTGCGCGACGGGTTCGGCGGCGACGACGACCCAGTGCCAGTCGGGGAAGGTTTCGACCGCGACGAGGGTCGGCTCCGCGGCGGAATTCGGTTTGGATGCGAGGTCGATGCGTGCGGTGCCGCCATTGGCTGCGATCGCCTGGCGCAGCGTCTTCAGGTCGTTGGTGCCGAGGATGTCGGCAAGCGCGGCGCCTTCGGCGGCGGGATGGATGGCGAGCGTCTCACTGCCTTCCTTCGCGGTGTCCACCACGAGGAAATGCCCGCGTTCGCCGATGCGCATGGCGCGCGCGCGCTCCTTCAGCGCGGTCAGTTCGCTGCCGTAGTCCTTGCCTACGAACAGCACACCGACCAGCGCGCCGGCATCGTCGAGCAGCGGGCGGTAATGGACCATGTAATCGCGACCGAACAAGCGCGTCTTGCCGGTGTAGGGCTGGTTCTTCGTCAGCGGCGCGTAGGCCGGCGAGTCGTGCGCGAGCTTCGTGCCGATGACGCGCTCGCCCTTCTCGTTGCGCAGCGAGGTCGAGACGCGGACGAAGTCGTCGCCGTCGCGGGCGAAGATCGTGACGACCGCGCCGGTGTCCTGCGTGAAGCGATCGACCGGTGCATAGGTCGCATCGACCGTCTGGCCCTGCAGCGCGAGCAGCGGCGCACCGTCCTTGTCGTGGTCGAGCGACACCGTCCCGCCCAGCAGTGCGGCCTGCAACGCGCCGCCGAGAGTCTGCGTCGCTTCGGTCAGGCCCTGTTCGTAGGTGGCGATGTTGTCGCGCAGGATCGCCGTCGCCGACTGCAGGTCATGGGTCGCGCGCGTTTCCACCGCCTGCGCGGCCTGGCGGCTGACCATCACGGTGAGGCCGGCCATCATCAGCACCATGGTGGCGACCAGCGGCAGGCCGATCTGCCGACCGAGCGAGCCTCGCAGCGCCTGCCAGGAGCCGGTGGCCGTAGTGGGTCGTCGTCGGTAAGGCGCGGCCGCACCGGGTGCAGCGGCGCGGTGGGCGTCGGACAGGGGCATCGGGGCGGGCCGGGTGTGGGGTTACCCGCGATATCGGCCGGGACTGATGTGACTTGAGTCTCAGTTTTGAGGTGAGCTGCGGGTCGGCTTTCGCCGGAATGACGGTGTTGAAGATTCCGCTCCTTTCCGGCGTATGACACGCAAAAAGAAAGGGCCGCGCGATGCGCGGCCCTTCCCGGAACAGCTCGAACCGTGGCGCGATTACGGACGGCGCGCCAGGGCCGCTTCGTCCTTCGCCTTCGGCAGGAGGTCCTGCTTGCTGACCTTGAACGGGCCGATCGCGAGCATCGGCACCGCGACCAGGATCGTCGAGATGACCACGATCACCGCGCCGACCATGTGGGTCAGCGCCAGGCCTTCCATCGACGAGCCGCCGTACAGGAACAGCGCGTAAGCCGACAGGAAGAACATCACCGCCGTGATCACCGTTCGCGACAGCGTCTGGTTGATCGAGCGGTTCAGCACTTCGATCGAGTCCACGCGCAACGTGCGGAAGTTTTCGCGCACGCGGTCGAAGACCACGATGATGTCGTTGATCGCGAAGCCCATCACCGACAGCAGGCCGGCCAGCACCGTCAGGTCGAACTCGCGGCCGGTGCCGTAGATGTAGGCCGCGGTGACGATGAGGTCGAAGAACGCCGTCAGGCTCGCCACCACCGCGAACTTCCATTCGAAGCGGAACGCGATGTAGATCAGGAAGCCGATCAGCATGAACGCCGTGGCGTAGATGCCGTCGCGCACCAGGTCGGCGCCCACCTGCGGGCCGACGAACTCGCTGCGCACCACGCGCGCCGGGTTCTCCGGCGTCGAGACGGCCTTGACCACCTGGTTGGCGATGGACTGGCTGCCGGTGGCGTTGTTGCTCTCGCCGTGCGGCTGCAGGCGGATCATCAGCCCATTGCCGCCGCCGAATGCCTGCACCTGGGCGTTCTCGAAGCCGACTTTCGCCAGCTCCTCGCGCACCCGGTCGACGTCGGCCGGCTTTTCGAAGGTGGTTTCCACCAGCGTGCCGCCGGTGAACTCCAGCGCGTAGGCCTCCTTGCGGAAGCCGAAGGTGCCGATGATCACCAGCGAGGCGATGAACAGCAGGACCACGACCGTCATCGACACGTACCGCGTACGCAGGAAGTCGATCTTGGTGTCGTTGGGGATGAGATGAAGCGGGAAAAGTTTCATTGATTCGTTCTCACCCGGTCAGATGGCCACGGACTTGAGCTTCTTGCGGTAGCCGTAGATCAGCT
>Ga0102591_1004431_pt1 | contig 10926 bp, 8 predicted proteins | sample AraplaCol_mCL_r2_2_FD_76860 | JGI IMG/M metagenome (GOLD analysis project Ga0102591, IMG submission 76860) | Arabidopsis root microbial communities from North Carolina, USA - plate scrape MF_Col_mCL_r2 (SPADES assembly) (version 2) | ecosystem: Host-associated > Plants > Roots > Endosphere... | reverse complement strand
GGCGGGCAGGGCGGCAAAGGTCGCGGTCACCGAGCGCGCGCTGCCCATCTGCACCGTGCAGCTGGCGCCGCTGCAGGCGATGCCGCTGCCGCTCCAGCCGCTGAAGCCGTAGCCGGCGGCCGGCTGGGCCGTCAGCGTGACGGCGCTGTTGGGGGCATAGCTGCCCAGGCAGTCGCTGGCCGTGGCGCAGCTCAGCCCGCCGACGTCGGCGCTGACCGTGCCGCTGCCCGCGATGGCGACGGCCAGGTTGTAGCGCGTGCCGGCCTGCGGGCTGAAGGTGGCGGTGACGGACTTCGCGGCCTCGAGCGTCAGCGTGCAGTCGCCGGTGCCGGTGCAGCCGACCGCGCTGCCGCTCCAGCCGGCAAAGGTGTAGCCGCCGGCCGGCGAGGCGCTCAGGGTCACCTGGGTGCCGGCCGCGTAGTTCTCGCTGCAGTCGCTGCCGCAGGCGATGCCGGCGGGCGTGGACTGCACCTCGCCCTGGCCGACGCGGCTCACGCTCAGGGCGGCCCGGGCCTCGGCGGGGGGCGGCGGGGCATCGTCCTCGCCCTTGCCGCAGGCGGCGAGGACGAGCAGGGCCAGGCAGGGCAGCGCAGCGCGGAGGTGCTTCATGGGAGCGGCAGGGTCAGTATTCGTAGGCGCCGACGTCGATGGCCCCGTTCAACGGCCGCGCCGTGCCCAGGGTGTCCTTCGTGACGAGCGAGGTGGCGAGCCCGGTGTTGATGGCCGGGCTGGTGCTCTTGAGCGTGAGCGGCGTGGCGCCGGTCGTCGTCGCGTACTGCGGATCGACGATGCGGCTGGTGTCGGTGCGGCCGGTGGCGGACTTGTACTGCGCCGCCCACTGGGAGGCCGCGATGCTGCTGTCCTTGAGCGAAAACGTCGGCGCGCCGCCGGTCACCCAGTAGATGTTGCCGTCGATGCGCAGGGTCGAGAAGTCGCTCAGCGCATCGCTGCCCACCTTGATCAGCGGCCGGCCCGCCGAGCCGTAGATGATGTTGTTGTAGATCTCGACGTTGACGCCGGCCTGGCCGACTTCCGATTCGTTGGACAGGAAGATCGAGCCCTGGCCCGCGGTCGCGGTGTTGTAGCAGCTGTTGTTGTAGATGCGCACGTTCGACGAGGACGAGGCGGCGACGCAGGCCCAGGTCGAATTGACGACCACGTTGTTGCGCACGATGCCGTCGTAGCTCTCGTACCTGCCGTCGACCAGGCGGTCGGTGTCGGTCTCCTGGCCGAGCATGATGGCGTGGCCGTTGTCGCTGCGGCCGATGTTGACCAGCAGGTTGTTCTCGAACAGCGCGTTGCGCGCATTGCCCTTGGCGTACATGCCGAAGTCCGGCACGTCGTGCACGTAGTTGTTGGCGACGCGCGGGTTGTTGGCGCCGACGATGTCCACGCCCTGGGCGTTGGTGCCCGGGGTGACGACGCTCGCGTCCTGCCAGATCTCGTTGTTCAGCACCTCGACGTCGTTGGCGGTGCGCACCAGCTTGACGATGTCGGCCACGCTGCAGCACAGGCGGTTGTCCTGCAGGCGCACCTTGGCGGTGTCGATCTTGATCACGTTGCCGTCGTCGCCGCCCGTGGTGCTGCCGCGCACCTCCAGGCCCCGGATCGTCCACCAGCTGGCGAAGCAGTCGGTGTTGCCGGTGCCCGTGCCGATGGTGTCCTCGTCGCAGGCGCTGTTGTAGAAGTAGATCGTCGGACCCGCACCGGTGCGCTGCAGCACCGGGCGCTCGCCGTTGTAGCCGCGCATCGTGATGCGCGCCGTCGAGGTGCCGGCGGTGCGGATCACCACCGCCTCGGTGTAGGTGCCCGCGCGCACCTCGATCACGTCGCCGGCGCCGGCCACGCCGACCGCCTTCATGATCGTCTTGAACGGGGCCGAGAGGCTGTTGCCGGCGGCCGAGTCGCTGCCGGCGGGGCTCACGTACCAGCTCTTGCCGGTGCTGCCGCCGGTGCTGGCGGTGAAGGTCGCGGTCACCGACTTCGCGGCCGACATCGTCACCGCGCAGGTGCTGCTGCTGCCCGAACAGGCGCCGCCCCAGGCGGTGAAGCTGAAGCCGCTGGCCGGCGTGGCAGTCAGCGTGACGCTGGTGTTGGCGGCGAAGCTCGTGCAGCCGGTGCCGCAGGCGGTGCCGGCGGGCGAGCTGCCGACCGTGCCCGAGCCGGTGGTCGTCACCGTCAGCGCATAGGTCGGGATGGCGGTGAAGACGGCCGTCGCGCTGGCGGCGGCGTTGACCGTCAGCGGGCAGGTGGCGCTGCTGCTGGCGCTGCAGGCGCCGGTCCAGTTGCTGAAGACGTAGCCGCTGGCCGGCGTGGCGGTGAGCGTGACGGTGCTGCCGGCGTTGTAGGTCGCGCTGCAGGTGCTGCCGCAGGCGATGCCGCCGGTGTTGGCGCTGACCGTGCCGCTGCCCTGCTTCGCGACGGTGAGGGTGTAGGTGTCGAGCGCGAAGGCGGCGCCGGCGCTGGTGGTGGCGGCGAGCTTCAGCGTGCAGCTGCCGCCGGCGGTGCCCACCGTGCCGGTGGCGGCGCAGGCGCCGGTCCAGCCGCTGAAGTGCGAGGCCGTGCCGCTGGCGGCGGTCAGCGTGACGCTGGTGCCGCTCGCGAGCACGCTGCTGCAGCTCGTCGGGCAGTTGATGCCCGCCGGGCTGGACGTCAGCGTGCCCTGGCCGTTGCCGGTGACGGCGGTGTTGAGCGCGAAGGTGTCGGCCGGCGTGGCGGCGAAGGTGGCGGCGACGCTGCGCGCGGCCGACATCGTCACGACGCAGGTGTTGCTGCCCGAGCAGCCGGCGCCGCTCCAGCCGGTGAACGAGTAGCCCGAGGCCGGCGAGGCGGTCAGCGTGACGACGGTGTTGTTGTCGAAGCTCGCGCTGCACGTGGCGCCGCAGGCGATGCCGGCGGGCGAGGAGTTCACGGTGCCCGAGCCGGTGGTGGTGACGGCCAGCGCGAAGCGCGGCACCGCGACCTGGGTGAAGCTCACGCTGACGCTGCGCGCGCTGCTCATCGTCACCGCACAGCGGGTGCCGCTGCAGTCGACGCCGCTGCCGCTCCAGGCGCCGACCTGCCAGCCGCTGGCCGGCGTGGCGGTGAGCGTGACGACGGTACCGCTGTCGTAGGTGCCGCTGCAGTCGGTGGCGCTGCTGCACGAGAAAGGCGTCTTGTCGGCGGCCACGCTGCCCGAGCCGGCGAGGGTCACGGCCAGCGCGTAGTCCGGCGCGTCGACCGCGCTGAAGGTGGCCTGCAGGGCCTTGCTCTGGTCCACGGTGACGGTGCAGTCGCCGGTGCCGGCGCAGGCGATGCCGCTGCCGCTCCAGCCGACGAACTGGTAGCCCGAGGCCGCGGCCGCATGCAGCCGGACGTCGGTGTTCTGCGCGTACTCGCCGCTGCACTTCGTGCCGCAGTCGATGCCGCCCGGCGTGGACGCGACCGAGCCCTGGCCGAGGCGGCTCACCGACAGCGTGGCCTTCGGCGCCTCGGGCGAGGCCGACAGGTTGTCGTCGCCGCCCTTCGAGCCGCCGCAGGCAGCCAGCACGGCCGCCAGCGCCAGGCTCAGCAGCGTCGTCGCGCGGGTGGGGATACGGGAGGAAACAACGGCAAGCAGGGGCAGGGGCATCGCACTTCAATCCGGACGGTCACCGGGATCCGACACGGAGCCCTGGCCGGACGCATTGTGTTGGCGGCCACTCACGAACCTGTGTCCAGATGTGGGATAGACGGACGGGTTCGTTTCGGCTGGCATTGTGGCGTCCATCCGACGATCGGGCGACGGTCGGATGCGTCGTGGGCGCCCACTCGCTTCAATCCGTGGCGCATGACACACAGTCCATCCATCGGTTGTCCGGATGGTTGACAGCCGAAGCGCGAATGTCGGGGCCGTGCAACGGTGATGGCTGGGTGCGGACCTGCGTGGCGCATGCCGCACCCCCGCGTTCGCGGGGCGGCTGTTACAAAAACAATCGGAAAAACATGCCGGTCGGCGCGGCCTGCATCGAGCCGGACGGCCCGGCCCGGCGCGGGCCGGCGCGGCTTTGTCCGGGGCCTTGCGAGTCCGTGAGGTATGTGACGACTTCGGCCGCGCGCCTGCATCGACCCCGTAACTCAGGGATTGGCGGCCCCAGGGGCATCTCCGATCATCCCGACCAATTCGAAATTGGGAGCTTGTGCGAGGGTTGTTGTTTCACAGGTAATCGGCGGGGGTTTCTGGATACACCCGGGATTACCATTCGGGCTTCGTCGGCTCGCGTGCTCCCACCACGGCAACGCTGGCTATCTGCAATTCACCGCTGATTTGTTCGCGGCATTTTATTTTCAAGCAAAAGAATCATGACCACCGTTGCGATCGTTGGACTGGGGTATGTCGGATTGCCGCTGGCAGTTGAATTCGGCAAGAAATACAAAACCATCGGGTTTGATTTGTCCGCCGCCAAGATTGCCGCGTACAAGGAATTCATCGACCCGACCGGCGAAGTCAGCACCGAGGCCCTGAAGTCGGCCCGCCAGCTGCACCCGACCACGGACCCGGCGGCGCTGAAGGAGGCCGATTTCATCGTCGTCGCGGTGCCGACGCCGGTGGACGACGCACACAACCCGGACCTGTCGCCGCTGGTCGGCTCGAGCACCTCGGTCGGTCGCCACCTGAAGCGCGGTGCGACCGTCGTCTTCGAATCCACCGTCTACCCCGGCGCGACCGAAGAGGTCTGCATTCCGATCATCGAGAAGGAATCCGGCCTGAAGTGGAAGCAGGATTTCTTCGTCGGCTATTCGCCCGAGCGGATCAACCCGGGCGACAAGCAGCACACGCTGACGACCATCACCAAGGTGGTGTCGGGCGACACGCCGCAGACCCTGGCGCTGGTGGCCGAGATGTACGGCAGCATCATCACCGCCGGCGTCTACCCGGCGGCGAGCATCAAGGTGGCCGAGGCCGCCAAGGTGATCGAGAACACCCAGCGCGACCTGAACATCGCGCTCGTCAACGAGCTCTCGCTGATCTTCCACCGCATCGGCATCGACACGCTCGAGGTGCTCGAGGCCGCCGGCACGAAGTGGAACTTCCTGCCCTTCCGGCCGGGCCTGGTGGGCGGCCACTGCATCGGCGTGGACCCGTACTACCTGACGCACAAGGCCGAGCGCCTGGGCTACCACCCGCAGGTGATCCTGGCTGGCCGCCGCATCAACGACGGCATGGGCAAGTACGTCGCCGAGCAGACCATCAAGCAGCTGATCCAGGCCGGCTTCCAGGTGAAGGGCGCGAACGTCGTGGTGCTGGGGCTGACCTTCAAGGAGGACTGCCCCGACCTGCGCAACTCCAAGGTCATCGACGTGATCCGCGAGCTGGAGAGCTATGGCGTGACCGTCACGGTGCACGACCCGGTCGCGGCGGCCGACGAGGCGCGGCATGAATACGGTGTCGACCTGGTGGGCTGGGATGCGCTGCCGAAGGCGCAGGCCCTCGTCGCCGCGGTCGCGCACAAGTCGCTGAAGGCGCGGCCGGTGGACGACTATGTCGCCAAGCTGGTGCCGGGCGGCCTGTACGTGGACGTGAAGAGCCAGGCCGATGCCAAGGCGCTGAAGGCCCACGGCCTGAACGTCTGGCGCCTGTAAGGGCGGTCGCGATGAACCCGACCCTCGACCCCACCGCCTTCGACGACGTGCTGGCGCAGGTGCGCGCGCAGCCGCGCCGCTGGCTCGTCACCGGCAGTGCCGGCTTCATCGGCTCGCACCTGCTGGAGCAGCTGCTGCGTGCCGGGCAGCAGGTGGTGAGCCTGGACAATTTCTCGACCGGCCACCAGGCCAACCTGGACGAGGTGCGGGCGCTGGTGGGCGAAGAGGCCTGGTCGCGCCACACCTTCGTCCGCGGCGACATCGCCGACCTGGCGGCGTGCACGCAGGCCTGCGAGGGGGTCGACATCGTGCTGCACCAGGCCGCGCTCGGCTCGGTGCCGCGCTCGATCAAGGACCCGCTGACGACGCACCGCTCGAACGCGACCGGCTTCCTCACCATGCTCGAGGCCGCCCGCGCCGCCGGCGTGAAGCGCTTCGTCTATGCGGCGTCGAGCTCGACCTACGGCGATTCGCCGACCCTGCCCAAGGTCGAGGAGACCATCGGCCGGCCGCTGTCGCCCTATGCGGTGACCAAGTACCTGAACGAGCTGTACGCCGAGGTCTTCGGCCGCTGCTACGGTCTGTCGACCATCGGCCTGCGCTACTTCAACGTCTTCGGCCCGCGCCAGGACCCGAACGGGGCGTATGCGGCGGTGATCCCGCGCTGGGCGGCCCAGATGCTGGACGGCACGCGCTGCGTCATCAACGGCGACGGCGAGACCTCGCGCGACTTCTGCTTCGTTCTGAACGCGGTGCAGGCCAACCTGCGGGCCGCCCTGGCGACCGACCCGGACGCCTCGAACCAGGTGTTCAACGTGGCCGTCGGCGACCGCACCACGCTGAACCAGCTGCATGCGGCGCTCGCCCGCGCGCTGCAGGGCGAGTGTGCCGGCCTGCGGGTCGAGCCGCCCGAGCATGCCCCCTTCCGCGCCGGCGACGTGCGCCATTCGCTGGCCGACATCGGCAAGGCGCAGCGCCTGCTCGGCTACCGCCCGACGCACGACGTGGGCGCCGGGCTGCAGCAGGCGATCGGCTGGTATGTGCGGCGCGCGCGCCAGCCGGCCTGACCCTTCTTGAGGGGCGGCCTGCCGCCCCGGTGTGAATCAATTTCCGTTGTTTGACTCGACCAGGACCCCGCCATGAACTCCGACAAGATCCGCTCCGTCATCGCCAAGCATGCCCGCCTGTCGGTGGACGCCGCCACGCTGGGGGAGGACAGCGACCTCTACGCCGCGGGCCTCACCTCGCTGACGACGGTGAACCTGATGCTGGCGCTGGAAGACGAGTTCGACATCGAGTTCTCCGACAAGATGCTGGGCCGCAAGACCTTCGAGAGCATCCGTTCGCTCTCGGAAGCGATCGAAGAACTCGTCAGCGCCTGAAGCGCTGCACCCTGCCTGCCCGCCTGCTTGTTGGAGACGCCATGTCGCAACCCACCCGCCTGAGTCCTCAACTGCCTGCGCTGCTCGAGGGGCTGCACGGCATCGGCCGCGACGTCATCGCGTCGCACGCCGTCGAGGTGGACCGTGACGCGCGCTTCCCGCACGAGGCCTTTGCCGCGCTGAAGCAGCAGAAGCTGCTGAGCTGCTACGTGCCGGTGGAATACGGCGGCATGGGGCTGAACATCAGCGACCTGTCGCAGATCTGCGAGGTGCTGGGCCAGTACTGCGGCTCGACGGCGATGATCTTCGCGATGCACCAGATCCAGGTCGGCTGCATCGTGCACCACGCGCTGGAGTCGGAGTTCTTCCGCGGCTATGTGCGCGAGATGGTGGAGCAGCAGCTGCTGATCGCCTCGGCGACGACCGAGCTGGGCATCGGCGGCGACGTGCGTTCGAGCCTGTGTGCGGTGCAGGTGAGCGGCGACCGTTTCACGCTGGAGAAGCAGACGCCGGTGATCTCGTACGGTGCGACGGCGGATGCGATCCTGGTGACCTGCCGCAAGTCGGAAGACGCGGCGCGCAACGACCAGGTGCAGGTGCTGGTGCGGCGCGGCGACTACGTGCTGACCAAGCTGTCGGGCTGGGACACGCTGGGCTTCCGCGGCACCTGCAGCGAGGGCTTCGTGCTGAAGTCGCAGGGCCGGGCCGAGCAGATCCTGCCGCAGCCGTATGCGGACATCCACCGCCGCACGATGCATCCGTTCGCGCACGTGGTGTGGGCCTCGCTGTGGCTGGGCCTGTCGATCGACGCGGTGAACCGCGCACGCAGCGCGGTGCGGGCCGAGGCGCGCAAGAACCCGAGCGTGACGCCGATCTCGGCGACGCGGCTGGCGGAGTTGGACACGGTGCTGTTCTCGATGCGCGGCGGGGTGTACCAGGCGCTGCGCGAGTACCACGACCTGCTGCTCGCGAACGACCCGGAGGCCTTCTCGGGCTTCGGCTTCGCGATCAACATCAACAACCTGAAGCTCACGGCCTCGCAGTTCGTGGTCGAGATCGTCGGCAAGGCGATGCTGATCTGCGGCATCCAGGGCTACCGCAACGACTCGAAGCTGACGCTGGGCCGCCACCTGCGCGACGCCTACGGCGCCGCGCTGATGGTCAACAACGACCGCATTCTCGGCCAGAGCGCGACCATGCAGATCGTCCAGCGATGAACCGTGGCACGGCGAACCCGGATTGGCATCCGGGCTACGGAATTGCATTCGTAGCCCGGATGGAGCGCAGCGCCATCCGGGAGCGGCGCTTGCGCAGCGAGACCACCCGGCAGACCGAACCCGCCTGAGACAAGGACACGCCCCATGTGCACCCACCACGACGACCCCTACAAGCAATACCAGGCCGAGCTGATCGAGGCCGGCCTGCTGATCCCCTCGGGCGTGCGCGGCGTCTACGGCCGCAGCGGCACCTTCGAGAACATCATCGACCAGTTCGAAGGCCTGGTGACGCGCGAAGGTGCGTTCCAGAATGCCGAGGTGATGCGCTTCCCGCCGATCTTTCCGCGGGCCCACTACGCGCGCATCGACCACATCAACAACTTCCCCGACCTGATGGGCTCGGTGCACAGCTTCCTCGGCGGCGAGAAGGAGCACCAGGCCATGCTCGGCAAGTTCGAGGCGAAGCAGGACTGGACCACCGAGCTCTCGCCCGCCGAGGTGATGCTGGTGCCGGCCGCCTGCTACCCGCTGTACCCGACCGCCACCGGCACGCTGGGCGCCCAGGGCCGCGTCGTCGACCTCAAGACCTTCGTGTTCCGCCACGAGCCGTCGGACGACCCGGCCCGCATGCAGATCTTCCGCCAGCGCGAGTTCGTCCGCCTCGGCACGCCCGAGCAGGCCCTCTCGCACCGCAACGACTGGCTGAAGCGCGGCCAGGCCATCCTCGAATCGGTCGGCCTGCCGGTGAAGAAGGTGCTTGCCGATGACCCGTTCTTCGGCCGCGGCGCCCGCATGATGAAGGCGACCCAGCGCGAGCAGGACCTGAAGTACGAGCTGGTGGTGCCGATCTGCAAGGAAGACAAGCCGACCGCGATCACGTCGTGCAACTACCACCTCGACCACTTCGGCATTTCGTTCGACATCCTGCAGGCCGACGGCACGCCCGCCCACACCGCCTGCATCGGCTTCGGGCTGGAGCGCATCGCGCTCGCCCTGCTCAAGACGCACGGCTTCGACCCGGCCCGCTGGCCCCACGAGGTGCGCCAGCGCCTGGCCATGGCCTGACGAGGGCGCGCATGAAACGTGTCCTGCCGATCGAGCCGGCCAGCTTCCAGCGCCACCCGATCCACGCCGCGCCGCGCACCTGGGCCGAGACCAACTGCTACGCCGACGTCCTGATCGAGCTGCTGCACGGCCTCGGGCACGACCCGGTGCCGGCCCTGGCCTTCACCCTCGGCGTCGACTTCGAGGGCGACCAGTGGACCTTCTTCAAGTTCCCGGACGGCGACCTGTACGAGCTCTACGGCGTCGACATCCAGGAGCTTGCCGTCTGGCGCCCGCTGGTCCAGCACATCGAGGACCAGGTGGCCGCCGGCCGCCCGGTGCTGGTCGAGCTGGACTCCTGGTTCCTGCCCGACACCGCCGGCTCGGCCTACCGGCTCGCGCACACCAAGTCGACCGTCGGCGTGGTCGCGATCGACGCCCAGGCGCGGCGCATGGACTACTTCCACAACCAGGGCTTCTACACGCTCGAGGGCGACGACTTCCGCGACATCTTCCAGCTCGACGGGCTGGTGCATGAGCGCATGCTGCCGCCCTACATCGAGTACCTCAAGAAGCGCCCCGGCTTCACGCCGCCCACCGGCGCCGCGCAGGTCGAGGCCTCGCTCGCGCTGCTGCGCCGCCACCTCACGCGGGTGCCGGCCGACAACCCCTTCGAGCGCTTCAAGGCCCAGTTCGCGAAGGACCTGGACTGGCTGATGCAGGCCGACCTCGCCACCTTCCACACCTACTCGTTCGCGACGCTGCGCCAGTACGGGGCCTGCTTCGAGCTCGCCGAGACCTACCTGCGCTGGCTCGACGCCGAAGGGGTGGCCGGGGTCGCCGCGGCCGCCGAGGGCTTCGCGGGCATCGCGCAGACCGCCAAGGCCTTCCAGTTCCAGCTCGCCCGCTCGATGGCGCGCAAGAAGGCGCTGGACCTGGCGCCGATCGACGCGATGGGCGCCGCCTGGGCTTCCGCCATGGGCGACCTGCAACGCTTCCGATGAAGATCGCGCTCGACAGCGGCTGGGAACTGGCCTGCGGGCCGGACGAGGCCACGCTGGCGTGGGCCCCGGTGCGCGAGCTCGGCACGGTCGCCGCCGCGCTGGGGCTGGAGGTCGACACCGCGGCCGGCCGCTTCGACGCGCAGGACTGGTGGTACCGCTGCCGCTTCGCCGCGCCCGAGGCCGCCGGGGCCCCTGCGGCCGGACGCCACCGGCTGCGCTTCGAGGGCCTCGCCGGCCTGGCCGAAGTGTGGCTGAACGGCGAGCCCCTGCTGCAGTCCTCGAACATGTTCGTGACCGAAGTCGTGGACGTCGGCACGCGCCTGCGCGCCGACAACGAACTGCGCATCCGCTTCCGCTCGCTCGATGCGGAACTGGCCGCGCGCCGGCCGCGCCCGCGCTGGAAGACCGCGCTGGTCGAGGCGCAGAACCTGCGCTGGGTGCGCGGCACGCTGCTCGGCCGCATCCCCGGCTGGACGCCGCCCATCCACCCGGTGGGCGTGTGGAAGCCGGTCGTGCTGGAGACGCCGGGCCCGCGCGAACTCGACGACGTCGGCCTGCACTGCACGGTCGAGGACGGCGTGCCGCGGCTGCGCCTCACGGCCCGCCTGGCCGAGGGCAGCGACGTCGCCGAAGCGCGCCTGTGCCTCGGCGAGGCCCGCCACGCGCTGGCGCCCACCG